>Ga0194063_10002007_pt1 | contig 12881 bp, 5 predicted proteins | sample SepL3720m_MetaG_FD_155459 | JGI IMG/M metagenome (GOLD analysis project Ga0194063, IMG submission 155459) | Anoxic zone freshwater microbial communities from boreal shield lake in IISD Experimental Lakes Area, Ontario, Canada - Sep2016-L373-20m | ecosystem: Environmental > Aquatic > Freshwater >... | reverse complement strand
AGCTAACGCCTTGCATGCCCGGGCTCGCGGGAAGTCCGGCGAGGTCGAGGAAGGTGGGTGCGAGATCCTGGTTGATGATCATTTCATCGACAAGCTTGCCTTTCGGGAAGTGGCGGGGGTAGCGGATGATGAAGGGAATACGGAGGCCTTCTTCGTAGAGGGCGCGCTTGTCGCCGAGTCCATGCTCGCCGAGGTAGAAGCCGTTGTCACTGGTATAAACGACGACGGTGTCTTCGGCGAGTTTGAGTTGGTCGAGAGTGTCTAACAAGCGTCCGAGATTTTCATCGACGCCTTTGATGTGGCGCAGGTAGTCGAGGTGGACGGCGTTGGCGGCGTATGCGACCTCAAGAGTCTTGCCGGACTCGACGAGAGGCTTCATGTAAACAGCAATGTTGTCGCAATTGGGTGTCTTCTTGGTGGTTTTGCCCTCGTAGAGGTTGCGCAGTCGCTCAGGAAGGTTGTCACCGCCGCGTTTGTTGTGCGGGCTTTTGAAGCCAAGCACCATGGAGAATGGTGCGCTAGCGTTTTGTTTGATCCAGTCGATGGCGAAATCGGTGCTGACATCATCGACCCAGCCGGTGGTTGGTGTCACCGTGCCATTGATACTGAACGGACAGTTCTGATAGATTCCCTGGTTGATGAAGCTGGCGTAGTGTTGGAATCCGGGGCGTTCCGTCTGCTTGCCCATGTGCCACTTGCCGAAATATGCCGTCTTGTATCCCGCATCGCGCAGCAGGCTGGCATGGGTGGGGGTTTTTTCCGGAAAACTGGTGTCATTGTCCATGATGCCGTTCACATGGGTGTATTGGCCACTGAGGAAACCGGCGCGCCCGGGCGAACAGATCGAGTGGGTGATGAAGGCGTTGCGGAAACGCACGCCTTCGGCGGCGAGGCGGTCCATGCTCGGCGTTTCAATCCACGGGTAGCGCGCTTTGTCTCCGTGCTCTTTTTGGACGACGCCCATCGCATCCCAGCGGTGGTCGTCGGCAATGACGAAGATGAAGTTGGGTTTGCGGTCGGCGGCGTGGGCGATGGATGTCAAGGCCAGCATGCCGGTGAGGCATGCGCATAGAAAAGCAGTGCTTGGAATTTTCATGGATGCTTGGAATTTAGGATAAAAGTCGTGGGTTTGAAATCGCGCATTCACGGTGCGACAGGCGGGAGTTTCTGTTCTTCCACCCACACGCTCAAGGGGCCGATCGCGGGGATGTAGTATTCCGGCTCAAAGTTGTTCATCGGGAAGCTGGCGACGGCGATGGTTACCTTGCCTCCTTTGAAATTATTCAAGGTATTCCTGCCACACATGGCTGCCACGCAGCCCTTGTTTGCGCCATGCATAGACTCCGTTTTTTACTTCGGTTAGTAGTTTTCCGTTAAGATACAGAGCGTATCCCTCTCCCGAATTGTCGTGGATGCTTCCATCCAAACGGATCCGGTAGCGGTGACCTTCCTTGACCGGCGGGAGTTCGAATGTTCCACGCATCAGCACGACGTCGTTGCCAATGACAGTGGTCGGCATGGGGCGCTTCGGTGGGTAGAGCGGGTATTTGGTGATCCACGCCACGTCATCGGGAATCTTTTCATCCAGCTTCATGCCGAAAGGTGCCTGCCCGCTTTTCCAACCTGCCTTGTTCGCGTCGAATGCAGGAGAGAACCAGTTGTCCATGCCTGCGGGTATGGTCACTTCAAATGGTGCGGGTTTTTTGGCCACCTTGGGTTTTGGAGCGGCGGTGCCCTCGTTGTCCGAGCCTTCCTGACCCTCGGCGACAGGAGTTGCCGTGGATTTATTTTTGTAAGGACTGTTAGGAATGTCAAAACCAGTATAATCCCAAGTCGCGGTCTTCATGTCCGCCAGGACCGGCTTCCAATCGTAGTCGTTGATGCCGGCCGCTTTCAAAATTGCCACTGCGTCATCAAGCGCGTCGTCGAGATAGTCGGGCATTTTGGCTGGCTTTGCCTGGGGTTGTTTGAGAAGCCCTTGCAAGACAGGTTGATTGCGCGGATCGGCCACAAATCCTGCCAGCAGGCCATCAATGATCATTGGCTTGACCGCTGCGCGCGATGCTGCGACTTGCTCCGCGGTTGGAGCCGGCTTCGCTGCTTCAGCAGCCATCAACGCAAGCGTCTTGGCCTCACGATCCGACTTGGGGATCTCCTCCGCCTTGCCACCTGACAGGCGAACCATCGCCCGTCCCATCGCTTCACCCACCAGCAGATAGGTTTCGGGATTGCGGTGATAGTGGTAGTCCTGAGTGCGCGGCGACTCCCCCACTTCGCGCCAAAAATCACGCGTATCGATGGAAGCCACTGTTCCTGCAAACTCAGGATGCTGCTTGGGATCGCCCACCGCCATCTGCGCCTCCCAGACGCCCTTCCATGGTCCGTTCATCAGGCGGTAGCCGTGAAATCCGACCGTGGCCACAACGACCTTCATCTTGGGAGCTTTGAACTCCTTGCGCAGGTCATTGATCAGATCGACCAGGCATTTTTCATAATCCTCCTTGGTGGAACCGCTGTCCTTGTGGCCTTGGAACCAGCCGAAGCCAGCGATCTCGTAACCTTGTCCCTTATAGCCAGGCACCACCTTGTCGATGTTGTTAAGGGTCTCATGCACACCCTTGATCATGGCGCGGTATTCAAAGCTATCGTATTCGTTGTCGGTAATCTTTCCACTGGAAGGCGGGCGGAAGTCGTATCGCAGCGAGCGGTTGCCTTGCGCGGTCTTGATCAAAAGCACTTGTTCGTCATGAAAGGTTCCCATGACGTATCCGAAGCCGACTTCGGGGCCGATGGAATTGCACTTCGGAAGGCATTTCTTGTTCGACTCCGCGCTCATTGGAGCGCCCTTGCCGCCTTCGACGAGTCGAGCTTCTTGGTAATACACATCATTGCGCACCGTCCAGTTGCCCTGATCGTCGATGAGGTAGGGAAACTTCTTGTCCTTCTTGGTCAAGGTGACGAGGTCGCCCTTGCCGACAAGATCGACTTGCTCCAGCCAGAGTGCTGCGGAACCGCTCTTGAAGTAAGTAATTTGAAGCGGATAGCGTTTTCCTGCCTCTAGGGTGACTTTGGTGAGAGCCGGTTTGCCGCCGGGATCCTTGCGATAGGCCTCCTTGCCATCCACAAGTGCTAGCGCATGCGTGCTTTCGTCAAAACCCACATGAACCAAATAGTTACCAGTTGCTGGAGCATCGATGTATGCGCTGGCGACGGGAGTGCAGGGGCCATCAATTGTGGGAACCGTCGCCGCGAGCGTGCCGAGCGGCATGGTCGATGTTTTGGCAGGGGTCAACTTCGAATAGTCTGCTTTCGGATCATAGGCTCCCTTGTGGATGGCCACCACGGCACCGGCTTTCGCCGACGCATCGGCAGATTGATAGACCCCATGGGTCCGCAGGGCAGGAACGCCTCTCCATTCCCACTTGCAAGCGGACTTGATGCGACTCGCGCCGATGGGCATTTCGCCGGCAATGATGGATGGGTCCGATGATAGATAAACGGATGGGTATTCAGGCTGCGCGCCGGAAATGTCCCCCATGCCAACCATGTTAGACTGGCCTGCAAGGATGTAAACCTTGACCGGCTTGGCGGGGTTGCCTGGCTTGTCGTCAGGGCGGGGTAAATGGAGCGGTATGGTTTCGGAATGGAGGCCGGAGAGGAGTGCTCCAGCGATCGAGATGGTAAGAATGAACGGTTTCATAAATTTTGCGAGTGTGAGTGTGTTTTACTGGAGTTAGACGGTGATTATTTGGTATCTTTTATAGCGGTGCCGAGCTGGGTGGCAAGCTCACGGAGGCTCTTGGGCCATTGATCGAATTCCGCAGCCTTTGCGTTTTCAATCTTTGGCTGGGTGATGCCCGGGACCAGCTTGGCGGAGGGTTGGGCATAGAAGAAAGGCACCTTTTGCTGACCATAAGTGGACGGCAGACTGCGGGCGTAGATTTCCAGTTCGGGTGAGTAATCCGCAGGCGTGTAGCCAAGGTTGAACTGACCCGGCACCCAGATCATGCCTGCCACTGCCATCGGTGTGAGCGGGCTCACACACCAGTTGTAGGCAAAGGTGGGAACGGTGTCGGGCTTGACCGCGCTGTCACGGCCGGGTTCGGGAAACGCGGAAAACTGCAACGGCGCAGCGATCATGTTAGAGTTCTTTCCGGCCATGGCGACAACCTTCGCCACCTCCGCTTTCACGGCCTTCAGGTATTCCGCGATGGCCTTCTTGGAGACCTCGGAGTTCGGATCCTGGAGGAGCAGGGCATCGAGACGGGCGTGGAATGCGGGATTCTTCGCATCCTTGACCCCGGCATAGGTTGTCCATGAAAGCGGCGATGCCATGGAGTCTTTGCCGCCGGAGGACATGGAAACAAATCCCTGCGGAACATCGGGTCGGTTGAGCGCCTTGGCAAACTGATAGGCAAACATGCCCACGCAGTCGTCAGGTGATTTGAAATCCGCAGTCTGCCAGAGGCACCGGTATTTGCGGTCGCCCCCCGTTTCGAATCCGCGTTTTCTTGGAGTAGCACTGGTGCTGGCCGCGGTCCTGCGCCGGAACTCGCGGACGAGCGGCATGGCCTCGGGAACAGCGGCCTTCGGATCGCGCTTGTCATACGACAGTTCGGTGGTCAGGAGCGTGCTTCCTGTTAGAAACCAGACATCGCCGACAAGGATATCGCTAACAGTTTTGCCACGGCCATGGCTGGTTTTCACTTCCAAAGTGATCGGTTGCGCGGACGCCTTCATCGCCGGTAGAGAAACCAACCACTGCTGGCGGTCGTCCGCCAAGGCTGTTTTGGTGACATCGCCGAGCGTGACGGTCACTTCCACTCCTTTGTTAGCATAGCCCCACACGGGGATCGGTTGATCGCGCTGGATGATGGCTCCATCGCGGTAGAACGCCGTCAATTCGAAGACGGGATGATCCGGATCGCCGGATGCGGATTGCCTCGCTTTCTTCGCCGCCGCTTTTTCCAAGTCGTCCTCTTCAAAGACCAGCTTGCCATCGACTGCGGCGAAGGGCGTCGCTGGAAGTCCGGCCTTGTTGTAGAGGTTCGCATTCATCGGTGCAGCGCAGTGGGAGTATTGCACGCCGACCGGCTCGGGCACGTCCTTGGACGTCACCACCACGGTGTTGCCTACGATTTCGGCCTCCGCAGCATGCCACTTCCGGTCCTTGCCGCACAAGCGGAAGAGATTGAGTTTCTCGCCGGGCGTAGGCACAGCGGGTTCGACAAACTTGCCGGGTTCCTTGTTGTCTTTTTCCATCCCCTTGCTGCCGACCATCAGTCCGCCAAAGAGGCTTTCCTTATCGAATGAAACGACCGTCTTGTTTCCTTCGATGGTATATTTCTGATAGATAGGGCCGGTATAGGCGATGTCGCGTCCGTAATCCTTGGCCAGCGCCCAACGTGCCAGACGCATGCCGGGATGCAGCTTGTTCTGATAGTGGATGGCTCCCGAGGCAGCAGGGTTGAGGTCCGTTTGGACGACCATACCGACATGGTCGCGGTTGTTGATGAAGAAAAGGTGCTGGGCCTGTCTAACATCAGCCATGCCGATTTCATCGGGGTCCGTTGAACCATAAGCCTGCATCTGGGTGAAGTAGAATGGCATGTCAGGCATGCCCCAGGCACCGCGCCAACCGCGGACGAGCGCTTCCATGCGGGCTGCATACAGTCTGCCATCACCGTTATTCGATTCGCCCTGGCACCAGAGCGATCCGCGGATGGCGTAGGGCGCGACCGGAGCGATCTTGCCGTTGAAAAACTGCGATGGACCGCGCCATTCACCGGCGATTCCCGGCAAGTTCGGACGCTTCAGCGGTCTTTCCACGGGGAAACCCAGTTCTGCCGATGCCTTCTGCCACGCTGCTAAATCCTGATAGTATTTCCCGAACGCGGCGCGGCCTTGTTCCAGGGTGACATCACCGTCATGCATCATGTCGGCGTCCATCCTGAGCCCCGGATGGGCCTCGATCGCCTTGCGTTCGGTGAATGCTTCGATCCGCGTGTTGCTGTGGGATGTTAGAAGAATCCCGACCGGCACTTTAAGTTCCTTGTGGAGTTCATAGGCGAAGGCAAGGGCCAATGCCGAGAAATCGCCCGCCGTGCGGCTGGTTTTCCATCCCGCCAGCGATGCCACCTTTTCCTGTGGATAGAGAGCGGACACGGTATCGGTTCTCAACTCCCGGATCGGCACCTCGTCCTTGGCCTTGGTCATCTCCTGCGCAATAGCCGAGCAATTCGATTTTCCGGCAAACCACTCCATGTTGGATTGACCGGATGCCATCCATACCTCGCCAACGAGGATATTCTTGATAGAAACTTTATTGCCATCGTTGTCGCTGACGATCATCTCGGCGGGCTCGGCGCTGGCCTTGAGCGGCTTGAGCTTGAGCATCCATTTGCCATCGGCTCCGGCCTTCGCGCTTTCCTTTTGCGCGGCGAATTCCACCGTGACCGAAGCTCCCGGTTTGCTCCAGCCCCATACGGGAACATCCTTCTCGCGTTGCAGAATAGCATTGTCGCGAAACGGCGAACCAAGCTCGATGGCTGGCGCGGGTGCGGCCGCAGATTGCTCCTGCGCGGTCAATGATGCGAAGGGTAATAGCAGCAATGCCGCAATGATGCTTCTTCTTTGCGATGAATATGATAGCATTGTATGAGTTAGTGAAGTTTGATCTCGTGAAGGCAGATGCCATAGCGCCCTCCGGGCGGGTTGAACTTCAAGTCCAAGCCGTTCCAACCGGAACTGAAATTGGCGGAGTAGCACAACCACAGGCTTTTGCCATCCGGACTGATGAACTTGCTCGGAAAGTTCAGGAAATACCCCTGTTCGCCAAAGTCCTTCATATAGGTCACCATCCGCCAAGGACCGGTGATTGCGTCCGCCTCAAGAATATAGGAGTTCATTTTGGCAACGGTCGGCCAGCCATCGGTGACGCACATCAGGTATTTTTTGAGTCCCGGCACATAGGTGGCGGTGACACAGCCCATGTGGTTGTTCCACTCGATCAGCGGTTTGATTTTCGAAAAATCCGCAGTCCAGACAGGATTTCCGTTAGAATCGTTTCCTGCGAAGAACTCGTAGGCTTTCAGATCGTTGATGGTATCCGGAGATGGCGTGACGCGGGACAGATATACCTGATCGGCTGTAATCCAGCTCAGGTTGGCATGGGCAAAGGGGTCTTTGCACTCCGGATCCGTTATAAAGGGCTCGCCGGGTTGCCCCGGCTTGATGCAGGGGCGCGGATGCGGGTCGTTTGCCTCCGCGCCCATCCCTAACAAATAAGCCTTGCCATCGGGCGAGTGCTCCATGTTTTTTCCAAAATCCACGAAATGCGGCGCACCCATCTTGACCGGGCCGAGATGTTTCTCAGGCTCGGGAAACAATGGCTTTTCTGGCGTGAGCGGCGACGCCTCCCATGTTTTGCCGAGATCGCGCGAGATCTGGAAACCGGGCATCGGCCCGAGGTTCGGCCAATTCCAATTGAAACCATTGTGCCCATAGGTTGCCTTCGGCCCGAGACAATAGGTGCCGTAATACCAGATGCCGTTGTGAACGAGCGAGCCGCCCGGGTAGCGGCCACGGTAAGGCTTGGCCCATGCCTCTTTGGGAGGGGAAGTGTTCTTGATCTCCAACTTGAGGGGATCATCCCCGATCATGACGGCATGACCGGTTTTCGCACCGTGTTTTGGCAAGTCTCCGGAATAACATTTTGCACCATCGGTGGTTCCATCCGTCCACGGCGAATACAGATTGCCATCACTGGCCCACGAAGGATAGAACGTGTCGCCGCAATGATAGTCGCTGTGCTTTCCGGTGAAGTAAACGCCAGTCAGTGTCGGCGAGCGCGGAAACGGACAGTCCGTAGGAATTTCGGACGGCCAAGTGAACCCGCCCCCGGCAGTCGGAGATGATTCTTCCTTGGTATTTTCCGCCGCGCTGAGGAGACCGGAACATCCCGCAAGCAGGCCGAGCAATGTCAGTCGGTGAATCCACGCGGCATGAACGAACGATACGTTTGGTTGTTTCATAAGCATGGTTCAAGTGATGGAGTTCAAGGTAAGGGAGCCAAGACAGATTGTGACCAAATACGATACGTCCGAAAGTTCCCCGTTTTTCACTCTTTGACGTGCAGTGCCTTGACCGTCTGCTCGCGATCCGCGCCGTGAAGGAGCATCGCCATGCCGATCATACTCCTGAAACTTCTTCTGGATCTCCGTATTCTGGCTCAACCGAGTCAGGGTAACATAGCGCGGAAAGGACTGGTGGTGAGGGGGGCTGATCAATTGCTATTTCGCGGCCTTCTTCATCACGATGATCGGTGATTTCCAACCGACTGGATTCTTCTCGTTGAATCCGCCGGCCTCGATGAAGAGGAGATCGTCCTTTGTTGTTATCTTCAGTGCCTGCAGCTTCTCCATATCGATCAGCGTGTTGCCGGTCCAGAAGCGGCTTGCATCGCCGGTCTTGCCGTCGTTGAGGAACGTGATTTTCTTGAGCGGTGCGCGGCCCGCGTCAACGGGTTTGGCGGGATCAAAGGCCTCGATCGAAGGAACAACGGCGATCACCGTCCATGCGCCCAGCACGGCCGGGTTGGCGACCGATTTGCCGTCCCACTTGAATTTTCCGGCTTCGGGATCCTCGCTGTTGCGGCCCGGATCCTGCACGGCCTGCCATTCTGCGGAGACCAGTGATTTTGCTGCGAGAGCTTTTTTCATCATCGCCTCATCCAATGGAGGCATTTTCATTTCCTCGAACCAGAGGCCCATGAAGTTGGCCTTGTTCTTGGTGCGCAAATGGATGTGCATGAATCCGGTGGCGGCGATCGTTACTTTGCCGCTTTGGAATTCCGCCAGACGATTCTGATCGATGTAGTAGCAGATGGGATATCCGCCTTCCCGTTTCTTGAACTCGCGCTCGCGTTCGATCACCTGCTTGCCATTGACATAGACCCGCACGCCGTCGCCATTGTTCATGTGTGAGAGGCCGCCAATCACGAGTCGGTAGCGGTGGCCTTGCTTGAGCGGCGGAACGTCGAAGGTGCCGCGGATCATCAGGACTTCCTTGTCCCAGAATGTCTTCATCGGCTCGCAGCAGCGGCAATAGGTGAAGGTGCAGGGGGTTAGGTGGACGGGAGAACGGCCATGCAACTGGTCGATGTAGGGTTTTGGTTCCGTGCGCAGCTTGCCATTTTCCTGACCGAAGGGTTGCAGGCCGTTTTGCCAACCCGCTTTCTTCGCGTCGAAGTCGGTGGCGAACCAGTTTTCCATGCCGGCCGGATAGGTTACCTTGCGGTAGCGTGTCACGCCTGGATCCCAAACCATGGTTTCAGGTGGATCAAAGCTGAAGTAGTCCCAGCGCATGCCATCCCAGGCCGGGCCGAAGGCCTGCCAATCGTAATCTTTCACCTCCATCTTGTCGTAGAGGGCGACCATCTCTTCCACCTTGGCCTGTTGTTTGGGATCCGCCACCACCGGGTCGGGTCGCACTTCACCCAATAACGGGGCGAAGTTGTTAGCGATATATTCGGGGATCAACTGCTCGCGGACAATTGCGAAGACCTTCTTTTTCAAATCCGGTCCGAATTTGGTAGGATCGGCATTCAAGAAGAGATCCTTGTGCGGCAGGGACTTGTCGGGATAGCGCTTGGCGGCCAGCGAGAGCAGCAGGTCCAACCCGCCCGGCTGATTGGCCAGAGTGCCAGCAAGGTAATCGACAAGAAACTGTTCCGCGTTTGCCAGATCGAGGCCGCCGGGAGCCGCCAGCTTCGCGGGAAAGCCCTCATAACTTTGCGCAAACGACTTTGCGGCCATGGCCTGGACCGCAGGTGACGCTCCACTTAACTTGTTGCCGATGTCCTTCAAGGTAAAGGCCATGACATTGCTCCGGTTTTCAGTCGCCACCTTGCCGATGAGCGGCAATAGTTTCTGATAGAATCGCTCGTCGCAGGCCAGTCCGGCTGCGGCGGCCAACGCGGCCTTGCGCAACCACCAGTCCTCGTGCCCGATCCAATGGACGAGTCGGTCCACGTGTGGAGCTAACAAATCCGGCTTCGCGAGGCTGAGGTTTGTCAACGCGCCTTCGACCACCCACCACGATTCGTTCGGGTCGTTGATCAGTCCGATCAGCAGTTTGCTCATATCGTCTGTTAGGAGCGCGGCTTGCGGTGGTTCGTCCTTGGCCTTGGGAGCGGTCCGTGCGGCGATGGCCATGGATCCCGCGTTGCGCACGCGTGGATCGCTGTCCTTGAGCAGTTGAAGGATCAACCCGTCGCCGGATTTCCTGCCGATGGCATTCGCCGCGACCTGTCGCACACCTAGATCCGGATGACGCGCGTATTTCAGCAACACCTCGTCGGTGACATCGGCCGCATCGAGGCGCCGTATGATCGGCCAGGAGGCGTCCGTGGCCAGTTTTTCATTGTTCCAGTCGGGAACCTTGCCGTCCGGGCCGGCGGTGGAATCAAGCGAGTAGAAGGCCTCGTCGGCTTCCGTGCCCCAGGGTCTTTTCGGCAACTGATAGGGTTTGGAAAACTTCGTTGCGGGAGCACCGGTGATACGCAGTGTCTTGCGGGGAATGGTATAGCTCAAGGCCAGTCCGATGCCCCAGCTTTTGGGGTTGTCGTATCCTTGGCCGTTGCCGAAGTTGGCACTGACAATCCCCATCGATCCGTCGAAGCGCCGCGACAGTTCGTAGAACCATTGGCGGTTGTCCATGAACTCGCGGTATTGCAACGGCTTCTTGTCATGCATGAGTCCCATGGCTCCGCTGCGCCAGATTTCCCCGATGCCACCGCCGGTGTGGCCGTGCAACATCCACGAGGTGGAATAGAAACTTTTCACGGCACTGATGTCCCGCGCCTTGGCATAGACCGACTTTTCGCCCTCGGGCGTAAGCGCCGCCGCCGCCGCCATCTGGAACGCGAGCGTGCCGGTTTTGCCGTTGTCCACGAAGCCGGTTTCGGGCAAGGCATCGCCGTAGGCCACGTTGCCGTGACCGGCGAAGCGGAAGAAGTGCATAAACGAAGTTTGCAGCGTGTATTCGTCCACCTTCGCCCCGCACTCACGCGCGAGGAGCAGGAAGGCGGTGGAAGGAACTCCGGCCGCGTTCAGGTGGCCGTATCCGAAATTCACTCCGCCCCTTTGGTTCCATCCGCCGTTGTACATGTTGCGTTTGAGATAGTCGGCATTCATCTCGATGAGTGGAATGACCGAGGCATCGCCGGTGCGCAGGTAGTATTCGCAGAGTCCGATTCCGCCGTAGCCGGCATGCCAAGGAATGGTTTGATATTGCTTGATGTCCTTGGTTTTCTTCACCACCTCATGAACCCAGCCTCGAGCGACCTCGAGATCCTTCTCCTCGCCGGTGGAGAGCATGTAAATCAGTCCGAGTCCCTCAATGCCGGTGGCATAACTGCCACTGCGGGCGAGGAAATCCGCTTGGTTGCGGACGATCTTGTCGGACTTCGGGCAGTTCAATGGCCAGGTCTTGCTATACGCGCCAAGCACCGGAATTTTCACGATGACTTCCTCGGCTTTCGCTTCCGGCTTCTCCTTGACCATGAATTTCACCAACCCATCGGTGGCTTCGGCCTTGGTGATGATGCCGCCGAGGATGACGCGCGGGTCGATATCCTTGAGGGTCTGGCCGTTGATCGATTCTATCATCTGTCCCACCTTGAGCTTGCCGCTGGCCTCGGCGGGCGAACCCTTGTCGATGCGGCTCAGCTTCATCTGGAATGGCGGCAGCAGCAGTTCGATACCAATGCCCACCGGACCGAAGTGTTCGATCGGTTGGGTTCTTTCGGTTTCCCTGGCATAGGTGCTGAAGAGCGGCCAATCCTTGTAGTAGGTGCTCTCGAAAGCGGGCGATGCCGCACCGACACCTGTGAGCAAGGCGATGATTGGGATGATTCTGATGGTGGATTTCATAGGGTGGGTGATGATTTCGATTCTTTGGTTGTTCAGCTGAGCGGGTCTAAAATTAAAAAGGAAAATGACAAAAGTGGTGGAGGTCAATTTTACCACTGATTACGCTGAAAGAATTGGCAGGGATTTCGTTCATTTTCTTAGAGGCTGTCTGAATATTGTCAAAGGCAGGGACGGTCTCTCCGAGCCGTCCGCGTGCATGTGTGGTGAATGATGAAGTGCTTGGGCTCTGAGGTCATTCGCTTTTCATGCGCAGGACCGCCCGGAGGATCGGTCCCTGCCTTTTTAAGACAGCTCTTAGTGATGTGTATTTTTCCAATCAGTTCAATCAGTGAAATCAGTGGTTACTATATTCCTTTATAGGCTAAAACGTTTCTTCGTTGCTCTTCATTTTGCCACGGATGGATCAGCAACGACTTTGCCTAACAATTCGGCGATTCTCGCGCTGGCGGCTGCCAACTCGGCTTTATCGTTGGGCTTGCTGTCCGGTTTGGCGGCGGACCATTCGTTGATTTCCATCGCGGTGTTTGTGCCCTTGATGGCTTGAGGCTTGGTGATTTTCGGTGCGAGCGCGGCGGTGGGGATGGTGTAGAAAAACGGCACATCATCGCCGCCCAGTTTGGCCTTGAAGCAGTTGGCCAGCGCTGACATTTCGGGGCCGAAGTTCGCGCCTTGAGCGTCCGAGATCATCTTGTTGCCGCAGAGGAAAACCACACCGCTCACGTGTCCGGGCGAGAAGCAATCCACATAGACGTTGTAGGTCGCGGTGGCTTGCGTATCGCCGATCTCAGGCGCGAGCGTGGGGAACACACCCCATTGGGCACCATCCGGCGCGGCCTTGGTTTCGATCATCGCGGGGATGTATGAGCCCCAATACTTCTGCCAATCGGCGATGTAGCGGCGGATGTTTTCCAGATAATACGGATTGTCGGTGTGTTGGCTGCCGACGGT
>Ga0194063_10002006_pt1 | contig 12883 bp, 10 predicted proteins | sample SepL3720m_MetaG_FD_155459 | JGI IMG/M metagenome (GOLD analysis project Ga0194063, IMG submission 155459) | Anoxic zone freshwater microbial communities from boreal shield lake in IISD Experimental Lakes Area, Ontario, Canada - Sep2016-L373-20m | ecosystem: Environmental > Aquatic > Freshwater... | reverse complement strand
GGTGGAGTCGGCCGGTCTGTACAAAGTAGTGCCAGAGGCCGACGCCAAACTGCAAAGCGCGGGTGTCACGGTCAGCGACAACGCCGCCAGCAGTGCTGACCTGGCAAGCGGTAACCAGATCAGCACGCAGATTTTTCGCCTCAATTTTGAGTCTGCCAACAACCTGGTGACAGTGCTGCGACCCCTGATCAGCCCGAACAACACGATCAACGCCAACCCCGGCAACAACTCGCTGGTCATTACCGACTATTCAGACAATCTGCGGCGTCTGGCGCGCATCATCGCCGCCATGGACGTGGCCAACGCCACCAACGTCGAGGTGCTGACGCTCAAGCACGCGATTGCGGTGGATCTGGCGCCGCTGGTGCTGCGTTTGATCGAGTCGTCGGGTACCGCAACCGTGGGGGGTGACACTTCGTTCAGGACCACGCTGATTGCCGAGCCGCGCTCCAACACGCTGATTCTGCGGGCTGCCAACCCGGCGCGCGTTGCACTGGTGAAGTCACTGGTGGAAAAGCTTGATCAGCCGGCGGCCAACAGCGGCAATGGTGCGGCCGGCAACATCTACGTGGTGTACCTGAAGAATGCCGACGCGACCAAGCTCGCCGTCACCTTGCGTGCGGCCATGACCGGTCAAACGCCTGCCGCGGCCACTGCACCAGTGGCCGGCGCCGCCGCCGCACCGGCGGCCAGTGTGTCGGCAACGGGTGGGCAAGTGCAGGCCGACGCGGCCACCAATTCGCTCATCATTACCGCGCCCGAACCGCAATACCGCCAGTTGCGCGCCGTTATCGACCGGCTCGATGGTCGGCGCGCGCAGGTGCTGGTGGAGAGTCTGATTGTGGAAGTGAATGCGGATCGCGCCGCCGAATTCGGGGTGCAATGGCAGGGGCCATTGGGACAATCCGGTGATGGCGTGATTGGCCTGTTGGGAACGAATTTTGGTGCTGCGGGCAAGAACATCATCAACCAGGCACTCGGTGCGGGTACGGTTGCGCCTGGGACCGGCTTTAACTTCGGTGCTGCGCAAAGGGTCAACGGTGTTTACGTGCTGGGCTTCCTGGCGAACTTTCTGGAGTCCAGCGGCAGCGGCAATGTGTTGTCAACGCCCAATTTGCTGACGCTGGACAACGAGGAAGCGAAGATCGTGATCGGCGAGAACGTGCCTTTTGTGACCGGCTCCTACACCAGCAACAACACCAGCGGCAATACCGTCAATCCGTTTACCACGGTGGAGCGCAAGGATGTGGGCCTGACGCTCAAAGTCCGGCCGCAAATCAATGAAAACGGCACCGTCAAACTGGTGATCTACCAGGAGACCTCAGCCGTCAAGGCCGGCACCGAGTCAGCAGCGAACGGGCCCACGACATCCAAACGCACGATCGAGTCCACCGTGCTGGTGGATGACGGCAGCATCGTGGTGCTGGGCGGGCTGTTGCAGGACAAGTATTCCGGCAACCAGGACAAGGTGCCAGGCCTGGGTGATGTGCCGCTGTTTGGCAATCTGTTCAAGACGGATTCGCGCAGCCGCAGTAAAACCAATCTGATGGTGTTCCTGCGCCCGGTGGTGGTGCGCGATTCGCAAACCAGCGACCGCTTGTCGATGGACCGCTACGAACTGATGCGCTCGGGTCTGCAGGCCGCGCAACCGGTGCCCAGCAGCCTGGCGCCTATCAATGAGGCACCCTTGTTGCCGGCGCTTCCGTCAGCAAGGCCGACGCCTGTCGCGGCGCCCAAGACACAACCCTGAGCCGCCATCAGCCTGCCATGCGTTACCCGCTGCCTTACGCTTTTGCCCGAACCCATCAGTTGCTGCTGGTGCAGGATGATGCCAACCAGTTGACGCTGTGTTTGCACGGCGAGTCCGGTGCCAGTGGTTTGAGCGAGGTCATGCGCAAGTACCCGGTGCAGCAGATCGAGACCTTGGCGGCACCCGCGTTGATACAGCGCATCAGTGCGGCCTACGCGCAGGGTGAATCGAGCGCAGCAGCCGTCGTCAGTGAAGTTGAGAGCGATGCCGACCTCTCAAGAATGATGCAGGACCTGCCGGCCATCGAAGACCTATTGGAAACCTCGGATGATGCGCCCATTATCCGCATGCTCAACGCGCTGCTGACCCAAGCCGCGCGCGACGGTGCCAGTGACATCCATATCGAGCCCTACGAGCGTCATTCCAGTGTGCGCTTCCGGGTGGACGGCAGCCTGCGCGAAGTGGTGCAACCAAACCGGGCCCTGCATGCGTCACTGATTTCGCGCCTGAAGATCATGGCCGATCTCGATATTGCCGAGCGCCGTTTGCCGCAGGACGGGCGCATCTCGCTGCGCATTGGCACCCGCGCCGTGGACGTGCGCGTCAGCACGCTGCCCAGTGCACATGGCGAACGCGCGGTGCTGCGTCTGCTCGACAAATCGGAGGGTCGCCTGAGCCTGGAAGCGCTCGGTATGCAGGGCGATGTACTCAAGCGCTTTGAGCATCTGGTGACGCAGCCGCACGGCATCGTGCTGGTCACCGGGCCGACCGGCTCCGGCAAGACCACCACGCTGTACGCCGCCATGGGCCGGCTCGACGCCGGGCACAGCAACATCATGACGGTGGAAGACCCGATTGAATACGAGTTTCCCGGGGTTGGGCAAACCCAGGTCAATGCCAAGATCGAGCTCACTTTTGCCAAGGCACTGCGTGCCATTCTGCGGCAGGATCCGGACATCATCATCATCGGTGAAATCCGTGATTTCGAGACCGCGCAAATCGCGATTCAGGCATCCCTGACGGGACACCTGGTGCTGGCCACCATCCACACCAATGATGCGGCCAGCGCCGTGACGCGCTTGACCGATATGGGCGTTGAGCCCTTTTTGCTGAGTTCCTCACTGCTTGGCGTGTTGGCGCAGCGTCTGGTGCGCAAGCTCTGCACCACTTGCCGGGGTGCGGGTTGTCCATCCTGCGGACAGACCGGTTACCAGGGGCGCTCCGGCGTCTTTGAACTATTGGTAACCGATGATTCGATTCGGGCCCAGATACACAGTCGCGCCTCGGAGGCCGACATTCGCGCCGCAGCCCTGGCGGCGGGCATGGTATTGATGCGCGACGACGGCGAGCGTCTGGTCCAACTCGGCCTGACCTCGCGTGAAGAATTGGTCCGCGTAACCAGGGATTAGTTGAATGACAGTGAGCGCCATCTTGGAACTATGCAGATGTCATCCCGGACCCCGGATCGGAGTCCGGGGCAGGCCCGATCCGGGATCCATGGATTGCGGGTCGGGCCCGCAATGACAAGGGGCAGGGCGTATGCCGGTCTATTCATTTGAAGCCCTGACGGCTGAGGGACAGAGTCGCAAAGGCGTGATCGACGCCGATTCGGCCAAGGCGGCGCGCGGCATGCTGCGCGCCCAGGCGCTGGTGCCGATCAAGCTGGAAGCGGTGGGTGCCGATGGCGCGCAGCTGCCAGGCACGGATGGCGTGCAGCAGCAGGGCGGCAGACGCCGGCAGCGTCGTGTTTTCAATGCCACCGGGCTGGGCGTCTGGACGCGCCAGCTGGCAGGGTTGGTCTCTTCCGGGCTGCCGCTGGAGCGCGCCCTGAGTTCGCTGGCCGACGAAGCCGAGCGGGAAAACGAACACCAGTTGGTGGCCACCTTGCGCGCCGAAGTCAATGGCGGCTCCACTTTCGCCCGTGCGCTGGCGCAACATCCGCAGGATTTTTCCGACATCTTTGTCGCCGTCATTGGCGCAGGCGAGCAAAGCGGCAACCTCGGGCTGGTGCTCGAACGTCTGGCGGATGACCTAGAAGAGCAGCAGGCGCTCAAGTCCAAACTGATTGGCGCGGCGCTTTACCCGGCCATCGTGACGGTGGTGGCGATGGTGATCGTGCTGTTTCTGGTGGCCTATGTGGTGCCGCAGGTGGCGCACGTGTTTGCCAGCAGCAAGCGGGCGCTGCCGATCCTGACGGTCATCATGATTGGCATCAGCAACTTTGTGCGCAGCTACGGCTGGCTGCTCCTGATTGCCTTGGTGCTGGTTGCATTGGGCGGGCGTCTGGCCTTGGCCAATGCGGTTTTTCGGGAAAAGTTTGATGCCGCCTGGCTCAATGTTCCGATTCTGGGCAAGCTCGCACGGAGTTACAACACGGCGCGCTTTGCCAGCACACTGGCCATGCTCTCTGCCGCTGGCGTGCCCATTCTCAAGGCACTGCAGGCGGCAGCGGACACACTGTCCAACCGCGCCTTGCGCAGCGACGCGCTTGATGCCCTGGTGCTGGTGCGCGAAGGCGCGCCGCTGGCTTCGGCGCTGGCGCAGAAGAAGCGGTTTCCGGGGCTGCTGGCGATGTTTGCCCGACTCGGTGAGCAGACCGGCCAGTTACCGGTGATGCTGCAGCGCGCCGCCAAGCAACTCGGCACCGAAGTGGCGCGTCGTGCCATGCAGCTCGCCACTTTGCTGGAGCCCCTGCTGATTGTTGCGATGGGCTTGGCGGTGATGCTGATCGTGCTGGCCGTCCTGTTGCCCATCATCCAGCTCAATCAACTGGTCAAATGAGGCGCTGGGCATGATGCTGCTGGGCCGGCGCTTTGACGTCGATGCAGTGATCGTGGATCTGGACGGCACCATGGTCGATACCCTGGGTGACTTTGTCGTTGCACTCAATCTGATGCTGGCTGATTTGCCAGCGCCCTACCCGAATCATCAGGTTGATCGTGCGATAGTCTCGCGCCTGGTGGGCAAGGGCTCCGAGCATTTGTTGAGCAGTGTTTTGTCCCTGGCCTGCGGCCAAGCCGGGGATGCGCAAACCGTCTACGCTCAGGCCTGGACCAGCTATCAGCGGCATTACCTTGACATCAATGGCCAGCACTCGACGGTGTATCCGGGGGTTGTTTCGGGGTTGCAACGACTGCGGGCACAGGGCCTGAAAATCGCCTGCCTGACCAACAAGCCGACCGCCTTCGTTCTGCCGCTGCTCAAGGCCAAGGGACTGGAGCACTTTTTTGAACTGAGTTTTGGTGGCGATGCTTTCGAACGCAAGAAGCCCGATCCGTTGCCGTTAGTGAAAACCTGCCAGGCCCTGGGGACGCTGCCGCAGCGCACCCTGATGATCGGCGACTCCAGCAACGACGCCCAGGCGGCGCGTGCCGCGGGCTGCCCGGTGCTGCTGGTCGCGTACGGCTACAACCATGGCGAGCCGATCCAGGGCGTGGACGCCGATGCCTTCGTTGATTCACTTGAGGAATTGATACCGGGCTAAGCAGACATCTGCGCAGGTTTGCTACACTGTGCGCATGTTCATTCACCGCATCTGGATCACGGGTTGTAGCGACCGGGGAGCATGGCCCTGGCGTACTCAACAAGGTTTGTCGGGGCGTACCTGACAGCGTCGTTTGCCTGTTGAATGAACTGCAGCCGGTCCGGCTGTGAGCTGAGCCCGCTACGTGCCAAGGGCTCCGCCTTGATTGAAAGATGCCACCCCTTGATCTCCGAACTTGAATTCAAAAGCCTGAGCACCCAAGGCTATAACCGCATTCCCTTGCTGGCCGAAGCCTTTGCCGATCTGGAAACGCCGCTCTCGCTGTACCTGAAACTTGCACATTCCAAAGACGGCGGCAAGCACAGCTTCCTGCTCGAATCGGTGGTGGGCGGCGAGCGCTTCGGGCGCTATAGCTTTATTGGTCTGCCGGCGCGCACCTTGCTGCGCTCGATGGGCTTTGGCACCGATGCCCGCACCGAGGTGGTGACAGACGGTGCGGTCGTGGAGACTTCCAGCGCCAATCCACTCGATTTCATCGCCGACTACCAGAAGCGATTCAAGGTCGCTCTGCGGCCGGGGCTGCCGCGGTTTTGTGGTGGCCTGGCTGGATATTTTGGCTATGACACGGTGCGCTACATCGAGAAAAAGCTGCAGGACTCGTGTCCGCCGGACACCCTGGGCTGCCCCGACATCCTGCTGCTGCAGTGCGAAGAGTTGGCCGTGATTGACAACCTGTCGGGCAAGCTCTATCTGATTGTCTACGCCGATCCGACCCATTCGGAAGCCTACGCCAACGCCAAGAAGCGATTGCGCGAGCTGAAAGAACAACTCAAGTACTCGGTCAGTGCACCACTGGTCAGGCCAAGCCAGGGTTACCCGGCCGAGCGTGAATTTGCCAAGGCCGACTACATCGCCGCGGTGGAGCGGGCCAAGGATCTGATCGCCGACGGTGACTTCATGCAGGTTCAGGTGGGCCAGCGCATCAGGAAGCGCTATACCGAGTCACCGCTGAGCCTGTACCGGGCGCTGCGTTCGCTGAATCCCAGCCCCTACATGTATTACTACCACTTTGGGGATTTCCATGTGGTTGGTGCCTCACCCGAAATCCTGGTGCGACAGGAGCAGGTCAGCAGCGACGGGCAGACCGAGCAGAAGATCACGATTCGGCCCCTGGCCGGGACGCGGCCGCGAGGGGCCACTGCGGAAAAGGACAGGGCGGCCGAACTCGAACTGGTTGGCGACCCGAAGGAGCGCGCCGAGCACGTGATGCTGATTGATCTGGCGCGCAATGACATCGGCCGTATCTCGAAAACCGGGAGCGTCAAGGTGACCGAGGCCTTTTGTGTGGAACGCTACAGCCACGTGATGCACATCGTGAGCAACGTCGAAGGAACGCTCAAGGATGGCATGACCAGCATGGACGTGCTCAGGGCCACCTTTCCGGCCGGCACCCTCACAGGTGCACCCAAGGTGCATGCGATGAAGTTGATTGATCAACTGGAGCCGAGCAAGCGCGGTTTGTACGGCGGTGCCTGCGGTTACCTGAGTTATGCCGGCGATATGGATGTGGCCATTGCCATCCGCACCGGCATCATCAAGGACCAGACTCTGTACGTGCAGGCGGCTGCCGGGGTGGTGGCCGATTCGGTGCCGGAACTCGAGTGGCGCGAGACCGAGGCCAAGGCGCGCGCACTGCTTCGGGCCAGTGAACTGGTCGAAGAAGGACTGGAGTAAGTCATGAGTCCAAAAATCAAACTCTTGATGGTCGACAACTACGACAGCTTCACCTACAACATCGTTCAGTACTTCGGTGAGCTGGGGGCCGAGGTTGAAGTCTTTCGCAACGACGAAATCACGCTCGATGAAATCGATGCCCGATTGCAGGCAGGACAGCTTGATCGGCTGGTGATCTCGCCCGGACCCTGCGCACCAGCGCAGGCAGGTATTTCGGTGGCTGCGATCCAGAGTTTTGCCGGGCAACTGCCGATACTGGGGGTATGTCTTGGGCATCAGGCGATTGGCGCCGCGTTTGGCGCGAAGATCGTGCGCGCACAGCAGCTGATGCATGGCAAAACCAGCGTCATCAGCACGACGCAGGAAAGCGTGTTTGCGGGACTGCCGGCGCAGTTCACGGTCAACCGCTATCACTCGCTGGCCATTGAGCGTTCGAGTTGCCCTGCCTGTCTGAAGGTGACGGCCTGGACCGATGATGGTGAGATCATGGCGGTCCGGCATGCCACGCTGGCTGTCGAGGGCCTGCAGTTTCACCCGGAAAGCATACTGACCGAGCATGGCCATGCGATGTTAAGGAATTTTCTTCTATGAAAGTGGATCTGCGCAGTGACACCGTGACGCGGCCTACGCCAGGCATGCGTGAAGCGATGATGGCCGCCCGGCTGGGCGATGATGTGTATGCCGACGATCCGAGCGTGAACGCATTGCAGGACAAGATTGCCGCATTGCTCGGTTTTGAAGGCGCCTTGTTCATGCCGACTGGCACGCAAAGCAACTTGTGCGCGATTCTGTCGCATTGCCAGCGCGGCGACGAGTACATCGTGGGACAGATGGCGCATTGTTACCGCTGGGAAGGCGGTGGTGCGGCGGTCTTTGGCAGCGTTCAGCCGCAGCCCCTGAGCCATCAAAGCGACGGTAGCCTGCTGCTGCAGGAGATTGAAGCCGCCATCAAGCCCGACGATGCGCACCATGCGAGAACCCGCTTGCTGGCACTGGAAAACACTTTTGGCGGCAAGTTGCTGCCCATGGGCTATGTGCAACAAGCGGCAGAGCTTGCCAGAAGCAAAGGCCTGGCCCGGCATCTGGATGGTGCGCGCTTGTTCAACGCGGCGGTGGCGCAGGCGGAAATGGCCGATGACAATCCGGGCGCCGAGTCGTCCCAGAGCGAGCGTGGGGGCAACATCCTTGCCGAAGCGCGCCGTATTGCGCAGTGCTTTGACAGCGTTTCTGTCTGCTTCAGCAAGGGCCTGGGCGCGCCGGCAGGCTCAGCCCTGTGCGGCAGCCGCGAGTTGCTCGCCCGTGCCCACAGGATTCGAAAAATGGCCGGCGGTGGCATGCGTCAGTCTGGTTTGTTGGCAGCGGCCGCTTCCTACGCGCTAGATCACCAGGTGGAGCGTTTGACGCAGGACCATGCGCTGGCCCGGCGTCTGGCAGAGGGGCTGTCGGGTATCGCCGGGCTGGTAGTGGAGCCACCGCAGTCGAACATGATTTTTGTTGAACTGGTGGGCCAAGCCAAGACCCGAGCAGCCGAACTGCTGCCCTTTCTCGCTGCGCGCGGTGTCCTGGCCAGTGGCCTGTACCGACTGCGTTTTGTCACCCATCTGGACGTGGATGCGGCCGGCATCGATCACGCACTGACCGTTCTGCGCGATTTTTTTGCCGACTGAATTCACCACCCGGACGAATTGCTTTACAAGGAACAGCATGCCCATCAGCAACAAGATCAATCCCCAGGAAGCCCTGCTGCGCACCATTGAGCACCGGGAAATTTTCCACGACGAAATGCTGCACATCGTGCGCAGAATCATGAGCGGCGAGTTGTCGCAGGTCATGATGGCCGCGCTGATCACAGGGCTGCGCGTCAAGAAGGAAACAATTGGCGAGATTACCGCTGCTGCCGAAGTCATGCGGGAGTTTTCAACCAAGGTGCATGTGGCAGACAAGACCCATCTGGTGGACATCGTTGGCACCGGTGGTGACGGATCGAACACCTTCAATATTTCGACCTGTTCCATGTTTGTGGCTGCCGCTGCTGGGGCCAAGGTAAGCAAGCATGGAGGGCGCGGGGTCAGCAGCAAGAGCGGCAGTGCCGATGTGATGGAGTCGCTGGGAATCAATATCCAGCTCTCGCCGCAGGATATTGCCCGATCCATTGAGCAGGTGGGGGTCGGCTTCATGTTTGCGCCGAATCATCATCCGGCCATGAAGAATGTGGCGCCGGTACGCAAGGAACTGGGTATCAAGACCATCTTCAATCTGCTGGGGCCACTTACCAACCCGGCCAGCGCGCCCAATATATTGATGGGGGTGTTTCACTCTGATCTGGTCGGTATTCAGGTGCGCGCGTTGCAGCGCCTGGGCGCCGAGCATGCGGTGGTGGTGTACGGGAAGGACGGCATGGATGAAGTCAGTCTGGGCGCTGCAACCCTGGTAGGCGAACTTCACAACGGTGAAATTACCGAGTACGAAATACACCCGGAAGACTTCGGCATGCTGATGTCCAGCAACCGTGCGCTCAAGGTCGAAACCGCTGAGCAGTCGAAGGCCATGCTGCTGGGCGTGCTGGACAACGTGCCGGGCGCTGCCAAAGACATTGTGGTCCTCAACGCGGGAGTCGCCCTCTATGCGGCCAACGTGGTCGATTCCATGGGTGCGGGGATAGCACGGGCCAGGGCGGCGATTGAGTCTGGAGCGGCCAGAACCAAATTGTCACAATTGGTCGAATTCTCCCAACAGGCCATAGGGGAATCGAAATGACAGACATTCTGAGCCAGATTGTTGCGGTCAAGCGACAGGAGGTCGCAGACGCCCTTCAACGCAAGTCGCTGGCGGCGATGCGAGCCGATGCCGAGTCAAGGGTTTTGACGCGCGATTTTCTTGGTGCGATGCGCGCAAAGGTCAGCGCCGGCAAACCGGCGGTGATCGCCGAGATCAAAAAGGCGAGTCCGTCCAAAGGTGTGTTGCGAGAGGATTTTGTTGCCGCTGACATTGCGCAAAGCTATGCCGAAAATGGGGCTGCCTGTTTGTCAGTGCTTACTGACAAACAGTTTTTCCAGGGTGGCGCAGATTATCTCAAGCAAGCTCGCGCCTCCTGCCAGTTGCCCGTGTTGCGCAAGGATTTCATGGTCGATGCGTACCAGATCTACGAATCACGCGCCATGGGTGCTGATGCTGTGCTGCTGATCGCGGCGATTCTGGACGATGCGCAATTGAAGGATTTTGAGGCGGCGGCGCACAGCCTGGACATGGCGGTGCTGGTAGAGGTACACGATGCACCCGAACTGGCGCGCGCCTTGAAGCTGAAAACACCGTTGATTGGCATCAATAATCGGAATCTGAAAACCTTTGACGTTTCGCTGGACACTACTCTTTCCCTGATGCGTGAAGTGCCGCCGGGGCGTTTGCTGGTTTCGGAGAGCGGTATCCACAGTCGCGACGATGTGCTGCGCCTGGGCGCGGCCGGCATCAACGCCTTTCTGGTTGGTGAGGCGTTCATGCGCGCCGCCGACCCGGGGCAGGCGCTGGCCGCTTTGTTTGGCTGACATGATGTCGGGGGACACAGCAGCGCAAGCGCCAGAGTCGACCCCTGCCGACCAGCTGGCGCAGGCCGATCCGGCGAGTTGGCCGGTGGCGCCGGGCTGGCAAGCGCTGGTGACCGAATTCTTCGAGTCCCAGAAGGGGCGGGGCTTGCTGACGTTCCTGGAGCAGAGATTGCAGGCCGGCGCTGCGGTATTTCCGCCACAGCCACTGCGTGCCCTGCAACTGACACCGCCCGAATCGGTGCGGGTGGTGATCCTGGGCCAGGATCCTTATCATGGCCGGGGTCAGGCCGAGGGTTTGGCATTTTCGGTAGCTCAAGGTATTCCCATCCCACCTTCATTGCGCAATATCTTCACCGAGTTGCGGCGCGACCTGGGGACGCCATTTCCGCCATTTCCCGAGCCGGGCGGCAGTCTGGTGCGCTGGGCGAGTCAGGGGGTGCTGCTGCTCAATACCTGCCTGACGGTGGAGGAGGGACAGCCGGCCAGCCACTCTGGACGTGGCTGGGAACTCTTGACCGACGCCGTGATTCGCAAGGTTTCACAGGATGCCGCGCCAGCGGTGTTCATGCTGTGGGGTGCGCATGCGCAGGGCAAGCGCGCCTTGATCGATGCATCGCGCCATCTGGTACTGCTGGCGAACCACCCTTCGCCACTCTCGGCGCTGCGACCCCCGGCGCCGTTCATCGGTTGCGGGCATTTCTCGCAGGCACGGGCCTGGCGCAACGAACATCGGTGACAGTGCCATAACTTCGTGGCATAATGCTAGGCTCACTTGAGGAGAGGTGGCCGAGTGGTTAATGGCAGCAGACTGTAAATCTGCCCTCTTACGAGTACGATGGTTCGAATCCATCCCTCTCCACCAGTGGAATTGAATAGAAAATTGACACAAGAGCGGGCCATAGGGCATGTTGGAGTTGACCGGTTCAGCTGCAATGCGGGAGTAGTTCAATGGCAGAACCCTAGCCTTCCAAGCTAATGACGCGGGTTCGATTCCCGTCTCCCGCTCCAGTGCTCAGTTGTCGTTGATGTTGGTACAGTTCGCAGGCAGGTAGCGGGCCGGAAATGCCCATTTGGCTCAGTGGTAGAGCACTCCCTTGGTAAGGGAGAGGTCGCGGGTCCGATTCCCGCAATGGGCACCATGATTTTTGATTTGGCAGGTCTTTATTTTTCGGAGTCTGAAAATGGGAAAAGAAAAATTCGCACGAACCAAGCCCCACGTGAACGTGGGCACGATTGGGCACGTTGACCACGGCAAGACCACGCTGACAGCGGCTATCACAAGCGTGATGGCGGCCAAGTTTGGCGGCACAGCCAAGGCGTATGACCAGATTGACGCGGCGCCGGAAGAAAAAGCACGCGGTATTACGATTAACACCGCCCACGTCGAATACGAAACGGCGAACCGGCACTACGCCCACGTTGACTGCCCTGGCCACGCCGACTATGTGAAGAACATGATCACGGGTGCTGCGCAGATGGACGGCGCCATCCTGGTGTGCTCGGCCGCTGACGGCCCGATGCCCCAGACCCGCGAGCACATCCTGCTGGCGCGCCAGGTGGGCGTACCTTACATCATCGTGTACCTGAACAAATGCGACATGGTCGATGACGCCGAACTGCTCGAACTCGTTGAAATGGAAGTACGCGAACTGCTCGACAAATACGACTTCCCTGGCGACAAGACCCCCATCATCCACGGCTCGGCCAAACTCGCCATGGAAGGCGACAAGAGTGAGATGGGCGAAGGCTCCATCTACAAACTCGTGGACGCCCTGGACAGCTACATCCCGCTGCCCGAGCGCGCCATTGATGGCGCCTTCCTGATGCCCGTTGAAGACGTCTTCTCGATCTCCGGTCGCGGCACCGTTGTGACCGGCCGTATTGAGCGCGGCGTCATCAAAGTAGGCGAAGAAATCGAGATCGTCGGCATTGCTGATACCCAGAAGACCACCTGCACCGGCGTGGAAATGTTCCGCAAGCTGCTCGACCAGGGCCAGGCAGGCGACAACGTTGGCATCTTGCTGCGCGGCACCAAGCGCGAAGACGTACAGCGCGGTCAAGTCCTGTGCAAACCCGGCTCGATCAAGCCGCACACGCACTTTGTTGGCGAAATCTACGTGCTAAGCAAGGACGAAGGCGGTCGTCACACACCGTTCTTCAACAACTACCGGCCGCAGTTTTACTTCCGCACGACGGACGTCACCGGAGCCATCGAGTTGCCAGAAGGCAAGGAAATGGTGATGCCGGGCGACAACGTCTCGATCACGGTGAAGCTGATCAACCCGATTGCGATGGAAGAAGGCCTGCGTTTTGCCATCCGTGAAGGCGGCAAGACAGTTGGTGCTGGTGTGGTTGCCAAGATCATTGCTTAAG
>Ga0194063_10002005_pt1 | contig 12885 bp, 12 predicted proteins | sample SepL3720m_MetaG_FD_155459 | JGI IMG/M metagenome (GOLD analysis project Ga0194063, IMG submission 155459) | Anoxic zone freshwater microbial communities from boreal shield lake in IISD Experimental Lakes Area, Ontario, Canada - Sep2016-L373-20m | ecosystem: Environmental > Aquatic > Freshwater... | reverse complement strand
CAGTATACAGCGACCCCCGGGCTCCCTGCAACCCCCGGGCTTCCTGCAACCTCGGACCTACCTGCAACCTCGGAGGTTGGTGCTCTGCGCGGCAATCTAAGGACTAATTGCACATTTCTTAATTTTGATATAAAATTAAAGAAAAATCCAAGGAGGAATTGTTATGAAGAAAATTGTTTTGATTGTACTCTCAACGCTTCTAATGTTAAGTTTTGCTGGTTGTAATGCATTGCCTAAGTTGAGCGCCATTGTGCCTACCAATGCTCCAGTTGCTACGGAAGATCCTAATGCAACTGTAGATCCTAATGCAACACAAGATCCGGGAACTACAGATGGACGTCAAGATGTTCCACTAGTAGCTTACACTTGGGGCAAAGATGCGTCGTTTATAACTGATAATTCAGTTCCGGAACCTCCGTTTTTAGCGAACAACGTTACAGCTTTTGTATCTGCTGCTAACTCGCATTGGGTAACTGTGAAGGATGCAACTGAAGCACAGGTCGAAACCTACGCCGCTACGCTTGAGGCTGCTGGTTATGCTAAAAGTGTGATTTCTTCTGCTGATGGTAAGATGTATACTTTCTCAAATGAAACAAATAAAGTTTCAGCAATAATTTCGTATACTCCAAAGGAAGACACCCAGTGCACCGTTACTTTCTCGCTTGTAAGTTGAAATTATTCACCAAGACGTATTCATTATTAGAAAACATCACGCCTCTGCCCGTGGATTGCGGGCAGTTGTGTGATGGTGCTTGTTGTAAGGGCGAGGAAGGCGCAGGGATGTTGTTGTTTCCTGGGGAAGAGGCACTTTTCGATGGCAAAGCAGGGTTCGAAATTGTAGATACCGAATATGTACTTCCGAGCGGGTATGTTGTAAAGTTGTTGTTGTGTAGCGATATTTGCGATAGAAAAGAAAGACCACTCGCTTGCAGGATTTTTCCGTTGCTAGGATTTTGGATTGATGATAAGATAGAAGTCAGAATTGACCCGAGGGCGCGCGAAGTTTGTCCGCTAGCGTTTGTGGGAATTCAAGAGGGAATTACTACAGAGTTTATACTGAAAGTAAAGAAAGTGTTTGAAATACTGATGAAGGATGCGCGTTGCGAAGAGTTCATCAAGATAATGACCGCACAGCTTGATTTTTGAGTGTTTCGCGGTAGCGAAAGAGGTAGATAAAATGGTGGACACAAGAAAACCAAGGAAAAAAGAGGCGTATGACAATGAAAGCATTTCCTCATTAAAAGGCGCCGACAGAGTAAGAAAACGCCCAGGCGTTATATTCGGGTCCGATGGACTTGAAGGATGCCAGCACTCAGTTTTTGAGATACTATCAAACTCAATTGACGAGGCTCGCGAAGGGCACGGAAATGTAATTGAAATCACTAGATTCAAAGATAAGTCGATCATGATTCGCGATTACGGTCGTGGCATTCCGGTCGACTTTAATGTAAATGAAAATAAATTCAACTGGGAATTGGTCTTCTGCGAGCTCTATGCAGGAGGTAAGTATAAAAATAATGAGGGCGAGAACTACGAGTTCAGCCTAGGGCTAAACGGTTTAGGCTCATGCGCGACTCAGTATTCGTCTGAGTACATGGATGTTACGGTTTACCGTGACGGGCAGAAGTTTGACCTGCATTTCGAAAAGGGCGAGAATATCGGAGGCCTTAAAAAGGAGCCGTACAACTACAAAAAGACAGGCACAGTGCAGCGTTGGAAGCCTGATTTGGATGTGTTTACCGATATTGATATTCCGCTTCAGTTCTTCCAAGACATTCTCAAGAAGCAGGCGGTTGTTAACGCAGGCCTTAAGTTCGTCCTCAAGGATGAGCCGTCGGGGATGAGTTTTGAGTACATGTACACAAATGGGATTAAAGATTACGTCGCGGAGGTCGCGAACGATAAAGCGTTTTCGACAATCTTGTACTTTGATACAGCGGGCCGCGGGCGTGACCGCGCAGACAAAGCCGAGTACAAGGTCAAAGCAGAGGTGTCGTTTTGCTTCTGCAACGAGGTAACGGCGCTTGAATACTACCATAATTCCAGTTACCTGGAACACGGGGGCTCTCCAGACAAGGCCGTGAAAAATGCATTTGTTTTCGAAATCGACAAAGTCATTCGCCAACGCGGAAAATACACCAGGGATGAAGCTAAAGTCACATTTCAGGACATTCAGGACAGTCTGATTTACGTGTCAAATTCTTTTTCGACTCAGACGAGCTACGAAAACCAGACAAAGAAATCCATCACTAATAAATACATTCAGGAGCATCTAACCGACTTTTTGAAGCACCGACTCGAAGTCTATTTTATTGAAAATTTCGCGGAAGGCGAACGTGTTCTCGAACAAATTCTTGTCAACAAGCGCTCGCGCGAAACAGCTGAGAAGACTCGCATAAATGTTAAGAAGAAGCTCTCTGGAAACATAGATATCGCAAACCGCGTTAAAAAGTTCGTCGACTGCCGCACTAAAGAAGTCGACCGTCGCGAACTCTATATCGTGGAGGGAGACTCAGCACTCGGGTCATGTAAACTTGGTCGCGACGCTGAATTCCAGGCAATAATTCCTGTACGAGGAAAGATATTGAACTGCCTAAAGGCGGATGTTGATGCTATTTTTAAAAACGAAATCATTACCGACTTGCTCAAAGTTCTAGGGTGTGGCGTTGAAATCAAATCAAAAAGCAACAAGGAACTCAATAATTTCGACCTCGAAAACCTTCGCTGGAGCAAGGTCATAATATGTACAGATGCCGATGTCGATGGGTTCCAAATACGTACACTAATTCTAGCAATGCTGTATAAACTTGTTCCATCGCTCATTCAGGCAGAAAAAGTATTTATTGCTGAGTCACCGCTATTTGAAATTACTGCAAAAGAAGGCACGTTTTTCGCATACAATGAAAAAGAACGCGTCGATATACTTGAAAAAATTCAGACTAAGGTGACAGTTCAGCGTTCCAAGGGACTTGGGGAAAACGAGCCTGAAATGATGTGGCAGACCACCATGAACCCTGCAACTAGGCGTTTGGTCAAAGTAGTCGCAGACGAATTCGAGCAAGAGACTGCTGATTCGTTTGAGCTTCTGCTTGGAGATAATCTTGCAGGACGCAAGAAGTTTATTGAGGAAAAAGGGCATTTATTTTTAGATATGATTGATGTATCTTAATCATAAGGAGAATGACGAAGAATGGCAAAGGATAAGAAGCAAAACAAACACGATATAGAAGCACCAATCGATAATCCGGCGGTTGACCAAAAAATCACCAGCACGCTGGAAAACAACTACATGCCATATGCAATGAGCGTTATAATTTCGCGTGCGATTCCTGAGATTGATGGTTTCAAACCATCGCATAGAAAGCTTTTATACACCATGTATAAAATGGGCCTGCTGACTGGCAGCAAGACAAAGTCAGCAAACGTTGTCGGACAGACGATGAAACTGAATCCACACGGGGATATGGCGATTTACGAGACCTTGGTGCGTCTCACTCGCGGAAACGAAGCGCTTTTGCACCCCGTAATAGATTCGAAGGGTAACTTTGGAAAACAGTATTCTAGAGACATGCGCTATGCGGCTTCACGTTATACGGAAGTAAAGTTGGACAAGATATGCGAGGAAATATTCTCGAATATCGACAAGGACACGGTCGATTTCATGGACAACTACGACGGCTCGATGAAGGAGCCCATGCTTTTACCTGTCACATTTCCAAATGTACTAATTAACCCGAACCAAGGAATAGCTGTTGGAATGGCGAGCAACTTTTGCAGTTTCAACTTGAACGAGATATGCGAAGCAACCATAGCAATTCTAGAGAATCATAACGTGACTACTGAAGAACTCATGCAAATCGTGAAAGCGCCCGACTTCTCAACGGGCGGGCAATTAATTTACCGCGAAAAAGAAATGCTGGATATTTTCGAAACAGGGCGCGGGGGATTCAAGGTGCGCGCAAAGTACGAGCACAATAAAAAAGAGAGTACAATTGAAATTTCCGAAATACCATATTCCACAACATCTGAGGCGATTATGGACACGATCGCTGAGCTCGTAAAAACAGGGCGCATTAAGGATATCGTAGACATGCGGGATGAAACTGACCTAAACGGCTTAAAAATCACACTAGATATCCGTCGCAGTGCTGAAGTCGAGCCATTGATGAACAAACTTTTCAAACTCACATCCCTTGAAGATACATTTAGCTGCAACTTCAACTTGTTGATAAACGCACGGCCAAAGGTCCTGGGAGTGCGCGGAATTATAAACGAGTGGATAATTTTCAGGATGGGCTGTGTTCGCCGCCAGGCAAACTTTGATATAAAAAAAATGTCGGAGAAACTCCACTTGTTGCAAGGGCTGCAGAAGATTCTTTTGGACATCGACAAGGCGATTCGAATAGTGCGGGAGACGGAAGAGGATTCGTTGGTGGTGCCAAACCTGATGACGGGGTTTGCCATTGATGAGTTGCAGGCCGAGTATGTTGCGGAAATCAAACTTCGAAATTTAAATAAACAATACATATTGAACCGACTTAGCGAGATCGAGAGCCTTATTAAGGCGATTGAGGATTTGCGTTTGTTGGCTGAAAGCAACTCGCGCATCAAACGCGAAATTATAAAGCAGCTTCGCGCAATCATCAAGAAGTTCGGTCGCGAACGCCTTACCGAAATCATCAGCTCGGACGACATTGAGCACATCACACACGAGCACCTCATAGAAGATTATAATTTGCGACTCTTTATGACTGACCACGGTTACATCAAGAAGATTCCTTTAGTGTCTCTGCGCGCAAACCCCGAGCAAAAGACAAAGGACGACGACTTTATTGCGCAGGAAATTGAGTCGCACAACAAATCGGAAGTTCTCTTCTTTTCAACCAAGCAAATATGCTACAAAATGCGCATTTACGACCTGCCGGAACACAAGCCAAGCGGCCTCGGCGACTACCTCAACAACGTCCTCGGAATGGAAGCGGACGAACGCGTCGTATTCATGCACACGACCGACGACTACTCAGGTCAAATGCTCTTTTGCTTCGAAAACGGCAAAGTAGCAAAGGTCGAACTCGCTTCCTACGCGACAAAAACCAACCGCAAAAAACTTATCAATGCGTTCAATGGCAATTCGCCAACATGTCAAATCGTACATTTGACCGCCGATACAGAATTGGTGGCGTTTAGTAGCATAAACAAGGCCTTGCTTTTCAACACCGCGCAAATCAATTCCAAGACCTCGAAATCAACTCAGGGCGTGCAGGTTCTCAAGTCCAAGAAGGGAAGCTTCATGAGCGCGGTTCAGACAGTCGAGGAGTCGGGAATCACGAACCTCTCATACTACCGTGTTAAGTCGATTCCCGGAACGGGTTCATACCTTCGCGATGCGGATATCGAGGACAAGCAGATCACGCTGGAGCTTTAGGGTGTAATTGGCGGGGTCAAATTGGGGACGGGTGCAAAAGTCAAATCCGCGACGGGTTCAAATAAGTGATTTTACAAATAATGGAACAAGCGCTGGCTCCGAAGAACGATCCGCGCTATTGGACCCAAAAAGTTAAAAAAGAAGCGGATTTGTATACATTACGCTTCTTTTCCGCCGATTTTTTGACGTTTTATGGGGATTGACCCGAATTCCAAAAAAAATGACCGGATTTGTATACAAATTTGCCGTTTTTGTATACAAATTCGCATGAAAAAGTTAAAATTCGGACGAGCACCATTAAGAGGTCCCCGCAAACCCATTGGATTCGTTTCGCGACTTGTCGCGTGTATACAAAAAAGAGAGAAAATTTTCAAATTTGGACGAGCAAAGCTGGAACTTTGTGTATAATATATTTAGGCTTTAATTTTTCGAGGAAGGTGCAAAAGCGATGCCAAAGTTCAAACTTCATTCCACATACACTCCGCAAGGCGACCAGCCGACGGCGATTGCCACATTGAATGCGGGCATTGATGCGGGGCTTAAGCATCAAATTTTGCTTGGAGCGACGGGCACGGGCAAGACGTTTACGATGGCGAATGTTATTCAGCACGTGCAAAAACCCACTCTCATACTTGCGCACAACAAAACCCTCGCAGCCCAGCTATATAGCGAGTTCAAGGAGTACTTCCCCGAAAATGCTGTGGAGTACTTCGTCAGTTTCTACGACTATTATCAACCCGAGGCCTACATAGCCGCGAGCGACACTTATATCGAGAAAGATTCAGCTAAAAATGAGGAGATTGACAAGTTAAGACACAGTGCGACGGCGGCGCTCATTGAGCGAAAGGACGTAATAATCGTCGCGTCCGTCTCGTGTATATACGGCTTGGGCGATCCCGAGGACTACACAAAGTTGATGCTTTCGCTTCGGCCAGGAATGGTTCGTGACCGAAACGATGTCATTCGAAAACTTATAGAAATCCAATATTCGCGAAACGACATTGATTTTCACCGCGGCACTTTCCGAGTCAGAGGCGACGTGCTTGAAATCTATCCGTCGCAGTCTTCGGGTGCAATCTTGAGAGTCGACTTTTTTGGAGACGAAATTGAAAAAATTACAGAAGTCGACTGGCTCACAGGCGAATACCTCGGCGCGCGAACGCACGTCGCGATTTTTCCCGCGTCCCATTACGCGACGACGCAAGCGAAACTTATGGCCGCCATCAAAACTATTGAGGCGGAACTTGAGGAACGGCTCAAAGAACTTAAGGACGCGGACAAGTTAGTGGAGGCGCAAAGACTAGAGCAAAGGACGCATTACGACATTGAGATGCTACAGGTGACAGGCTTCTGCTCGGGGGTAGAGAATTACTCGAGACACATTAGCGGGCGTCCTGCAGGAAGTGCGCCTTTCACTTTAATTGACTTTTTCAAAAATGATTTTTTGATTTTCGCCGACGAGTCGCACGTGTCGATACCACAAATCGGTGGCATGTACAACGGCGACAGGGCGCGAAAGGAGGCGCTCGTCGACTACGGATTCCGCCTGCCGTCGGCATTTGACAACAGGCCGCTGAAGTTTAGCGAGTTCGAAGGCAAAATCAAGCAAATAGTTTATGTAAGTGCGACGCCTTCGAAATATGAGTATGCGCACTCGCAGCAGGTGGCTGAGCAGATAATCAGGCCGACGGGACTGGTCGATCCCGTGATAAATGTGCGACCAGTGGCGGGGCAAATCGACGACTTAATCGGAGAGATAAATAAACGCGTAACTGGCGGGGTAGAGCGAGTTCTCGTGACTACCCTCACAAAACGCATGGCTGAATCTCTCACCGAATACCTTAAAGACGTCGGAATAAACGTCCGCTACCTCCACTCAGACATCGATACCCTCGAGCGCATCCAAATCTTGCGCTCTTTACGCCTCGGAGAGTTTGACGTTCTCGTAGGGATAAACCTACTCCGCGAAGGTCTCGACCTCCCCGAAGTCTCGTTGGTCGCAATTCTAGACGCCGACAAAGAGGGATTCTTAAGATCTGAGACATCCCTCATCCAAACCGTTGGCCGCGCCGCGCGAAACGTAAATGGCGTTGTAATTATGTACGCCGACAAAGTCACAGACTCCATGAAACGCGCAATTGACGAAACCAATCGCCGCCGCGCAATACAGCTCGCGTTTAACGAAGCTAACGGCATCGTCCCAACAACCATAATAAAATCTATCCGCGACAACATTGAGGGCACCAAAGTTAGCGAGGACGCAGAAACCGCCTACATCGCCAAAAATCGCGCCGCTCGCCTAATGAACTTTGATTTTTCCGACACAGGCGCGTTAAAACGCGAAATCGAACGCGTCTCCAAAGAAATGCTCCGCGCTGCACGAGAGTTGCGTTTTGAGGATGCCGCCCGTCTGCGCGATGAACTGCAGGAACTGACTGGTGGGGGAGCTGAGAGTCAAATTTGACCTTGTCACCCAATTTTTGCTTTCGAGTTATACATTTCCTTAATACATTTAGCTTTTTTATAACTCGTTATATTTTGCTTCTAATTTCACTAAAATATGTATAACAAAATACGAATTCATCTCCAAAACGCCATTATTTCACAACATTTGTGGCCAATTTCCAGAGATGCAATTCCAGTTTGTACCAATAATCATTTAAATTATAAAAACAATCTATTTCTGCTCAAATTTGTACATCGATTTTTACTGAATTTTCCAGAATCGTTTAGAAAGTTATAAAAAACCACAGTATTTCGTTTCAAATTATAACGAGTTATAAAAAAACACAGCAGAGTGAAGCATCTGTATAATTTTTGTCAAAAGTTTCGAAAGAACTTTTAAATTGCCAAATTTCACAAGTTCACTCTAAAAACCCTTGACGAAGACCCCGCCGCAGAATATGATGGCATAAAACGCACGAACGCGTTAACCTGACTCACGGAGAAAAATCATGTTTAGAAATTTGTTTCAAGGGCGCTACGGCGTCGACAATCTTAGTATAGCGTTGGTAATCCTTTCAGTCGTCCTTAACTGGATTCCATTCGGATGGGTGTTGAGCTATGTGGCATTTGGGTTAGCAATCTTTCGCGCGTTTTCGCGCAACACATTTAAGCGACAAATGGAGCTACAAAAGTTCAACACGCTTTTTGGACCTGCAATCCGCGCCGTCCAAAACTTCTTTTCTCGCATTCGCTCAACATTTATGACAAAGCGCATGAAGTGGAATCAGCGCAAAACGCACATCTTTTTCAAGTGCGCCAAGTGCGGAAAGACTTTGCGTTTGCCGCGAGGCAAAGGAAAACTTGAAGTGAAGTGCCCGACATGCGGTGAGAAGAGCAGGAGAAACACCTAAAAACCTAGGGAATTTGAAAAAAATGTCACACAAATAGAGAATGGTGTGTTATAATCCATTTTTTGTTGACTGGTTCTTTGAAATAATTTACAATTAAGCTATAGCGAAGGAGGCGAACTAAAATGGCTACATCATCGTTTGATAAAGATTTTACAATTACTGATCCAGAAGCAGTTGACAGATTAGTTCATATTCTGACTAAGCCGAAAGTAAAGGATGAGTTTGATTCTGTTGGAAATATCAATCTTTTCCCTCAAGAAAATCTTGAATTAATTAAGAAGTGTGTTGAGCGGAGAAGAGAAAAAGTTATATGATGAATTAACGTAGTTTATTGAATTTGCGAAGAAGCACCCAACTTTACATTAGCTTTTTCAATTAAAGGGGTGCTTTTTTTGGATTTTATTTGTGTTTCTTTAGATCAATTGATAAAAAACATTTCGGAGTTAGAATTAGACGGAATATTAAATAGTTTTCAATGTCGTTATGACAAAGATATTGAAGTTTTTTTGAAATATAAATCGATATTGTTTGACTCAAAAGCAAAAGGTAAAACATTTCTAATTTTTGATAAATTTTCTTTGGAAAATGATAAATTTGATTTGCTTGCATACTTTACTATTGCAATGAAGGTCTTTAAATTTCCTGACAACATTTCAAATGCAAAAATTAGAAAGCTAGATGGATTATATTCAAAGATGGGCAATCAAAAAATTTCTGAAATCCCATCATTTTTGATTGGACAATTGGCTAAAAATGATTTGTTTAATTCGAAGATTAAAGGGTTTGAAATAATTAAGCAAGTTACTGACTTAATCAACGTAGCCAATAGCATTGTCGGTGGTCGCACTCTAATCATCGAATGCCAAAACAACAAGAAACTAATAGACTTTTACCATAAATGCGGCTTTGATTTTTTGCAAGTTGACTATTCGGATAGTGGTGGCATGGTTCAGATGGTTCGTTTGCTCGGAGAATAGACATTCCCAGGCAGGCTGTGATAAAATTTTATTACAACTTTGAAGTGAGAACACTTGTTGCATAACGGATTGGAGAGTGTTGAAAATGAAATTATCAATATATTTGAACTTTAATGGAAACAGCAAAGAAGTAATTGAGTTTTATAAGATGGTGTTTGATGCGGCGGAGCCATACGTGATGCTTTACGGCGACATGCCTGGCAAGGAGAACTATCCGATGAGCGCAGAGACTGAGAAGTTGGTCATGCACTCTAGCCTATATGTTGGGGAATTGGGGCTTATGATTTCAGATGTCACGCCAGACAGGTCAGTAACATTTGGCTCAAACGTGACGCTGACGGTTGACTGCGATTCGGTTGAAGAAGCGAAGTTACGCTGGGAGCGCATAAAACCTGGTGGGAATGTGCAGATGGAGTTGGGAGAGACGTTTTTTGCTGATTGCTACGGTCAGCTTGTCGACAAATTCGGGATCCAGTGGCAGATTCTGCACGAGAGGCCGAACTAGATGCTCGCGAGGAATAAGAATAATGGAATGGACGCCAAGCAGTAGATAGTCGATAGGAAGACGACGCGAGCGGTCATTTCGTCGTTTCCGTGGAAGTTTTTGATGAAGGCGGTGGCGGAGGCCTGCAACGGGCCTGCTACCTGGATGACTATGATGGTCCGAAGCATAAAGGCGAAATCTTCGCCTAGCCACAGTGCTAGTGGCAAAAGTCGCAAGATAAGTACGAAAATGAGCGGAAAAATAAATGTTTTGATTATGGCTGCTGCCTGAACTGGCTTGCTAGCGACGATGTCTGAGAACTTAAAGCCCACCAACGTCGCGCCCGTGATTATTAGAGCGATAGGAATTGCCATGTTTCCGAGCATGTTTGAGAAATCGATAACCGGCGCCGGAAGTTTGATTTGTAAAAAGTAAAAGACCATGCCGAGGAAGATTGCAACTAGTTGTGGTTGAATCATGTTTTTCAGGCTCGCCAAAACATTTTTCTGCGGCTGCATCAAGTTAACACCTACAGTCCATTGGAAGGTGTTTTGCACTAGCGTGAACAGCGAAGCAAAGAAAATAGCCTCGGGTCGCCCCTTAAATAATGCGGCGATAATCGGAAAGGCCAAAAACGCAACGTTTCCGAAGACGGTGTTATACACAAAGGTGCGCGAGTCGACTGGATTTGTGGTGAAATGTTTGGCGGTTAGCCGACCTAGGAAGTAGGAAATTAGCAAATACAAAAGCACAAGCGAAATCATCACCCCGATGGTTGAAAGATATGCAGGGTTGTACTCGATTCGAAAGGCGTTGAAGATGAATATCGGGAAAATGATGTTTATTAGAAATTTTGAAAGTTCTGCGGTGCCGACGGACGTAATAATTTTTCGCTTACGCACGAAATAACCTAGCGCTATGTAGGCGTTGAGTATGAGTATTTGGATAATTACATTAACAAAATCGTATTTCATTCGTTGATTATAGCATAAAACTCGCTTATAATTCATATTAAATACGAAAAACAGGAGAGCACAAATGGAAAAATATTGCGATTTACATTCTCATTCTACAGTTTCTGACGGGTCTTTCACACCGACAGAACTAATTCTTGAAGCAGAGCGAATTGGTCTCGAGTACATTGCGCTCACGGATCACGACACAGTCGGAGGGATTTCGGAGGCGATCGAGGCTTCAAAGGGCAAAAACATCAAACTAATCACAGGTATTGAACTCAGCATAGACGCCGAGGAGTTCGACTTTTTGGGGCCTGATTTAAAGTCCATTCACGTTTTGGGCTACCTTTCTCACGAAAACATTTTCAAGATGGAAGCTTATCAAGCTAAGTTGCTTGCGTTTCGCGAGGAGCGAAACATCAAAACAATAGAGAAGGCCTGCGAAATTGGGATGCCTTTTACATACGAAGAGCTTAAAAAATACAGCACTGGCGAGATAGTTTCGAAGGGACACTTTTATAAACTGCTTATTGAAAAGGGTTATGCGAAAGATAAGGATGATGCTTTTGCACGTTTTTTGTTGCCGGGAGGATTGATATTTGTAAAGAAAAGAAAGATTTCTGCGGCTGACGCTGTAGGGATGATAGTAAAAAACGGCGGTGTTGCAGTATTCGCTCACCCTCTGCTTATGGGATTGGAAGCGGAAGTCCTAGACAAACTGATTGTTGAGCTTAAGGCCATCGGAATATCAGGGCTTGAGAGCATTTATTCTGAAAACAAACCCGGCGAAACAGAAAAGGTAATTGCGCTCGCCAAAAAACACGGAATGATCATCACTGGCGGCAGCGACTTCCACGGAATATTTAAGCCAGGACTTTCACTAGGTGTTGGATACGGTGCCTTGCGGGTGCCGAGTTCGCTTGGAAAGAATTTGGCAGAGTTACTACTTTGAAATACAACCCGAAGGTGCTATAATGTGGATTCGAAAGGAGGTGAATTGGTTTGGCAGAAGGCGGAATAAAGATAATTGCAGAAAATCGAAAAGCTAGGCATGAGTATTTTGTTGAGGAAACGCACGAGGCAGGGATTGTGCTTGCTGGCACAGAAGTCAAGTCGATTCGCCAAGGCAAAATAAATTTCAAGGATTCGTATGCATATATTCGTAGTGGAGAAATTGTCCTTTCGGGCCTTCATATCAGTCCTTATGAACAGGGAAACATATTTAACAAGGAACCTGAGCGTGAGCGCAAACTCTTAATGCACAAGGTCGAGATCATGAAACTCATGGGTCAAATCGGCCAACAAGGTCTAACACTAATCCCTTTGAAGTTGTATTTCAAAAAGGGAAAGGTTAAAATAGAAATAGGCGTTTGTAAAGGCAAAAAGCTCTACGACAAACGCGACGACATCGCGGAGCGTGACGCGAAGCGCGAAATCGACCGGCGCATGAAGGATTTCTATCAATAGCGAGCGATGGCGTGACGCAGTAAGCGTAAATGAGCAACAAGAAGCGGTTTCAAGATTGCAGTGAGACTCACGAGAAAGCGATTTCTTTCGAAATCTTGAAAGACAAGGAAGGACGAGCGACGCGTATAAAGATACGCAAGCGATGGCGTGACGCAGTAAGCGTAAATGAGCAACAAGAAGCGGTTTCAAGATTGCAGAAAGAAATCTACATATTATGGGA
>Ga0194063_10002003_pt1 | contig 12891 bp, 15 predicted proteins | sample SepL3720m_MetaG_FD_155459 | JGI IMG/M metagenome (GOLD analysis project Ga0194063, IMG submission 155459) | Anoxic zone freshwater microbial communities from boreal shield lake in IISD Experimental Lakes Area, Ontario, Canada - Sep2016-L373-20m | ecosystem: Environmental > Aquatic > Freshwater... | reverse complement strand
GTAATAGACATAATCCATTTTGTCGACAAGACTACACTACCGCCTAGTGTTACGTAGTTTTCGTTACATTCAGTCATAACGCCTGTATATCCTTTAGTCCAACCCATTCCTTGCAACCTACTGAAAGCCATAGTCACCTTTACTTCTTTGCCAACAAAATCTTTTAACATTTTTACCCCCTTGATTGATATAGATTAATAATAACATATCTTTAGGTCGCATATCTTTGTTATAATAACCCTATGGCAAACTTTAGTTTTGATATTATATCCGAATATGACAAAGCAGAAATGAACAATGTTTTTGCGGCTACTCAAAAAGAAATAGTTAATCGTTATGATTTTAAAGGCACGCCGGCTGAAATCGAATGGCTGGATGATAAAACTGGCTTTAAAATAATCGGCGCCAATGACTGGCAAATTGAAAGTATTATTGATATTATCCGTAAAAAACTGGCATCTCGAGATCAAAGTAGCAAAACATTAGATCTGACGAAAGAAGTTATAACTAGCAACCTTAAAGCCACCAAACAAGTCCCATTTATAGCTGGTCTAGATCAAGATAAAGCCAAACAAATCACCAAGTTATTACGAGAACAATTACCTAAAATTAAAGCCCAGATTCAAGGTGAATCAGTTCGGGTTATTAGCAATAGTAAAGATGAATTACAATCAGCGATGCAGTTAATCCGTTCATCTGAATTTAATTTTCCAATCGGATTCAATAACTTTCGATAAGAAAGAACAAAAGTGCGCTACCATCTTGTCAGATACATCTTATTTTGATATAATTTAGTTTAATCGTTTACAACAAATTTAAAGGAAACCTATGCCAAAAAAGAATACCAAGCGTAAATTAATCGGAATGGTCAGCAGTTTATCTGGTCACCGTACTTATTACACGACAAAAAATACCCAAAATACAACTGAAAAGTTAGTTTTGAAAAAATTTGACCCAATTGCTAGAGCTCACGCTACATACACCGAAACCAAGAAAAACCTTGGCCGCAACGAAGTTAAAGATCGTAAAAACTAAATTATTTTTAGAAATATTTATAAGCCACAGATTCTGTGGCTTATATTAATTCTGCTTGTCGATCAATATGGTTTGCCAGCCATAGTCCATTTTCCATCATCGTCTCTAGCATACTTAGGCTAATATTTTGGTCACAAGAATAAACATATAATACATGTTCGTTTTGTTCAGCTGAGTATGGCCAGAAATGAGCGCTTAAAACCCTAGCTTCATTGGCTGGGATTAATTTTTCAGTTTTAATGGCCATATTTGGTCGAGCATATAATTCAAAGCGGCTAGTAAATTCAGGGCTGTAATCTTCAAAAGTCCCGACATGGACTTTGGTTATAGTCGGATAGGCACGAAAAAATGTTTCATATGGTTTAGGGTTTTGATTATGAGCTTGTATAAAAAAATGTGGTAAATCTTGTTTAGTTTTTAATTCAAAGGCCATAATAAACCAATTATGAACTAATACCCTGCCGTCATCACCCCAGACAGCATCACTACGATCAACTAGTCTAACAGCTCGATCATTAATTGTGCCAACACTGTAATGATTGTCTTGATGAGATTGAGACAAAGTAAAGCCACGAACTAAATCAAGTTCATCTGTTTGGTCAATTGCTCCGAAATAGATTAAACCCATCTTGTCGGCAAATTTATTAATAATATGACGACGAGTTCGACTGTTTGTAATGAATCGACTGACGTTATATGAAGCTAGTTTAATCTTTGCTTTGATCGATTTAATCATTTGGTTGCCACCTTAATTGTATTTTCCGACTTACTGCTTATCATGTCAAGCAAGGTTGAAATATATTCAGCATGAGTCCAAGTTAATGGGGCAGGTGAGACTATTTCATTTGTAACTGGGTCTAATTGTTCAGCCATGACACCAGTATTTAATGAATGAAGTTTTGCCCAATCCAAAATCTCAAGAGCTTTATCTTTCTGGTTTAAATCGACATAATATTGAGCTAGCCAAAATGAAGTAACAAACCAATAATTTCCAGTTATATTTGGATTTGAGCGGCGATATTCATCATCTTCATATCTAGGTAAACCTAATACGCCATTATTAATCCCAAATTTTTGCTTAATTGTTTCAATTGACGATAGTATTTCATCACTATTTGAATCAAACAGACCAAACATATAAACGCCAAAGACAGCCGAACAGTCTACGACATCATCTTTTAGTATTTTGCCATCCTTGATAATTAATCCTCTGTAGAAATATTTTTTATCTGAGTTATATAGATGTTTGTGAGCGGCTACTCGAATATCATCTGCAACTGATCGCCAACGTACGCCATTTTTATTGTCATTAGCGGCTACGGCTAAATCTGAAGCTGCCAGTAGAGCGCCATAAACAACCGCTACGGTATATGTAGTTGTCAGAAATATCTGTTCCCATAGATCATAGCTAGCTCTTGGCAAACCGCTGGTTTTATCAATAAAATCAACCAAAAAATTAGCCATCGGTACAATCATATCTTTGTAAAATTCTTTTAACAACTTTGGATCAGGGTTTAGTTTATAAAACTCACCAAACATAAATACAGGTAGGGCAGTTTCGTCTTCTTGGATTGGTGGAGTAATAACATCATCATGAACATATGAATGCCAACTACTACCTAGTGCGCCATCAGCACGGTATTTATGCATCATATAACCTTCAGCTTGCATGCCGCGTTTTGTAAACGCAAAGAATCTGAAAGCCTCATCTTTATAACCCATTCGGATTAAAGGCCACAAGGCATAAGCTCCGTCTCTGGGCCAACTATAGCCATAGGCATCGCGCGAATAATTAAGCATTGATGTATCAGTACTAGCGATAATAGCACCACGTTTATCAATCTGTGATTTGATAATCATCATACTTTGTAAAAATGATATCTTATGACTGGCTGGTATCTTATCGATAATATTATAAGTTGGTTTTAGCCAATCATTCCACCAATCAGCAGTCTGTTTCATATAATATAATGCACCATTATGTTGCATGCTTTTATGGATATTAACCGCATCACTAATCGATTTTCCGGCTGCAATCCAATAATGAACCCTTTGCGAGCTATTTGTATCTATTTCTAGCTTAAAGCGTATCGTTGAATCAACTCGACCGTGTTCAACATCATTTAACGTCAATTCACCGTCAATAGCATCACAATAAGTTCCTTGTCGACCTTCAATTCCAAATAAACCAACAGTATGTTGATCAAACGGAGCGTCATTATATTCACCAGACACAACAAAAGCTCGTCGTCCCCTATAGTGCAAAATTGCATTATCATTTGGCAAATATTGGGCCGTATCAGTGTTGCTACGGGAATCACCAATCACAAATGCTTGATGCATGAATAGGCGAATTTCACGTTTTTCAGATTGTAGATTCACAATTTGAACATTACGTACAAATACACTCATGTGGCTATCGACAAAATCATCAAATTCTAGTAAAACTCCTAATTTATCATTTTTAGCAATAATATGACCAATCAAGGCCGTATGAGGATACCTAAAAGTAAATGTCCATTCACCAGGGTTATCTAACCAGCTTAAAGTTCCATCAATCCAAACCCCAACCTTGTGGCGCAAGTTGCCACCAGCTGAATGATTCTCAAAGCCTACATATGGATAATAAAAATCATGCACCATACCAAAGCCGTTGATGCCGACATTCATTTCACCATTACTTAGAACTATTGGCCTAGCCATTTAATCCACCGGTGTGATGATCGTGATGTAACCTGTAACGTAAATCACGAATTGCATTTAGATAATATAAAAAGGCATCATAAGGCGATTCGTAAGGACTGAAATAAGCGTGGACATCACCATCGGCAAACCATTTAGTACACATATAATAAAAATTATCAGATGTTTGTAGTTTTCGCCAATCTTGGATTAAAGATTCATCGCCAGTCCTAATAATGTCATCCGACATACTATAAATATAACGTAAAGCTTCTTGTTGCATGCTATTGCCACTCCAGGCCGTTAAATCTCGTTCTGTATCGGCCCAAGTCACAGTATCTGGCATAGATATCTCAGCTACCGGTTCAAAGGCTTCAATAGCCCCAGAAACAGTATAAAAAGTATTGATTGGATTATCTAACCATTTACTAACAAAATCTTCATAAAAATCAAAAATACCTGTATCTTGCCATTGATGTTCACCGAAAGTTTCATAGTCCATAAACAAATTAACAACTGAACTGTTATCAGCTGCCATATTAACCCAGACATTATATTTATCAGCCGACAATGGCCAATCAACCCAATTTTTATCACCAAAACGAAAGGCGACGTCATCACTTAGGCGATAATTCTTTAATAATAATGAAATATTCTTAGTACCGTGCGGGCGATAAACCATATTAGGACTGCGCCATTGTAAAATCGGATCCCAACCTTCAGCTAAGATGCCCTTAAAACCATATTCTTCAGCCCATTTAGCTAATTGGTCATTATAAGCTAATTCGGTATTTCGAAATACACTTGTTCTGACGCCAAAGACGTCAAAGATTTTATCTTGATGTATTTTTACTTGAGATTCGAACTCATTACGATCATGGAAGAAGGCCAATGAATGGTAGTAGGTTTCGGCTACGATTTCTACTCGGCCAGTAGCGATTATCTTTTTAAAACTATCCAAAACATCAGGTGCCCAGCGCTCAGCTTGTTCGATAAACGAACCAGTAATACTTAGTGACAATTTAAATTCAGGGTGTTTATCTAATAATTTGATCAATAATTCATTCATTGGCCGATAAGATTTATCTGCCACCTTTTTAAATATTTGTTCGTTGGCAGTATCATCAAAATAATCATGATTCAAGGCCGTGTCAAACACACTGTAATTGCGCAACCGGAAAGGTTGGTGAACGTGTAAATATAGAACTATGCCACGCTTGCTCATATAGTTTGTTTCCTACTAGCAACGCCATAGACTTTAGATAAAGATAACGCAACATCCGACCAAGATAATTTTGCATATTCTAATTTAACATTATTCGTTAAAGATTCTCGCAGCGCTTTTGAAGTTGCAATTCCAATCATCTGATCAGCTAAGACATCTTCTTGCCAGAAATCATATTTAAATATATTTTTTAGAACTTCACCAACACCAGATTGTCTAGTAATTATTAGAGCATTACCGTGGTGAGCCGCCTCCAAAGCTGTCAAACCGAAAGGTTCGCTGACTGAACTCATAACAAAAATATCAGATACGCTGTAAGCGTCACGCCATTGTTTACCACGAACAAAACCAGTAAAGAATACTTTGTCGGCAATACCTAAATCAGCTGCTAGTTTTATTAATTCATCACGTTGTTCACCGTCACCAGCTAATAAAAATACCAATTTAGAATATTTTTCATTAGCTTTGGCAGCTGCTCGAATGAAATGGAATAAACCTTTTTGAATTGTGAACCTAGTTATGGTTGAAACAACAATATAGCCTTCTTTTTTCAAAGCTTCCATATATTTATAGGTTTTATTATCGTATTTATAGCCATCATTTAAATCGTCAATATCGATTGCATTATGGACGATTTCAATCTTGGAGTCAGGGATTTGGTATTTATCCATAATAATACCTTTGGTGATGCCACTAACCGCGATAATTCGATCAGCCATCATTAGACCGTTATATTCAATATCATGAACTAATTGGTTGCCACTACGGCTGCCGGATCTGTCAAATTCGGTTGCGTGAACATGGACTACTAGTGGACAGCCAGTTATTTCTTTGGCTCTAATGCCAGCTTCCATAGTCAACCAGTCGTGGCAGTGAATAACGTCAGGTTTGGTAATTTTTATCAGTTTTTCAACAAATTTAATATAACGCTGTTGTAATCCGCGCATGTTATTTAGACTATTTTTATGTTTGGAGTTTTCTTTGTATATATCATAGGCACCAAAATTATACCTATCCAAAGGTGATATTTCGGTAGCACAATGGACTGTCATAAAATCAATTTCGGGATGATCGGCTGTATAGGGCACAACAAAATCAATTTTAGCACCCTGAAGTGCCAAAGCTTTGGACATCTGGTAACAAGCTACGCCCAGTCCGCCACTGTTATGAGGAGGAAGCTCCCACCCGAGCATTAGTATATTCATATCCATTTAATTATAGAACGACGCTTACGCTTTTACAACACTTTAAAAAAGTTTTAAAAACTCAAGCCTTAATGTTATAATATTCAAGTCGTAGGGGCATAGTACAACGGCTAGTACATGGGTCTCCAAAACCTAGGATCGTGGTTCGATTCCTCGTGCCCCTGCCAAACAGGAAACAACAGCTCAATTTGAGCTTTTTCGTCAAAATGACCTCTGTTATCGGGGTCTTTTTTGTTGGTTCGGTTATTCATTTCTGCCCCCTTTATTATTTGCTTAGTTTTTTGGTTTCTACTGGCTATTGCTTCAACAAATTTAGTGTATTTAACAGATAGGGAATTGTCTTTAAATATTACTGAATCAAAAAGTTCGGTTAAAATTGTACGTTTAGCTTCATTAGCTAAATCATCGCTCGAATATTCATATTTTGCTGACTGTGTTAGTTTTATCAAGTCGATAGCTTTTCTATGAATATCTATGCTGGTTTCTTCAGCAATTAATAACTCGTCTTTGGCCTTTTCGACTTGTTTTTGGATGTCGGCATGTTTCAATTCATAGCGCTCTTTAGTAATCTCAGAAGCGAGCTTATCGTCATATAGCATCTCATCCATTTTTGCTAATCTATCAATACGCATGCTTATTGATTGCTTATGATTCTCGATCATTTCCTTAGAATCTAAAAATTGCGTGTCTAGATGTTTTATTAGCCAGCTAATAATCGCCGGGGATGGACAAACTAGGTCATCCATCATGCTTACAAGCGTTTCCTCAGCAGCCTCTTCTCTTAGATAGGTATTTTGCTTACATTGATCTGAATTACGCTGACAAGCGCCATAATAGTGGCCTTTGTGTTTTTCCCATGAGATTACTTTGCCGCAATGCCCGCAGTGAAGTATATTCTGTAACTTAACGTCATGACGACAGCGCTTAGTTGACTTACCGCCATGCATCTTGGCTTGAACAGCTCTATATAATTGTTTAGATATTAGCGGTTTATGTGATCCGGCATATGTCTGGCCGTTAAAATTAATTATTCCCATATAATATGGGTTGGCTAATAACTTGTGAACTGCACTTATAGCTAGCGGGTGCTCATTGTAGGTTGTTATACCGGCTTGTTTTAATAGCGCCCGAACCGATTCGATCGAACCTTGCGCCGTTAGATAATGTTCGAATCCAGCTATGACATATGGAGCTTTCTTTGGATCTGGTACATGAATGCGCTTGCCATTTTGAATAGCTGTCATATAGCCAATCGGTGGGCGAGAAGGCAACCAACCTTGGGCTAATTTCTCAGTCCAGCCTTTCATGGCTTCTTCTCGTAAGTTATCGGTATATTTTTTAGCTACCGCCAAGTGAATATTCCACATAAACTTAACATCTGATTTAGATTCTTTATGTAATTTAATATTTTCTTTAACGGCATGAAGCATGCGATTACCGTCTGCCTGAAGCCAATCATCAATTAGCACGGCATCTTTTAGATTACGTGTTAGACGATCAGTCTTTTCGACGGCTAAGTTATATATCTTATTCTGGTACAAATAGGCGAGTAGTTCATTAAATATTTTACGGCTTTGTTCTTTTGACGCCGTCTCAGCTATTTTATAGATTTTTATAACTCGAAGGTTATTGGATAAGCAGTAATTTTGGAGTAGTTTTAGTTGTGAGTCGAGCGAATAGCCCTCATCTTCTTGTGATTTTGATGAGACTCGAGCCAAAATGACAGTCGTGTTTTTATTAGCATCCATCATCTTTGTCCTTTTGAGTCGTTATCATGCGACCATTCGCTAGTGTTTCAAGTATAGTAACAAGGCTTCGTCCAATTTGCTCAGCCTCATCATACTTAAATTCGCGCTCGTTTTGTTTTTCTAGAATAACTCTCAACTCTTCAATTGCCTCATAATCAATCTTGAATGATTTCGTTATAATCGATACTAAATTGTGGAACTGCTCACCCATATACCCTCCAATAACAAAACCAGCGGCAAATTTCTTTGCTACTGGCTCAAAACTTATCGGCTATATCTATTATTTATTAGTTGGTCGACCTCGACCGGTTTTGTTTTCAATTTCTTCTTTAATTAGTTTAGCTAGTTTATCATCACCAAGCTTCGATAGGCCAGTTAAGACCAGCTGTGAAAGTGTCATCTCACGGTCAGCGGCAACGGCTTTAGCTCGGGCTTTAACCTTATTAGATACATCAACTTGCATTTTAGGTCGTACTGTCATATTACTATTGTAATACAACAGCTCCTCTTGTCCAGTTATCTGTTTTAACGATCACTTGAATAATCATTTACCCTCCATACTTTTAGTCGATATAGCCGATTTGTTAATGTGCTATCTTATAACTTAATTGTACTACTTGTAGTACAATTAAACAATACCTTTTATGCTAAAATCTTTAATAAAAATAGGCAATTACCTAATTGCCTTTATTATCAATTCTTAACAGATATAGTATTGCTATTTTACTCTCCTTCCTATATATATTATATATAGGAGAAAACAAGAGAGATGTCCAAGTTCAACGAAACATATAAGCTAAACAATAATCAGCTACATATCCTGGTATTAATCTACAAATTCCGATTCATAACCATACCTCTACTAACTAACTACCTAAATCTAAAATACCTATCAACCATATTACGAACATTAAGACTGCTTGAAGAAAAAGGTTACATTCATAGAAAATACGAGCTTGCCTACAAAATAGATCGTAAACCAGCAATCTACTGGCTAACCGCCAAAGGCGTAGCGGTGTTCAAAGACGATTCACGCTTTAATCCAAGTGTTCTTCATTCCTATTACAAAAATAAGTCACTGAGCGAAGAATTCATTCAACACAACCTAGATACCTTCAAGGCATATAACGCTATTAAAAATACCTATAAAGATAAGTTTGAAATGTTCACAAAACAAGAAATCACACATCTTACTGATTTTCCTGAAGCCAGACCAGACATCTACTTACGTGGGTCAAATGAATACTTCATCGTTCTAGCTCACGACATGCAAACCTTCCTACTCAAGAAGCGCCTAAAAGATTATGTTAACCATAGTGAAGAGATAGGGTGGGGTAGTAGCGATTATCCGACTTTGCTATTTGTTCTTAAAAACAATGCCAGCGAAACTAGGTTTCTTGATTTTGCCAACAGCTTATTAGATAGTGCCGGTATCGATCCAAATGAATTGCCGATTGCAGTAACTACTATAAAAGCTATAAGTCAATCTCCGAATACAGATACAATTTGGACATTTGTAGGGGAAGATATAGTACCAAAGGCTTTAGATTAAATAGTCTATTGAGCGTCGTAGTTTCGGAAGGTCTTGGCGATTTTATCAGATAATGAATTATGAATTAGATTTATTTACGATCATCACGGAGTGTGTTAATCATAGCTTCAACTGTATCTTGAATCTCAGTTTTTAATTCTGCAGTTTGATCTTCATCAAGAACAATACCTGCAATATAGGCAGGGGTGTCATCTTTTATGAAGGCATAGCCTATTAAATATCTATGGTCTGGCGCATCATCAGGGTGGCTAGTTACGCAATCAATATAACCTTCAAATTTAGTCATAGGTAGCCCAACAATTGTAACTGTTTCATTGTTGGTTATATTAAAGCCCTTAATTCGTCCTATGAATTTTGTATTAGTATGTTGCTTAAAGAAACTAAAAGTTAAAGGAAACACTTCATCTGTAGATTTAATAGTTTTAGCTATCTCGGCAGCTGATCCTTCATCTTTTAAAAAACGTTCATAAACTATTAACAAGTCTCCTCTATTAAGCATTTCAGAATATCCTTCGTCTGTAAGCTGCCATGAAGGTGTATCAAAAGCAATCTTTCTGAATGGGTCTTTTATTTCATCTGGTAGTGATATTTTAGATTTAGCAGCTGGAGCTGGAGTTGAGTCTGGAGTGTTTGGACTAACATTGTTCTCACTTGTTGTTGCTGGTTTATTGATAACGAAAAAATAATACAATCCACCACCAATTAATAACAGAGCTAAGATTATAGCTATAATGATAATTAATTTCTTTTTACTTTTCTTTGGGGCTTCGGGCGCAGTAAATGACATTGGAGCAACTGGTGGTTGCTCAACTGGCATCTGTGGGGCCATTGGTTGAGGCTGTGATTGATATTGTGTTGGTGTTGGTTCGGTTGAGTTGAGATTATTTTGATTATCCATACAATAATAATAGCATAAGCTAAATTATGGTATACAATATGTTTATGGCCCCGTGGTGGAGGCCTTTTGGGGGAGCCTGTTAAGAGCGGGCTCTTTTGATTGGGCGTGAAAAAAGCCTTAACTATAAGTAGTTAAGGCCTCGTTCGTTTTCAATAAAAATACCTATTCGCATATCTGATATTTATCTGCATTATTAGTGCTTAATATGCGTTTGTAAAATTCTTTGAGTTGGTAATATATCATAAATAGATACTCATGACTGCCAGTAAAGTAGTTACAATTCGGGTCGATAAAGTTTTTTGAATTTGGGATACACTCATCAAGATTCTTAATTTCTTTCAATGGTTCGGAGACGACTACCAATAATTTTGGGTTATCTAACTTTGGAAAAAGAAGATAGCCCTCAGCCGATAATAATACTACTTCGCTTTCTTTGCCCAAAGTAAATTCCCAGGCACTTAGCGACCCATAGGCTGACGAAGTAAGCAGATAATCACAAGCAGAAATATGTTTAGGCTCAATGGATTTAACAATTTCTTGAATTTGTTCATTGATGTCTCCGACCAAGACGTTATAGCGCCTAAGTTGTTCTTCTTCGCTTATCCGACCTAGCAACGAATACATGTTTGTTGACATAAATAGCACCATCCTTTTCAGTATTTTCAGATTGAAAACGAACTTCCCAGGTGGGAAGTTTACGTTCCTCAATCCTGGATATGGGGATATTATAACATAAAAACAGGGATAAGCGCCATAGTATAATTGACTAATAAGCTCAAGTATGTTACAATATAGGAGTAATGGGTTAATTTAATTTAGCCCCGAACATTTACATACTTGTTAAATTTTAACCATTTGATCGCAAGATATTTGAGCTTTTACTAAAAACTTGAATATCTTGCGGTCAATGTACCGCTAGAAAAATATAATATATTTTATTTTTTGAAAGGCGGTATGGAAAATGGAAAATGAAAAATTATTTATTGGCAACCCCGTTATAATGGATTCGGTTATGTCTTTTGCGCTGGATAGCGGTATAGGACTCGCTGAATCAATGGGAGCAAAGTTTGGTACTCTGGTTATAACTATTGTTTTAAACGGCAAGCAATATCTACAAGCTGCGACAGTTTATGGAGATATCTTTACCGATTATTCACGAGTCGTCACATATGATGATGCCCCTGGGATTGTTGGTATAAATTATCCTGGATATGCAGCAGGAAAAGCTTACCAGTCAATAAGGACAGGCAAACCATCAAAAGAAGGTTCCGCCTTGGGATTCGGTGAGTCGGACAGTGAAGGTTCATATTGCTCAAGTTGGTATTATGAAGTCGAAGGAGAAAATAGAACTTTTGGTTTTTTTCTAACAACGTCATTCTCAGGACTTAAGCCCGAGCAAGATTATGTTATTGCAAAATCGGCTGCCGAAAATGCCATAGATCAATTAAAAGAATTTCTGTATTCTGATGGTAAAAGATTTTACCTAGCTCCCAGAATCCAGAAGTGATTAAACAAGTATGGAACACCACCTAGCGTAAGTTAGGTGGTTTTTCAATGGTAAAAATAATCATACGATGAGATTATGGCCCCGTGGTGGAGGCCTTTTGGGAGAGCCTGTGAGAGCGGGCTCTTTTGATTGGGCGTGAAAAAAGCCTTAACTATAAGTAGTTAAGGCCTCGTTCATTTTCAATCGTTAGTAACGGAGAAGACTTCAGCGACATTATAGTCTACGACAACCACAGCTAGATCATTCATGGCTCTCAGCTTTTCAGCCGCGTATTCGTCAATTATATCAAGACTCTCTTGAATACCAACTCTTTCGGCTAAACCTCTTGCAAACGGTACTTCGCCTATATCACGATATTGCTGCCAATCATGACCTGGCATCAATTTGTCGGCAAGATCAGCACCATATAAAGAATCGACGTTTATGATTACAATAACTGTGTCCATTGCTGATCGTTCTAGTATAGATACGCGATGGTTAAAATAACTGATACGATCGAGGTTCGATTCAAATGTGTTTTTGCAATTTGATTTACCTATTGCAATTACCAAGTTCAATGCATCTTGATCTTCTAAAAATAATTGACCATCTACCTCATGAACTATTGCGATCGTTTGCGAATTTGGGGCTTCATCTGTTTCTTTGTTGGATAGATTATTATCATTTAGCATAATATCACCTCACACTTTCAAATTTCTTTCTGATTGAAAACGAACTTCCCAGATGGGAAGTTTACGTTCCTCAATCTGAGTATGGGGATATTATAACATAAAGTCGACGATATAGTAAATTGCAACGATTAGTTTAATATTTGTTATACTCAATATATGAATGAAAATGAGCCTTTTCTAGAAACAGAAAAACTGCAACAAGCAACAAAGTTACAGAAGATACTTGATATGCACAAAGATGTGTCAAGCTACCAAATTTCTGAACACCTTGTCTTTTCTTAAACTGTTAATGTTGAGCGTAGCGGCGTAAGCCGCTGGGCTCATTTTTAATGCTGTGTGAATGCGTTTAGTATTGTAATAATAAATAG
>Ga0194063_10002002_pt1 | contig 12896 bp, 8 predicted proteins | sample SepL3720m_MetaG_FD_155459 | JGI IMG/M metagenome (GOLD analysis project Ga0194063, IMG submission 155459) | Anoxic zone freshwater microbial communities from boreal shield lake in IISD Experimental Lakes Area, Ontario, Canada - Sep2016-L373-20m | ecosystem: Environmental > Aquatic > Freshwater >... | reverse complement strand
GGCGCCGATCTATGTGGACGGCGTATTGATCCTGCCTGATCACGGTTCGACCCTCACCGGCATCGATCCTGAAACCGGCAAGGACCTTTGGAAACTACCGGGGAAAGGGAACGGTTTCCAGGTTCCGGCCAAGTGTAACCTGAAAGGTCGGGAGTACGTGGTCTCCATGACCGGCGAAGGCAAGACCGCCGTTGGCATTGAAGCGAAGACCGGGAAGATCTTGTGGGAGATCCCGTTGCCGGCGAACCCGAGCAAGGGCGTCAGTACCCACGGCGACCTGATGGTGGTGGTGTCGGGCGGCATCACGACTCCGACCGAGGACGGATCGAAGGCCCTGTGCACCGGGTTCCGGCTCAGTGCGGACAAGGCCGAACAGGTCTGGCAGACGAGTGTGCCGGATGCCAACGCCCACGCGGTGCCTGCGCTGGACGGTCGTTACGTGGTGGTCAAGGGCACCTGCAAGCAGTCGCATCTGCTGGACGCCACCTCTGGCAAGTTATTGGCAACCTATTCCGGCGATACCGGGCCGAACGAATGCCACGCGGCGTTGATGGAGGACCGCGTGCTTGTGTCGCGTGACGGTTCGCATGGTGCGAGTGATATGACGATCCTGTGTCTCAGTCCGGAAACCTTCAGCAAGTCGCTGGGTACATGGTCGCAACCGCATCCCCAGACCACCAGTTACCACAACAAGTCCATGACTTGGCCGATGGTTGAGGGTCGCGTCTTCATGCGCGGCGCCGATGGGGTGTATTGTTACGACTTGAGGATGAAGTAAGATCAGTTAAGAGTCCGCAACTAGCGGGAGTTATTTCCATATGAAGTTTTCGCTCATTCTTTTGTTGATATCGGCCTCTCTGTATGGGCCAGTCAATGCGGGGGAAAAACTTTCTCCCGCAACACCGAACTACGGGTCGGCAGACTTTGCGCCCTCGGCTGAACACCCGATCGGATGGCGCGCCAACGGAAACGGGTACTATCCGGGGGCGAACCCGCCCGTGGAGTTCTGGGATGGGACGGTGATCGAGAACGTGGACAGGTCTAATCCCCGGAATCCGATTACCACCTGGGATGTTGCCGAGGACGGGAAGTCCAAAAACGTCCTCTGGAAAGTGCCCTTGCCCGGTTGGTCGCTGGCGCATCCCATTGTGGTCAAGGATAGGGTGTACGTGGTCGGCGAACCGGATTTCGTCACTTGTTACGACCTCAAGACCGGCAGGAAACTCTGGGAACGCCGGATGTATCCCTTGATGATGGATGGCATGCCGGAAGGCAAGGCCAAGGAGTATCAGGTCGCTTTGGATTTGGCGCGGGCGCTGTGCTATACGACGTCAGCCTACTGTAAGAGCGCTCGCGCGTCCTTGTCGCCCAGCAACTCGGAGGAAGGCAAGAATGTGCTTAAACTGGAGGGGGAAAAGAAGAAAGAGTTTCTCGAACGGAAACGAACCACCGCAAAGCGACTGATCGCGATGCTTGATAAGTACCGCCCGCAAGTGGTTGCTTTGGAGGATGCGGACATTTTGAAAGGACTCGATGCGGATCAGGAGGGATTGCGCAAGTATGCCGCCGAGAGTGATGATGAACTGATCAAGAATCATTTCTCCAATGGCAATCCCACGGCCGAGTTTCTCTCGCTGGTGAAAGCGATTGAGAAGAAATTCAACGTGGGCATGCAGATCATCTGGTGGGGCTATGTCGGGGTGGCCGACTCGACCCTGGCCAGCGATGGGGAACGACTCTATGGTGTTTTCGGACAGGGACAGGTCTTTTGTCTGGATCTGGACGGAAAACTTGTCTGGAGTTACCGACAGCGCGGAAACCCCACCCAGTTGTTTCATCGCTCGCCCAGGATCTGCGGGAATGTGGTTCTTGTCAGGACCCTCGCTTATCCGAGAACCGAAAAGGATCCTGGTGGGTGTCATATCCAAGGAGTTGACAAACTGACCGGGAAGATTCTCTGGGAAGAACCGAATCAGTTTGCCCACCAGATGGAGACTGTTTTGGAACTGAAATCCCCTGATGGCAAACGGGTGCCGGTATTCATTCCGGGAAGTTGCGGCCAACCCATTCCCATCCGGCGCGTGAGTGATGGTAAGACCCTGGGCGCGGTGCCCTTTCTTCCGAATCCCAAGGCCGGTGGACCACTGCACAGCAAGGCCATCGCCCCGGACGCACTGATCCTCAATTTCTACGATTCGTTCGGAGCGAACGGTCCATCGGTGGCGTACCGGTTCCGGCTCACGAGTTCGGATACGGTCGTGGCGGAACCTTTGTACCAAGTTCTGGATCCGAAATACAAGGACAAGGGGCCGATTGGCACAGATGAAATGATCCTGACTACGGACCAATGGTTCTTAAGGTGTCCCTGCCTTTACGCGACGAAGGACGGAACGATCATCTGCAACGCAAACATTGGTGGTTCACGTGGTGGTGGCGCCATCGGGGCGGGATCCAAGATCATCCTGAATCTAGGATCGGATGGCAACGTGGAGAATGGGCGGGTTCGGCCGGACCGCAAGGCTCTCGGCCGGTATGCGGTGGTTGATGCCGGAGATCCAACGATTCCGAGAGTCCTGAGTGATCGAAATTTCCTGGGTTACAGGGACCCGCCGGCCGACGTGATCCTGCGGGATTACCTTTCGGAGTTCGACCCACTCGGATTTGCCGCCTGCTATGCCGGCGCGATGGCGCATTTCAGCGCGGAGATGGGCGGGCCCATTCCTTGTGGGGAACGCTTACTCCTGCAATCGACCGCCTACCTCTATTGCCTGGGGCATGCCGTTAACGGCACGGTCGCCGATGACCCCAAGGTTGTTGCAACCATCCGTGGGGCGAAGAGCGTGGAGTCTGTTGCCAAGTATCTGAATAGTCCGGGTGCGCAGTACCGTTATGAGGCGCTATCGCGCGTCATAACGATTTCAGATCACAAATCGCAGATGACAGATAAACTTACGGGAACACTTACGACACTTGCCAAGGATGACCCCTATGAGGAGATTCGAGCGAGTGCGATATTGGCGCTCGATGCCGCAGACCCGCAGACCAGACCGGGAACGAAACTCATTTTGGATGCAGTCACTGCGATTTTGGGAGAGCAACGTTCATGGCCCGAGGCGCGCGGTGGTGCCATGGGGCCCCAGTACATGAAACTCGTGTTGACTTTTCGCGCCCTGGGCACGGCGGGCACTGCCATCATCGAACAGAGTATAACCGGGGCCGAAGGCAAACTGCTCAACGGTTTGTGGGTGATGGCCACCGAATTGGATTACAGCAGTCCCAGGGTTCTGGATCGTGCCGTTGCCCTGAAGGATATCTACTTGAAACAACCGCGGGGTTGGCCATGGACATGGGAGTGGTATCTCTGCAAGTTCGCGGGCAAGGATGCACGCATCTGGCCGATTCTGAAGGAATCGTCTCTCAGAACACAACAAGGTTGGACGGTAATCCCGGTCGTCATCAAGGAATGTCCTGAAGGCGAACGTGTGACCTTCGCCGTGAAGTTGTTCAACATATTCGGCGGGCAAGGGAATATACATCCTCTATTCGAAGATGTATTTGTCAACAAATTGGGGACAAAGAGCATTCCTGAACTCGAGAAACTGGCAGGCACTTACTCCGCGACTGATCTGCGTGCTGTTTCGATCAAGAAATGGGTGGAGGCCATCAAACAACCCAGCGACAAAAAACCTTAAAGAATAGGCCACCAATTATGAATGCATGGAATGGCAGGGTATTCTGGTTCAACGTATTGTGTTTAACCGCCATCTTTATCATGTGGTGTGGTCAACCATCGCAGGCGCAAGAACGTTTGTCTGTGAAAGAGGGTGTTGTTGGGTATCGGGGTGACGGAACAGGCGTCTATCCCAAGGAGACCGCGCCCACGGGATGGGATTTGGCCACCGGCAAGGGTGTGGTCTGGAAGACTCCCATGCCCGACCGGAGCGCAGGCGGGGTGATCGTTGTTGGGAAACGGGTTTTCACGCAGTCCGAACCCGACAACGTGCTATGCCTGGATGCCGCGGACGGGAAGATCCTGTGGCAGAAGACATGCGATCGCTTCGCCTTGCTCGGAGAGAAAGGGGCGGCGGTGCGGGAGGCTTTCCTGAGGACCCGGGGTTATACGGGTGGTCACAATGAATTCTTCCGCAGTCCCGAGGTTGAGGCCTTCCGAAGCGTTTGGAAAGAGGCGGGCAAGGATCCCCGTCAGTTCTGGTTGGACTCGCCCCATGCCGGCGCCCAATACACCGCCTGTACCCCATGCAGTGATGGACACCGGGTCTATGTGAAGATGGTCAGCGGGGCCGTTGCGGCTTATGACCTTGACGGCAATGAACTCTGGAAGATTGCCGACGATGGTGTTGCCGGGAGTTGGTCCAATCCTGTCCTGTATGAAGGCCGACTCTACCTGCAACGCAACAAAGAGGGTCTATTGGTTCTGGATGCCGCCACCGGGAAGACGGTGACGGAGGTTCCCAAGATCAGTGCCGGCGCTGGCGGGTGGGGTACTCCGATGATCGCCCGCATCGCAGGGGTGCCCCGACTCCTGAGTGCCGGCGGCCAGATTGTCGATCTGCAGACGGGTGCGGTATTGGCCCAGACGGCGCCCGCAGCCCAGCATACGTCGTTGACCGTGACGCCGCATCCGACTCAACCCAACACAAGTCTGATCTTCGCAAACCAGGGTGAAGTCTACAGTAAGAACAAGGCGCACATCGTCGCCTTCAGCGTCGTTCAGAGTAATGAGACTGTGACCGCAACCGAATTGTGGAGGCAACCCGAGATTACCGGCAATTGTTTCCCCATCGTGGTCTGGCGTGATTGGTTGGTTGTCTGTAACGGCCAACGCCTCGTCTGTTTCGGACTACTGGACGGTGCGATCAAGACCGAGGCGCCGAAACTGAACCTCAACAGCAGTTGCCACCATCCGATACCGGGTCTGAGTGTGGTCGGTGACATACTGGTTGTTGCGGCTCACAACGGCAATTTGGTTGGTCTGCGCAGGGGAGATGGTGGTTTGGTTGAGGTGTTCCGGCAAGTGTTGCCGGCGTCTGATCCCAAGAAACCTGATGAGATTCTGGGCACCCCGTTCTTTTCCGGTAACCGCATGTATGTGCGCAGTGGGCGCAACATGTACTGCATTGGCGCCGGGAATACGCCTTGAGCCACTCCAAGAAACAAGAGATGAACCCTGAAAGGAACAGTTACATAAAGGCGTTATTGTGTGCGGTGGTTGGTTTGGTGATGGTAGGCGGGGCGAGGGCCGAAGATCAACTGATCGTCCCATCAGCGGGCGAGTTCAAGGTCGTGCGCCTCTTGCTGGAGAAGGCGGCGGGGGCCGCGCCGCAACCCGGGCAATTTGGTGAGCCCTTGCTGACGGCAACGGGTGGTGACCTTCATATCGTGGCCGGCATTCGTGACGACAAAATCAAGGGTCCGAGCCGGCTCAGCGTGCGCGACATCATCAGCACGCTCGCCGTGACGGCCGACGCGATCACCGGCACCTACATTTACCAGGCGAAGAACAGTTTCAACGAGGAAAGATTCGTCATCAAGGCCGCCATTGCCGACGGCAAGATCACCGGCACGTGGGAGGCCACCGGCAAGAAGTCCACGGGGGTCGTCAGCGGCACCGTGAAGTCAGAAGTGGAATTGCGTACAGAGAATGTCTTTAAGACCAAGGCGGACTGGCCGTGCTGGTCCGGACCGTACACGTCCATGGCGGCGATGCCTTGCGATCTGAAACTAGTAGAAGATTTCCAGAAGAATGCGCGACTGGTCTGGCGCAGCGAAGAACCCGTGCCACAAGGACCGGGCAATTCGTTGAACGGTCCAGGTTTGGCGTTGGTGGGGCGTAGCAACGGCGGCGGTTCCAGCGCCATTGTTCACGAGGGTAGAGTATTCGTAAATTACTATCAACCTGCAGGCACAGAGACGATACCGGGACCGATCTATGAAAGATTGGGGCCAGACTACAAACCGGGGACGCCGGACGAGTTTCTGGCCTTCCTTGCGAAAAAGGACAATCTCACAATATCGCCCTATACCCGCGAAAAATTCCTGGTCAAAGCCGACGACGTAGTGGTGTGCATGGATGCCGTCACCGGCAAGACGTTATGGAAGAATGTCTTTGCCGGGAAGTCGTTGAACCAACCCTCGCACAAGGGTGGTTGCGTGAATAACACGCCGTGCGCCGGAAGAGGCAAGGTCTTCGCCATGGGACCGTCCGGGTGTGTGCACGGCATGGATATTGCCACCGGCAAGGTGTTGTGGGAACGAACGGGTATGTCGGCGGTCGGTGTGGTGCCCTGGAGTGGGGCCCGCAACCAGTGTACGGCGCCGATCTATGTGGACGGCGTATTGATCCTGCCCGACCACGGTTCGACACTGACCGGCATCGATCCTGAAACCGGCAAGGACCTTTGGAAACTACCGGGGAAAGGGAACGGTTTCCAGGTTCCGACCAAGTGTAACCTGAAAGGCAAGGAGTACGTGGGCTCCATGACCGGCGAAGGCAAGACCGCCGCCGCCATTGAAGCGAAGACCGGGAAGATCCTGTGGGAGATCCCGTTGCCGGAGAAGCCGAGCAAGGGCGTCAGCACCCACGGCGACCTGATGGTGGTGGTGTCGGGCGGCATCACGACTCCGAACGAGGACGGATCGAAGGCCCTGTGCACGGGGTTCCGACTCAGTGTGGACAAGGCCGAACAGGTCTGGCAGACGAGTGTGCCGGATGCCAATGCCCATGCTGTGGCGGCGCTGGACGGCCGTTACGTGGTGGTCAAGGGCACCTGTAAACAGTCGCACCTCTTGGACGCCACGTCGGGCAAACTGCTGGCCACCTATTCCGGTGATACCGGGCAGAACGAATGCCACGTGGCACTGATGGAGGATCGCGTTCTTCTGTCGCGCGACGGTTCGCATGGTTCGAGTGATATGACGATTCTGGGCCTGAGTCCGGAAACCTTCAGCACGTCGCTAGGCCTCTGGTCGCAACCGCATCCCCAGACCACCAGTTACCACAGCAAGTACATGACCTGGCCCATGGTCGAGGGCCGCATCTTCATGCGGGGCGTCGATGGCGTGTATTGCTACGATTTGAGGAAGAAATGATGCCGAACGGTCAAGGCAGTACGTCGGCGGTCAATACGGGAATGTGTTAGCATGAAAGGCGCACGAATGAGATATCCATATTTTGTGGCGATATTGGGATCTGTCATAGTGGGTGGAGTTGTTGGTGTAACGGGTGCCCCATTGCCTTTGGGCCATCCCCCCGTTACAGAGGCGACGCCACGCTACGGGGCAAGCGATTTTTATCCCAGTCCTGAGCGGCCCCTAGGTTGGCGTGGGGATGGCACCGGCGCGTGGCCGGGTGCGAAGTGCGTCACGAACTGGAACGGCGAGACCCCTTCGGCAGACTCAGGGCAGGCAGGCGGGAACATCGTCTGGAAATGTCCGATGCCAGCGCCCGGCAACTCGCAACCGCTGGTGATCGGCGAGAAGGTCATCACGATGGCCGACCCGAACCTGCTCATCTGCGTGAACGTGCATACCGGCAAGATCCTCTGGCAGACCGAGATTGATCACACCTCCGTGATGCCGCCCGAGCAACAGGCGAAGGCTCGCATCGAGAAGAAGTTCATCGCCGATCTCAGGCAACGGTACGGGAGTTATGTGCGGCGCGTCCGCGACTTGCAGGCGAAGGTGAAGGCGCTGGGCGTGGAGGTGGATGCGATCTGCGTGCCCTGTAAAAATTTTAAGCAGTTGGGCGAACCCGAGGATGCGAAACTCAAGGAGGGTTTTGTCAAGGCGATGGCGGATTCCGGTGTGAAAGCCGAGTTCGAGGCGCTCGTGAAGGAGCAAGGGACGGACTTCCGGTTCCCGTTCCGGTGGGGCGGGGCCTCCGGGTATGGCGACTACTTCGTCAACATCGTGAAAGGCGACCCGGTCGGCGAACGGGTGATGGCCGCGGCGCGGGAGTACGACCTCTACACCTTCGATAGTTGGGGCGAGATGCACACGAGCCTGACGTTCGCGACGCCCGCCACGGACGGACAGTTCATCTACGTGACGACCCTCAACAATGCCGTGGCCGCAGTGGACTTGGACGGCAAGGTTCGCTGGCTGGTCTGGGATCACCTCGCGGAGCGGAGCAAACACACAAGCGGCATGTTCGCGGGCACAGGAACCGGCACGCGGTTCGTGGCGTCACCGTTTCTGGCACAAGGCAAGTTCGTTGTGAACCAGAACGGTGAGATGCGGGTGTACGATTGTGCCACGGGCAAGAAACTGTGGGGCGTGTACGACGTCGTCGTGAAGAGTGGTCTCTCGAAGAGAACGGGTTCACAGTTCCCGTGGCGCCCCGAACCGGAGGCGGCGAGTCCTTCATGGACCGTGTTGAAGTTGCCGGGGGGCGGCGACTTGCCGGTGATCTACGACAGTTGTTACTTCCTGTTCCGAACCTGCCGTCCAAAGGCAAAGGCGGATCGAATGTTCTGGTTGATGACCTCGTCCTCTGGAAGAGCGGAAACGACGGTGGCGCAGGACCGCGCGGGGTGAAACGACTCAAGGCGGTTTCGCGAGACCGTGTGACGGTCGAGGATCTCTGGACCATGACCGACAAACAGAGCATTGGTGCGCCGGGGGCCACGGACGCCTACTGTGGCGGTCGCATTTACATGGGCGAGTTCGGATTTGACGCACTCACCGGCGAGGTGAAGAAGGGGCCGGGGCGTTCGGTTGTCGGCGAAGGGCCGTCGCCCATCGTGGCCGGCAACTACCAGTACTGTTTCGGGGCCTCGGGGAAAGGCGGGGTGCTAGGTCAGGAGTGCCGCCCACTGGATGCTGGTGCGCCGGTGGGGTGCAAACTGGTGGACCGCCGCTGGATGGACGAGGATGCATGGAAGGAGTTTGCCGCCTTCAAGCGCTTGGAACATGACAATACGCCGACATTCCAGCATAATGGTTCGCCCAGTGCGCAAGCCAACAGGTTGTTCTGGCGCAGTCAGGGTTACCTGTGGTGCATCGGCGATCCGAAGGAACCGTTCCCGGCGCCGAAGAATTGTCCAGATGCCGCACGGGTGGCACGGTGAAAGTTTGACTGGAGGTGCGAATGACGGAAGCGAGTAACATCCTTGGACTTTGCTTTCCAGGAGGGATGGACGGACTGCGCGCAGGATCGGTGATGGATGGTTTGGCCGTCCAAGTCGAGCCGGGGCGGACGGTGCGATGCGACTGGCAACCCTCGGGACAGTCGGATCGCTGGATCGCATGCGATGCGTCTGTTGGTTTGATCATGGAGAGGACCGTTGAGCGGCGTGAGGGATTGAATGCTGCCATCGTTCGCTACCTCGTCAGCAATTCCTCATCGAAAACCTGCCTCGTGACCGGACTTTGCATGCAGATTGATCTCGAGCGCGGTCCTGAACCGTGGCGACTGTGCACCTGTCGGGGCGGTGGTGCCGACCATGGATATCCGTCGGAGAATTTCGCGATCCGTGAGCAGACGCTCTACGGTAGCGGCGCCGTGCGCCTGGGCACCGACATGGATGGCCGGTCCAGTAACCGGAACCTGCCCATGGTGATTGCCTGCCGCGGAGACGGGCGTCAGGCAGGGATTTGGTGCGGTCCCGAATGGTCGGCGGAATGGACGATGGAAGTGAGCAGTTCGGAACACGAGAACCGGGTGCGCATCGCGACGGCCATCGGAGTCAGGCGGTTGTCACTTGCCCCTGGGGAGACGATCGAGTTTCCGCCCATCCACCTCGGGACGTTTTCGGGTGGGTTGGCGGCCGGAACCAATGCTCTTCGGCGCTATATCTATCAAGGACTGCAACCCCGGTACCGCGGGCAGGCGCCGTACGGGCGTGTCAGTTACAGTTCCTATTTCGGGTTCGGCAGTGACATCAATGATGCCGAGATGCGTCGGCAGGCGAAACGGGCGGCGGAACTTGGCATCGAGGTGTTCGAAGTGGATGCCGGTTACAACGGGATCTTCCCACAGTGCTGTGGCGAGTGGGATGATGTCGATCGGCGCAAATTCCCCGGTGGTCTTGAGCCGGTTGCGGACTACGTTCGTTCGCTGGGCATGGATTTTGGTTTGTGGATCGAGCCCGAGCGCGTCTACCGCGGGACGTGGGCGCATCGCCAGCGGGTGGACCTGCTGTGGCCGGACCCGGCGGGCAGGGATGAATGGGTGACCGACCTATCGCGACGCGACGCGCAGGATTGGGCCATCGAATGGCAGTCCCGCTGGATCGAACAATGCGGGGCTTCCTGGGTCCGGTATGACCAGAACGTGCCGGTGGGAATCTACCTGAATTCCCAGGACTGGTCGCGCAAGGTGCAGTTCGGTTATGTGGCGGGCGTTTACCGGGTGATGGACGCACTGTTGGCTCGTTTCCCCGACCTGATGATTGAGAACTGCGCTTCGGGCGGTCGGCGGATTGATTTTGGAACGCTGCGGCGGTCACACACCAACTGGATCAGCGACTATTCCGAGGATGCGCATACGTGCCGGTGGATGCAGTTGCGGGCGCAACGGTTTCTGCCGGGTAACAACTGCAACAGCGGCATCGGCCACTTGGGGCCGGGAGGTGAGGTTGCCGGGCACGGCGTGGCGTTTGGCGCCAAGGGAATCTCGCCGCGCGAGATCGATCTGGCGTTTCTCAGCCGCATCACGGGCAAACTCTCGATTGACGGCGATATTGCCCGGCTCGATGCCGCCGCGGTCGAGCGCTACCGGTATTGGATTGCGGTGCATAAACAGATCCGGCGCCTGGTGGTTCAGGATTTTCATCAATTGCTGCCTGTGCCGGTTGCTCCCGAGGATTGGGACGCTGCCCAGTGGTCGGCGTATGACGGTTCCGAAGGGTTGGTCCTCTGTTGCCGGATGGGAGGTCCAGTGAGTCAACGTATCCCGCTGTTTGGGATTGACCGTGCGTGCCGGTATCGCCTGACCACACTGGATGACGGCCAGAGTACTGTCGTATCCGGCGCGGAACTGCTCGATCGTGGTTTGGTTGTGACACTCAGGGATGCGGACGTAAAACTCTACCAGTTCGAAAAGTCATAAGAACCCAAACCAGGAGAAGTCATGATGGCGATGCATGGCAATTTGAACCCGAGAACAATCATCTGCGCTATGCTGGCATTTGCTTTTCTCATTCCGCCGTGGGCAGGTGCCGAATTGGTATCACCGGCGAATCTGAGAACAGGTGCATACAACAACCTGGAATACACCAATGTGACCGGCAATGTTCTTCCCTACAACTTGTACCTGCCCGTCGCCTATACTCCGACGAGCAACCTGCCATTTATTGTCCAAGTGCATGGCGGGGGGCCCATCGCAAAGGATAAACGGGGCAAGGGTGGATCATGCAAAACCTATCTGGAGAAGAACCCTTCCTACAGCGAGGCCAAATTTCCCTGCGTGTTGTGCGAGCCGATCGCCAATCCGGACTGGTGCAAGAGTTGTTGGGATGAGAAGGGGTGGAACACGGGGACTCATCAACATGACATGAAGAATCCGCCCACGGGAATCTCCTTGATTCTGGAGTTGGTTCCGAGGCTTCTGAAAGATCTGGGGTGCGACACCAATCGTTGCTATGTCGTGGGAGAATCCAACGGCGGCTATGCCACATGGGATCTGATCATTTATCGGCCCGATCTGTTTGCGGCGGCGGTACCCATCTGTGGAGCGGGAGACCCATCGAAAGCGGGACTGATTACGGGCATGCCGATTTGGGCGTTCCATGGGACGGCTGACAAGTGGGTTCCATTCAGCGGAACCAAGGACATGATCGACGCGTTGGAGGCCAGGGGAGGGAAACCGAAACACACCTACATCGAAGGCGGTGACCACCATGCATGGGACCCGGCCTGGGAAGATCCCGAATTGGTGCCTTGGCTCTTCTCCCAGACCCGTGCACAGCAGACCAGAGCCAGACCTTGATCTCACTGGATTACGGCCGGATGACTGTCGTGTCCGGCGCGGAACTGCTTGATCCTGGTCTGGTTGTGGACCTCGGGGATGCGGATGCAAAACTCTGCCGATGGAAGATGAAGTCATGGATGTTGCATGAAAGAGAAGATCGAACAGTATCCGGTGATTGACTATCCGTGGATTCCGGATGTTGGCGGCGGGATCTATCGGAATCCGATCCTTTGCGCCGACTATTCCGATCCCGACATCGTGCGGGTTGGCGAGGATTACTGGCTGACGGCATCGAGTTTCAACTGTACCCCGGCGTTACCCATTCTGCACTCGCGCGATCTGGTCAACTGGACTCTCGTCAATCACGCGGTCAAGAACCTGCCCCACCCGCGGTTCGCACAGGTTCAGCCCGGGTGTGGGGTGTGGGCGCCCGCGATCCGGTATCATGCGGGCCGGTTCTGGATCTTCTTCCCGATGCCCGACGAAGGGATCTACATGACCACGGCCACCGATCCGGCAGGGGCGTGGAGCACGCCGCATTTGGTGCAGGAAGGCAAGGGGTTGATTGACCCCTGTCCGTTGTGAGACGACGACGGGTGCGCCTATCTTGTCCACGCCTATGCCCGGTCCCGTGCAGGAATGGCGGACAAATTGCACATCAGGCCAATGTCGCCCGATGGCCGAGACCTCATCGGGCCGGGCACGATCATCGTGGATGATCCCGTCCGGCACCCGACCATTGAGGGGCCCAAGTTTCTCAAACGGGACGGCTGGTATTACGTGTTGGCGCCCGCCGGCGGGGTGGAGAAGGGTTACCAGGTGGCGCTCCGGTCGAGGAACATCATGGGGCCGTACGAGGATAAGGTCGTTCTCGAGACCGGGGCGACGCCGGTCAATGGACCGCATCAGGGCGGTCTAGTGGATACGCCTGGCGGTCAATGGTGGTTTATCCATTTTCAGGACG
>Ga0194063_10002001_pt1 | contig 12896 bp, 7 predicted proteins | sample SepL3720m_MetaG_FD_155459 | JGI IMG/M metagenome (GOLD analysis project Ga0194063, IMG submission 155459) | Anoxic zone freshwater microbial communities from boreal shield lake in IISD Experimental Lakes Area, Ontario, Canada - Sep2016-L373-20m | ecosystem: Environmental > Aquatic > Freshwater >... | reverse complement strand
GTGCTGGGCGGCAACGGCAGCGACACGATCACCGGCGGCAAGGACGACGACGTGGTGGCCGGCGACAACGGCCGTGCGACCTTCGACATCGTAGGTGGAGTGAGTCTGCTGCGCGAGATCACGACGATCGCCCCGACCATCGGTGAGAGCGACATCATCGACGTGGCGGGCGGCAACAACGTGGTGATCGGCGGGTTGGGCACCGACTACATCAACGTGGGTGAAACCACGTTGCTGCCGACGGGCGACGCCTCCGGCAACGACGTGATCGTGGGCGACAACGGCAAGGCGATCTTCGCAACTGGCACCGGTGCGAGCGTGCTGACGTTTATCACCACGGCCACGGCGGATCCGGCGGTGGATCCTGAGCTGGGTGCGCCGAACCTGGGCGACAAGGACTACATTTTCGCGGGCAACGGCAGCAACACGGTGCTGGGTGGCTATGGTGCGGACGTGATCACCGGCGGCCAGGGCCGCGACGTGGTAGTCGGCGACAACGGCAGTGCCACATACACAGTTACTGGTGTCTTGACCTTCATCACGATCAGCGATCCGAGCATCGGCGGTGGCGACACCATCAACCTGGGAGATGGCTTGAACGTCATCCTCGGCGGCATCGGTGCTGACACGATCACCGGCGGAAACGGCCGTGACATCGTGGTGGGTGATAATGGCAACGCTACTTTCGACAGCACCGGCGTGATGACCCTCGTTCAGACCAGCTTTGCCATCCTCGCGGGAAGCTACGACGACATCATCCGCTTGGGCAGCGGCAACAACGTCGTCTTCGGCGGCAACGGTGGTGATGCCATCACCACCACGACAGACGATGACCAGATCCTTGGCGACAACGGCAAAGCCACCTTCGATAGCAGCGCTGGCAACAGCATCATCCGCGATCTCATCAGCACGGACACGGCCATCGGCGGTGACGACACAATCATCGCCGGTGAGGGTGACAACGTGATTCTCGGCGGTTTTGGCAAGGACTCGATTAGCAGCGGCGATGGTAATGACATCGTCACGGGTGACAACGGACATGCTGTCTTCAATAGCTCGGGCATACTAACTTCAATCACAACACTTATCCCTGAGATCGGCGATGTTGACACGATCCATGTGGGTAATGGAATCAACGTCGTCCTAGGTGGTAACGGCAACGACAGCATCACAAGCGGCAGTGGCAACGACGTGATCGTGGGTGATAACGGCAACGCAACCTTCACGGACGCGGGTGTCCTCACCTTCGTCACCACGAGTGATGCAGCAGTGATCGGTTTCTACAACGACGTGATCGTGGCGGGTGATGGAATCAACCTCGTCCTGGGTGGTAACGGCAACGACAGCATCGCGAGTGGCAGTGGCAACGACGTGATCGTGGGCGATAACGGCAACGTAAGGTTCACGGACGCAGGTGTCCTAACCTTCGTTATTACGACCGATCCGACACGATCAGGCGACGATAAGATTTTTGCTGGTTCAGGCAATGATTTGATCTTCGGTGGTGAGGGGAATGACGACATCAATGGAGGTGATGGACAAGATATCATCATTGGAGATCAAGGTGGCCACGCATTTGATAGTCTGAATCCAGGGGGTATTACCCTCATCGATGAAATAATGGGTGGTAATGATACAATCAAAGGAGGCGAAGGAAATGATCTGATACTTGGTGGGGGAGGCGCGGATCTCCTAGATGGAGATGGTGGGCAAGACGTCATCTTCGCGGGCTATGGTAACGACTTCGCTTACGGCGGTAATGGTAACGATATTGTTGTCGGAGGGAGAGGCTCAGACTATCTATACGGCGGCTTCGGTAACGACACTCTTTACGTCGATGTTTTCGATGCGTGGAGCGGCGGGATGCTCGAAGACACTATAGTTGGAGGACCCTTTTTCAGCACGGGTTTGACTTTCAATGGGACGGAGATAAATCACTTCGGAACTTCTAAGAAAGCTAGCGGATTTGGCGCATTTGAGAATCTTCGTCTTCATCAGAACCGTATGGATCCTGTCGTTGGGAAAATTAGAAAAATAAATTACAGCTATATCACACCCTCAAGCATTATCGGATCGAGGATACCGGCCGCTATTTTAGATGATCGTTATACTCAAGGGCGTTGGGGCGATATTGATTCTACCTCAGCACGCACTAGGCGCGAACGTGGCGCTCCTCAACTCATTGGAATCGGTAATTATATTGAACAGCAACTGAGTGAGATAGTCCTTCTTGCAAATTAGTAGGGCGAATAAACCCGAAAACCGAAGTTAGACATTTTCTGGCTACGCGGCGCACGTTTTTTCCGCCGATGCCCCGTCTGTCATCCCGACTCCGGGTGGCTTGGGCGGCAACTTCGGCGAAGTAGCTCCAGGCCATTGTAAAATGGAAGCCACACCCTTGTGGTTACTATTCGGACCCAAAACGCCAGTGCCGTTGCTCTATCCGACAGATTGAAAACTACCGCCAACGCATCAGCAGACCTCTACTGGAACGGATCGACCTCCATTGCGAGGTGCCACTGGTGGACTTCCACGAACTGTCCTCCAACACGAACATCCGAGAATCCTCGGAAACCATCCGGCATCGGGTGATCGCCGCGCGCGGAATCCAGTTTGAGAGATTCCGGAAAACGACCAATTCGACGAACTCGTCGAGAGGCTCGCGCCAAGGGCACCAGGGTTACCTGCTCAAATAGGATGACAATGGCTACCTCGAAAATTCGATGGAGGAAATGAATTTCTCCGCCCGTGCCCATGACCGCATCCTGCTGCTCATCTGTGGTATCTACTCGGTCGAAGCCCACACCTTCGTGAACAGGGTGCCGGACCCCTCGACCGGTCACGCGCCCGCTTGCTCGAATCCAGAAGACCCCACGATCACCGTGCCAATCTGATGCGAAGTGTGGCCCGATTCCGTGGCATCACGCCCGACGATGTGGAGAGATGGGAAATTGGATCTGGAAATCCGTTACCACCTTGCCAGATTTTGGGTGAATGCCACTGAAGGTCAGTCAGAAGGTGAAATCTGCCAACGGCCATGCCATTGCCGGGAGGAGGTCAGGGTCCAAACCCCCAAGCCGCGACAGAATACCCCTGAGGTTCCTGACGGATCTCTGACAAAGGGCGGTATCACGGGGCGCAATCCTGCAACACAGACAAAACAACAAACCGCACAAATACCAATGAAATCAACGATTACCCCACAGACGCCCCTAAAATCAATAGATGGCGGAGGGGGTGGGATTCGAACCCACGGAACCTTGCGGCTCTCCAGTTTTCAAGACTGGCGCAATCGACCACTCTACCACCCCTCCGGTGCGTGTTGCGGAGACGTTATGAGCGGGGGAGGTTGGGATTTCAAGGAAAACTCTTGGGGACTTGGGGAGTGATTGACGAGTGCGGCTGTGGATTGCAAGGTGGCTGTGCATGTCACGTCCTGGACTTATTCTTAAACTTAGCTGCGGCGATCAACCGGGTATCGTTGCCAAAGTCGCGACCTACGTGGCGAGCCACCGTGGAAACCTGGTCGAGTTCGCCCAGTTTTCCGACCAACTGGAGGGGAAGTTTTTCGCCCGCTTGGAAATCGAGACGGCGGATCTGGATGTGGATGTCCAGGATTTCATCGATGGCTTCGGCACCTTGGGCCGCTCGCTGCAGGCCGATTGGCACTTCCGGCGCTTGCCGTATCGCATGAAAACGGCCGTGCTCGTCACCAAAACCGACCACTGCTTGAACGAGATCCTGTGGCGGGCCGAGCTGGACGAACTGCCGATCGAGATCACCTCGATCATCGGCAACCGGGACAACTGCCGCCCCATCGCCGAGCGAGCGGGCATTCCGTTTCATGCGATTGAGATGGACGGTGCCAACCGCGAGGCGGGATTTGCACAGATCCGTCAGCTGATCGAAGAGCAAGATGTCGAATTGATCGTACTGGCGCGGTTCATGCAGATTTTGCCCGACGATTTCTGCCGCGCTTTTGCCGGACGCATTATCAACATTCACCACAGTTTCCTGCCCGCATTCATCGGCGCGAATCCCTACAAACAGGCATACGAGCGTGGCGTGAAATTGATCGGTGCGACCTGCCACTACGTCACGGCCGACCTCGATGCGGGCCCGATCATCGAACAGGAAGTCGACCGCGTGCAGCATTTTCACACGCCCAACGACCTCGTGCGCCTCGGCCGCCATTGCGAGCGGATCGCGCTGGCCAAGGGGATTCGCTTCCACGTGCACGACCGGACGATCATCGACGGCCACCGCGCAATCGTTTTTCCCGATTAAGTGAAATTGGAGGCTTTACAAAGCCGAGGGGCGAGTTCAAGTTTCGCGCCCATTCACAAGGAGAGGTGGTCGAGTGGTCTATGGCACCTGATTCGAAATCAGACGTAGTGTAACAGCTACCGTGGGTTCAAATCCCACCCTCTCCGCCATTGCATGCCATCACAACAGAAGTTGTCCCGGGAAACGGAGCCCGCCGTCTGTTGAAGCTTGAACCGGTCTACCGTGCTTTTTTCACCCATTTTCCAAGCTATGGGTTCTCGGTCACTTCGCGCGGAAATCGGTCTAATTTTAAACCCGTGCCGACAAACTGCGTCCTTGTGCTTGCCAACGGCAGTTAGAATCGACACAGTCTTCGTACTTTCAAACTCATGAACGCACAAAACCCATCCATCGTCCCGAACGCCAAGCGGCTGTTAATCGCCAGTTTCACTGCCATCCTCGCTGCGGGGGTCGGCTTCGGCATCCGCGGGGGAATCCTCCTGAACTGGGGCACCGAGTTCGGCTTCACCGCCACCCAGCTGGGGGCTATCGGCGGGGCGGGTTTCAGCGGATTCTGTTTTGGGATTATCATCGGCGGCGTGGTCGCGGATAAAATCGGCTACGGTAAGCTGGTGATCGCCGCGCTGCTGTTCCACATTCTTTCGGCCTTTGTCACGTTTGGGGCCTCCGCAGGCCAGAGCCAGGACACGGCGTACCAGTTCCTATTCTGGGGCACTTTCATCTTCGCGCTCGCCAACGGCACGCTGGAGGCAGTGGCCAACCCCTTGGTCGCCACCCTCTATCCGCACAATCGCACGCATTACCTCAACATCCTGCACTCCAGCTGGCCCGCAGGCATGGTCATCGGCGGGGCGATCGGCTGGGTGCTGGGCGACCAGATGCACGTGAGCTGGAAGGTGCAACTCGGCTTATTCCTGATTCCGACCGCCGTTTACGGGCTGATGTTCCTGGGCCAGAAAATGCCCAAGTCGGAGGCATCCGAACAAGGTTTGGGCCTCGGTGAAATGCTCAAGGACGTGGGGATCATGGGCGGCTTGGTCGCCTGCGCGCTGCTGTCGCTGTTTTTCCAAGGTGTGCTCGGCCCCTTGTTTGCCGACCCCGACACGGTCAAGTACGTCTCCTACGGCATCGGCGCGGTGCTTTTGATCATTGTCGCGATCCTCACCAAGGGCGCACTCGGCCACTGGCTGATGTTTGTGCTGTTTGTGACGCACGCCCTGATCGGCGCGGTGGAGTTGGGGACGGACGGCTGGATCCAGAACATCACCGGTAACATCCTCACCTCTGGCCAAGGGAAGATCCTGTTTGTCTGCACCTCACTCGCTATGTTCGGGCTGCGCTTCTGCTCTCATTTCATCGAGAAAAAGACCAAGCTCTCCCCCGTTAGCCTGCTGCTCGTCTGCTCGCTGATCGCCTGCATGGGCCTCAACCTGGTCGCCGGCATCAACGCCTTTGGCGGGGCTCTCGGCGCCCTGCTCGTTTACGCTCTGGGCAAGACCTTCTTCTGGCCGACCATGCTGGCCGTGGTGTCCGACCGCTTCCCCCGCTCCGGCGCGGTGGCGATTTCAATCATGGGCGGCATCGGCATGATGAGCGCGGGTCTACTCGGCGGACCCGGCTTGGGCTACGCCAAAGACCGCTTCTCCGGCGAGGCCCTGCAAGCAAGCAGCCCTGAACTTTTTGCCGCCAACCAAGCCGAGAAGGCCAGCCGCTTCGTCGGCTTCCGCGAAGCCCACGGCATCGACGCCAAAAAGCTGGGTGCCGTTCAAGAGAAGCTCGCCGCCGCCCGCAGTGAGCTCGAAAAATCTGGCAACAAGGACCCGCTGGCCGCCCTCGCCCAGCTCACCGATGACGAGCGCAAACTCCACCAAGCCAGCATCACCGGCGACCGTCAGACTCTCAAAGCCGACGCCTACATTCCCGCCGTCATGGCCGCAATCTTCCTGCTGCTGACGCTCTATTTCAAATCCATCGGCGGCTACCGACCGCTGAAGATCGGGGAATAAAGGGGGTTGGATTCGGAACGAAGGATCGTCAACGTGCACCCGCTTGATCTCGCGTTGCGAATCCGAACCACTCCCAGCGATACGACCGTGAAGGGGCCGCGCAGTTCAATGCAATGCCCCTCCACCTCCAGCAAGTCGGGCGAGAGTCACGCCGTGGTAAATCACCCAGTTGCGCGGTAGGCCGGTTCGCCGAAGTCCTTGCCCTCGGTGAGGCGCGTTGTGGCTCGTGTGCTTCCGCTTGGCGCGCGTGAAGGGTAATGACTTTGGCGGCAGCATTTCACTTGCCACAGCTGGGCTAATGCTTCACAAAAGCAATCCGCCCGTGCTGGGGCTGCGCACATCCTGTTGCTCGCCCAGTCTGGCGACCCAATCCTTAAAAAGCGCGCTCACATGGACAGCATCTCATCCCGTATTGCCAAGGTTTCCCCGTCACTCACGCTCGCCGTCACCGCACAGGCGAAAGCGATGATCGCCAAGGGCGAAGAAGTTTACGCCCTCGCCGGTGGCGAGCCTGAAGTCGACACCCCACAGTTCGTCAAAGACGCAGCGATCCAGGCCCTTCAATCCGGCAAGACCAAGTACACCCCTGCTGGCGGTATCCCAGAACTCCGCGCGGCCCTTTCGAAGAAGTTTGCCACGGACAACAACCTGACCTACGCGCCGAGCCAAATCTGCGTCACCGGCGGTGCGAAGATGGCCTGCTACAATGCCATCCTGGCCGTGATCGAAGAAGGCGACGAAGTGATCATCCCATCGCCATTCTGGGTTTCCTACCCAGAGATGGTTCGCCTCGCTGGCGGTGTGCCCGTGATCGTCGAAACCAAGGAATCGACCGGCTGGAAGATGACTCCCGAACAATTCGAGGAAGCGATGACCCCAGCGACCAAGATGGTCATCATCAACACTCCCGGCAACCCAACGGGTGCGATCTACACCAAGGAAGAATTGCTCGCCCTCGGTGAAATCGCGCTGACCGAAGACATCGTCATCCTTTCCGACGAAATCTACGAAAAGCTCGTCTACGGCGAAGCCAAGCATGTCTCGATCGCCTCGCTCAGCGACGAACTTTACAACCTGACGATCACCGTCAACGGCTTCTCCAAAGCCTATTCGATGACCGGCTGGCGCTTGGGATACACCGCAGCTCCGAAGGAATTGGCCGACGCGATCGAAAAGATCCAGAACCACACCACTTCCAACGCCAACTCGTTTGCCCAATACGGCGCGCTGGCCGCACTGGAAGGTGACCAATCATTCATCGAAGACATGCGCGGTGAATACGACGTGAAGCGCCAGTTCATGTTTGCCCGTCTCAAGGCCATCCCGAACATCCGCGTGGTCGAACCGCAAGGCGCTTTCTACTTCTTCGTTTACACCGGTAACACCGGCCTAAAGTCGATGAACCTCTGCGACAAGCTGCTTTCCCGCTACAAGGTCGCTGCCGTTCCCGGCATTGCCTTCGGCTACGATGAAGGCATCCGCCTGAGCTACTGCACCACGCTGGACGTCCTCAACGAAGGGTTGACCCGCTTCGAGCAGTTCTGCCGCGAACATTGATTCGACCCAACTTCACTCAGCCGCCAGCGGGTTCGTCCTGTTGGCGGCTTTTTTGATGGGCGCGCAGGACGGAGTTCGGCTCGCGAGAGCAAAAAGAAGTTGCGCGAAGGGGCGTTGTGGTTTTTCCTTTGCGCGCTGTCAGGGGCCGTGGAGGTTCGGCAAGCGAACCCCGCCAGGCCTTGATCGGAGCAACGGTAGTTTGTCCGGGCTTGCCGCGGATTCCCTGGCGGCACTTTTTATTTCAGGCCGATGATGGCCTTGAAGCGCAGAAACGCAGCATCCCATGCGGCAGAATCGCAAGGCGCATAGCTGCGGAAAGCGAAGGAGCGGCGAATGAGGTCACGACCTGCCTTCACGTCCGGCAAATGACCCGTTCCGATCATCTGGGTAATGACGTTGCCACAGGAAGTCGCCTCGACTGGACCCGCGACAACTTCGATGCCGAGGGCGTCGGCCGTCGCACGGCTGAGCAGTTCGTTTTGAATCCCCCCGCCGCCCGCATGCAACTGGCTGAAATGGCTGCCGGTGAGTTGGCAAATGCCTTCGTAGACCAAGCGATACTTGAGAGCCAGGGATTCGGTGGCGACGCGTAGAACCTGGCCTGGATCGCGGGGCACTGGCTGGCCGGTTTTTTCGCAATACGCGCGGATCTTATCGGGCATTTCGCCGGGAGTGGCAAAGCTGGCGTCATCCGGATCGATAAAGGCCGTGAACGGGGTGGCGTCTTGAGCGAGCGTCGCCATCTCGGCAAAGTTGAGCTTACCGCCCTCGAGGTCCCACTGGCGCTTGCATTCTTGGATCAACCAAAGGCCGCTGATGTTTTTCAAAAACCGAACGCTGCCGGCGATGCCAAGTTCATTGCAAAATCCAAGTTCCAACGCCTCTGGCGTGGTGATCGGCACTGCCGATTCAACCCCCATGATCGACCAAGTCCCTGACGACAGCCAGAGATTGCCCGCGCCACTCATCGGGATACCAGCCACCGCGGAAGCCGTGTCATGACAGGCGCTGGCCACCACGGGAATTCCCGAACGACCAATGAAAGCCGCGACCTCATCGCGAATCACCCCCAGCACCGTGCCGGGCTCAACGATCTCACCAAAGATCTGGCGCGGTAGCCCTAGAGCGTCGATAACGTCCCAGGCCCAGTCGCCCGTGCGGGCATCGAGCAGTTGCGAGGTCGAGGCGATCGTGCGCTCCACCGCTTGGCGGCCAGTGAGCCAGTACGCCAGCAAATCGGGCACAAACAGCAGTCGGGCCGCATTTTGTAGCGCGGAGCTGCCTTTGCGAAGCTCGGCGAGCAGGTGGAGCGAGCTATTATAAAAATTGGTTTTGATGCCGGTCTGCGCGTAGATTTCCGACTCGGGTAAAAGCGCGTGTACCGCTTCCGCCATCCCCTCGAAGCGCGGGTCGCGGTATTGGTGGGGCATGCCTAACAACTCTCCGTTGGCGTCGATCAATCCAAAATCACATCCCCAAGTATCAATGCCGATGGAAACGATTTTCTCACCATAGCACTCAACGGCGCGGCGCAGTCCTTGGAGGATTTCACGGTAAAGCCCGATGATGTCCCAAAACGATCCACCGGGCAGGTCGATACCGGGATTGTCAAAGCGGTGCATTTCGTCGAACTCCAGCGTGGAGCCGTCCGTCTTCGCAGCGATCACACGGCCGCTACCTGCACCTAAATCCACGGCAATGAATACTTTGTCGAAAGTCATTTTTACTAACTGGGCTGAATCTCTATCCTTTTTCAAGGCCGCCTGGGATGCAATACCGAATGCTGGGAAATCCGTGACTCATCGCGCCCTGGGGCTTGTCATTTTTTCGGGGACCAGCAGGTCGTCGAGCTGCTCTTTGCTGAGCCACCCTTTCTCGAGCACCAGACTGTAGATGCTAGCACCTGTGCTCAGCGCTTCTTTGGCGATGGCGGCGCCGCGCTCGTAGCCGAGGACGGGGTTGAGCGCGGTGATGAGGCCGATGGAGTTCTGGACATAGCCGAGGCAGCGTTCACGGTCGGCCTCGATACCGGTGACGCAGCGGGTGTGCAAGGCGATGACCGCATTGTGCAGCAGGGTGAGACCGAAGAAGAGATTGAAGGCGATGATCGGCTCGGCCATGTTGAGTTCCAGCTCGCTGGCCTCGGCCGCCATGGCGATGGTGACGTCGGCACCGATGATTTGGTAACACACTTGGCTGACCATTTCCGGGATGACGGGGTTGACCTTGCCAGGCATGATCGAAGAGCCGGGTTGCACGGCTGGCAGCCGGATTTCGCCAAGGCCGCAGCGCGGGCCTGACGACAACCAGCGGAGGTCGTTGCAGACTTTCGACAGTTGGACCGCCGCAGTTTTCATCGCCCCGCTCATCAACGCGAACGAGCTGCTGTCTTGGGTCGACTCGACGAGATTTTCGGCCAGGCGCACGGGTAACCCACTCACCTCGGCCAAGTGCCTGGTGCAACGTTGGGCGTATCCCGGCGGGGTATTGATGCCGGTACCGACGGCTGTCGCCCCCATGTTGATTTGGAGGAGTTCCTCGGCGGCACGCTCCAGATAGCGGACGCCATCGCCGACCATGGCTGAATAGGCGCTAAACTCCTGACCGAGAGTCATCGGTACGGCGTCTTGATTTTCCGTGCGGCCCATTTTCAAGATATCGGCAAACTCAGCCGCCTTGGCCGCGAGGCTTGCCTGCAGCCCGCGCAGGGCGGAGGTGACGTCACGCACCGTGAGGATAACACCGAGCTTGATCGCCGTGGGATAAACGTCGTTGGTGGATTGGGAGCAATTGACGTCGTCGTTAGGGTGCAGGAATTCGTATTGGCCCTTACGATGACCGAGAATCTCAAGGGCTCGATTGGCGATCACCTCGTTGGCATTCATGCTGGACGAGGTGCCCGCACCGCCTTGGATCATGTCGATGGTGAAATGCGAGTGCCACTGACCCGCAATGATTTCGTCGCAGGCTGCAAGGATCGCGTCCGCGCGGTCGGGCGGCAGCGCGCCCAGCTCCCGGTTGGCGCGAGCGGCGGCTTTTTTGACGTAGGCGAGACTGCACACCAAGTGTCCGAAGTGATTGAGGGGAATTCCAGAAATCGGGAAGTTCTCCATTCCACGCAGCGTTTGAACGCCGTAGTAAGCGCTATCCGGCAGCTCGCGATCGCCCAGCGAATCGTGCTCTGTGCGCGATGGAGCGGTGAAAATCACACCTGTAACTTAACACAGAAGTGGCGAAAGAATAGAAAAGCCCTCTTTCCAATCAAAAACCCACCGCGGACGAACCGGGGTGGGTTTTGAAACTTTCAGGAAGCTACCGAATCAGCGCAGGCTCTTCCGCTTGAAGTTAAGCGCCGCGCTGGATTTGGCAATGACACCTTGAAGATAGGCCACCTCTTCTGAATCGAGATTGTGGTCGATCGTCGAGAGCTTAACTTCAGCGCGCTGGATCGCGGCTTCGACCTGTGCTTCGTCGATCTCGGCTTCGCCAAGGGCGCTGTCCGTCAGGACGACCACCTTGGTTTGGGTGACTTCTGCGAATCCCGAGCCAATGGCAAGCCTCTCCACTTGGCCGTTGTAAAGGTAGCGCAGCTCGCCGGGCTGGAGAGCGGTCACGAGACCGGCGTGAGAGGGCAAGATGCCCATTTCACCGTCTGCTCCCGGCAGATAGACGTTGTCCACATTGTCCGAGAAGATTTTTTTCTCGGGAGTGACGATATCGAGTTGGAGAGCCATGGGCGTGGTAAATACTGAAAAGCTGAAAGCTGAGATTCAGCAGACTCAGGTTAGTTGCGTGGCACGGAGTCGATTCCGCCCTTCATGTAGAAATTGCCTTCTGGCACGTCGTCGAGTTTGCCGTCGAGGATTTCTGCGAAGCCCTTGACGGTCTCTTCGATGGAGACCAGCACGCCGGGAACGTTGGTGAACACTTCAGCAACGTGGAACGGCTGCGTGAGGAAACGTTGGATCTTACGGGCGCGGAAGACCGTCATCTTGTCGTCGTCGGAAAGCTCGTCCATACCGAGGATAGCGATGATGTCCTGAAGGTCCTTGTAGCGTTGCAGCACCTGCTGGACGCCACGGGCGACACGGTAGTGCTCTTCACCGATGATCTCGGGAGCGAGCGCCTTCGAGGTGGAAGCCAGTGGGTCAACCGCTGGGAAAAGCGCTTGTTCGGCGAGCGAACGCTCGAGAACCACGGTCGCATCCAAGTGAGCGAAGGTGTTGGCGGGAGCTGGGTCGGTCAAGTCGTCCGCAGGCACGTAAACGGCTTGGATCGAGGTGATGGAACCCTTGTTGGTGGAGGTGATCCGCTCTTGGAGACCGGCCATTTCCTCGGAGAGGGTTGGCTGATAACCCACGGCGGACGGCGTCCGGCCGAGAAGTGCGGACACTTCGGAACCCGCTTGGGAGAAACGGAAGATGTTGTCGACGAAGAGAAGAACATCTTGGTTGTCCTCATCGCGGAAATGCTCGGCCATCGTCAGCGCGGAAAGTGCCACACGGAGACGCGCGCCTGGAGGCTCGTTCATCTGGCCGTAGCAAAGTGCCACCTTGGAGCCTTCGGTCAGGACAGGGTTACCCTTATCGTCGAGTTTCGGATGACCCTTTTCGTCCTTTTCGGTGGCGATAACGCCGGACTCGATCATTTCCCAGTAGAGGTCATTACCTTCACGGGTACGCTCACCCACACCGGCGAAGACGGAGAAACCACCGTGCGCCTTCGCGATGTTGTTGATGAGCTCCATGATGACGACGGTCTTACCGACGCCGGCACCACCGAACATCCCGCCTTTACCGCCCTTGAGCAGTGGGCAGATCAGGTCGATCACCTTGATGCCCGTTGGCAGAACTTCCGTGTTGGCCGACTGCTCGGTCAGCAAAGGTGCTGGGCGATGGATCGCGGAGCGGAACGACGCATCGGCGAGCGGCACGTTTTCGTCGACTAGGTCACCGGTGACGTTGAAAATACGACCCAGCACTTGCTTGCCGACAGGCACCGAGATCGGCTGACCCAGATCGGACAGTGCCATACCGCGCTTGAGAC
>Ga0194063_10002000_pt1 | contig 12897 bp, 16 predicted proteins | sample SepL3720m_MetaG_FD_155459 | JGI IMG/M metagenome (GOLD analysis project Ga0194063, IMG submission 155459) | Anoxic zone freshwater microbial communities from boreal shield lake in IISD Experimental Lakes Area, Ontario, Canada - Sep2016-L373-20m | ecosystem: Environmental > Aquatic > Freshwater... | reverse complement strand
ACCACTCAGACAATGAATGTGCTACGATTATGGAGAGAGAAAAGCAGAAATTATTTGAAAAAATACGGTTGAAACCTATTGATTTCTAAAACCCGATTTCATGCTCATTATTCAATGAGAAAATACTGAAGGGATTAAACAAAGCGTCATCCTCATCCGCCTTGGGCGGAGAAGGATCTTAACTCATAAAAAAGATTCTTCACATATAAACCTAGTCGTTCAGAATGACGGTAATGAATATACTATAATCATCATTATGATTACCTGCTATTTTGAAAATAACAATCTCGCAAGAGGAGGTCTGCGCCACGTTACGATGAACGCACTTGTAATCCACGAAGGAAAAATTCTTTTAGGAAAACGAGGAACGGTGAAGGGAATAAAAATGATGGAGTATGGGAAGTGGGGGTTGTTGGGCGGCTATTTTGATCGAGATGAAACGCTCAATCAGGCAATCCAACGAGAAGTGAAAGAAGAAAGTGGATGCGAGATAGATAGTATTACTCTTTTTCGAATTAATGACAATCCAAACAGGCCAATGGAAGACCACCAAAATGTAGACTTCATATTTATTGCCAATCTTGTTAAACAAACACCCAGAGTAGACGAAGAAGTGAGCGAACTTGTATGGTTCCCGCTTGATGCACTTCCCGCACCAGAAGAGATTGCCTTTGATTTTGGAGAAAATATCCAGCTCTACAAAGAGTATCTGAAAAAAAAGCATCCATTACCCTTACTTGGCTGAGGCGTTGTATACCTGCGGATGAAGAAATCGGGCGAGAGCAAATGCCACGCCGTGTTTTACTCCTGAAGAACGGGTCACGACTCCTTTTGTCATAATGCCAAACATCCCGATTCCTTCCCCAATTTTTTCCGTCTTGAAGTGCGCATCAATTGCCTCTTCTAAATTTTTTCCTTTGTGAATGGAGTCCATGATAATTTCGGGAAGCACGAGCCCGCCCGATGCGCCAATGCCAATATGATTTTCTTTATTTATTATCACTACAATGGAATGCTCAAACCATCCAAAGCTATGTTTGTGGAGCCCTCCCTCAATTCCCACGCCGTATTCAGCTCCTTTTACCTGCGCCAACGCTTTTTTTGCCCGGCTCAGAGCTCCCTTGTACATTTCGTCAATATCCATCGGCTGGTCCGCTACACCTGAAACCACAGATACACCTTTTACCAAAACATCTGCGAAGTGTTTTGCGAAAACTTCTTGAACAGGGGTAATCTTTGTGGGGTTTGTGGAGCCAACGGCGATAATCATTAGTTTGAAGTTTATCAACTTTTCTGGTATAATGAAAGTCTCAAAAAATATGAAAAAAACATTTGGTAACCCTTGTTCACGCTGCGGTAAGGAACGAATGATCGTTCGCACATGGAAAGAAAAAGTAGATAGTTCTGTGATTATTAATACAGAAACAGCCTGCCCAGATAAAGAATGTCAAGCTGAAGTGGAAAAGATAAATAAAAAACAACAGGAAAGAAGCGCTTCTTTGAAGAGAGAAAGCGAAAAACGTCTTCAACTACGAAAAGACAGCTCCAAAAAGAACAAAAAAGCAAAGGGAAAGTAACTTCTTACGCTTGATTAATACCCCATAGTATAGTATACTACGAGGCTATGGTTGAAAAAAGAATACCCCCTTCAAAGCATTTTTTACGCACGATGTACCCGCTTAAAACGCAGAATCCCGAAAATGGAGTTCTTTTTAGGCAAGAAATGATAGGGCGAATGAATATACTTCTAGAGCCCTCCATAAATCACCCCTATTTAGCTATGAAAGCGCTTGAGCATAAACACAAGAAAGATCATAAAAAGGTAACAGAGATAAACCCAGTTAAGACAAAAAATATAGCCATAGACCCTCACAAAGGGGTAATCTATCTGAGAAAAGAATTGAAGAAAATGGATTGGAGCACGCCCATAAATGCAGAGGGCGTAGACACTCCCACTACAAATATACAGAGTTTAACGGTGCTACCTAAGATAATAAGAGTAGTGAATCAGCTTCCACCACTTACTCAAAAGGAGATGTCGGAAAGGCAACTTTCGGAAAAAGGGTATCCCTTAGATATCAAACAAGAGGGAGACAGAGCTCTCTTTCTTATTGATCAAATTGCAGGTAATATCTCTGCTCATTGGGGAAAAATACAATTAACCAAGAAGCAAGAAAGGAAGCAGCTTGAGCTTTTTGCTGCTACAGTTGCGTTTGTTCAGGTGTATCTGGTAATGAGGTATGAAGATAAAACGGCTAAAGCATTGCTAAAAGGAGAAAAAATAAATGTGAGAGATAGAATATTAGACTATGCGATTGCAAAATTTAATGAAAAAAGCCCTCATATTCACGAAAAATTATTGATGATTAATACCCCCTCCTCCACCACATAAGGAAATCAAATATACATAATTCCGTGAAATTATACTCCTATTAGCTTTTCAATCAATGTCATGCTGAACTTGTTTCAGCATCTCAAACATGCTTATACTTAACATACAAATGTATTATATATACGTCATGACGAATGAATATAAAACAACGTTATATATTGGCGTAACTAATAATCTAGTAAGAAGAGTAAGGGAGCATAAACAAGGAAAGATAGAAGGATTCACTAAAGAATACAAACTAAAAAAACTTATTTATTATGAAGAATACAAACACATCGAAGAAGCAATATCACGAGAAAAGCAATTAAAAAACTGGCATAGAGATTGGAAGTTAAATCTGATTATAAAAACAAATCCAGAATTGAAAGATCTTGGAGATCCTGAAACGAGTTCAGGATGACACAAAATACCCTATCTCACTTCATACTTCTTACTCCTCCACATGAGTAAGCCGTTAGACATGCTGAAGGCATTGATATAGCCTTGGCCCGTGAGGATATTAGCTGCTGTTTCACTTCGTGAACCGCTCAAACAATATAAATATATAGTTTTTTCTTTGTCGGGAATAAGAGTGCTTATCTTTTCTCCAATTTCATTTATGGGAAGATTAACACTTCCTTCAATGGAGCCTTTTGCAAACTCCCCCGGAGAGCGAACATCTATGATCGACACAGTTGGCCTACCAATTGCCAAATGCACATCATTCGCAGATACTTGTTTTGCCATATACCGTCATTTTACACCTTTAAAAGCATTACAATATATGTAAATGATCGACCAGACAACTCCCCCAATTCAGACAATACCCGTAATCGACGTTTCTTCAGACGCATATAAGAAAAAGCTTGAGCTCGCTCAGGCATTGGCAGATCTAAACACAAAAGAGAAGGAGATGAAAAAGAGCGGGGGATATGGAAAAGCCTATTTTTGGAGCGCAGTACTCCCTCCTATTGGTGTCTTTTTTTTCATAAAATATGTCTTCTTTGGGGGGGGTGAAGAAGAAAGTAGGAAAGCAGGAATTATCTCTCTAGTGCTCACTTTAGCCTCAATTTTACTTTCATTTATTCTGTTTGCAGTTATTCTCAATCAGGCACTGTCTTCTCTACCGGGAGGAGATCTACAGATGCTCAAAGACTTTACGTCTCCTGAGAAGCAGAAAGAGCTACTTAATCTTTACAAGTAATCTTTGTATCCGAAGTCAGGCTTAGAGCCCGATTACCTTCTTGATGAACTTTACAATTTTTGTCCATAGGGACTCATCTGCTGGTTTATCAAGAGGAATCATGGTAAGCACTTCAGCTGTTGGTTCTGCTTGAAACGTTGTTGGGTTGATAAGAGGAGCCTTTGTTGGGGTGATTTTTGTGTTTTTTCCAAGTACTCCTGGTGCAAATCCTTCTGGAATAACATCTGACGCGATATATCCACCTGTCACTGCTGCGCTTACTTCATTTGAGTAATCTCCAGGTTTGCAACCATTGCCTGCTCGTACTTTAAAGTAATATCTTTTTCCACCGGAAAGAGAAGATACGGTAAAGGTTGTGGTATCTTCGTTGCCAATGTTTGGACTTCCATATTGCTGTTCTCCAGATTTTGATCCGAATGTGAGAAGGTAATAAGATACAGGTCCATTTGCTTTTGTCCAGTGAAGGGTGATGCTGTTTGGTGCTGTTGAGTACGCTGAAATGAGGCTAGGAGCGCTTCCTGGCTTGCCATCGTTACATTGTGGAGCAGAAGGCATGCTCGTGGAATTGTTGTTATTATTATTTGAAGATCCGTATCCGAAGACGATATTTGAGTTAGATTGAATTGTTGCGATTCCTGCAACTACTGCCACAACCACTAAAAATTTGGAAAGGTTTGAAGAAATATAATTTTTCATAGATTTAGAGCGTATTATAAACCTATAAGAAGATTAAGTCAATAGTAATTGAGTAATTGAAGGCAAGCTGTTTATTGTGTTGATTTATATCACAGCTAGATGGAGATGTGTCTCAATGCGATCTACCCGCACTTTTGTTTCAGTTATTTCTGTATCAAAAGTAGAAATGACCAAATTGAGGTCTTTCTGCATCTTTCTTATATCTCTTTTGATTGGTTTAAGTTCGTCCTGAATTTCTTTTCTAATCTCAGTAATATCAGTCTTAATAGACAAAATATCTTCCTTCATAGCAAATATATCTTCCTTCGTGGCAAATATATCCTTCATTTCATTCTTCACTACATCTCTTACCTCGTTCTTTATCACATCCTTCACCTCTATTTTAACTATCTGCTGAATTGCTTGTAAATCTTGTTGAGTTAACATATGAGAATAATAAATGATTAATAAAAAAAAGTCTACAACCATATTTTGCATTTGTCAGCTGTTTATAAGCCGCATTTTATGCCATTTGGGCCGTCGTGAGAAGATAAAAAATTAATTAGTGGTATGAGGTGTGTCTAGCCTACGCCTGCCCGCCCTAAGCGAAGTTTCAGCTAGTCCCGCGAAGCTTTCTTGACCTTTGAAGCTTTAGCGAAAGAGGTAGCGAAGTGGGAAGTTGAACCTGAGCGCTGGCGGGAGGTTAGAGAAGCTGGGTTATACGTTACTTATTTCCAAACACATACCCATACTCCTTAAGAAGTTTTACCTGTTTTTTTGTAGATTCAATTGCAGCCCTATTCACAATCTTTTTCTTTTCTGCACTGCTCATTTCAAAAAAATTAGCAGTCTTTATTTTCTTTTCTTTTTTTACTTTAGCTTCTAACATATTTTTATAATATCATACTTTTAATAGCTCTGAAAGAGAGTGTCTAGTATACTCCAGCTTTACGTAATTATCAATGTTTGGGATATTAAAGAAACTAGTTGTTTGTATTGGTTTACTCAAGCTATCAGAAATATATTTTTGAACAATATTCAATTCAATTATCGGATAGTCATTTTTTATTCTATTAACAACCTCTCTGGAATTGAAATACGATTCTATAAAAAATTCTTGAGACACTTTTCTTCCTTCTTTTTTCTCTCTGAGCTGTGTATATATCCACGCTATTTTAGGATCTAGATGAATATAAAAAATACCCACTTTTCTTTTATGTTTAAGACTTCTTTCAATATTTATCTTGGCTTTAGTAAAATCAGAAAAGGTTGTATCAAGAAGGATATTTTGGTCTTTGTGATTTGTAAAATCAAACAACTTTTCCACACCTATTGTTGCTGCAGCTTGAAATTCACTCGCATTAGTCCCATTGTATCCTGGCATCATTTTTCTTATTTCATCCGCATCAATTCTTACAATGGGAACATCCGTTTTATATGCAAAAGTATTTGGATCAAAAGAGTTAGAAAACTCTGTTTTACCGGCACCTGGTGAACCAGCCATGAATATAGTAAATGGATTTTTGACTGAAGGATATCTCGTAACATCAGCAAATCTTGTTAGTATGTCTTTTTTATGGTCTTTAGCATACTGAACTGCTTCTGAGGAAAGAGTCATAATATATCTATTTTATTGTACCGATTTCTCTTTGTCAGCGGCTTTTAAGCCGCAATTTAAGCCATTTGGGCCGGTATGAAGAGATAAAAAATTGATTAGTGGTATTGGTTTTTTAGACTGGGGGCAGGTGTATCAATACGTGCGATAAGCAGTTACGCTGCGGCCCGAGGAGAGACAAAGGTCGAAAAACCTTTATTTTGGCGAAGCATTTTATCTGTTTCTCTCATCACCCTTTTCAGCATGGTTTCTATTCTCCCATATCATAATTGAGCCATAGGAAAATACGAAAGAGGCTGGAAGTATTTATCAACTTGACGAGGGCAATTCATGGTATAATCAATCTAGCGGTAAGTCCATTGTAAGTTGTTTCGGATCTTCCCATCCATCTGGTTGGCAATAGTCCGGACATTTCAAACTTGCAGGGCACGCTTGTTTTTTTAGAGGTAGATATCATCAAATCGAATTTTTTTCACAAAAATACTCCGCCATTCATTGTTTTTGCGTTCTCTACTTACAAATATTCCCCAACAAAACATATCACACAGTTGAAGCCCTGGTGTTTGTTTTGAGTCCCAATGATAGATATCAAAGGGAGTTTTGGGGTCGATGCGAGCTTGAAGTTGCGACCGAATATATGAATTAAATTCAACCACTTCTGGTTTACCTTTCGACTTATCGATTATTAGCTGTATTCTTTCTCCCTTTCCTTTTTCAAAAGGAATCTGATCAAGAACCAAACGAGCCACATAATTATATATATGTTCTTTTTGCTTGATTAATCTATCATAAACCCGTTTTTTGTTAAGCGTAATTGAATAGATACCAAAAGGCACAGTATCAATCCTTTCATATAAATACTTTTTTATAGAAAATGTAGTTAGCGAACCCTTGAGCTCTTCAACAATTCTTTTTCGTTTATGTTTTGGATTGAGCTTTCTCGCGATAGTTTTCTTTACCGCGTTTATTAGTTTGCGATTTGCATCTTGAGAAGATACTGCAAGAATACTGATAGTAAAATATTTACTCGGCTTTTTATTTACGAAGTCAAATCCCAAATCGCCCGATTCATCAAGATAGAGATACCACATATTTATAAAGTCTATATCGGCAATCTCATATTTGTCAGCGGCTTTAAAGCCGCAATTTATGCATTTTGGATTGTTGTGAGGAGATAAAAAATTGATTAGCGGTATGTTAAATCTGGGGAGCAGCTCCTTTTATGCCGAAGAAAATAGTAAGAGGAATATCTTTCAAAGAGTCCAATGAAACTCCTGCACGAATAGCATCTTTAATTTTCTTCAACACTCCTGGAATTTCTTCTATCATGGTATGTGTCTGCTGTTCAAAACATACAAGATTTACTTCGCCCGCATTGGGGAAAAGGCCAACGGCAAGCTCGTTCATATTTTCTGCATTGTCTGGAGTAATATTTTTTTTCGGAGCATTCGCAACTTTTTCAGAAGGCGGCATAGATTTCGCAGCTTTTTTCACCTTATCTGTTTGATTATACGCAGCGAGCTTTCGCAGAATTGAGTTTTCTATACCCATATCTGTAAGGAGTAGATGACTTATTTCTCCCAGAGTGCCAGCACCTGCTTTGAATTGATTGAATTTTTCGGCCAAGGTATATTTTTTTGATTCAGTTGGGGTAGTTGGGAGAGGGCTTTCATCTTTCTTGTTTTCATCCTTCGCAAATGCAATCGTGTCGTTAAATAACTCTCCTGCCATTTGCATGAAAGGAGCATAATCTTGCTCAAGTATGGTGCGGAATTCATCGGGAGACACTTTGAATTTATTTGCAAAAAAGTTGGTCATCACCTCGGTCATCAGTAGTTTTTTTATAGATGTTGCATGTGGCTTTCCGTCTGGTCCGAGAGGAAGCTCCTTCAGAGCAGCTTCCATCATTGCTTTATTTTTAGTGAGAAGTTTAAAATCTACTCCCGTGGCTTCTACTGCTGGCAAAAGAAGAGTTGCGTTCCAGTTTTTTCCCAGAGCATTTCGCGCTTCAATATTAGGAGCAAGAAACTTCTGCATTTGATTTCCCATTTCAGCGGGGGATGCTGAAGCGCGTTCAACAACTTGTTTCAACATGGTGGAGCTTCCTCCCGCCGCTTCCTTTACCTGTTGTAAAATCTCTGCCTTTTTATCTGGCGTATGGACAGTATTTATCAATCTCACTAAATTACGGACAAGTGATTTTTTATCCTTGATCAAATCAAATCCCATATTATCTACATTGTTGATGCGTTCGGCCACCTCATATCCAGCGATTCTCGTGACTTCTTTTATAAATGCTTCCATCATGTAGAATCGTCTTTCTACATTCGTGCCGGGGATAGCAAGAAGGTTGGTGGGACTAAAGGCTACAAATTTATTTTCTGGCAACTGTGCATTTCCTGATATTTTTTGAGCTTCCTTTTGCATCGCATCTACGCGTTGAGCAAAGGCAAGAGCAATTCCCGAACCTTCTGAATACGACTCGATATACATGTTGTTATACAAACAAGGCATTGCATCAACTTCTGCTGGTGATAGTCCTAAATTATCTATTAGATGAGCACGTACCTGTGCTTGAAGGGCTCCTTCAATAACCATTGCATCCGCGCGATATGTTTTACCCAGTTCTTTTGGAGGTATTTTGGGGAGATCAACATTAAATGCAGCTCCGAGGGGGTTATCTTTATTTTTTTTCGCAAACTCTTCTTCTGCAGATTCGTAAAAGGAATTATCAGAAGGTGAAATGTCTTGCCCAGATTGACCAAAACCAGTAATGTTTACTGCGACCTGTAAACCGTGTTCTAAAATATCTTTTTTTTGTTCTGCTGTAAGCTCAGTGCCCGGGGGCCGATTGAGCTCGATTCTCCGCATTTTAACGGGCACTTCTTTTGCTTTTTTGAGGGGTACGCCATTTTCATCATGAGTCGCAGTAAATGTTGTTGGAAAATTATCTGGTTTCCATTTTTGTTCCCAATCTGCGCTCAATTTGACTGGATGTTCTCGAACAGGAATCGGAGTGGGTGACTCTCCAGTTTGCACCATTCTATGATTATTATATATACAAGAATAATCAGTTGGCAAGAAGATTTGAGAGCTTGAGCTTATACCTATAGTATGGTATACTAAGAGCCATGCCACAAGCTTATTTAGCCAAAATCATTATTGCCCTACTTCTCGGTGCAGCTGTGGGATTTGAGCGCGAATCATACGAAAACCACACGAATAAATCTAAAACATCCGGTCGGGGGAGCCTCGGTGTGCGCAGCTATGCACTCATCTCACTTTTGGGAGTTTTATCAGGTATCGCATATGCCTCAAACATCATTTTATTTACGCTGTTTGTATCGGCTTTTATTCTTTTACTGTTGGGATATTATGTCATCGGCAGTTGGCAGACAAAAGATAACGGCATCACCACAGAGCTTGCTATTCTTCTTTGTTTTCTCTTTGGTATTTTCCTCGGTATTGAGCTTTTTCCGGTGCAGCTTATCATCGCCCTCACCATCGTTTTGATTCTTGTAATGTCTATGAAATCGGAAATACGATCTTTCGTTGCTAAGATCCAACATTATGAGCTCGATGCATTTATCAGCTATGCACTTATTACTCTTGTAGTGCTGCCGTTTCTCCCGAATGCGTCAATCACCTTATCTTCGATTTCAGGGCTTGCTCCTCTTTTGAAAGCTTTGAATTTCCACATGGAAAATCTTATGCATTTGGAGATTGTAAATCCATTCAACTTATGGAGAATTGTTGCCATCATGACGGGTATTGATATTGCAGGATATATCTTGGAAAAATCGGTGGGACAGAAAAACAGCTGGCTCCTCACGAGTATTGCAGGAGGGTTTATTTCTTCTACCTCCACCACACAGTCGCTTGCAGTTCGCAGTAATAAATCTAAGAATGTAAATGGATTGGTGGCAGCGGCCATTTTTGCAAATCTTTCAAGTTTTGTTCAACACTTTTTGCTTATTGCATCGGTAAATACAGTTCTGCTTGTTGCAGGAGTGCCATACCTTATTTCAATCGTTTTGGGAGGATTGGCAACAGGCATATTCTTTTTCTTGACAAGTAAAAAAGTGGCGGACAACGATATGAAAACCACAAAAAAAGAAATGAATACTATTCAGATTTTTGCATTAAAGCCTGCATTGCAGTTTGCACTTGTTTTTACTGTAATCAAATTACTTTCAAAAATATCGCTTGTTACATTTGGAGAGGGAGCCTTTTATATCACCACAGCCATTGCCTCTTTCACGGGGCTTGATGCGGTGACGCTGAGTGTGGGAGAAATTGCAGGAAAAAGCATTACGATGCAGACAGCCGTTTTGGCATTATGTTTTGCGAATGCGATGAATCTTATGGCAAAAACATTTTATTGTTTCACACAGGGAAGTAGAGCCTTCGCCATTCGCTTTGGATTTGCCGCTCTCATAATTATTGGGGGGAGTGGGGTGTCGCTTTTCTTCTTACGATAATTGATTGTTTGAGTGGGCGCGTCATGCCGGTTATTAAAAGGGCGCGTCACGCCGCGCCCCTACAGATATTTGAATAAACACCACATCAACACAATATCCACATCAACACAATATCCACATCAACACAATATCCACATCAACACAATATCCACATCAACACAATATCCACATCAACACAATATCCACATCAACACAATATCCACATCAACACAATATCCACATCAACACAATATCCACATCAACACAATATCCACATCAACACAATATCCACATCAACACAATATCCACATCAACACAATATCATAGTTCATGTAATAAATGTTGTAGGGGCAGGTCTTGTACCTGCCCGTGTTTTATTTCATTATTAATCGGGCGACCACAAGGGTCGCCCCTACGGCATGGTGTAATCCTCATCTTTCTCCCATATCATGGGGTTTTCTCTAATATATTTTTTGATTCGTAAATAATCCTTCTCATTTCGAATAATATGTTCGTAATAATTACGTTGCCAAATGGTCATGGTGGGCAGGCCGGTGGCAATGCGAATTTGTTTGGTGCATTCGGATTTAAATAAACCAACAATTACCCCCAATTTTGTAGGGGCGCGGCGTGACGCGCCCAAAATATCACGTGATGTGTTCCGCGCCATTGGATGAATAATTTGAATGATCCCATGGATATGATTTGGCATGACTTGGAATTCATCCAATCGTACCGAATGATGATCAGGCAACGACTTCCACACTTCCTCAATAATTATGCCCGCCCTATTTAATTTCATTTGGGGCAATGTATTTGGAGCGGGTCGGTCGCGCCCGACCCCTACGAAATTTATGATATTGCCGAATATATGTTTTTTATTTTCGCTACACACCGTCACAAAATAAAACCCACTTTGCGCATAATCATACCCAGGCAATCTCACATCTTTGCGGGAGGGAAGCATGCTTTCATTATCACATATCGAAAGAAATTAGACCGGGGCGTAGGTTTGTTTTAGCTTGAGCGTTTTCCACACAACATAGCCAAAGATAAGAGAAAAATTAAGAAACATGATAAGTACAAACGTAATAACATATTTAAGATAGACCTCAGGCATTTTAAGCATAGAAAATCCTAAGATAAAAACGAAGATTGGTATAAATATAACGAGACAATACAAAACATAAACAATAAATAACTGGATTAAGCTTCTCTTGGTGAGCTGCCAACTTTTCTTCATTGCAGTAAGAGCGCCATCTCCTTCAACGATTGCAAAGATTGATGATTGACTGTAGGCAAGAGAAAAAATAATGCCGGGAATAATGAAAAAAACAAAACCGATAGAGGTAACGAGCTGCACGAGGCCGAGCGTAAACAGCAGAGGAAAGAACCGCGATACAATATACTGCATAATTTTTGGGAGGGAAGCTGATACACCCGTTTCCCTTTGCACAACTAAAATAACCATCAAGGCGTTGGCGATTATTTCAAGGGCTCCTGTTAGTGTAGAGGCAATAGTGGTAGCGATAAACAGAAGGCCTGGATTTGGCGCAGTGGCATATACTTTTGCCAAATAAGCCAAATAGGTATCTATGAGGAAGGTAAAAAAAATATAAGAGAGCGCAATGCCAACAATATTTAACAGATGTTTATTAACAATCTTCAGCGTTTCAGAAAAAAGGGGAGGAAAAGAAAGTCTCATACACACTCATCTTATCAGATATTCCATTTGACTTGTTTTCGTATTTCTTTTATTCTTTTAATATTACGTTGACACCTATGCCACGCCTATTGAGAAAATTTGCATCCTTTTTTATCATACTTATTCTTTTTGGAGTGGGCGTATATAAGGTAATTACATGGAAGATATCTCCCGCTCTTGCTGTGCCGGGAACGCTCATTTTACCATCCAGCTCGACTGCTGCAACATTCACCACAGCCACTATTACCAATCTTACTTTAGGGGGAACGGCTATAACAGCAACAGCGGAGGAAATAAACTCCATCAGGTTGAAGGCGCCGCTTGCGAGCCCCTCCTTTACGGGAGATGTGTTTTTTCCGGGGCTTGGGGTATGGAAATCCACAGGAAAGGTGGGAATAGGTACAACAAGTCCTCAAAAGCAGTTAGAAATCGTGGCTGCAACCTCAACGATAAACAATACATCAGGGAATCTCTCCATCATCCCTGCCGCAAACCTCATCATTCCTCAGGGGAATGTCGGCATCGGGACGACGGGACCAGTACACAAGTTGGTTGTTTCTGGCGGAGATGGAATGTTTGAGGTATTAAATGCAGGCGAAGCGGCGTTTGCACTGTCAAATACGGCGGACAGTTCGCTTTGGTATGTAGCAGCAAAGTCTACAGGCTTTCTCTTTAGACAAAGTGGAGTTAGGGACGTTTTATTTCTTGAAAAGACTACCGGCAACGTCGGCATCGGGACAACGAGTCCGGCAGCAAAACTTGATTTGGTTGGCGGATCAATGCTGATTGATAATGCACAATATTATCGTGGTCGGGATTCCGGCGGCACATCGCGATCACTACTGGGAATAAATGCGTCTGATGTTG
>Ga0194063_10001998_pt1 | contig 12903 bp, 9 predicted proteins | sample SepL3720m_MetaG_FD_155459 | JGI IMG/M metagenome (GOLD analysis project Ga0194063, IMG submission 155459) | Anoxic zone freshwater microbial communities from boreal shield lake in IISD Experimental Lakes Area, Ontario, Canada - Sep2016-L373-20m | ecosystem: Environmental > Aquatic > Freshwater >... | reverse complement strand
GGCGTTGTGGTGCTCAGTGCACTGTTGAATGCGCTCGGGGCTTTGTTATCGCCGGTTGCAATCAGACTCCACTGCGGGGGCAGGGTCTTGAATGATGCGGAGTCGATCATGGGACCTGTGGGCAAGGCTACCGCGAATGGCGTTTTCGCATTCACCCAAAACCCCTCGCCACCGGCCACCGAAGTCATCAGGTCGTAGCCCTTGCTAGCTGCATAGGCAGCCCCACCATCGGCCTGAGTCGGGGTGTAGAAGGACCATTTCGATTTTGAGGAAGACCATTTCCACACGGTATTGACCTTGGATGAGTCGCCAAATGCACTTGCTATATTGAGCGCCGTGTTCGAACTGTTACCAAGCAGGTTCCATCCACCCAAAACGCTCAGCATTCCCTCGCTGCTAAGTGCTTCCTTTGCAAGTGAAAGTGTGTAGCTGCCCGTCTTGTTACTGACATAGCTGGTGGCTTCCAACACGTAGGTGCCACTTTCTGGAAGTGTGTAGTAACCGGAAGTGGCCGGGATGCGTGCGTTGGTGCCGCCGCCGCCGTTGTCGTTGTTGGTAAATTTGCCAGATGGAAACCGCAATACGAGCCAGTTGTCAAAACTGGTCGAAGTCATCTGTATGGCAACCTTGTCGCCGGCGGCCCCAGTGAACTGGTAACGGTCTACATAAAATGCACTGCTGAGATTGTCTACGCAATCTGTCGCGCTCAGTGAGCCGCTGATCGTCTGCCCGTAGCTGATGGACTGAAAGACACATTGTGCAGTGGCACTCGGTGCCGACCACAATAGCAGGGGTGCCAGAAACACCCACAACGCGATGTTACGAATCAACTTGTTCATATGTTCCGCCCCAAAAGTGACTCAGCATTACCCAAGTCCGTTGCCGATTCCGAAGCATAGATTGTCATGCTGTGGTCGGGCATCGCCGACGGTTGGGGTGGGCAATGTCATCTTGCCCCATGCCAAGTATGGATCCGACAAAAAGGAAATTCAACCGCCGACTGGGGCCAGATAGTGCGTATTGAAGTACGCTGCGTCCCAATGAAGAAGCTATCAATTTCGCGATATTTCTTCTAATCAAATTGATCTCCGGTGCTTGTAAATAGAGCCTAGGTAGCTCTTAATTTGATAGCAAATTCCGAGCCCCTGCATCGGCAAAAGAACCCCGCAGGGCGTCAAGAACGGACGGACTGCCGATCGTCGCCCATCAATGCATCAAAAAAAGCTGATGAAAAAAGAAAAATATTTGAATTTTCTTTATGCGTTGCCTTGTCTACAGTAGGGCTCATCGCCACCAGCCCCCCAACTTCCCACTGGAGAATTCACATGGACCAAAGTACCCGTTACGCCGACCTCAGCCTCAAAGAGGAAGACCTGATCAAGGGTGGCAGCCACATTCTGGTGGCCTACAAGATGGCGCCCAAATCCGGCCACGGCTATTTGGAGGCCGCCGCCCACTTTGCCGCCGAATCGTCCACGGGCACCAATGTGGAGGTCAGCACCACCGACGACTTCACGCGCGGGGTGGACGCGCTGGTGTACTACATCGACGAAGCCACCGAGGACATGCGCATTGCCTATCCGTTGGACCTATTTGACCGCAATGTGACGGATGGCCGCTTCATGCTGGTGTCATTTCTGACACTGGTGATCGGCAACAATCAGGGAATGGGCGACATCAAGCACGCCAAGATGATCGACTTCTATGCGCCTGAGCGCGTGATCCAGATGTTTGACGGCCCGTCCAAGGACATTTCCGACCTGTGGCGCATTCTGGGGCGTCCGGTGAAGGACGGCGGCTACATTGCCGGCACCATCATTAAACCCAAACTGGGTTTGCGTCCGGAACCGTTCGCGCACGCCGCGTACCAGTTCTGGCTGGGGGGTGATTTCATCAAGAACGATGAACCCCAGGGCAACCAGGTGTTTGCGCCGATCAAAAAGGTACTGCCACTGGTCTATGACGCACTCAAGCGCGCCCAAGACGAGACTGGTCAGCCCAAGTTGTTTTCCATGAACATTACGGCCGACGACCACTACGAGATGTGTGCCCGCGCCGACTACGCACTGGAGATTTTTGGCCCCGATGCTGACAAGCTGGCCTTTCTGGTCGACGGTTTTGTGGGTGGACCCGGAATGATCACTACGGCACGGCGCCAGTATCCCAACCAGTACCTGCACTACCACCGCGCCGGCCACGGCATGATCACCAGCCCCAGCGCCAAACGTGGCTACACCGCCTTTGTGCTGGCCAAGATGAGCCGCCTGCAGGGAGCGTCGGGAATCCACGTGGGCACCATGGGCTACGGCAAGATGGAGGGCGAAGGCGACGATCGCGTGATTGCCTACATGATCGAACGTGACGCCTGCCAGGGGCCGGTCTATTTTCAGAAATGGTATGGAATGAAGCCCACCACGCCGATCATTTCGGGTGGCATGAATGCGCTGCGGCTGCCTGGCTTTTTTGCCAACCTGGGACACGGCAATGTGATCAATACGGCTGGCGGCGGCTCCTATGGGCATATCGACTCGCCCGCTGCCGGAGCAGTGTCCCTACGACAGTCTTACGAGTGTTGGCGCACGGGGGCCGACCCGATCGCGTTTGCCAGGGAACACCGCGAGTTCGCCCGAGCTTTTGAATCTTTTCCGGGGGACGCGGACGCGCTCTATCCGGGTTGGCGGCAGAAACTTGGAGTGGGCACCTAAGGGGAACGAGGTTTCGCAGATTGCCAACTGCCAGTTCAGCAACGGGGATCAAACCTAGGGGAATGCTTGGTCAACCAGGGTTTCATCGGCAGGTCCTCCTTGATGACGTGCTGAATCAGCCAGTTCCGTAAATAGGTGCCAAATCGGTTGAACGAGGCATCCGTCCACGCTTCGGTAACTTCAGACCGGAAAGTGTTTAGCGTCTCAACCAGTTTGGTGTGTGAATCGTGCAGTTGCTCCACCGTGGGGTAACCGACCGCCCTGGCTATCAGTTCTTCACGCTCAAAGTGGGTATTGCTGTAACGCGCCAGTTCATCCAGCGTGACCGCAAGTTCCTTGCGGTTACCGTTACGCAGGCATTCCTCCGCGTTGTTGATGACCTCGATCAGATGCTTGTGGTCTGTATCGATCAGGTCGTTACCGACACTTAACTGGTCGCGCCATTGCAATCCCATATGGTTCCTTGACGAAGTTTTCGCTAGTTTAGCTGCACCATTAGCGCGCTACGAAACCTGCTGCAATGCGGCCATCGATTGGGCTTGAATGGCGGTTAGCGCGATGGTGAACACGATGTCGTCGACCAGCGCTCCACGCGAGAGGTCGTTGACAGGTTTGCGCAATCCCTGGAGCATGGGCCCCACCGATACGACGTTGGCAGACCTCTGGACCGCCTTGTACGTCGTATTTCCGGTATTCAAGTCCGGGAACACAAAAACGGTTGCCTGGCCGGCCACTGCGCTACCCGGTGCTTTTTGCGCTGCGACTTCTTCCACTGTGGCGGCGTCGTACTGCATCGGGCCATCGAGCACCAACTCGGGCCACGCGGCTTTGGCAATCTCTGTGGCGGCACGAACTTTCTCGACGCCGTCGCCTGAACCCGACTCACCGGTGCTGTAACTGATCATCGCCACTTTGGGCTCAATCCCGAAGGCCGCTGCGCTGTCGGCACTTTGTTTGGCAATCTCAGCGAGTTCGCGCGACGTCGGATCCGGGTTGATTGCGCAATCGGCATAGACCAGCACCTGCTCAGGCATCAGCATGAAGAAGCACGACGACACGATGGACGAGCCCGCCGCGGTTTTGATCAGCTGCAAAGCCGGGCGCACCGTGCTGGCGGTGGTGTGAACCGCGCCGCTAACCAATCCATCGACTTCATCAATGGCCAGCATCATGGTTCCCAGAACGACCGAGTCTTCCAAAGCGGCTCGTGCTTGTCCTGTGGTGAGTCCCTTGCTTTTGCGCAGCTCCACCATCGGCCCCACGTAGCGTTCTGCGATCTGACTCGGCTCCAGTATTTCCAAGGCGGCAGGGAGGTCTATCCCCGCGGCGTCGGCCACCGCTTGAATGACTTTGCGTTTGCCCAGGAGAACGCAACGCGCGATGCCCTTTTGTGTACAGATCACCGCCGCCCGGATGGTGCGCGGCTCGTCCCCTTCGGGCAGTACGATGCGCTTGTTAGCCGCACGTGCCTTGCGAATCAGCTGGTAGCGGAACGCTGGAGGCGACATGCGTGTGGATGCCGCGACCTCTAACCCAGCAAAAATGGCTTCGACGTCAATTTGCTCTGCGACGCTTTCGATGACGGTGTCCATGCGCACCAGATCGTCTTGCGGAACTGCCAGTGGCAGGCGACTGATGCGGGCGGCGGTTTCATAACTGTCACTGTCGGTCCGCAAAACCGGCAATCCACCGTAGAACGCTTGCGAACCTAGCCGCTCGATCCGTGGACTGATGAAGCTATGGTGGGTGAGCAACAAGCCCGCGAGTTCGATGCCGTTGCTTGCCGCTAGCGCTGTGGCCAACATCACATCGTCCCGATCCCCAGCGCTGACTACGAGCGCGCCAGGCTTCAGACGGGCGATGACTTCCGACACCGAGCGCGCGGCAAGAACGGTCTCCAACATCCGGCGGGTGTTGATTTCGCCTTCGATCATCACTTCAGCACCCAAGTGGCGAGCGACGTCGATGGTGCGTGGTGCGGACAAAGCAGGATTGTTGTGGACGACTCCCCAAATCGGTACACCTTCGAGATGGCTGGCCGCTGCATGCGCATCGAAGTCGTGCTCGGCACGATTGAAGATGACCCCCACCACACTTCGCCCGGCATTGCGGACTTGGGCAATCAGGTAACTGGTCTCTGCCAAGCCCTTCGCATCGGCAGCGCTGGCCACAAGCACCACGTCTGCCTGCAAACTGCGCGCAATATCTGCTGACAGGCGTGGAATGAACGCGCGGCTCGGGTCGGCGTGAATACCCTCCACCACCAATACGTCAGCGGAGGCCGTTGCAGACATGGCCAAGCTGACGATGTCCTCGAGCAATTCGTCGCTCTTGCCATTGGTGACGTGATGTGTCGCCAGACTCATGGGCAACGGATCGGGGGTGTTCTTGACGTGGCAGATACTGCGTGCGAAAAGAACGGAGGGTTCGGTATCAGGTGTACGCTTGGTAATGGGTTTGACAAAGGCAACCTTTAATCCCCGACGCTGTAGCGCGCGCAACAGACCCAGTGATACCGAGGTGAGACCCACATTGGGCTGGGTTGCTGCCAGAAAATAGGTGCGCATGGCGATGACTCCGTTGGTGCAATGTTCAATCCGTATTGCGCGTTGGTGGCGGCGCTGTAAGTACCGATCGCACCTCGCGTGACTCGACATCCACGACATCGCTGGGGGCGCGCGATGCATCGGCTGAACTATTCGACCAATGGCCTTTTTGGTATTGCTGGGCGGTTTGGCGAAAACGATGGAAAGCAGTTACAAAGGTCGGTCTGCGCCCGGTCAACAAAAAATTCAAAGTCATAAAGATGGCGGTCAACAAGCCAAAGCAAAGAGCCCCGAGGATAACGATGGTCACCACCAGGAGAATTGCAATTTTTGTCGCGCCCCGAAAAATAAGACCCACCAGATCAAGAATTGGCCGCATGGGGACATTTTGCACTGCTCGCGACGAAGAAGGCTTGTGCTGTGTCAGTGATTCATCACTGTGGGCGAAGGTGCTGTCGCGCCCTTCTGCGTTACAGTTGACGTTTTCATCAGAGGGGCATGACATGCGCAAGAAGGGGCAAGAAACCAATGTGGTGTATGGCACCGAAGATCTGCTGACCAGTCTCTGCAATTCAGTTACCCGCGTCCTCAGCGTGGCAACCCAATGCCACATTCATTACTCAGGCATGGTACAGCGCATCACCAAGACCTGTCTAAAGCCCGATATCGGGTGTTTCGTGTTATTTGACGGTGGCTTTTCGGGCTTGGTCGTACTCAATTTCTCTGCCCAGACGGCGATGGAACTGTACGAGAGCTACATGCTCAACATGGGCATGCCAAAAAGTGAGTTGGCCAGTGCGCACACCTCCGATGAAGTCAGCAACATCATGGGCGAACTGATGAACCAAATCGTGGGCGACTTTACCGGGAAGGTGCGTCGCGAGCTACAAACCCACATCACGCAGAACCAGCCGAAAATGCTGGTGCTGAACAAGCAGGTGGTACTCAGCGTTGACACACACCTGGATAAACCTGAAGCTCGGCGCGTCACGTTTTACACCGGTAGCAACAACATTTTCTATCTTGAACTTGCCATTGATCGGACCGAATTCATCAAATTGCATGACTTCGAAGCCACTGAAGTACCGGACCCAGATGCCCTGATTGCCCAGACCAATTCCGAACAATCGGCTGCACCCGCGGCACCCGTAGAACCTGACGCGCATGCGGAGTTGTTGAAGTCACTCGGAATGTAGTTCTACACAAATCCGAGAGAATGGGGAACTACACCGTTGAGTTTTTATTCTATGGAGTTGCACAATGAGTACTTTTGACCACAGTGTTCTGATAAAGGACATCAATGAAAATCTGTCTCCATTTCGCAAATCACAGCCCGATGCCATGCAGGCCTTTGGGCAACTTGCGAAGGCATCTATGGCAGAAGGGGCGGTCAGTGCCAAGCACAAGGAGTTGATCGCCTTGGCCATCGGAATCACGCAACACTGCTCAGGTTGCATTGGCTTTCACGTGAAGGCGCTGATTAAACTGGGTTGTACACGCCAGGAGCTCGAGGAAATGCTGACCGTTTGCGTCTACATGGGTGGGGGTCCGGCACTGATGTACGCGGCGGAAGCAATCAGTGCGTTTGAGAAAATGAAGTGATCGTCTGGGTTAGGCAAAATTAGCTTGCCGCACGGGTTGATCATGAAGCCTTCTTGTTGGCTTACAGTGTCGACATTGTGTTTCAACAATTAAAGGAGTTTCCATGTTTTCTGAATTTAGCGGGCTCGTAACTCAGCTGAAGGCGACCGATCCTGTTTTTGCCGCTTTGTTCGACAAGCACACTGCGCTTGACGAAAAGGTGAAGCGAATGGAGACCCATGTCGAGCCAGGTACGCACGAGGAGATCGAAATTTTGAAAAAAGAAAAACTTCTGATCAAGGACCATGTCTACGCGATGCTGAAGAAGGCGGGCCTACCCAGCGCGTAAGTGCTCGGTGCCGCTTTTGCATTTATCAAGCGCTTCTATTGATCATCAAGCCCTGTTGAAGGTTTTCCAGATCTCTGGAAATCTTCAACGCTTCTTCGGATGGAAACTGCCATACGATGTCTTTGGTTGAGCGGTCTGTCATACGCACAATGGTTTTTCCGCTGCCTTCGTCGATGGAGAATTGCAGGTCTGAGGCGCGCGAGTTCATGGTTCGCTGCAGTTTGTTGACAATGTTCTTCAGTTCTTCCGCCGCTGGTGCAATTTTCGCTAGTCGTTCAATTGACTGAAGCTCCGACAACGGTGGCAACTGGGCAACGCGCGCATCCCCAGGCTCAACCGGGCTGCCACGCGCAGCCGGCGGAGTGCGACCCCCCGGTGCTGTGGTGGCACCCGAAAAGGGTGCGCCCAATGGTGAAATGGTGGACATGGCTGCAAATCTCTTTAGACTCTGGAAACGGTGGGCCAAAAACGATGGTCGCTCCCATTGAATATCGGAGTGCCACTTCAAGACTTGAGGATTGGCAGGAAGATACTTACGTGGCGCGGTGTACGGCCAGACGGAAAAATCGATAGTAACCGGAAGTGTGCATTTTTTCTGGTTTGGATACTCTTAGCGAAGTAGCAGGGAAAATCGGACATTTCTTTCTGGAAATGTTTACTGCAATGGTGCTATGGTCAGCGCTTTGATGGACTAGGCGCGCACGCATTGAGCGACACAACATGGACTTACCCGACATTTCCATCGTCGAGACAGACGGGCAAATTTTCTTGCGTGGTCAACCAAATCGTGCGCGACAGTCGGTCGATGAGGCCACTCTACGGGAACTATTAGCCGATTTCGCATCGGCCGGTTGCGTTCTAAACAACGAAGCCATCGCAACGGCAGTACAGCACTGCAACAGCAGGCAAGATCCTTTCGCGATCCAGGTGGCAAAACGCTGCGATGCCAAAATTCACGTCCGCATCGCCAAGGACGACATGGCGGCTGAAATCAGCATCTCCCCGGCATGTGGCGGTAAGCGGGCAACGGTTGGGGACATCATTCAGGCATTGACAGAGGCTGGTGTGCTTTTTGGAATTGACGATGCCGCCATGTTGCGCGCTTGTGACCTGGGAGCTTGCGATGCGATGCCAATTGCCGCAGGAATCCTGCCGCAAGACGGCGAGGATGCCAGGTTTGAAGAAATGATTCTTCATACCGCAGACCGTTCGCCTAAAGTGGACGAAGATGGTTTGATTGATTATCGGGAGCACGGCGCTATCGAGGTGGTAACCACTGGAATGCCGTTGATGCGGCGCCATCCTGCCACCCTTGGTAACCCGGGACGGACGGTTCGAGGACGCCCCCTTCCTGCCAAACCGGGTCGGGACGAGCCCTTCGCGTCGCAACTCGGCGGCGTCCAATGCGATTCAAGTGATTGCAATCTGTTGGTTGCGGCGCAAACCGGGCAACCTGTGCGCGTCCAGTTCGGTGTCATGGTCGAACCGATTTTGCAGGTCGCCGAAGTCAACATGGCCACTGGCAACATCCATTTCGAGGGCTCCGTTCAGGTCAACGGTGACGTGGTGGCCGGTATGACCGTTCAAGCCAGCGGCGACATTGTCGTTGCCGGCATGGTGGATGGGGGAGTGTTGGAGGCGGGCGGAGATATCCATATTGCGGGTGGCGTAATTGCCCACTCAAAGTTGCGCGCTGGTGGTGCAGTCAGTGCCAAGTTTGCGCAGGGGGTGCAGATCCATGCCGGAACCACTCTGACCCTGACAGACATGGCCATGGACTGTGAGTTGACGTCCCTCAATCAACTCTTGATCGGAGCCGCTAATTCGACCAAAGCACGACTTGTGGGTGGATCAGCCAGTGCCATGATGTTGCTGAGCGTACCCTTGCTGGGATCCTCCAAAGCCGCAGTGACCCGCGTCTCGGTGGGGTCGAATTCCGAATTGACGGCGCGCTTTGTTGCATTGGAAAAGCGTATCGCTCACGAAAAAGAAGCCGAGGAGGCTCTGGAGAAACTCATAAGACAGGTCACCGTTGCGAAAGACCCCAAAGGAATGTTGCCACGCATACAGGCTTCGCGCCAGCACGCCATCCAAGTGTGGGGGCAGTCCCTGGCGGAAAAAAAAGAACTGGAATCGCAAATTGCCTTAGCTCTCACCGCTAAGGTCGTCGTAGGCACAGCGGTGGACGGTGCCGTCGATATGTCTTTTGGCGGCCATGCGACACGCATTCGTAAAGATTTTCCAGGAGGTACATTCGCATGGGATCCTGCCGAAATGGTCGTGTCATTTACCGATGCCATGGGGCGCGTTTCCTTGCTCACATAGCCGGAGATTCTGGCGCAAACAGTCGTTAAGCGACGGAATCGGGCGACGTTTGAATCTTTATGCGAATTGCGGTAACCTCCCAGCCCTTGGAACGCAAATGGGCTTGGAAAATGGGCAGCAACTGCCGAACTTTTGCAGCAACCGCATTGTTACGCACTAAGAGGCACCAGGTGGTTCCATCAATGGGTCCTGGGTGTATGGAACTGCGCAGGGAAACCTGAATCAATGATTCGATGGATTTCAATCGCGCAGAAGATTCCAGTGCCAAATCGGATAGGCGCGCGAAGGTCGGCGAGTTTTGGCTCGCTTGCAATACGGAGAGAGTCTGGTTGCGGCGATTCTGAGTCATTGAGGTTTACTGGATGCAATTGATTATCACGGACGCGTGGCTAGCCAGGAGTCGGGCAATCCACCTAAGCGGCAGCAAATTGCTGGGGGCGCTCCTGGTTTTGTCATTTCTTTTGATGCTGGTATCGGCCGGGCTGTACCACTGGGTTTTTCTTAAGGGCGCGCGTGAGGGATGGCCTATCATCGGTGCGTTGGTAAAGCTAGTGGTAAAGGATGAGGTTGCCCAACGTGACCGTTTCATGCGGGAAAACATCGAGGTTATGGCCAAGAAACTTGGCGAGATGCAGGCCAAGCTGCTGCAATTAGAGTCGCTGGGCGAACGGGTCTCTGGGCTGGCAGGCGTCAATCCGGAAGACATCAGAGGCAAGCCAGGACAGGGTGGTGCCTTTGTGCCGGGGCGTGACCTCACCATGGACGAACTCCAAGCCACGTTGGCGCAACTGGAGCAACTCACCGCACAGCACACCGATGTGATGACCGTCATTGAGTCGCGCCTGCTGGAGCAAAAGATTAAGAAAATGATGGTTCCAACCCAGGTACCCGTGAACGCAGGTAGTTTGGGCTCAACCTTTGGTTGGCGGGTTGATCCCATTACGGGTACTTCTGCGTTGCATACCGGGTTGGACTACTCTGCGGAGCCAGGTACTCCCATTCAGGCTGCGGCGGGTGGCGTTGTAGTGGCTCAGGAATTCCATCCGCAATACGGCAACATGATCGAGATCGACCATGGTAATGATCTTGTTACGCGGTATGGCCATTCGGCGCGGGTATTTGTGAAGATGGGCGATTTGATCAAACGTGGTCAAAAAATTGCGGAGGTGGGTAATTCTGGGCGCTCCACGGGCAACCATCTTCATTTTGAAGTGCTGGTTCAAGGCATACCACAAGACCCGCAGAAATTTCTTAACGCGGCGCGCAATGGGCCGACAAGCCTCGCGGCACGCGAAAAAACGGCGGGGGTCGGACCACCGGTAAAGAGAAGTCCTGTCCGGCCAACTGTGCAAACCGGGCAAAGGTAAAATGCTAGGTTTGGTGTGCCGGTCAATCGAATCCGCAAATCGCGGTTGACAATCGACTTGCTGCCCCCATTTCACTTCGATTAGATACAAAGGACTGTGCTGCTCTGCACCACCGGTGGTGCAGGCCAGTCTTACACCCATGGCTAAAAACATCCTCACCAGAATCTTCGGCAGCCGCAACGACCGCTTGCTGAAACAATACCGTTCTAGCGTGGTGCGCATCAACGCATTGGAACCTGAGTTTGAAAAGTTGACCGATGATGAATTGCGCGGGAAGACCCTGGAATTCAAAGAACGGCTTGCCAAGGGGGAATCGGTCGAAGACATTCTTCCGGCCGCCTTTGCCGTGGTACGCGAAGGCTCCAAGCGTGTGATGAAGATGCGCCACTTTGACGTCCAGTTGATGGGCGGTATGTCGCTGCATTACGGCAAGATCTCGGAAATGGGAACTGGCGAGGGAAAAACGCTGACCGCCACCTTGCCGGTCTACTTGAATGCATTGACTGGTCGCGGCGTTCATGTGGTGACTGTCAATGACTACTTGGCGAGTCGTGATGCCAAGTGGATGGGACGGCTCTACAATTTTCTCGGACTCACGGTGGGTATCAATTTGCCGCAGTCTGCGCGGGAGGAAAAGCAGGCGGCCTACCATGCAGATATCACCTACGGGACGAACAACGAATACGGGTTTGATTATCTGCGCGATAACATGGTCTATGAAGTGGCAGACCGGGTCCAGCGGGGCCTGAACTATGCCATCGTTGACGAAGTTGACTCCATCTTGATTGATGAGGCGCGTACACCGCTCATCATCAGTGGTCAGGCCGAAGACCACACGGATATGTACATGGCTATCAACAAGGCCGCGCCCAAGTTGCAGCGTCAGGAGGGAGAAGCGGATCCACGTACCGGCGAAGGCGTCACCAAACCCGGCGATTTCACGGTCGATGAAAAAAGTCACCAGGTCTTCCTGACCGAACAGGGGCATGAAACGGCCGAGCGCATTTTTTCCGAGATGGGGTTGATTCCCGCTGGCTCGTCCCTGTACGACCCCGCCAACATCACGCTCATGCACCACCTGTATGCAGCGCTAAGGGCCAACCATCTCTACCACCGCGACCAGCACTATGTCGTGCAGCAGGGTGAAATCATCATCGTTGACGAGTTTACCGGGCGGTTGATGACGGGACGCCGTTGGGGCGATGGTCTGCACCAGGCGGTCGAGGCCAAAGAAGGTGTGGCTATCCAGGCGGAAAACCAGACGATGGCATCCATCACCTTTCAGAACTACTTCCGTCTGTACGGAAAGCTAGCCGGCATGACCGGTACCGCGGATACCGAAGCCTACGAATTCCAGGAAATATACGGGCTGGAGACGGTTGTGATCCCACCGAATCGCAAGAGTTGCAGGGAAGACCAACTTGACCGCGTCTACAAGACAACGCGTGAAAAATACGAAGCAGCGATTGCAGATATCCGTGAGTGTTATGAGCGTGGTCAGCCCGTGTTGGTCGGTACCACATCGATCGAGAATTCCGAAATAATTTCGCAATTGCTGGAGAAGGTGCAACTGCCGCACCAGGTGCTCAATGCCAAGCAGCACGCACGTGAAGCGGATATCGTGGCCCAGGCCGGTCGCTCCAAGATGATCACCATTGCGACCAACATGGCTGGACGCGGTACCGACATTGTGCTGGGTGGCAATATCGGCAAACTGGTGGAGGCCATCGAGGAAGATCCTGCACTGAGCGAGGGTGCCAAGCAGCAGCAGATAGCCGAGATGCGGGCGCAGTGGCAAATCGAACACGAGCAAGTTAAGGCCCTCGGAGGACTACGCATCATCGCTACTGAACGCCATGAGTCCCGCCGTATTGACAACCAGTTGCGTGGACGCTCAGGTCGCCAGGGAGATCCAGGGTCTTCGCGGTTTTACCTGAGCCTGGATGATTCACTCATGCGCATCTTTGCGGGTGATCGTGTGAAGGCAATCATGGATCGACTGAAAATGCCCGAGGGTGAGGCCATCGAAG
>Ga0194063_10001997_pt1 | contig 12909 bp, 13 predicted proteins | sample SepL3720m_MetaG_FD_155459 | JGI IMG/M metagenome (GOLD analysis project Ga0194063, IMG submission 155459) | Anoxic zone freshwater microbial communities from boreal shield lake in IISD Experimental Lakes Area, Ontario, Canada - Sep2016-L373-20m | ecosystem: Environmental > Aquatic > Freshwater... | reverse complement strand
CCGATCGCCTGACGACGAGCCCCTTCCTGGCTGATCCCATCAGTGCCCATGCCGTTGGCTCCGATCCCGTTTCAGCGACCACAATTCAGACCTCACCGGCTCAGAACTCACCGGCCACCCGACCCTGGCGGGGCAGGCGCACCAGCAGCCACTGCAGGAAGCCCACTGCGTAGGCCACCAGGGCCAGATAGCCGAAGAAGGCCGCCACGCCGGGGTTCCAGTCGGCTCCGAAGACGAAATCAAACGCCTTGTCCACGGCGTTGTTCAGTCCCCGGGGCGCCTCCAGCCAGGCCTGGCAGGAACCCGGACCCGGTCTTGAGGCCATGCAGGGCAGGGCCGTGATCGCCAGAGCGCCGCTGAACAGGGCCAGCACACTGAGGCTCCAGCGCCAGATCCGCACCGTCAGCGGCAGGGGCCGCCAGGGGGGCATGTCGGCCAATTCCTCATTGAGATCCACCCAGAACCAGAGGGTGGCCAGGATCAGCACGGGCGCCAGCACCAGCAGCAGATGGCCGCTGGGACGACGGTCGACCAGCAGCAGCAGGGCGATCAGCAGCAGGCTGGACACTTTCCAGTACAGCCCCATCAGGCGGATCAGGGCCTGTTGGCGGCGGGCCACACTCCAGATCAGCAGCACCAGGGGAACCCCCACGGCGAACAGCACGCCCAGGCGCACATCCAGCCAGACCAGGGAGCGGTAGTACGGATCCGGCACGGACGGGGCTGTTCAGCAAGGCGCCATTATCCGTGCACCCCTCTCGGGCGATAGTGTCGCGCCCATGGCTGCGCTTCCTTCCTTCCCCTGGTTGTCGGACCTGCTGCGGCCCAACAGCGGCAAAGCCTGGTGCCGCACCGCCCTGGCCCGGGATGTGTCCCTGGAGGATGCGGTCAGCACCGCGGCACGCCAGCTGGCTCCTGCAGGGGAAGCGGATCTGGCCCTGGTCTTCGCCTCGAGCAGCTATGCCAGTGATCTGCAGCGACTGCTGCCGTTGCTGCGCCTCAAGCTGAAGGCCAGGCACTGGCTCGGCTGTGTCGGTGGCGGTGTCGTCGGGACCGACGCCACAGGCGTGGCCCATGAGCTGGAACAGGAGCCGGCCCTCAGCGTCACCCTGCTGCGCCTGCCCGGTGCCGACTTGGTGCCCTTCGCCATCGACACCACGGAGCTGCCGGACCTCGACGGCCCGGCCGAACCCTGGCGAGCGCTGGTGGGAGACGCCGCCAGGGCCGATTCCTCCCTGCTGCTGCTGGTGGATCCGACCTGCAATGCCGTCAACGACCTGATCAACGGGCTCGACTATGCCTTCGCCGATGGCGTCAAGGTGGGTGGCATCGCCTGCCCCCACAGCGCCTCGCACGGCTCCCTCCTGTTCAACGACCAGGTGCGGGAGGGGGCGGTGGGCTGCCTGATCGGCGGCGCCTGGGCGATCGAACCGGTGCTGGCCCAGGGCTGCCGGCCGATCGGCCCGGTGCTGGAGGTGGAGCAGGCCAAGCGCAACGTGGTGCTGGAGGTGAGCGATGGCGAGCTCCGTCGCAGCCCGGTGGCGGCCCTGCAGGCGATCCTCGCGGACCTGACCCCGGACGAACGGGAGCAGGTGAAGCACGCCCTGTTTCTCGGGGTGGGCCGCAGCGATTTCAACCTGGCCAATCGGCGCCAGAACCCTTCGGCCTTCCTGGTGCGCAATCTGATCGGGGTCGATCCACGCAACGGGGCGGTGGCCGTTGCCGAGCGCATGCGGGTGGGACAGAAGGTGCAGTTCCAGCTGCGCGATGGCGACGCTTCCCGCCAGGAAGGCCGCCAGCTGCTGGCCGCCCTGGCCGACCGCCCTGGCCCGCAGCCGCTGCTGGCCCTGCTGTTCGCCTGTCTGGGACGGGGCCAGGGCCTCTACGGCGAAGCCGACGGCGATGTGAGCCTCTGCCATGAAGCCTTCGCCGACCTGCCGATCAGCGGCGTGTTCTGCAACGGCGAAATCGGCCCGGTGGGGGGCACCACCCACCTGCATGGCTACACGGCCAGCTGGGGCTTCCTGGTACCCCGCCCGATCCCGGCCGCAGCGGACGCGACAGCGACGACGGATGCCGCTGACACGGGGCCGGCCGCCCAGGGCGACTGAGATGGTGCGGCAGCACGTCAATCCGCTCAGCCGCTTCCACCTGGTGCCGCGGCCCCTGCCGGCCCCAGCGGAGTTGTTCGCAGCGGCCGATCTGCCCCTGCATCTGGACATCGGCTGCGCCCGCGGCCGCTTTCTGCTGGCGCTGGCCGACCAGGATCCCCGGCGCAACCATCTGGGCGTGGAGATCCGCCGGCCGTTGGTGGAGGCCGCCGAAACCGACCGGCAGGCCGCAGGGCTGACCAATCTGCGCTTTCTGTTCTGCAACGCCACCATCAGCCTTCAGGACTGGCTGGCGGCACTGCCGACCGGCCGCCTGGCCCTGGTGACGATCCAGTTTCCTGATCCCTGGTTCAAGACCAAGCACCGCAAGCGCCAGGTCTTGCAGCCGCCGCTGCTGGCGGCGATCGCCGCGGCCCTGGCACCGGACCGGGAGCTGTTTCTGCAGAGCGATGTGCTGGGAGCGATCGAGCCGATGGTGGCCCTGGTGGAGGCCAGCGGCTGCTTCGAGCGCCCCGCTGGCGACGCCCGCCCCTGGCGATCGGAGAACCCCCTGGCACTGCCGACGGAGCGGGAGACCTACGTGCTGAACCAGGGGTTGCCGGTGTACCGGGTGCTGTTCCGGCGCAACGAAGCCGCACCGCTGCCGGCAGCGTTGGGCTCGCCGCCGGCAGCGTTGGGCCCGGCGCCGGCCGCAAGCCCCTAGCGACGGCAACACCTGCAGATGTTGCCGTCGCGCTGATAATCAGCCTGACGATCCATCCCTGAACGATTCGTGCCGGCCTCGGGGATGCCCCCGCTGCACAGCGGGTCGAGTCCAACCGCGCCCCAAGCCAGCCCATGCAGCCGCCGATCCCCGCCTCCCCTCCGCTGCTGCTGCGCTGGCAGGGACTGCTGGCCGCCTGGGAGGGTGGAGCCCTCTCCCGCCATCTGCCGCTGGTGGCCGGCTGGGTGCTGTGTGCCCTGCTGGCCGGCCTGCCCTGGGTGACCCGCAGCGGCCTCAGCCTGCTGATCGCCGCCGCCGGCCTGCTCTGGCTGCTCTGGGCCCTGCGCACACCCGCCGGTCGAATCGGCTCGATCAATGGCTGGTTGCTGGCGGTGCTGGCGATCGCGGTGCTGGCCACGGGCTTCTCGCCGGTGCCGCTGGCGGCCTTCAAGGGCCTGATGAAGCTGCTGAGCTATCTGGGGGTGTATGCCCTGATGCGCCAGCTGCTGGCCACGGCCCCTCTCTGGTGGGACCGGCTGACGGCAGCGCTGCTGGCCGGTGAACTGCTCACCAGCGTGATCGGCATCCGCCAGCTGTTCGGCGATTCGAGCGCCCTGGCCAAGTGGTCGGACAACAACTCGGTGGCCGAGGGCACGGTGCGCATCTACAGCACCCTCGACAACCCCAACCTGCTGGGCGGCTACCTGCTGCCGATCCTGCCCCTGGCCGTGGTGGCGCTGCTGCGCTGGCAGGGCAGGCCGCGCAAACTGTTCGCCCTGACCTCCCTGCTGCTCGGCATCGTCGCCCTGGTGCTCACCTACAGCCGCGGCGCCTGGATGGGCATGGTGGCGGGCCTGGGCACCCTGGCCCTGTTGCTGCTCTGGCGTGCCATCCGCCACTGGCCCCTGTTCTGGCGGCGCACCCTGCCGGTGCTGCTGCTGCTGGGGGGCGCCACGGTGCTGGTGGTGCTGGTGACCCAGGTGGAGCCGCTGCGGGTGCGGGTGATGAGCCTGGTGGCGGGTCGCGAGGACAGCTCCAACAACTTCCGCATGAATGTCTGGGGTTCGGTGCTGCAGATGATCGAGGACCGCCCCTGGATCGGCATCGGCCCGGGCAACAGCGCCTTCAACCTGATCTATCCCCTCTACCAACAGGCCAAGTTCAACGCCCTGAGCGCCTACTCGATTCCGCTGGAATGGACCGTCGAGGCCGGCGTCCCCGGGCTGCTGGCGGGCATCGGCCTGTTCCTCTGTGCCCTGCGCACCGGCCTGGGCCAGTGGCGCTCCCAGGGGCCATTGGTGCTGCCGAGCCTGGCGGCCGTGGCCGTGTTCATGGCGCTGGCGGTCCAGGGCCTCACCGACACGATCTTCTTCCGGCCCGAGGTGCAGCTGGTGGCCTTCTTCAGCCTCGCCACCCTGGCGGCCTCGATGCAGGGTGCCGGCGCCTCGCAGCCACCGACCTCCAGCGAGGCTGGTGCCCCATCCGCAGGCGGTGATGACTGAGGGGCTGACCAGCAACCGGGAGTCCTGGGGACTGCTGGCCGGCTTCGATGCCGGTCAGACCCACAGCCGCTGCCGCCTGGCCACCTGGAACGGCAGGACCATCGCCGAAGGCCAGGGTCCGGGGGTGAGCCACCTGGCGGCAGCAGGCGGTGCGGAGCGCTTCCAGACGGCCCTGACCCTCAGCCTCGCCGACGCCAGGGTTCAGCTGCCTGCCCCGTGGGCGGAGGCGCCGCTGCAGGCAGCCGCGGTGGGCGCCAGCGGCATCGAGCAGGGCAGTGCCGTGCAGACCCAGGCGCTGGCCCTGGCGGCAGCAGCCCTGGGCCTGCCCCTGGCGCAGCTGGCGGTCAGCGGAGATGAGCGCACCGCCCTGCGCGGCGCCTTCCCGCAGGGGCCGGGCATCGTCGTGATCAGCGGCACCGGCACGATCGCCGTCGGGCGCGATGGCGAGGGCCGGGAGCATCGCTGCGCCGGCTGGGGCTGGCTGCTCGACGGGGCCGGCTCGGCGATGGACATCGGCCGCGACGGCCTGGCCCTGAGCCTGCAGATGGCCGATGGCCGCCGGGCCGACACACCGCTGCGGGCCGCCCTCTGGCAGGCGCTGGCCGTGGAGCCCGACGATCCCCAGGCCGCACAGCGAATCAAGGCACTGGTGGTGCAGCCGGACTTCGGGCCGGCCGGATTCGCCAGGTTGGCGCCGGTGGTAGCAGCGCTGGCCAGTCTCGGCAACCCTGAGGCAGAGGCCATCCTGGAGCTCAACGGCAAAGCGCTGGCAGCCTCGGTGGCCGGAGTGGCCAGGGCTCTGGGGCTCACCACTCCCCCTGTAGCGGCCCTGGGGGGAGCGATCAGCCACCTGGAAGGGCTGCGCCAGAGCTTTCGGGACGCCCTGCACCAGGAGCTGCCGGGAGCAAGACTCCAGGCACCGCTGGGGGATGCCTGCCAGGGGGCGCTGGCGATGGCCCGCGAATGCACCGGCGCGAGCTCGGCACACGCCTGAAGGAGATCGGAACAACCTGCCCGAGGATTCGCTCCAGCCAGCAGGCCTGGATCCAGGCCGCCGTCCCCCGATCCCGCCAGGGCCATGGATGGCGGCTTGACTGACCGCAGGCGAGCAAGCGTTGCAGCTGATCCATACCGCGCGCGATCAGGTCTTGCTGCTGTGGCCATCGAGCAGGCAAAAAAGCAAGGGAGGATCAAGAACTAGAATCATCGTTAGGAATGAGGTTCTCGAATGCAGATCAGCCAACTCGATCCAAAGCAGGCCTCCCAATTCGGTTCTTCGCACGCCATTCACTATGGTCTGGCCGATGGCAGACATGTCGTCCTGCTTTCAGGCGTTGTCAGCGTCGAACTGCAATCTCCGGGCTGGGTCAACGAAAATGCCGTGACAGGCTGGTTCTCAGACCAACTGTCACTCGATATTGCCCTGCCCACGGGTCTGCTGGGTGATGGACAGAGCTTCAGGGTGATCGAGTCGGTTCCCTACCTCAGCCTCAACACCGTGGCAGGAGTCACCAACGTCGGCTGGGGTGTCAACTCCTTCGCCATGGCCACAGAAGCTGCAGCCGTCAATTCGGTGCGACTGAATGCCGAACTCAGCGTGTCACGAACCGGCGAAATCCTGCATTGCGCTGGCTATCACATCACCCTGATTGGCGAGATCATGGGCTGAGGCTGTCTTGCCGGAATTTGCCTGTAGCCAGGCAAGCTGCCGCTGCAGAGGTCCTGGCGCTGTGAAACGTCAACTCTGCCCCTGCAGGATTGGTGAAGCTCGCGCTCCAGCGACCTGACGTCCGCGCCAATGGCTCGAGCCTGCCCCCTTCAGGGCAGCTCCAGGGCGATCGGTCCCAGCAGTCCGCGGCGGTAGTCATCGAGCAGGCGCTGACCCATGCGCACGCTGTCGCCGCTGGTGTGACGACCCGCAGCGGCCAGCAGCCAGTTGGCCGCATCCGGTGTTGACGAGTCACCAGCCCGCAGCGCTGCCCCGTCGATCGTGGTCAGGAGAGTGGGCATCGGCAACCCATAGCGGCGCTCCAGCAAGCCTGGCGCCACCCCCGCCGCCGCCACCGGCTCCAGCAGGGCCAGCAGGCGCACGAAGGCCAGCGCCACCTGCTCGACGTCATAGGCCGCCTGGCCGATGTCATCGCAGAGAGCCAGCCGCAGGGCGGCCAGCTGGTTGTCGAGGCGGGGGGGCAGCACCCCAGGAGCATCGAGCAGGTCCAGATCCTGGCCGAGGCGCACCCAGCGCAGGCTGCGGGTGACGCCAGCGCGGCGGGCGCTGTCCACCACCTTCTGGCGCACCAGGCGATTGATCAGCGCCGACTTGCCGACGTTGGGGAAGCCCAGCATCAAGGCCCGCACCGGCCGCGGCTTCATGCCCCGGCCGGCCCGGCGGGCATTGAGCGCCACACCGGAGCGGATCGCGGCCTGCTGCAACTGCTTGACGCCGGTGCCGACCTTGGCGTCGCACCACCAGGGGGTCTGGCCCCGCAGCCGGAACCAGCCATCCCAGGCCAGACGTGCGGCCTCGTTGACCATGTCGCGGCGATTGATCACCAGCAGGTGCTGCTTGTTGCGCATCCAGCGCTGCAGCCGTGGATGGCCCGTGGCCTGGGGGATGCGGGCATCGCGCACCTCGATCACCAGATCCACCTTCTCGAGGTTGGCCGCCAGCGCCCTCTCGGCCTTGGCGATGTGGCCCGGATACCACTGGATCGTGGGGGCGGAGGCACTGAGGCTCACCGCCGCGCCGAAACGCTGGCCAGCCGAGTCTTCGCAGTCGTCGGGCAACATTTCCCCATCAAGGGGATTCAAAGGGCCGCTGCCGTCGTCACCATCGCTGTCAGAGCTGCTCAGCATCAGGGCACCACCAGGACCGGACAGGGCGCCAGCTGGATCACCCGGGCGGCGGTGCTGTGTTCATCGTCCTCGAGGGCCAGGCCACGGGTGCCCATCACAATCACATCGGCATTGATCTCATCGGCCACATCACCGATCACGAAGGCCGGCTTGCCCTCCCGTTCGAGCACCTCACAACTGATGCCCGCCTGTTCGAAACTGCTGCGGACTTGTTCCAGCAACTGGGCCACAGCTGCCTGATCGTGCATGGCGCCATCCTCGGCCTCCACCACCGAGAGGATCACCAGACGGCTGCCATGGCGCTGGGCCAGCCGCAGGGCCACCGCTGCGGTGTCCAGGGTCTGGCGGCTGTTGTCCACGGGGAAGAGGACGGTGTCGAACATGGCGAAGGGCCCTTGAACCACGATCTCAATCCCTGTCTAGACGGGCGGCCAACCCCGGGGCCAGCACCACAGCAGCGGAAAACCGGCAGGCGGCCAGGGGCCTGGGGCTAAGCTCCGGCCGTTTTCCCTGCTCCATAACGACATCATGGCGAAGCGATCCCTGACCAGCCTCGGCGCCGAAGACCTCCGCGGCAAGCGCGTTCTGGTGCGGGTCGACTTCAACGTGCCCCTCGATGACGCCGGCGCCATCACCGACGACACCCGCATCCGCGCCGCCCTCCCCACCATTGCCCATCTGCGGGGCCACGGCGCCAAGGTGATCCTGGCGGCCCACTTCGGCCGTCCCAAGGGCCAGGTGAATGAGGACATGCGCCTCACCGCCGTGGCCGCCCGCCTCAGTGAGCTGCTGGCTGCGCCGGTGATCAAAACCGAGAGCTGCATCGGCCCTGATGCCGAAGCCAAGGTGGCCGCCCTGGAAGAGGGCGGTGTGGTGCTGCTTGAGAACGTGCGCTTCTTCGCCGAGGAAGAGAAGAACGATCCGGCCTTCGCCGAGAAGCTGGCGGCTCTGGCCGATGTCTATGTGAACGACGCCTTCGGCGCCGCCCACCGCGCCCACGCCTCCACCGAAGGCGTGACCAAATTCCTCAAGCCCAGCGTGGCCGGTCTGCTGATGGAGAAGGAACTGCAATACCTGCAGGGCGCCATCGATGAACCCAGGCGTCCGCTGGCGGCGATTGTGGGGGGCTCCAAGGTGAGCAGCAAGATCGGCGTGCTCGAGGCCCTGATCGACAAGTGCGACAAGATTTTGATCGGCGGCGGCATGATCTTCACCTTCTACAAGGCCCGCGGCCTGGCAGTGGGCAAGAGCCTGGTGGAGGAGGACAAACTGGAGCTGGCCAAGGAACTTGAGGCCAAAGCTGCCGCCAAGGGTGTGCAGTTCCTGCTGCCCACCGATGTGGTGCTGGCCGACAACTTCGCCCCCGACGCCAACAGCCAGATCGCCAGTGTCGAAGCGATTCCCGACGGCTGGATGGGCCTCGATATCGGCCCCGACTCGATCAAGGTGTTCCAGGACGCCCTGGCCGACTGCAAGACCGTGATCTGGAACGGTCCCATGGGTGTGTTCGAGTTCGACGCCTTCGCCGCCGGCACCAACGCGATCGCCCACACCCTGGCCGATCTGAGCGCTACGGGCACCACCACGATCATCGGCGGCGGGGATTCAGTGGCGGCCGTCGAAAAAGTGGGCGTGGCTGAAAAGATGAGCCACATCTCCACCGGCGGCGGCGCCAGCCTGGAGCTGCTCGAAGGCAAGGTGCTGCCCGGTGTGGCGGCCCTCGACGAAGCCTGATCCACTTCGACGTCCAGGCTGGTTCCCAGGCTGCCCCCCTCTGGAGGGCAGGCCTGGATCCAGCCTGGCTGGAGCTGCTGACACGCTCCCATCGCTGTCCCGGGAGCATCGCCTGGCTGGAGTCGGAGGTGGGGTCAACCGCGGCGGAGCTGCGTGCTGCTGCGGTCAACAACTCCGTGGCACTTGCTTTTTATGGACGGCTGCATCGGCTGGCGCCGGCCCTGCCGCTGACCCGACACCCGACGTTGACCAGCGGCATCGACATCGGCGGCTACCTGCTGTTGCAGGCAGGTGCCGCCGCTGCGGGATCCGACCGCGATCGCCACCTGGCAACGCACCTGACGGCACTGGAAGCCCGAGCCAGCCAGGCTGGCGCCAGCTTGCACGTGCGCTACGTACCGGCTTCTGATGCCGAACTGGTGGCGGAACTGCTGGCGCGCGGCTATCACCAGACACTTGAGTTTCCCAACTGCCTGCTTGACCTGGGTTGGAGCAACGAGGAGGACTACAGCCGTTGGCTGCGGCAGCACCATCCCGCCACCGCCAAGAACATCCCGTATCACCGCGGACTGGCCCACCGGGCCGGCATCAGCTTCCGGCGGTTGCAGGGCTTTGCAGCCCATGCCCCGGTGTTGCATCAGCTCTTCGATCAGCATGACCGGCGACTGAACCGCACGCCGCTCCCGTTCGGGCCGCTGCTGCTGTCCGAACTCGAACAGGCCGTGGGAGCCGACAACGCGGTGGTCTTCGTGGCGGAGCGGCAGGGCCAGCTGCTGGCTGCCAACCTGCTGTTGCAGGACGGTTCGGTGTTGCGCACCCTGCTGGCGGGCATGGGGGATGGGGTGCATCGCCAGCATGCGGTGTTTGAGCACCTGCTCTTTCAACTGCCGATCCGCCATGGCCTGGAGCACGGCTTCCGCACCCTCCACTACGGCCGCCTCAACTACGCCATGAAGCGGCGTCGCGGTTGCCGGCTTCAGCCTGAGCGCTGGTTCCTCCGCGGCGCCCACCCCCTGTCCCACGCGGCTCTGGCCCCGTTGGTGGCCTTGCGCAATCTGCAGATGGGGCGCCGCTGCCGCCGATTGGGCGTCCATGCCTGAACCAGCGGCCGCGACGGCGGCATCGCGGCCGCTGGCGGTCGTCGATGGGGCGGCCCAGGATCCGGGCATCGTTAGCTGCGGCAGCCTGCGGCGCGCCGGTTTCCGCGTCATCGGCATCGACAGCCTGGCGCTGCCGCTCGGGCTGCGTTCCCGCAGTTGCGATGCACTCCGATGGGTCGATCCGGACGACGGCGCCGCCGCCGGTCGGCTGGCTCTGCTGCGCCACTGGCGCCCGGATGTGTACTTGCCCGTCGGCAACCGCGGCATGCGCTTCGCCGTGGGCCATCGCCAGGAGCTGGAGGCCCTGACCGCTCTGCTGATCCCCTCGGAGGACGGCCACCGGCAGGCCTGGAACAAACGCCTCTGCCAGCTGAGCTGCCAGCAGCTCGGCATCGCCGTGCCCGCGGTGTTCAGCCCCGATCAGGCCAGGGAACATCTGCTGGCCTGCCCGGACCGTCCGCTCGTCGTCAAACCCTGCTGGGATGCCGGCGCCGCTCTGGGCCAGTGGCGGTTACAACGGCCGGACGAGCTGTCCGAGGCACTGGAGCGCTGCCGCTCCGGCTTTGGCGGTCCAGGGCTGGAGCCCCTGATTCAGGAGTGGGTTCCGGGTCCAGCCACGGCGATGCGCTCCCTGCTGCTCGGGTTCGACCACCACGGGGGGCTGATCGATGCTGTGGCGATCCGCAAGCGGCGCCAGTGGCCCCGCCAAGGCGGGGTCACCGCCAGCGCCCGCCTCTGCGATGACCGGGAGATCGAGGAGCTGCTGGCGGCCGTGCTGCCGTTCTTCCGGCACTACCGCTGGCGTGGTCCGGCTGAAGTCGAATTCAAGCGGGAAGCCGGCACGAACCGTCCGATGCTGATCGAGATCAACCCGCGCCTGCCCGCCTGGCTGCGCTACGCCGTCCATTGCGGCTTCGATCTGCCGCAGGCGCTGGCCCGAGAAGCTCTGGCGGCCCGGGCCAGCGCCTGCGGAGCCGCCGCCACCGACGGGCGCTCGCCGGCTCCCGGCGGGCTGATGGCCGCGCCGCCGCGCCGGTGGCCGCAGCGCGAAGGCCAACGGTCTGCCGCCGGGTTCAGCCCCCGCCAGCAGGGCTACGTCCAGCCGGAGGCCTTCCTGCGCTCCTGCCTGGCCGAATGGCGCGAGGATCCCGCCGCGGCCTGCCGCCACTGGCAGGAACCGCTGCGCGATCTCTGGGCCGCCCGAGACCTGCTGATGGTCCAGGCCACGGATCCGCTGCCATTGCTGGGGCGGTGGCTGGGCCAGCGCTGGCAGCCCCAGCACTGGCAGCCCCAGAGCAACGAGGGTGGTCTCGGGTCTGCTCTACCTCAAGGCAATGGTCACTGAGGCCGCCCCTGGCCCGGTCGTGGCGGACTGGGCGGGGGCGTCTGGAGGGTTGGACACGCGGCATGGCAAGCCCGCCGAGAGGGCCGCTGGCGTGATGCCGGGCCGGAGATGGCGGGGTCCGGTGGCGGCAAACGCTGCGCCGAACAGCGCCCATGGCAGGCTGACGCCGCGGCCACAATCGGCCAGGTCGGGAGCTTTGATGAACCAACCGGGCCGATCCACACCCCTGCTGCTCAAGCTGTTGGTGTTCAAGAAACTGGTCGAGGCGGGCGTGCTGTTCGTGGCGGCGCTGTTGTCTCTGGTGGGCAGTCGCCACTACCGGCAACTGCCGGAGCTGGCCGACCGCCTCGGGGCAGGCCATCGCCTGGTGCTGGAGGCCCTGGCCCGCCAGGAGATCGGCATGGGTCTCTGGCGCCTGCAGATCACCGCCATCGCCGCGGCCCTGTTTGCCGTGCTGATCACGGTCGCCTCGCTGGCCACCCTGCGACAGCGGCCCTGGGGGGAGAAAATGCTGCTGGCGGTGTTCCTGGCGATGCTGCCGCTGGAAGGCTGGGATCTGGTGCGCGAACCGAGCTGGCCGCATGGCCTGGTGCTCGCCCTCACCCTGCTGGGCACCGTGCTGGTGCTGGGGGAGTTGCGCCAGTCCAACAGAGCCAGGCAGAGACCCACCACACAAGAGTCGCCCTGATGGCAGCCGCCGACCAGCCGGAGATCGCCGATTTCACCAACCGGTTCAAGCAACTCGAGCCCAATCGCCGCATGGTGGCGTCCTGGCTGCTCTCCAGCGAGATGCGGCTGAAGTTCGTGTTCGCCATCGCCCCGAGGTTGTCCCTGGCTTTTATCTGCACGTTCGTGCGCCAACCGAACCTGGTGGTGGGGGCCGTGACCGGTGAGGAGGCCGCCCTGGGCTACATCGCCAGGGAAAGGCCCGGCATGCTCATCTGCACAGATCTCCTGGAGGAGGGCGACGGCTACTCCCTGGTCCGCCGGGCCAGAGCGCTGGTGGCGGATCTGCGGGTGGTGATGGTGATGCACAGCCCCACACCGGATGTACGCCAGGCCCGGGCCCTGAATATTGAGGGCATCTTCTGCAACTCCGACATCGGCAATCCCAAATTCAGCGGTATTCAGGCGGTGATTGCCTCCTGCATGGGCAAGTCCTATCTCTCACCGGATGCCGAACGTCGCCTGCTTGAGCAAGGCGGAACCGACGAGGATCCCAATCTGAGGCTGACACCGCGGGAGGGGGAGATCCTGGACCTGATGCTCCAGGGACGTTCAGACCGGCAGATCGCCGAACAACTCCAGATCACCTACGAGACCGCCCGCACCTACGGCAAGGCCGTGCGCCGCAAGCTGGGGGCCAAGAGCCGCCTGGAGCTGGTGAGTCAGGCCATGAACCTGGTGCTGGGGCGCCGCGGCTGAACCAGCACAAGCCCGCCACGCAACTAGGGGCCGCCGTGCACAGCCGCCCCCTGGGTCGTCCACAGGGGGAAGTCCGACCCTGGCCACCGCAGCGCTCGCGTCCAGAATCGCTCCTCTGGGGGCTGCCCCAGCC
>Ga0194063_10001994_pt1 | contig 12921 bp, 9 predicted proteins | sample SepL3720m_MetaG_FD_155459 | JGI IMG/M metagenome (GOLD analysis project Ga0194063, IMG submission 155459) | Anoxic zone freshwater microbial communities from boreal shield lake in IISD Experimental Lakes Area, Ontario, Canada - Sep2016-L373-20m | ecosystem: Environmental > Aquatic > Freshwater >... | reverse complement strand
GGTAAATCAGTCAAAACAACTCACTGCAACGGTGCTTCCATCCAATGCGTCCGACAAGGCGGTAATCTGGAAATCAAGTAATACCAAAATCGCGACAATTTCTCAAACAGGAAAGGTGACAGCTAGATTCCCAGGAACAACGACGATTACAGTGACAACAAAGAATGGAAAAAAGGCTACTTGCAAAGTCACGGTGCAACAACCTGTCACAAGTGTGAAACTCAACAAGACGAGTCTGCAGATCAAGAAAGGCAAAACCTATAAGTTGGTTTCAACGGTATATCCGACCAACGCCAGCAATCAAAAAGTCACTTGGAAATCAAGCAATAAAGCAATCGTCACGGTCAGTTCCACTGGCATGGTAAGGGGAGTCAAAATGGGCACTGCATACGTTACAGTCGTCACGATTGACGGCAAGAAGAGTGCGAGATGTAAGGTGGTTGTAAAATAATTTTAAGGACGGAGGTTCACCAAAATGAACATTTCAGTTTATTTGAATTTCAAAGGCAACAGCAAGGCAGTACTTGGTTTTTATCAAAAGGTGTTTGACACGGAAAAGCCATACATCATGCTTTATAAAGAGATGCCAGGGGCCGAAACGTTTCCGATGACGGAAGAAACGAAGGAACTTGTCATGCATTCGAGCATCTATTTGGGTGGGTTCGGCTTGATGATTTCGGATGTGACGGATGAAATGCCTTTTTCGGTAGGGAATAATGTGACGCTCACGGCGACGTTTGATACAGAAGAAGAAGTGAGAATGAGATTTGACAGATTGAAAGAAGGGGCGGAGGTTGAAATGGCGCCACAGACGACGTTCTTTAGCAAATGCTATAGCTTATTGACCGATCAATTCGGGATCCGTTGGCAACTGATGCAGGACATGCCGCCGGATTAAGGTGCATGATTTACTAATAATTTTTTCTAAAGCAATAAGTGTATAAATTCCAGCTTAGAAATCAGCTGATTCAGCCGTTTCAAGAGGTATTTTTACAATTTTAATTTTTATTAACAAAAAGTGTATAAATTTGACCGCCATACGAGCATATTTACCGTGAATTCAGCTACAAGAATCGAAAATTTCGAGTTATTTTATACACTTTTGTCTTTTAAAAAAAATAATTGTAAATGAGCACCACAGAATTAAATCGGAGACGAAATCCCCGACAAAAATAAAAATAATGGAATCGACACCAGACAATACAGCGTGGACAAAAACACGATGCGTGCGGTCATGTCGTCGTTGCCTCCGAAATTTTTGATGAAGGCTGTGGAAGAAGCTTGCAGAGGTCCCGCCACCTGAATGACGATAATCGTGCGGAGCATGAAAGCCATTTTCTCGCCGAGGATGGAGAGCGGCAGAAAAAATAAAATAATTACAAAAACCAATGGGAAAATAAATGTCTTTAACAAGGCGGCTGCTTGCACCGTCTTGTTGCCGATAATGTCAGAGAATTTGAACCCAACGAGAGTGGACCCGGTCACGATGAGTGCAATTGGGATCGCCATGTTGCCGAGTGAATTTGAGATATCAATGACTGGGCTTGGCAGGGTGATGCGAAAGAAATAAAAGACCAGTCCGATGAGAATGGCAATGAGCATCGGTTGAAACATATTACGGATGCTTGCGAATACGTTCTTTTGAGGTTTGATTAGATTGACGCCGACCGTCCATTGGAAGAGGTTTTGCACGAGTGTGAATAAGGAGGCAAAAAAGATGGCCTCAGGTTGTCCCTTGAAAATCGAAATGATAATGGGGAAAGCCAGAAAAGCGACGTTGCCGAAGACCGTATTATAGACGAAAGTGCGGTTGTCAACAGGCGTTTTTGTGAAACGGCCAGCAAAAAATTTACCAAGGAGCAAGGAAACGACGAGATAGAGAAGCACCATGAGTGCCATCGCGATCATCGTGTTCAAGTAAGAAGGATTGTATTCAATCCGGAAGGCATTGAAAATGAAAAGTGGCATGATGATGTTGATCAGTAGCTTTGAAAGGTCAGCCGAGCCCTGGCTTGAGAGAAGTTCGCGTTTGCGCGCAAAATAGCCAATCAAGATGTAGACATTGAGGGTCAATATTTGGATGACGACGTTTAGAAAATCATATTTCACTGAGGCACCTTCTTCGAAAATTTAAACCTCGTTGATTATAGCATATTTGAAAAGTTTTCGGGTAGGATTTTGCTAATTATGATATAATCAATTCAAATCAATCAAAAGGAAGTAAGCCTATGAAAACACTGTATATTTCTGACTTAGATGGCACTCTGCTCAATCCGGACGCAGAAATTTCTGTTGAAACGGCACAAGTCCTCAATCGTCTTTTCCGTGAGGGCGTCCAGTTCACCGTTGCGACCGCGCGGACACTTGCGACCACCGCACAAATTCTCACTCCCGTGAACATCAAGCTACCGATTGTGTTGATGAATGGCGCAGCTATTTATGACGCCAACACAAAAAAATACATTCGTACTGAAAATTTAGATCATTCGAAAGCGGTCGAAATCATCGAAACGTTTCAAAAGTATGGGCTTTCGCCCCTCATGTATACCATCCATGATGATAGCATGTCGACTTATTTTGAACCGCCGATTACAAACCTGATGCAGCGCTACATCGACTTGCGCAAGATGCGTTACGGCAAGGGATTTCATGAGACGAAATCATTAAAAGAAACGTGTCAAAATGAGTCTGTATATTTCTCCACGCTTGGGCCAAAAGAGGCGCTCGACGCGGTTGCAAAAGCATTGCAGCACATAGAAGGCGTACAAGTAGAGTTTTATCGGGATGTTTACTCGGATACGATTTGGATGGAGGAAATTTGGTTTCTTGAAGTGTTTAAAGGAAACGCCTCGAAGGAGAGTGCCGTGCAGTTTTTGAAAAAAGCGTTTGGCTTTGAAAAAGTCATTAGTTTTGGAGATAACTATAATGATATCCCGATGTTTCGCGCTAGCGACGAACGTTACGCAGTGGGAAATGCACGTGAGGAAGTAAAAGCAGCGGCGACCGCGGTTATCGGAACGAACGCAGAAAATGGCGTGGCGCAGTGGTTGGACCGACAATTGACCAGGAAATGGTTTAAAGGGAATTTACATTGCCATTCCACGCTTTCGGATGGGAGGGAAAGTCCAGAGGAACGCATTCGACAGTATCGTGATAGGGGTTATGACTTTTTATCGTTGACGGATCACAATGTATATGGCACAACTGCGTATGCACTTCCTGATGATTTCTTATTGATTCCAGGAGTTGAACGAGATGTGTTTGTGACGGGGGAGACATTTAAAGTATTTCATTTGATTGGATTTGAAGGAGCGGACGGCGGGGCCCCTTATGCGCCAGGTGAGCACATCGAGAAGCTCGCATGGCAAGGAATGGAGACGGTACAGCAACTTATTGATGAAATGAAATCACACGGGAACATCGTCTTTTTAGCGCATCCCATTTGGTCGCGAAACGAATTGAGTGACATCATCGCACTGGAAGGATTGACTGGGGTTGAGGTGTATAATCATAATTGCGACATGGAGTCAAATGATGGTTTGAGTGAAGTGTATTGGGATTCGTTGCTTCGCCGAGGCAGACCGGTTTGGGGGTTTGGAGTTGATGATACGCATGTGGAACAAGATAAATTTGGCGGTTGGATTATGGTAAAGGCGCAGGCACTTACCGTTTCTGCAATTGCAGAGGCAATTCAAACGGGCCATTTTTATGCTTCTGCGGGGCCGGAACTAGTCGATTTTTATGTAGAAAACCAGACGGTATTTGTGTCATGTTCGCCAGCGAGTAGAATCAATTTTGTCATGTATGACACGCATGGACACAGCTGTTTTGCAAAGGATACGCCACTCACAGAGGCGCAACACAAACTGCGTGGGACGGAAACCTACGTGCGTGTTGAAATCGTCGATGCACTGGGGAAAAAAGCATGGAGTAATCCGATTTTTTTAGATCAAGCGGAGGATTTATGAAACGAATATTAAGTATCCTTATTGTTGTTACAATCTTTTTATCAACACTCACATTAATCCCAATCGCGCGCGTTTTGGCTGCAGAAGAGGGTTTGTTGTTTTATGAAGATTTTTCGCTTCCGACACAAAGTCCTGCATTCTACAATATTTCTGGTGGGCCATCGACGCTCATGACCAATGCGACCGGTTTCCCAGTCAATGCGATGCTCACGCAAAACAGTCCTACACGCGGTGCTATTTATAATATTGATCCGAAGGTTTCTTATCCGGGAATCAATCCGACCACATCCTACATTATGCCAGGTTATAACGGCGGGTTTAGCCGTTCGTTATTGACGACCTTTGGCGATGCAAATAATGTGCCAATCAAAAATGCGGGACTCGTATCATCGCTTTCAACCAATGTCGTTCCAGTGTCCTCTACCAACGTTGGATTATATGGCGCAAAAAAAACGGTCTATCTTTCTTATCTCATGCGATACTCCAACAATGCGGAAAACGAGGACCGGAGTCTGCAACTCACAAATGCTTCGTATACTGGCGTGAAAAACATGACGGCACTTGAAATCGGGATGTTTCGCAACGCAGCTGCGAAGGATGCGGATGGCAACAAATTATGGTCGTTACACCTGAGTGTGAAAGACAATGTTGGGTCTGTTGGCAATTTAGTCAAGGATTTTTATGTGCCAACGACAAAACGAATTACAAATAACGAAGTCGTGCTTGTGGTGCTCAAAGTTGAATTTGGTGACAACACCCCTGAGTCTGCTGTGCCACTGAACGGGACATATGACTTCGGACTGCCTGTCACGACATCCCATAAAGTTAGTTTGTATCTGAACCCTTCGCTCGGCACGGAACCAGGGATGCCTGATGCCATGATCGACGGCGCAAATCTGGATTATCGGCTTATTTTCAGCAAGGTGAATTTTTCATCTGGATTTCTGGATGCCTTGGATGAATTGAAGATTGGGACTACTTACAATTCGGTCATAGGGGCTTCAACGGATGCAACTGCAACACCGTCGCTGACGCCCACTGTGGTACCTACTGCACGCCCGACACCAGACAATCGCTTTAAGTTGAAACCCATTGGTGATACGTATACGTATTCTATGGGAGTGACGACTAACAATGGCACTGCTGGAAATCTAGCAGCAAGGCCAAATGTGAATCTATCGTATCTCAAATTTCAATTTGGCGCAGTCCTACCAGGCAGTTTGGTCTCACTTAAACTTTATCTCTATGCTGGCAGTCCCTTGCCTGCAACTTTTTCTCTCTATGAATCGACGGATCAATCATGGACAGAAATGGGTGTCACCTTTCAAAATCATCCTACGACTGGCAACTTAATCACCACAGCGTCCGCTACCAGTTTGGGCTATCTCACATTCGACATCTCAACCTATGCGCAAACGCACGAAAATGCTTTGGTTACATTTGTTCTCGTATCAAACACAATCGCGGGGTCCTTTTATTCGCGTGATTCTGGTAGTTATGTGCCTCGCATAGAGATCATTCCTCCTGTTCCAGCAACGCCTATTCCTGTCGGTCTACACGACGCTTACACGAACGCAAATGCGCCTCAGGCAAATTACGGGTTTTCCAGTGATTTGATGATCCGCAGTTCTAACGTTGCGGAAACCAATACAACTTATCTGAAGTTTAATCTTCATAAAGCGGAAGAAATCGGCAAATCAGTCGTTAGACTGTATTGCAATCGGTTAGAAAATCCTTCAAAACCAACGAGTGTCAGCATCTATGGTGTGGATGACGATACCTGGATGCAAGGTACGCTCAATTTCAATACTGCACCTGCCGTTTCCACGAACGAACTTGCTCGTGCCACAGTCGATGCGAGCGGAACATTCTTTGAATTTGACGTCACAAAGTACGTCCGTTCCCATGTCGGCAAAATGGTGAGTTTCAAATTAATTGCTGAGAAGAATGGGAACCAAATTCAATGCAACAGTTTTCAATCAACGGATCATCGACCTGCGCTGATCAATACCAAAACCGGTTTTACATCATTGCAACCTTCTTCAGATTCTATCATGGTATACGTAAGCAACGATTCAGGGGATGACACGAACCCAGGCACGCAAGCGTTGCCAGTGAAAACGCTTACGAAAGCGGCCACGATGGTACGTACTGGTTATCCAGATTGGATTCTATTGAAACGTGGGGAGGCTTGGACGACTCAAGGCCTTGGGGATTTCAAAAGCGGACGCAGTGAAACGGAACCAATCGTTGTCACCTATTATGGCGCAAGCGGGGCGAGGCCTAGACTCGATTTGAACGATAGTTTTGTCAATCATATTTATGGCCGAGTATATCATCAGCGTTTTGTTGGCTTGCATTTGAATAATTATCTAGCCGATCCTGCTGACCCAAGATACAACAGCGCAGCAGATGTAGGCTCTGCATTCCGGTATATTTCGCAGATCGGCGGAGAAGATATTTTGATTGAAGATTGTAAACTTTCCTTTTTTGAAATTGTATTCCAAGGAACTGACATCTATCCATACAAAGACATGCGGGTCAGAAGAAGTATGATTTCTGAAAGTTATTGGCGAGGAAGCACCACGAATAATTCTTCGAGACCTTCTGGTATTTACACAGACAACGTGGCAGGGTTATTGATTGAGGAAAACGCATTTGTGCACAATGGCTGGAGCGAGGCTTTTTCTGATTCTTTGGCAAACATGTTCAACCACAATATGTATATCAACACTACGACGCGTTCCGAAAACCTGGTGATTCGGGGGAATATCGTAGCGAGCGGTTCAAGTTATGGCATCATGTGCCGTCCTGGAGGCTTGGTGGAGGACAATCTCATGGTGCAAAACAATGTCAGCATGGTGTTTGGATACCATGCAGCGCCAAATCTTGCTACAGAAGTCGTGAGTCTTGCGCGAAATAACGTAATCATGGAAGGTCGTCCGCAAATTCCTGGTGACGGTTCTTGGCCACAGACAAACTGCGCATGGGGGATTAACTTAGAGAATTTAGGGGATTCCTCGGTGACCTTGCAGAACAATATCGTTTCTACGCTGAAGACGCCTGCAGGCAGTGTCTTTGGCATTCTAGAAAAGACGACTGTAAACTACATCGACAACATTCAATATAACTGGCCAAATGGAATGGGAGAAATGAATGAGCCGGATTGGAATGACCCAACCCGTTCCGTTGCATCCTACATAACATCCACTGGCCTTGGAAATACATACGAAGACTTTACGGTTGCGGTGTTACATCGTCCCGTCGGCACTTGGCCAGACGAACTTACTGCCTATTCAGTCAATCGCTACATTCGGGATGGTTTTTCAAAAGGGCACGAGGTCACTTTGCAATGTCCTGATGCACCTGCACTAGTCAACACGGGGGATGCAATCTATGATACATCCATCAATCAGGCAAGTGCCGTAAAAGTGAACGTACGAGATTCCTATTTGTCTGAACAGATTCTTGCGACCCAGTTTGTGGATCCGACATCACAAACGGCAACCTGTTCGAATCTTGAAGACGGAAAATATCTGTTTGAAATTTCAAGGAACGGCTATTTATTCAGATTGATTCCTGTTTTCGTCATGGGTGCGCATCTCAACTTAGGCGAAAAAACCTTAATTGCTGGGGATGTATTTGTTGACGCGCAAATCGATGGGTCCGATACAGAACTCATATTCGATGGAATCGGAAATACATATGGCGATGTTGGATACAATCCAGCTATTGATTTGAATCTCGACGGCATCATTGATGGGACCGATACGGAACTGGTTTTTTCGAAAATTGGGTTAGATCTGAACTTCTACGGTGAAACCGTTGATTATTTTAGCTAAAAACGAGGAGGGATTACAATGAAAAGAGTATGTAGTATTGTGTTAGTGGTAACGATGGTTTGTTCGATGGTGTGGATCGAGACGCCAACGGTGTTTGCGGCGCAAAGTGGCAAGTTTACTTACACGGTCGCGAGTGGCAAAGCAACGATTACAAAGTACACGGGGACGGTGGAGGATCTTTCGATTCCTGCAACATTAGGAGGGTATCCAGTCACAAAAATTGGCAACAGGGCGTTCATTGCGAACATCAATCTCGCGTCCGTTGTCATGGGGAAAAATGTTACGAATGTTGAATATGGGGCATTTAATGCGTGCGCAAATCTGCGGAGTGTTTCCTTTACAGCTGGCATAAAAATTTTAGGGGATTATTCATTTGCGGGTTGTGTTCTTCTGCGAAATGCCTATTTTTTAGGAAACGCACCGACATTGTATATTGGCGTTTTTGACAATTGTGATCCATATTTTAAAGTGACCTATTTGACTGGGAAGACGGGATTTGGAAACCCTTGGTATGGGTATCCTACCAAGCATGTTGCAAGTCTGGTCCCGAAAGCCCCAACCGTAAATGTGATCACAAACAAAGCACTTTCCATTTCGGGAAAAGCGGCGGGCGAGTGCATCGTTTATGTGACAATTGGAAGTCAAACGAAACGGGTGAAGGCAAATGGTGGGAAATATAAAGTCACGATGGCGGCACCTTGCCCAGTGGGTACAAAGGTGAAAGTGAGTCGAAAAACCGCAACGATGTATTCCAGTCCAATTGTTACGAAGACCGTAATCCCAGCAAAACCAGTTCTGCAAACAATTCATGTCAACAATATTTACATCAAAGGTAGTGCGACCAAAGGCGCAATGGTTTATGTCAAGATTTATGGCAAGAATTATAAAGGGAAAGCAAGCACAAGTTCGGGTAAATTTTCGATAAAAGTACCTAAGGTACTCGTGGAAGCAGAAATCCAAGTGTATTGCAAAATCTTGGGTCTGAAAAGTCAAATTGTCAAAATCAACGTCTGATTATAATCCGAGATGAACCCAACTCGCATCTTGTTTTGAACTTTCCACACAAGCATTGATGAACTTGACGCCATCTAATCCTGCGTCGCCATCAGGGAAATCCAGGTCAGCCGCAGTCAGGGTCTGACCTGCGATTTTTTTGTTGAGCGCAAGCGTAAACTGGTTGTACACATTGGCAAACGCTTCATAATAGCCTTCTGGGTGACCGGAAGGGATTCGGTTTGCAGCAGCAGGAGACAAGTAACCATTCCCACGACTGAAGATCTGCGTCGGTTGGTCAAGATAGGTGACTTTGAGATAGTTGCCGTCTTCTTGGTACCATTCAATTGCGCCTTTTGTGCCGTAAATGCGGACGACGAGTCGGTTGTCACAACCAATCGCAATCTGCGATGCCCAATAGTTCCCAGACGCGCCATTTTCATATTCCAAGAGTACAGAAGCATTTGTGTCTAATAGACGGTCTAATCCGATGGTTTCTAGCCGCGCGCAAAGGCGTTTGATCTTTAGCCCAGTGATGAACGAAACCGTGTGTTCGATGTGGCTGCCAATATCACCAATGCAGTTCGAAATGCCTGCGATAGAAGGGTCTGTCCGCCAAGAAGCTTGTTTTTGGTCGCTTTTCTCGAGCGCTTGAGCGAGCCAGCCTTGTGCATATTCGCCGACGACCGTCAACACCGTGCCGATTTTTCCGCTTCGGACTATTTCACGTGCTTCCCGCATCATGGGACTACCCGAATAGGAGTACATCACGCAGAATAGCAAGTCTTTGGCCTTCGCCAACGCAATGAGTTCCTCCGCCTGCGCAATCTCAAAGACCAGAGGTTTTTCGCACACCACATGGATACCGTGCTCTAGAAACGCCTTTGCGGCGTCATAGTGATTGTAGTTTGGCGAAGTAATCGAGACGAACTTGATGCCGTCTGGTCTCGCCGCTTCCGCGTGCGCCATCATGTATACGTTCTCAGATAGGCGAGCCTCGGAAATGCCGAGAGATTGTCCCGTCTGTAACGTGTTCTCATAACTATTAGAAAAACAGCCCGCAACCAACATGCAATTCCCATCAAATGCCGCAGCTTTGCGATGTACATCGCCGATAAAAGAGCCTGGCCCGCCGCCAATCATGCCATAAGAAAGTTTGGCTTGCAAAAGATTACCACCACTCGCCTCAATCATTTCAGTCACCGTCCAATCAAAAGTTTTTACTATTTGTAGATTAATTCATTTTTTCCAATTGTGCAATAGAAATTTTAGAGTATAATGTATTTATGGTTTTTGAGAGGAGAATGAAAATGGGATTAAACGTATTAGTTTGGAATGAGTTTCGGCATGAAAAAGACGAGGAAATAAAGAAAATATACCCGCTTGGCATACACCTTGCAATTGCTGATTTTCTCGGCAAGGAAACTGATTTTTCAGTGAAAACAGCGACGCTCGACGAAGAGAATCATGGCATTACGCAAGAGATCTTGGACGAGACGGACGTCATTGTCTGGTGGGGGCATATTGCGCACGGTGAAGTCAAAGATGAAATCGCCCAGATGGTTGCGGATGCGGTGCTAAAAGGGAGGGGCCTTGTGGTCTTGCATTCTGGGCATTTGAGTAAACCGTTTGTCAAGTTGATGGGCACTAGTTGCATGCTAAACTGGCGCGATGGCGATCGCGAACGTGTTTGGTGCATTGCACCGAATCATCCAATTGCGCAGAACGTGCCATTGCAGTTTGAATTACAGCAAGAAGAGATGTATGGGGAGATTTTCGACATTCCGACGCCAGATGAACTGGTTTTCTTAGGTTGGTTCAAGGGCGGCGAAGTGTTCCGTTCGGGATGCTGCTTCCATCGTGGGTATGGAAAGATTTTTTACTTTCAACCTGGACACGAAGAGTATCCTACCTATTACAATGAGAATATTCAAACGGTGATTAAAAATGCGATTCGATGGGCGAAAAGCCCAATTCGCAAAGATTCACTTGACTGTCCAAATACACCATCATTAGAGCAATAAGGGGATGTTTTCATGAAGAAGGTTGGAGTCGGAATTTTAGGATGTGGGGGAATCAGCAAAACCTACATTACAAATATCAATGAGAAATTCAATGACACGCTTCAAATCGTTGCGTGTGCTGATTTGAATGAAGAAGCGACCAATGCCGCTGTGGCAAAGTGTCAGGGCGCACATGCAAGTTCATACAAAGACATGCTAGAAAATGATGCCGTCGAAATCGTCCTCAATTTGACCAATTCCTGGGCACATTTTGAGACTTCGTTGCAAGCACTGGAAGCTGGGAAACACGTTTATTCTGAAAAGACGCTGACCCTTGGTCGAGCGCAAGCAAATACGTTAGTCGCATTGGCGCAACAAAAGAACTTGCTTCTCGGCTGTGCGCCAGATACATTTATGGGCGCCGGCATGCAAACGGTGCGCGCATTGATAGATCGCGGGGATTGCGGCAAAATATATTACGCCTATGCGTTCATTGGTATGAATGCAAACCATCCGAACTATGCCACAAAACGGCATGGCGGGATGTTGTTCGACATGGGACCATATTATGTCGCGAGTCTCGTGAACCTATTTGGGCCGGTCGCGCGCGTGAGTGGGATTTCAAAAAAACTTTACGATAAAAGAGTTTACGGTGATCAGGAATACGAGTTGGAAATTCCCTCCACATCGACTGCAGTTTTGGAATTCGAAAGCGGCGTGCTCGCGCACTTCACGACGTGCAGTGATACCATCCATTACACGCCGAAGTTTGAGGTCTATGGGACAAAGGGAAATCTGGTCGCAAATGATCCAAATCATTTTTCAGGCGATTTGACCGTTCAATATGCTGGGAAAGAGGTCGAAACTTTGTCCATGACCCACCAATATGCCGATAATTGTCGAGGGATCGGACTGGTCGACATGGCACGCGTGTTGCGCGGAAGCGGTGTGTTGTGCGGAAGCGGTGTGTTTCGTGCAAACGGAGAATTTGCCCGTCACCTTGTCGACGTGCTGCAAAGTATCTGGGAATCGAGCGAAAAAGGGAAGACAATTGAAATCACGTATCCATGCGCACAACCTGCGCCTGTTGCAAAAAACGGAGATTTGGGGTGCTCAAAATGATTGGTTTAGTGATGGGAATATTAGCAAACGAATTAAAGGAAGACTATTTTGGTGCTTTAGAAAAGGTTGCGGCAATCGGCTACGAAGCAATCGAAACAGGGAAATCTCTTGCGACCAAGCAATACACGCGGGAAGAAGTAAAGGCGAAACTCGACGAGTTGGGGTTGGGCGTCTTGACGATGCACATCAAACTCGAGGATTTGGCGGATGACTTTGACGGACTGCTGGATCATGCAAAGTTCTCGGGTGCAAAGTATCTGGATGTCGTATGGTCGCCGTTTGAAACGAAGGAATGGATTTTGGAAACGTGCGCATTTCTTGACGCGTGTGCGCTTCGACTCGCGCCGTATGGTCTTGTGCTAACATATCATAACCATGATCACGAGGTCAGTCGTGTGTTTGACGGAAAGCGGGGCATCGAACTGCTGGTCGAAAACACAAAGCATTTAAACTTTCTCGTCGACACCTGCTGGATTAAAGTGGGAGGTCTCGAGCCGGAAGAATTCTTGAAGACGGTGCGCAGACGATGTCCGATTTTGCACGTCAAGGATATTCGTGACGCCTCTGTGCGTGATTCCTTTATTGAAGTGGGAGACGGCATCATTGATTTCCCTGCCGTCATCGCGGAGGCCAAGTCGGGCGGCACGGAATGCTTCATCGTGGAACAGGACCGCGCGTATTTGCTGCCACCGTTCGAGAGCATTCAGCGCAGCTACAACTACTTGGTTCAACTTTTGATTCCTAATTAACGATGCGCGTGGCCTCCAGACACTCGTCGTGGCACACGCCACAGCATGGAACGCCAAATGCGCATTGTCTCCCATTAATTGGAAATAAGTTAGTAAATTAAAGACCATTTGAAGAAATCTGGATAACTCGTTAACCAGATTTCTTTTTTTCTATGTCTGGGGATAACTTTGGTTGATTGAAAAAGTAAATTCCACTTGTATTGCATTTGCTCAAATTTGAAAAGGTAAATTCCATTTCGGCCGC
>Ga0194063_10001992_pt1 | contig 12924 bp, 11 predicted proteins | sample SepL3720m_MetaG_FD_155459 | JGI IMG/M metagenome (GOLD analysis project Ga0194063, IMG submission 155459) | Anoxic zone freshwater microbial communities from boreal shield lake in IISD Experimental Lakes Area, Ontario, Canada - Sep2016-L373-20m | ecosystem: Environmental > Aquatic > Freshwater... | reverse complement strand
GCGAATATGTAATAAAGGTACTGCACACCCCGGGACACACAAAGGGTGGCTGCTGTCTCTACATAGAAAAAGAGAACCTGATAATTACCGGAGATACCCTGTTCGCGGATTCAATCGGTCGCACCGACCTTCAGGGCGGATCGCACGAACAACTGCTTGAGTCGATCCGGATCAAACTCTTCACCCTTCCGGCCAGTGTGACCGCCTATCCCGGACATGGCCCGAAGACGACCATCGGCCACGAAAAAACATGTAATCCTTACTTCTGAGCGGTACTTTATATGTTTAAAAATAAAAAAATAATTCTGGGTGTTTGCGGAGGTATCGCCGCCTACAAGGCGGTAGAACTTTTGCGCCTGCTGACCAAGGCCGGGGCTGAGGTACATGTCATCATGACCCGCGCCGCCCAGGAGTTCGTCACACCGCTCACATTCCAGACCCTTTCCGGTAATCCGGTACATACTGAACTTTTCAACCTGATCGCCGAACGCGAGATTGGTCACATCTCCCTGGCAGATCGGGCGGACCTGTTCATCATTATGCCGGCTACAACCAACATCGTCGGCAAGATCGCTTCCGGCATCGCAGATGACATGCTGACCACAACTGTAATGGCCACCAAGGCGCCGGTTCTGATCGCCCCGGCCATGAACGTCAACATGTACACCAACCCGATCTACCGCGAGAATGAAGAAAAACTGCGCCGTTTCGGCTTCCAATTTGTGGCGCCGGTAAGTGGAAGTCTGGCCTGTGGCTGGGAAGGGGAGGGCAAACTGGCCTCACCGGAAGTTATCTTTGAGGGTGCTGTTGCGGCTCTGACAGCAAAAGATCTGGCAGGACGTACGATTATGGTTACAGCCGGGCCTACCCGCGAGGAGATCGATCCGGTGCGCTACATAAGCAACCACTCCTCTGGCAAGATGGGCTACGCTCTGGCACGCGCGGCTGTCCGCCGGGGAGCACGGGTGATACTGATCAGCGGCCCCAATAGTCTGGTCAGCCCAACCGGTATGGAACTACTGCCTGTCGGGAGTGCCCGCGAGATGCTGGCCGCCGTAATGGCGCATGTTGATGAGTGTCACGCTGTCATAAAGGCAGCGGCTGTGGCTGATTATCGTCCGATTGAACGAAAATCCGACAAAATCAAAAAGAAGGGCGAGTTGGCGACAATCGATCTGGTAAAAAACGTGGATATCCTGGCCGGACTGGGGACTTTGAAGCACCGTCCGTTCTTGGTCGGATTTGCTGCCGAAACCGTCACGGTTCGCGAATATGCTGAAAAAAAACTGTCTGAAAAGAATCTGGATATGATTGTGGCCAACGATGTCAGCCAACTTGACGCCGGTTTCAATGTGGATACCAACCGGGCGTTGCTGCTCTTCAAGGATGGTCGTTGCGTTGAGTGCGGCCTGATGTCAAAAGACGATCTGGCCGATAAAATTCTGGATCATGTTGTCACAGGGCTTGCACATCAAGCCGCTGCAACTGTACCCTGTCATGTTTCGTAGTCTTACGTCACGCATAATTGTTACCACTATTTCGCTGCTCGTCGCAGGCATCTTCATGTACACAACCTTCAACGTTGGTCATCAGAAGGCTGTGCTTATCGATACCGCCCGGGAAAACACCGAGTTGCTGCTTCATACCGTAGAAAGCAGTATTTTTAACACCATGCACGTTGGAAATGTTCAGGACGTCGGACAAATCCTGTCAATGGTCGGGCAGCATAACCAACTGGTAAGTGTCAGGATTTTTCATCCTCATGGAATTATCCTACGATCATCGGTACCGAATGAGGTTGGCAGGTCAGTCAACGCCAACGATTACAGGATCTATCAAAGTCCGAAGAACTACGGCATATTTACCCTGCCACCACATGGTGAGGTACTGGCAATGGTAAAACCGATCTATAACGAAGCCTCTTGTCATGCCTGTCATGGCAGTAAAGCCCGGGTTATTGGAATCCTTAATATAAACTATTCACTGAATAGAACCAAAATGCAGATGCTTGATGCTTCGCGCATCTTTGTTTTTTCATCAATTGCAATTACTGTGTTTTTAGCGATTACGATATCATTTTTGCTCGTGAGATTCGTCAAGATGCCTCTGCATAAAATGGTTGATACCATGCAGAAAGTTGAAAATGGAGATTTTACGGTTCGGATAGAATACAAGGGAAAGGACGAGATTGGTCGTCTGATAGAGACCTTCAATTCGATGGTCGATAGGCTTGATACTACGCAAAAAGAGCTTGAACAGCTCCACTTTGAACAGCTTGAGAAGGCGGATCGTCTCTCGTCAATCGGAGAAATGGCGGCAGGGATCGCACATGAAATAAAAAATCCGCTGGCCGGAATATCGGCTGCTGTCACGATAATAATAGATGGCATGTCGCCTGATGATCCCCAACGTGCAATTTTGGGTGAGGTTGTCGGACAGCTTAAGCGGTTGGACAAGACAGCGAATGATCTGCTCTTCTTCGGGAAAACATCACCCTCCGAGTCTAACCCCGTTGATATAAACGACGTACTGACTACGACTCTCATGTTTGCTTCGCAGCACCGTGACGGAGCTAGTATTAAACGGCTTATCAAGCTCGAGCCGGGTCTTCCCCCTGTATATGCTGATGATAAGCAGTTGCAGCAGGTGTTTCTGAATATCGTTCTTAATGCCTATCAGGCAATGTCGTCAGGTGGTCAGCTCGGCATTACGTCGTCACTGACAATTATAGACAGTATTCAATATGTACGGGTAAACATTTCTGATACCGGATCCGGTATTCCACCTCAGATTCTTGAAAAAATCTTTATTCCATTCTACACTACCAAGGCACAGGGTACCGGCCTGGGGCTGCCGATCTGCAAAAAGCTTGTAACGCAGAACAAGGGCAAAATCAGTGTAACCAGCAATGATGCAGGCACGGTCTTTACTATTGATTTGCCGACATACCATTTAGAATCTACCGAATTGAGTGAGGTAACCACATGAAAAACAATAAACTACTGGTAGTTGATGACGAACATCTCATCCGTTGGGCGCTTGAACAACACCTAAAAAAACAGGGCTATGAGGTTGTCACTGCGGGAAGCGGAGAGGACGCGTTGCGGTTCGTGCGTGAGGAGCAGCCTGATCTGGTTCTGCTTGATATTCAGTTGCCTGGCATCAGTGGTATCGATGTCCTTGAGAAAATAAAGAATCATGGCGAGGAGATCGTCGTCATAATGGTAACAGCTAACAGCGGTCTTGAAAATGCTGTTAAAGCCATGCGCCTTGGAGCAAATGACTATATCAGCAAGCCGTTCAATCTTGACGAAATATCAATCGTAGTAAGAAAAGCGCTGGAGACTTCAGAGCTCAAACAGGAAGTTGTCCGGTTGCGCTCGGAAACTAAAAAAGAAGGGATTCCGAATATTATTGGTGAGAGCCGGCAGGTTAAATATCTGATGGAACTACTCGATAAAGTTGCTCGTAGCGAAGCGTCCAGTGTGCTTGTACAGGGAGAATCCGGTACCGGCAAGGAATTGGTGGCTAAATGGATCCACTACAGTTCAAATCGTGCCGAGGAGCCATTTATTGTGATCAACTGTGCCGCTGTTCCAGCCTCTTTGCTGGAAAGCGAACTGTTCGGCTATGAAAAAGGTGCTTTCACAGATGCCAAGACCACTAAAAAAGGGTTGTTCGAATTAGCCGATGGCGGAACGGTTTTCCTTGATGAAATTGGTGATATGGAGATGGGAATGCAGGCAAAACTGCTCCGTTTCCTGGAAGATCGGTCATTCCGTCGCATTGGCGGCAGTCGTCTTTTCACGGTGGATGTTAGAATTATATCGGCAACGAACAAAGTGCTGCTGAAGTCAATCGAAGAAAATACTTTCCGCAATGACCTCTATTACCGGTTGCAGGTAATTCCGATCTTCCTGCCGTCGCTGCGTGAACGCAGAGAAGATATAATTCCGTTGGCCAACCATTTTATTCGCATTTACAATAAGGATTTCAATAAGAAAGTTCAGGGGATCGCCGGTATGGCAGAGCGGATAATGACCGATTACAGTTGGCCCGGCAATATCCGCGAACTGAAAAACGTTATCGAACGGGCCATCATACTCGGCAGTGACGATACCTTGCTGCTGGAGCATCTGCCGCTGGAAATGGTCGCGAAGACAACTCCTCAGCCCGGCGCACCGTTTTCGTCGTTTCGTTTACCTCCAGAAGGAATCGATATTGAGCAAGTGGAGAAAGAACTCATCAAACAGGCACTTGAAGTGGTCGAGTGGAACCAGTCAAAGGCTGCTAAAATGCTCAATCTGGGTATTGACGCATTCCGCTATCGCATGAAAAAGTTCGGGTTTTTGAAGTAAATACGAGAAAACAGAACCAATATACAGGATATAAAAAAAGAAGGTTTCTGGCGGCAACGTGGTTTTTCTTAACTACCCTACTCTATCCAGAAGTTCGCGCAGTTTGATCTGTTCATCCGAGTCGAACACATAAAATCCCAGGAGCATACTGCCGTCATGACTGTACATGGAATATATATATCTACAGGCAAGTTGCAACTGGATCGATTGAAAAACAACGATAACTGTTTCATTATTTTGCGGCAATGACCAGGAAACAACTGAAGGCGGAACGGAAACTCTCAAGCCTTGGGAGCTGATATCAACAATACACGATTCAATCTCATGCTTGTCCGGCAAAACGAGCAGGACTTTGGTCAGGTTTTCAAGCAACAGTTCAAAGCTGTATCGTGCAACATTTCTATTATCCACGGTAACCTCTCCTTTAAATTAAACGTCCAAGGCTACTGTAGTATACTGAGTTTTGCTAAGCATGCCAAATCATTTTGTATGGCAGGTCAGACAAAGTGCGCTACGGTAATCACTCTTTGCCAGATGGCCCTTTTCCTGATTAAGTGGATCGTGGCAGGTTGTACATCCAACCCTGCCATCAACAAACATCATCTTTGAGCCAAAGGCTGCTACCGGTTTATAGCTTTTAGGATCCATGGCAGAGTAGGAGGCATAATTCATGCCGATCGGATGCTCCGACGCTCCTCTACTATCCCAATGTGATTTTTTGCCAGGAGAGTTTTTGTAGTTGATCTTGCGATCACTGGCCTGAGCTCCGTCGTGGCACCCCAAACAATCCTGGCTGAAAGAATCAAGGGTTAAACCTCCCTGACTCTTGGCGACTGTGGCTGTTTTCCCGAAAAAGAAAGAGGAAGCTGAGTCGTCATCTGAGGCATCAGACACAACCGCGTTGTCGGAATGAGTGTTGTGCGCAACCATATTTCCGGCTGCTGTTGCTACTTTAGCTATATATTGTGCTCTTGCGTTAGAATCTTGCAGCTGTGTTGAAAATGCGCACATTTCACCTGCGTAGCTTTCAGCACCCATATCCATCCCCAAGGCAAGGATGGCTGCCAGCACTGATTTTATAAGCATCTTCTGTAGGCGAACGCCATGCTCGATGCAGCCGGGGCTTACATATCCCGCTTCAAGAAGTACGTCACCAAGATTTTTATCGGATTGTTTCTGTTTAAGAAGTGCATCTTCCAACTGCTCGCGAGCAAGTCGTCCTGTCAAGACCAGCAGTTCGCCAAGTCGGAGAGGAGAGGTCTGCCCGGCATCCTGATTGCACTGAAAGACAAGTAAAGCGTTTAACTGTTGTTCTGTGAGTATACCGAGACGTTTAAAGACCTCGCCAAGTTTCTCCCCGCTGTGCTGTTGTTCGGCAACGACTTGATCGAGTTGTCCGCCGGTGATATGCCCCGACTGGACAAGCAGTTCTCCAAGCAACTGTCGCTCACCAGCGGCCAGTTTTACTGCGCTCGCAATGTTTCCCAGGTGTTCCTGTATTATCAGGGGAACCGCTATGTCCTCAGCCTTTAGTACACCTTTCCTGACCAGCGTCTCACCCACACGCTCATTGGTAGGCTTCTCCTCCAGAGCAATATCCAGAAGGTGCTGGTCAAGCAAACCGGCATCAATCAAAATCTTGCCTATACGGTATTTCACAGATTGTCCCATTACCGTTGCCTCCTTTGGCAAGTATGGAATATCGTTCCGAGTCCATCCCGACAATATCATAAAACAACTGATAATGTACAGATTTTTTTACTCATGTGGATAAATATTTGAACATTAAACGCACGTATCAGACGTCCGTCCTCATAAAATTCTGCCTATTCTATTACGGCAAATGGCGGATTATTGCTCGAGTCTATAGAGCCATGCCAGTACCATGCCAAATCAAATGGCTGGTGGTTTAGGTTGAAGTCGTCGTTAAGTTGTTATATATTCGCAAAAATTTGAAAATTTTCGGAGAAATCTTGGCATAAATCTTCTTTGCACACATAGTTACTATCTTGATGGCAGCTACAATTCCATCCTCCGTTTTTGCTGCCGAACCTGCCGAATCCAGGACCAAACCCGACTCTATGGGCGGATACTCCATTTCCTCAACTGTAGGTAACTATTTTCCTGACGGACCGGGACAGCGGGATATAAATCTGCTGTATGGCATCAAGGTTGGCCATGAAACAATTGGAAAGTCGGTTACGGAAAATCTGGGCGTAGAGGGGACGCTGAACTATTTCAGCACGCGCACGAAAACAGATGCAGGCAACACCACTGGATATCTTTTTCGCCTCGACGCCACCTATCCTTTCCCCATTAAAAAAAAATGGATTCCATTTCTTGCAGTCGGCGCTGGTGGAATTTTTACTGACAGCAGCCCCAATGCAAAAAAAAACTTTCTGCTTAATTACGGTGGAGGAGTGAAATATTTTTTTGAAAATTATCTGGCGCTGAGGGTAGATGCTCGACAGCTAGGTATCTTTGAAAACTCAAGCTTCCGCAAAAGTCATGAAATCAGCATGGGCATAAGCTACTACTTCGGCAAGGAAAGAGTGAAAAAGCCGGTGCCCCCTCCTCCGCCCGAAAAGAAAAAAATATTACTGCCGGAAGATGCTCCGGCAAAAATTGAAGAGGTCACGAAACCTGCTGTCACTGATAAGGCTGAAAACGTTGCCACTATAGCTGCGACAGCGATCGATGTCATGGCCTCCAATGTTGAAGCGCCGGTGACTCCAGTCGTTACAAATCAGGTCCTGAGGAAATATTCGGTCGAATTCGGCAGCACTAGTTCGAGTATAAAACCGAATTACTTCAAGCAACTCAAAGAAATTGCAGACACTTTAAAAGCATCATCCGACATCTCGGCGCAAATTGTTGGACATACCGATTTGGTTGGAAAATTGGAAGCAGACATTAGGCTTTCGGAACAAAGGGAACAAAGCGTTCGAGGCAGCCTGATCAAACTGGGCGTTAAACCAGAACAGATATCCATAACAGAGGACGAACCAGAAAAGCAGTCAGACGCAAATGCTACAATAGAAAAGGGGCAAAAGAACCGTCGACTGGATATTCTGGTCGTAAAGATTGATGCTGCCACCAGAGTAAGGGCTGAACAGGAGTTGCAATTCAAGACGGAACGAAAAGAAATTGAGCGCATGCAGGTTGAGACGCTTGCCCGGACACGCATTAAAGCAACTGTCTCTTTACAAGAGGCGAGCGGGGCTTTGCCGGTCGACAGTGACAGTACTCTTGCTTTTGAGATTGCCAATAAAGGGTTGGACACTGAAGAGTTTTTGCTGACGCTCGTTGCGCCAAAAGAACTTGATGGATTCCTGACGAGAGCGAACAGACCCGACGAAAAAATCACTCTTCTGCAGCTTGCTCCCGGTGAATCATTCAAGGGGAGCGTTCTGTTCAGAATTCCGACAGGAATGGTCGATGGACAGAGAACAACACTCACAGTCAGAGCTGTTTCAACGAAGTTCAATGACGTCATTTTCCAGAAAGATAGCCTTGTCATAAGCTCTGCGCCTCTGCTAAAGGTTGTGGCGAAGCTTGCCAGAAGGGAAGTAAGCCCGGGTGAAAAGCTGCGTTATCGTGTGACGGTGCAAAATGCCGGTTCATTGGCCGCCCGGGATCTGTCCGTCAGACTTCAGCTCCCTTCCCAGATCGACTTTATCGGTACTCCTGATGTTCCATTATCGAAGGAAGCGAACGGAATGATCGTCTTCAAGGTTGATACGATTGAGAGCGGCAAGCTTGCCGAAATAAATATTGATCTGAAAATTCGCGAGGAGAGCGCAATTGGTCAGGAATTACTCTGGAATGTTGAGGTAGTCGAAGGCAGTCTTCAAAGAAGGGCCAAGTCAACAGAACGCGCTTCGGTCGTAAAGGCGAAGTAGCGCTTCATGCGGATAAAAATTCAATCATTCTCAAGGAGCAGATACATGAAAAGAACGAGCAATATCTTAGGAGATGGATTGGTTATCGGGATGATAGTAGTTATGCTTGGCGGCTGTGCAGGAACCGCCACGATGACTCAGTCGCCGACAGCACAACCGACTGTAAAACCGGAAGTCAAGACTGACACTGTACCACTTAGTAGTGAGAAGCAAGCTGCTGTACCCGAACAGCCATTCCTTTCAGGAAAGGTGATTGAAACAATGAACTCCACCGGCTATACCTATATCCATCTTGAGAAGGATGGCAAAAAAGCATGGTTTGCAGTCCCGACCGTCGCAGTCAGCGTTGGTCAGGAGATTGAGTTGCGTCCAGGGGTACAGATGGGGCTATTTAAAAGCAAGACGCTGAATAAGAGTTTTGACAGTATTGTTTTTGCGCCGGGTCTGGTAGAAGATCCAAATGCAACGCCTCAACCTGTTGCTAAACCGGCAACAAGCACACAAGATACGGTACCTCCCGGGCATCCATCTCTTGATGCCGATCCGAAGGCGTTTGAAGGCAAGGCAACGAAGGAACAGCTTCGCATGGCAGGTATAACTGTAATTTCCGGTAAAGTTCTGGAGACCATGGACGCCGGCGGGTATACCTACATCCTCATTGCCAGTGGTGACAAGAATATCTGGGGCGCTGTGCCGACTACGGAAGTAAAAGTCGGGCAGGAGATCGAACTTCTTCCCGGCCAGACAATGACAAACTTCACCAGTAAGAGCCTGAATAAAACCTTCGACAGTCTGATTTTTTCCACCGGGGCGGTGCCGGTAACGAAGTAACTTAGAACGAAACTTCTAACTTTATCTGCCATATACGCTATAGAGTTTATTTGCCAGAGGTTGTAACAGTCCGTATTATTTACAAATAAATCTGGAATATTTTATTTGCATTACATTGCTTTTATGTTACGGTTACTACACTCTGATGTCTTTTTCATCAACTTGAATTTTTGGCAAATTACCTTAAGGAGGGTCAACACATGTTAAAAAGACTTCTTACCATCGTTTGTCTTGTATCTCTTGTACCACTGGCGGCTCATGCTTGGTCACTAACTACCTGGGTTAGAACCGCAGGCGGGTCTATTTCGGTGCGTGGTGGTGCTCCCCAGACCAATCTTACCGGCTCGGTTTACAGAATTTACTCAACGAGCCAACCGTTTGAGGTGACCGTCTCGCCTAATACCGGTTATTCTATCAGCCAGGTGAGCTACAACTCGGTTGTTACCAGTTATCCGACCCAGAGTTCCTATACGGTGCAAGGTCCTACGGCTCAGAACGTTCAGGCCTACTTTTCTCCGCAGACGATTTCGGTTACCGCATCTGCCGATGCAGGCGGAACAGTGACACCGACGAGCCTTAGTAATATTTTTTACGGTTCAAAACTATCTACTGCCAGGAAATTTACTTTCACTCCTGATATGGCATCCGCCTATGTGGTCAGCATCGCGGGTGTGCCGGCAGGAGCCACAGTGAGTTCCTCGTTGCCGGCTGCGGCGGGTACGCAGGTAACCGTTACGCTACCGGTCGGATTTACCTTCACGGCCAATATTGCCCTCACCGGATCTTTCTTTTCCCCCCCTGTTGCCAAAACTCCCGGGTCAATAAATGCCTTAACCGGGAAAACGGTCGCGCTTAACGGCTCCTCCAGCACCGGATCACCCAGCTCGTATCTCTGGACACAGACCTCCGGTCCCGGTTACCCGACAACCAAAGTAATTGCCGACAATACCTCCGGTGTTCAGGTAACATTCGTCCCCACATTAGCAGGGGTCTACACGTTTACGCTTACTGTAACCGGCGGTTCAACCGCTTCCACCACAGTCACTGTTTCTGATACTCAACCCGTCTACGACAATATTGTCGGAGTTGCTCGTGAACAATGCGTTAATTGTCACAACGCAGCCGGAGTTGGTGTAACCAAGAATGTTTTCGGCAACTGGTCCTCTTCCGGGCACAAGAGTAAAGGGGTCATATGTACCCAGTGCCATGTCGACATTCTCACCGGTTCGCATCCCGGTCTGCTAAGAAATGGCGCAGTCAGTGAATTGACCTTTGATTATAGTGCTACTACTTCTGCCGGCAGCGGTAATTTTTGTGCAACCTGTCATACACCTTCGATAGTTACCGATTTTGCCGCAAGTAAACATTCTGTCAGGGCGGGGTCTGCCTCCTGCAGCTTCTGCCACGTGCAGGGGCCTCATAACCCGAAAGCTGCCTGTATAGACTGCCATACGCCTGACAATACCTACGGATTGACATGGCCACCGACGGCGTTTACATTCCACAGTTCCTTTACCGGCAACAGCAACATATGTAAAGTGTGCCATACTACGCACAATCCGAAAACTCTGAGCATCAAAACCAGTTGTCCATAATGATGTCGGATATTGTGTGAATTTTTTATTTCAGATGTTTTCAGAACAGCAATATCAGGAACTACGTGATGAAATATCTTCTTTTGGCTTCGACGGCTCTGGTTATTACGGTTAGCGGTTGTGCTATGTTCACTGCCTGGAAAAGCATTCCACCTCCCGGCGGCTGCGATCAGTGCCATTCTCTTGCGATCAGCACAAACTGGCAGGTGAATTATCAGGTTGCCAATGTGCCAGACGAGCGGGGTCGACTCACATTCCAGACCCCTGAGTACAATCAGCCTGTGTCCGGCAGGCAGGAAAACCCGCTTGATACAAAGAAGGTTGAGGAAAAGGCCTGCTTTGATTGCCACAAATCACCTACACCGCAACACCGCGACCGTAAAGGGCGCTTTCACCACTAACCTGATCGCTGTTTATAGAATTTTTCCGCCGTGCCGCTTAATGCTGCACGGCGGTTTTGTTACAGGACGGAGGCATCTGTGCTGCTGAACCATGACAAACGAATCGTCGGTCCGGAAACAGCCCGGATGCTCGAGTTGGGTCATCCCTGGGTTGTGGCCGACGCATTTACAAAAAAATGGCCGACCGGCAGGATCGGGCAGATAGTCGAGCTTTGCGACGGACAAGGGCGTTTTCTCGCCACGGCGCTGCTTGATCCGGGGGATCGAGTTGTGGCGCGGGTGCTGGCACCCGAGAGAATGTCGCTGGATCGGTCATGGCTGATGAAACGTTTGCAGGCCGCCATTGATCTGCGTCGCAACCATGCAGAACTGCATGGAACCGATGCTTACCGGCTGGTAAATGGCGAAGGGGACGGCCTGCCGGGCCTGACGGTTGATCGTTACGCCGACTACCTGATGGTGCAACTCTACTCCGCCGCCTGGCGGCCGCACCTTGTTCTGGTCACCAGGATTTTGCAGGATCTTATATCGCCGCACGGCATCTACGAAAAGACCAGACCTCGTGAGACGCGCGAGCTGGAAGCGGTCAACAACTCACAGATCTGTGGTCGCCTGTTGAGCGGTGAGCCGGCGCCGGAGAGGCTGAAAGTGCGAGAGAACGGACTGACATTTCTGGTGACTCTTGAGAAGGGACTGAACAGCGGTCTATTCCTGGATCAGAGGAAAAATCGTTGTGATCTGATGAAGCGGGTGGAGGGAAAGCGGGTTTTGAACCTGTTTGCTTACACTGGAGCATTTTCGGTTGTGGCGGCAGCCTCCGGAGCTAGTCATGTAACCAGCGTTGACGCTTCGTCTGGTTACAGCGACTGGGCCAAGTCCAATTTCGAGGTCAACCGGCTCAATCCAAAGCGGCACGATTTCATCGTCGGCGACTGCCTCGCTGTTCTTGGTAACTTGGCGCAGGAAAAAAGAAACTACGATGTCGTCTTGATGGATCCCCCCTCCTTTTCTACTACCGCTAAGAGCCGCTTCACTACACGTGGCGGCACATCCGATCTGGTGGCGGCGGCGCTAAAGCTGCTGGTTGAAGGCGGGCTTCTAATCGCTTCATCCAACCATCGAAAGGTGGACGTGGCCGATTATCTTAAGGAACTGCGGCGGGGGGCGCTGCAATCCGGGTCTGATCTGAGGGTAATTTCGCTTTTCGGCCAACCGGAGGACTTCCCCTACCCGGTCACCTTCCCGGAGGGGCGTTACCTCAAATATGCGGTCTGCGTGAAGTCCTAATGAAAGTTGAGGGATGAGGGTTGAGGGAGTAGTTAGAAATGTCGAGGGAAATAAAGGAAACAGATCTAAAGATCGACTTTTACCGCGCTTCAGGGCCGGGTGGCCAGCATCGCAACACGACCGATTCGGCGGTACGTATCCGCCATCTGCCTACCGGCATAGTGGCCCAGGCTTCCGAGAACCGTTCGCAGTTTCAAAATCGTGAGGTTGCCATGGAGCGCCTGCGGGTCGCGCTCGAAAAGCGCGAGCGCAAGGTCAAAAAAAGGATCTCCACCCGTGTGCCGAAGCGGGTTAAAGAGGCTCGTCTCGACGGGAAACGGATCGTGTCGGAGAAGAAACGCCTCCGTTCTACTCTGGAATAGGAGCTTTCAGGGACCCAGAATTCGTTTGACTCACTACGGTTAACACAGTAATTTGGCTCTGTTAAATTGTGGGGTTAATTCATGGTGCGCGCATATCTCTACCTGGCTCTGTTTATTCCTTTGACGTTCCTGTTCTCGGTGAGCTCGCTTATTTCTACCCTGATTGATGCCTCCGGCAGAGCATATGC
>Ga0194063_10001991_pt1 | contig 12925 bp, 9 predicted proteins | sample SepL3720m_MetaG_FD_155459 | JGI IMG/M metagenome (GOLD analysis project Ga0194063, IMG submission 155459) | Anoxic zone freshwater microbial communities from boreal shield lake in IISD Experimental Lakes Area, Ontario, Canada - Sep2016-L373-20m | ecosystem: Environmental > Aquatic > Freshwater >... | reverse complement strand
TTTCTGATCTGGTGTCACAGCGACAAGAACCCACTTCGCCGGCTTTTCGGGGCCGGTCACAATCCAGCAGACGGTTTCGGTTTCGGATTGCGCCCGCAGGTCGATCGCCATGGTCAGCAGGGCCAAGACGATGAGGAAAACAATGGGGAACCGGATCACAGGCCGATCTCCTTCCAATGACTCATGGCCTCGGCATACTCTGGAAAAGTTTTGAGGTCGGGTTGCTGGCTCATTTCGCGATAAACCTCTACGGCTAAGTTTGGGGAGTTTTGCTGTTGCAGAATGAGGCCGCGGCGGAGGTAGGCTTTGGCCGTCCATTGGGGGTAACCGGAATACAGGACATAAATACGTTCAAAATACGCGGCAGCATCAAAGGGGTTCTTGAGGCCGAGCTGACATTCGCCCAAGAGGTAGAGAACTTCCGGAAAAATCGGCCCCTTGTTGTATTCGTTCGTTGCCAGCACCTTTTCTAAGAGAGTAATCGCCGCCGTGAAGTCTCCGTGTTTCATGAGCATTTCGGCCTCCATTTTCAGGGATTGGCCGGCCAGCAGAGAGCCGGCACAGAGCTCCTGAACCTTGTGGTAACGCTCGGCGGCGGCAGCGGCGTTCCCTTTCGCCACGTCCTGTGCGGCTAGGTCCATGAGCGCCTCGGGCATCCACTCGGTTGCCGAGTACTTGCTCTCGATTCGAAGCAAAGCCTGCCGTGCGATATCTGGATCAGTGTCTTTTTTTCGGGCTGCCCAGAGAAGAACGGCCGGAGGAGAGGCTTCCAAATCGCCAGCAGTGAATTCAGCCGGAACCTCCAACAAGATACCGCATTGGTCAAAGGCCCGCTGCAAGCGCAGCTCCATGGTGCGGCCCCGATTTTCATGGGCCGTAGCCCATAACCGCTGCAACTCATCCCTTGGGTAATCCCCTTTGATCGCGCGATACTCCTCAGGCCAATCATTGAGCATAGAATCCACACCGAAGGCATTCCGATCGGAGCCGAAACGCGAGATGGCATTGGCGTAAGCGTCCAGCATGCCCTGATTGTCGCCCAGTTGCCTCAACGCGTAGCCGAGGCGATAAACGGCCTCCGTGTAGTCTCCCTTCTCGCCATAATCTGAGATATATTTCCGGAAATGTTCGGCCATCGCAGCAAAATCGCCCCGGCCTTCAAAAATTTTTCCGATTTGAAAGACGGAATTGTCCACAAGTTCTTTTTTCTTTGTCGTACGGACGACCGTTCGGTACTCGCCCAGTGCAGCATCCATGCGCCCATCCGCCGCTGCGATGTCCCCCATGAACATGTGGGCTTCGGGAGCAAGCGGGCTGTGGGGGAATTTTTCGAAAAAACTCGCAAAGGCCTTCTCCGCCTCTGGAAAATTGAGCTTCCCGTATTCGCAAACAGCTAATCGAAAAGTTGCATCCTCGATCAGGCGGGAGGATGCCGTGTGCCTGCTCGAAACATTCTGGAACTCGACGGAGGCCTTCTCGTAGTCCTTGAGGAAGAGCTGGGCCATCCCGATCCAGTAGTCAAGCATATCGCGCCGGCTGGATTCGGGGAATTCCTTGCGGGCGGTTTCGAACTGCTCAAGCGACGCAGGGAACTGCTCGTCTTGAAGAAGTGCGTAGCCGTAGAGAAAAAGCAGTTCCTCCCGGTTTGCTGCCGCATCGTTGTCCTTGGAGAGCAATGCGGCATTCAAGAGCGCCAATGCATCGGGAAGCAGGCCTTTATCGACGAGAATATGAGCCAGCTGCAGGCAGATGCCTCGTGATCGGGCGGAATTTGGAAATTTTTCCAGAAAGAGCCGGGCGAGGTCTTCCGCGCGATTGCTGTTCAGGAGCTCCCCGGAAAGCAGAAACGCAGAGTAGAGGGCGTCCTCGCTGAAAATGGTGTTGGGAAAGTCCCGGTAAATGTCGTAGAAGGCCCACAGCGCCTCCCATTTCTGGCCCCGGTCAAAAAAAACTTTGGCTGTGCGCATTCGCAACTCCTCGGTGTAGGAAGGAATCTGCTCGATCACCCGTCGTTCCGTCTCGTTTTTCCTAAGGGCCTTGGCGGCAGCAACCACGATCGTCGGCTGCCGATTGGCAAGGCTCTCCTTCTGCACGCTCGCAAGGCGTTCGCTCTCTTTTGCATTTGCCTCGAGAATCGCTTCTTTCGTAAAAGCGGAGCGGTACAGCAGTAGCGCCATCCCGGGATCCCCCCCTGCGAGAAACTTATCGCCTCCCCGGATCAAAGTCTGGTTGAAAACCACATCATATTTCAGCCCCGATGTCATCAGCGCGATCGAGGGAAGCATCGAAAGGATTTTCGAAGGTTGTCCAAGCTCGATATACGTCTGCACGAGCAATACGGTAGCCTTGTTTCGAACCTCCGGGTCTCGGCCTTGATCCAAAATGTCGAGCAGAACCCGCTTGGCCTCTGCCCAGCTGCGTGCGGCAATGAAGTTGTCCGCAATGTTCGATTTGACCGTAATGATCTCCTCCGGGGAAAGGCGGAATTCCTTGCTGATTCTCAACCAGATCAGCGCCGCCTTGCGGAATGTGCCAGCCTCTGCATAGGCATCCGCGAGCATTTCCATCGCCTCACGCACCCTCCGCCCTTTGGGGAATTTCTTCAGGTATTCGTTGAAAGCCTCAATCGCCGCGTCGGCTTTTCCCACCACGCTGGCAGCGACTCCCAAGTCAAAATAAAGGCCCTCCAGCTTTTCCAGATTTTCCGGATCCTTCAGGTCACCGAACCTCCTGACCAGCTCCTGGAGCGGGAAGAAGGCTGCGTTCCAATCGCCTTTTTTTGTGCTCACCTCCGCGTCGAGTCTGAGAGTTTCGGTCGATTCTCTCCGGAGGTCGCGGGAGAAGGGCGCTTTGTCTTCTGCCTGTCCGATCCCGTGCAGGAAAAGAGAAATGACGAGCACAAGACATGGGAGGAGAATCTCACGGAGCTTGGGATGCTCCCGCGAATTTGAACTAAAAGGATGTGTGCAGTGATCTCTCAATTTAACAGCAGTCCCTTGAGACTTTTGCAGAAAACTCTCTGGTGTTTGGGATCGTGGAATCATCCTAGCTGCGATCGGAGTCGGGGTCTTGTATTCAGAATAAAATTTTTTGTGTTTTTTGGGCTGTGGCGCGAGATTGTTGCCGCGTCGCTGGACCGATTTGCATGTTCTTTGGAGATTTGATGCTCTACAGAACCAGATGTGGAAGCTTGCCCCATTGAGTGGCTGGCCCCCCATTTGCGAAGCGCTAGTTTTTTTTCTCGTTTGTCTTGGGATTTACTACAAACGAAGCCTTCAGGGCGAGCGCTTCGCGGTCGATTTTCCGAAGCTGCTGCGATAAATTACGCAACCGGTGCTCAACGCACATCTCAGGCATCGCGATGACATCCGCAAAAAAAGTTGTGGCCGGGCCATTCAAAGAAGTTTTTTTCGAGGCCTCCAGAGCAATGTCGGCCGCTGTCTTTAGCTTCGGGCCTTCAGTTTTGAAAAAACTTTGAGCGGCGACATGAGCCCATTGCTCGCTTCTTTTCGTCGAGTCAGCGAGAAGTGTATCCACGTCTTTGATCATCTGCTCTGGACGGATCACGCTCATGATCGCGGTGATCTGCGCCTCGATCTCTTTGGCTTCTTTTTCGGTTGACTCCTGCGGGGAGCCGGAAGACTCATCCTCGTTGGAGCCAGATTTGATAAATGCGGCATACTCTTTGAAATCGGAAGTGTAATGTCGGCATTTGATATCGCTTTTCGGCTGAGTAACAATTCCCATCGGAAAGGCGTCGCCCTTCCATGTCTCTCCAGCGACGACGTTGTTGCTGTCCCCGCCGGTCAGGAACACTTTGACTCCCGACGGAGTCACCCCAATGAGTCCGCCGTTCAAAATCTCCTGCACTTTCAAGGTGAGGCTAACCGCCGATTTCATGAGGCTGGCTTTCTCTTTTTCGGCTTGCGCGAAGGAGGCGGCCTCCTCTTTGAGCATGGCATCGATCAGCCTCTCCCGCTCGCTGTGGAGTCGTTCATTTTCCTTCAGTCGGGAAAGGTTTGCATTGTCCAGCGCGGTCTGGAAATCGGTTTGGTCCTTAGCCATCCGCATAATTTCTCCGGTCATATCAACGAGGATTGACTCCTGTTCCACTCCGACAACGACAAACGATCGGCCTTCGGGAACCTTTCGGGAGCCCGCGACATGGTCGTTCACCACGATAGGAATTTCGATGGCCTTCACCACTGTCACCTTCGGCGGATATTCCAGGCGAGGCAGGTCTTTGACGGGCTCCAGCTTTTTTGCAATCTCTTCCCGACTGGTGAGTAGAGCAGGCTTCGCCGCTTCTTTTGGATCGGCATTCGTCGCGATGCCATTTCTCTTGAGGACGGGCAGCTCTCCGTCGTCTTTCTTCAGGTCCGCAGAGACCTGTCGGAATTCCTCTTGGATTTTCGCTTTTTCCTCCTTCAATGCCATGATCTGCGCTGTCGAGTTTTGCAGGCTCTCGGCCGTCTTTCGTAAGGTCTCCTGTGCCCTCGCTTTTTCCTCCTCAAGCTTTTGGATCCGAGCCTCGTCCTCCGCATTCGGGTTGATTGGCTTGCTGGAATCCGCCTCCGCTTTGATTGCTTCCTGCGCGGACTGGCCCTTAATTTGCCACTCCCCAAACCATGCGAAAGCCGCGACGCCAACGATGATCGCTAAAGCTCCGTATCTCAGAAAGCGCCAGGAGCGTTTTTTCGTGGGCATCGGCACCGGGATGCGACCTGCTCTTGCCTGTCCCACCAGCGGTGATCTTCTCGCCATCATTATTCGTACCGGTCCTGACTGGGCGGAGCCCTTCACTGCCCCGAGGTTCACTGTCTGTCGATATTCCCGCCCTCGCCGATTCAGGTTGGTGGGCTCTTGAGCTGGAACGTCCAAACCGGAATCTTCCCCCTCCAAATCGACCCGAAACTCGTACGGCCCGAATCTAATCCGATCGTTGTGCGCAAGAGTGCATTCGCTCGCTTTTACGCCGTTCACAAACGTTCCGTTCTTCGAGCCGTTGTCCCGAACGACGTACCGGTTGTTATCGTAAACGATCGAGGCGTGATTTCTTGAGATTTGTTCGCTGTCGAGAAGGATTCCCGATTCTAAATCTCTCCCAATGAGCAGGAGGGCTCCCCCCAGCGGGAAAACCGTGTGTTCCATTCCTTCATTCGTTAAAATAATTGCAGGCATCTTTTCGCTAGTTTCGGTTTAGCTCAGACAATGTGAGCTTTGCCCTCATGGACTTCCGTTTCAATTCTTTTTCTCGCCCGTCTGGGAATTTATTAAAAATGAGGCTTTCAGATTGAGCGATTCCACGTCGATTCTCCTGAGCTGTTCCAAAAAATCCGGCAGTCGGAGCTCGTCGCACATGTCTGACGCCACAATGACATGTTCCAAAAAGGCTTTTGTCTGGCTGTTTAGCGTGGGTCGTTTCAAGAGCTCGAGAGCCTTAGCTGCAGCTTTTTTCAACTTCGGGCCTTCCGTTTTGACCAGCTTGTCCGCATTGACATGTGCGAGCTGCTCGTTTTGTGGACGCAGGTATCTGGATTCGTTGATTGCCTTGAGCTCTTTGATCGTCTGGGTCGGATCGATCAGGTTCATCAGCTCGGTGAGCTGCTCCTCGAGGTCCTTTTGTTCTTTGGAGACCGCTTCGTTCGCTTCGCGGGAGACAGCCTCTTCAGAACCTCCCGACTTTTTAAATGCGGAAAGCTCCTTGATGTCTGCGGTGTAGTGACGGAACTTCAGATCGCTATACGGCTTCTGAAAAATCCCCATCGGGTAGGCCTCGCCCTTCCAGTTTTCCCCTGCCAGGATGGTTCCGGAGTCTACGCCAGTAAGGAAAATCTTCACGCCAGTGGGCGACGTACCCAGCAATCCGACCTTTAAAATCTCTTGGACTTTTAGCGAGAGGCTCACTTTCAATTTTGCGAGCTCAGCCTTTTCTATTTCGGATGCCTCCTCAGCGATCTTCTCCTCTTTGAGCATCTTATCGATGAGGAGGTCCCTCTCTTTATGGATCCGCTCATTCTCATTCTTTCGGGAAAGATTTGCGGCCTCGAGGGCTGCCTGGAAGTCGGTTAGCTTTTTGGGGAGCCGCACGCTTTCGCCGCCCACATCCAAGAGGACAACATCCTGTTCCATTCCCAGAACAGGAAACGTCTGCCCCTCGGGAATCTTGCGGCTTCCCACGACCATCTCGTTCAGCACGATGGGAATTTCCATGGCTTTGATAATGGAAACCTTCGGCGGAAATTCCAGCGCAGGCAGGTCTTTAATTGGATCAAGTCTGAGGGCTATCGCCTCCCGCTTAGGAGCGTCAGTTGGAAGGATTTCTTTTGGGATGGCTTCTTTTGGCGGAACATCCTTTTTCGGGGGATCCTGGACGAAGAACTTTTTCTTGAGGGCGGATAGCTCGTCGTACGATTTTTTCAGGTCGTCGGTGGCGCGGCGCAAGGCCTCTTGAGTTCCTGCGGCTTGGTTCTTGACGGCGGATAGCTCCTCGTTTGATTTTTTCAGGTCAGCGATGGCCCGGCGCAAGGCCTCTTGGTTTCGAGTGGCGTTCTTCTCTAGTTCTTGGATGCGCGCCTCGGCGGAATCCTTCGGCTTGCTGAGCGCGGAGATGATCTCTTTTTGTTCCTCCAGCTCCTTAATAGTGCTCCCCTCCCAAACCGATACGATGATCGTTACGGCGGCCGCGATGGCCAGCGTTGCGAATCCCCATCGCAGGAGCAAATTCTTTTTCGGTGCGGCCACTACCGTCGGTACCGGCATTTTTGCTGCTGCGGCTTTCGGGCGGAGCGGCTGTGTTTTTCCCGCCATCATGACCCGAACAGGGCCCGAGGCTTCGAGGCCTTGCACCGGCATGAGATTGACGGTGTGGCGATACTCCTGGCCCCTTCGGGTGATGTGCATGGGTTCCTGGTTTGGAACGGTTGCCCCGGATTGGTTTCCTTCCAAATCCACCCGGAACTGGTACGGGCCGAAGCTCACCAGATCGTTATGAGAGAGCGTGCAATAATCAGTTTTTGTGCCGTTGACATACGTTCCGCTTGCCGATCCGTTATCGCGGACGACATAATGGTCTTCGTGATAGATGATCGAGGCGTGATTTCTTGAGATCTGATCGCTGTCGAGGAGGAGGCCCGATTCTGAATCTCTTCCAATGAGCAGGAGGGCTCTCCCCAGCGGGAAAACCGTGTGTTCCATCCCTTCGTTCGTTAAAATAATTGCAGGCATCTTGGTAATGGCGTGTTGTCAGCAGCTTTTCAGGTCGGCTGATCTCTAAGCTCAAAGGCACCCTGCCGAAGGATGTGTGTTTTTGCAAGCGGACACTCCTTGCGGGATTTTATTCATCCGTCGAATTCCTCATTAAGGTTGCCGGCTTCGACTTTGCGAAGCTCGAGGGTGTTGTTTGTGGTGCTCAGGCCCGGAGCTCCGTGCAGAACTCGGCGAGGCGAGCCATGGCAATTTTGATTTGGTCGAGCGCGGTGGCGAAGCTGCAGCGGACATGGCCTTCCCCGGCCGGGCCGAAGGCGGTGCCCGGCACGACTGCGACCTTTTTTTCCCGGAGGAGGCGGAGGGAGAACTCCTTGCTGGTGAGGCCGAGCGGGGCGATGTTTGGAAATACGTAAAAGGCGCCGCGCGGCTTGGCGCATTCGAGGCCCATTTCGTTGAGAGATGAGGTGATGAAATTGCGGCGGCGCTCGTATTCCATGCGCATTTTGGCAACGCTCGGCTCGCCGCGTTCAAGCGCTTCGATGGCGGCGTCCTGGCCCATGATCGGGGCGCAGAGGATGGCATACTGGTGGATTTTCATCATCGCTTCGATGAGGGGAGCCGGCGCGCAGGCGAAGCCGATCCGCCATCCGGTCATGGCAAACGCCTTCGAGACCCCGTGGAGGAATACCGTGCGCTCCTTCATGCCGGGGAAGCCGGCGATGCTCGTATGCTTGGCATTCTCGTAGGTGATCTCGCTGTAAATCTCGTCGGTCATGACAACGAGATCGTGTCGCACGCAGAGGGCGGCAATTTTCTCAAGCTCCGCCGGCTCCATCGTTGCTCCGGTAGGGTTGGTTGGAAAGTTGAGCATGAGGATGCGGGTGCGCGGGGAGATCGCCTTTTCGAGCGCATCGGCGCGGAGGGCGAACCCGTCGCAGGCATGGGTGTGCACGGCGCGAGGAATCCCGCGTGAGAGCACGATGCTGGGGGCATAGGAAACGTAGCACGGTTCGTGGTAGAGTACCTCGTCGCCCGGGTTGAGGAGGGCGCGGAGGGCAAGGTCGATCGCCTCGGAGACCCCGACGGAGACGAGGACTTCCGAAAGCGGCTCGTAGCTGAGCTCGAAATGCTTTTGAACGTAGTCGGCAATCGAGCGGCGGAGCCGGGGCAGGCCGAGGTTCGACGTGTAGCCCGTGCGGCCGCGTTCAAGCGCGTAGATGGCGGCCTCGCGGATGTGCCAAGGCGTGGCAAAGTCCGGCTCGCCAATCCCCAGCGAAATGACATCGCTCATGGATTGGACGACCTCAAAGAAATCGCGGATCCCCGAGCGGGGGATATCGCGCACATGTTCTGCGATGGTGATGCTCATGGTGAGACCGAGAGCCGTTCGGGTGCGGATTCGAAAGTGTGGAAGGCGCCGTTTTCTTTATAAGTTTTTAGGCGGAAGTGAGTGGCAGTGGCCTGAACGGCCTCGATCGTGCTGAGCTTTTCCGCGATGAATGAGGCGGCGGCGCGCAGGTTGGCGGCCTCGACGATGATGAGCAGATCGTAGCCGCCGCTGACAAGGTAGCAGCTCTGGACCTCTTCAAACTTGGCGATGCGGGAGGCGATCCGATCGAATCCTCCGTCACGCTCGGGCGTGATTTTCACCTCGATGACGGCATGCACTTTGTCGGTGTCCCACTTTTCACGGTTAATAATTGCCTGGTAGCCGAGAATGATTCCATCAGCCTCGAGCTTTGTGATGACGGAGTCCAGGTCTTCGAGGGTGCGCCCGAGGAGGCGAGCCATGTCGGCGCGCGGCATCAAGGCGTTCTGTTGCAAGAGATCAATAAGCGAGTCCATGAGGGGGCTATCATGGAAACCCACTCGCCGCTTGGCAAGCGCAAGGAAGCGGACTATCATTTTCGCATGCCTGCCTCAAAGAAAAAACCCGCCACAAAACCCGCCACAAAAACCCCTGCAAAGAAAGCTGCAGCCAAACGCAAGCCGGTTTCGCGCGAGCACAAGGTGGCCGCAACCGCGCTGAAGCTCGTTGATGAGGCTGCGGTGCTGCTGCGCAAGGGAATATCCACAAGCGCCAGCACGAGCGAGAAAGCCCGGCTCGAAGCCAAAAAGAAGGCTCACGCCCTGCTTGGGAAAGCCAAGTCGTCGATCGAGGAGCTGCTCGACGACAGCGCTTCCGTTTTGCGGAAGGTTATCAACAAAATCTGAGATCAGCTCTCGGAGAGTAAGCCTGCTGCTTATGTGGGCCAGCGGCATAGGGCCGACGTCTCGTTGGGCCTATGGCTTGGCCATCTTTGCCACGTCGGGCATGTGCGTCAAGTTAGGCTAACTCCTCCCATACTTCGGAGTAAGTCCGGCGTTTTCGCTTGTCGGAACAGCAATAGCGCACGAGGGCCAAGTGGAAGGCGCGCGCTTGCATTTCGTTTAACGAGAGTGATCGGAGCGCACGCAGGAAGTTCTCCGAACCGACCGAGAGATAGCGCATAAACTTGAGAAGAAGATTGCGCATGTTGCGGGTTTCTTCGAATCTGGAATCGGAACATTTCAGCCAACCCCAAAGAAAATAATCTTATGCAACTAGGAATGATCGGTCTTGGACGGATGGGCGCAAACATGGTGAGGCGGCTTCTTCGGAACTCCCACCAATGTGTTGTTTTCGATACGAACCCGGAGACGGTGGCCGGGCTTGTCGCCGAGGGGGCGATCGGCGCGTCATCGCTCGAGGATTTTGTTTCAAAACTGGAAAAGCCCCGTGCGGCCTGGATCATGATTCCGGCGGCGATCACCGATAAGATTGTGGGTGAGCTCGCCGCGCTCCTTAAGGCGGACGACACGATTATCGATGGCGGAAACTCGTATTTCCGGGACGACCGTCGGCGCAGCGAATCCCTCCGGCCGAAGGGGATCCACTATCTGGATTGCGGCACGAGCGGCGGCGTTTGGGGGCTCGAGCGCGGCTACTGCATGATGATCGGCGGCGACAAGGTTGCTGTGGATCGCCTGGATCCGATCTTCAAAACGCTGGCTCCCGGGCCCGGTGCGATCGAGCGTACGCCCGGGCGCGAGAGCCTCGGCGGCACGGCCGAAGAAGGGTATATTCATTGCGGGCCATCCGGGGCCGGGCACTTTGTGAAGATGGTTCACAACGGTATCGAATATGGAATCATGGCCGCATTCGGCGAGGGTTTCGATATTCTTGCAAATGCGAATGCCAGCACGAAGGCAACCAAAGCCGATGCTGAGACTGCTCCCGCCATGCACCACGATCTCGACTACGATCTCAACTTGGCTGACATCTCGGAGGTCTGGCGCCGAGGCAGCGTCGTGAGCTCGTGGCTGCTCGATCTCGCCGCCGCGTCGTTTGCCGGCGATCCCACGCTTTCTAAATTCTCCGGCCGCGTCTCCGACTCGGGCGAAGGCCGCTGGACGATCATGGCCGCCATCGAGGAGGCTGTGGATTGTGAGGTTCTCACTGCGGCTCTCTACGCCCGATTCCGTTCCCGCAAGGAACATACAATGGCTGAAAAAGTCTGCTCAGCCATGCGCTACCAGTTCGGCGGACATCTCGAACGCCCGGCTAACCCATAAAGTTCTGTGCTGACGGCGCATCGCCCGCCGGTTACAAGGTGCGAAAGGGAAACAGGTAAATATTTTTGATGTGAGCGACCAATTGTTGACTCTGGGAATCGAGGGTGGAGGGACGAGGACGACTTGGTGCTTGGTCAGTGAGGACGCAGCGTTACGGGCTGAGGGCACGCTGGGCTGCGGTAACGTGGCAATGATGAGCGACGAGGAGTTGCGCGCTCTTTTTCACTCTATTGCGCAGTCGCTACCGGCCATGCCTGGGGCGATCGGTGCCGGGCTTGCCGGCGTGGTCAATCTCGCAATGAAGACCCGTGTCGAGGCGCTCCTCGGCGAAGCATTTCCACTGGTGCGGCGCATTGTGGTCGATGATGACGCCTTCGCAGGTTTTCTGGCGGCTCATCCGTCGGGCACCGGGATATTGGCGATCGCGGGAACGGGAAGTTTCGTGCTCGGCTGCAGCGAGGGGCGCTGGGCCCGCGCGGACGGCTGGGGGCATGTTGCCGGGGATGCGGGAAGCTCATATCACCTCGCTGAAAGCGGGCTCCGCGCCGTATTTGCCCATTACGATGAGAGCGGCATGGTGAGCGAGCTTGGCTGCGCATTGCTTGCGAATACGTGTCTGAATTCTTTGGAGGATCTCAGCTGTTGGGTAACGCAGAACGCAGCGAGCAAGAAGACGATTGCCGGCCTGGCGCGTGCGGTGGTGGGCGCGGCGGAGGCGGGATGCCCGCTTGCGCTTGAGTGTGTGGCCGAAGCCGCCGGATCCCTTGCGCGCAGCGTGGCGACGGTCGCGCGCCGGCTGGAAATGGAACGGCCATCTGTAGCCTTGAGCGGGGGACTGCTGGCAAACGCGACATTTTATCGGGAGAACTTTTCCCGGCAGCTTTCCGAGTGGCTGACTCCATCGGAAATCCGTATCAGCACAACGCCGGGAACGTTGGGGGCGGCGCGGTTGGTAACGTCGACCGCTATGATTCAGCCCGTCGCGGAGCCGCCAGTCAGCGAGGTTCGTGACAGCAACACCGAACAGCGCAACCCGCGGACAAGGCACCTCGAACAGTGCACGGTGCCCGAGTTGGTCGAGCTGTTTCTGAGCGAGAGCGAACGGGTTGCCCCGGCTCTGCGCGCGGCGGCGCCGCAGCTGGCGTGTGCGACGGATTTGATAGCCGCCAGCTTGCAGGGCGGCGGCCGCTTATTTTATATCGGCGCCGGAACGAGCGGGCGCTTGGGAGTATTGGACGCGAGCGAAGTGCCGCCCACCTTTGGCGTCCCCACAACGGTGGTGCAGGGCATCATGGCCGGTGGTCTCCCAGCGCTGGCGCTGGGCGTCGAAGGTGCTGAGGACGACCGGTGGGCCGGAGAGGAAGCGATACGCCAGCGCGCGGTTGGGGCCAACGATGTGGTGGTGGGCATCGCTGCCAGCGGACGGACCCCTTTTGTCATCGCAGCGCTCGAGGAGGCCCAGCGGCGCGGAGCGAAGACGATCATTTTGACCTGTAACCCGCGTCGCCCCGCAATGCGCGTGGCTCCCGATGTGGAGGTGGATATCCCGACCGGGCCGGAATTTTTGACTGGCTCAACGCGCCTCGCCGCAGGCACGGCAACCAAGATCGCGTTGAACCTTCTATCCACTCTGGCGATGATCCGGCTGGGCAAGGTGCGAGACAACCTGATGATCGACGTGCAGGCGACCAACGGGAAGCTGCGTGATCGTGCGACACGGATCGTGATGGAGCTGGCTGGCTGGGACGAAGCCCGGGCGAAAGCCATGCTGGCGAGCCACGGCTGGAATATCCGCTCCGCGCTGGCCGGGGCCCCTGACCAAGCGAGCCCCCCGGACGGCTCGGGCAAGCCGGGTTTCGGGTGATCTCCGCTATTCGTCGAGGGCTTCGAGCTCGCTCGTTGTGACGCGGAGGACCTCTTCGATGGAGGTGACGCCGTCGGCGACTTTGAGCCATCCGGCGCGGCGAAGCGGGATCATGCCCTCGCGCAGAGCGAGCTCGCGCAGGTCGGGGCCGGAGGCGCGGCGCTGGATCATTTCCTGAAGGCGGGACGTCATCATGCAGATTTCGAAGAGCGCGGTGCGGCCGGCGTACCCGGTGAGCCGGCAGCGGTCGCACCCGAC
>Ga0194063_10001990_pt1 | contig 12925 bp, 12 predicted proteins | sample SepL3720m_MetaG_FD_155459 | JGI IMG/M metagenome (GOLD analysis project Ga0194063, IMG submission 155459) | Anoxic zone freshwater microbial communities from boreal shield lake in IISD Experimental Lakes Area, Ontario, Canada - Sep2016-L373-20m | ecosystem: Environmental > Aquatic > Freshwater... | reverse complement strand
GCCTGGAGGGACGGGAGGCCCGCGCCCGCACCCGAATGAAAGAGGGCGACAACGTCTTCGTCGCACTGTCGTGGTCCAAGCACCCGGCACCACAGACCTACGAGGAAGCCACCGAGAAGATGTGGCAGACCTCGGAGGCGTGGCGGCAGTGGATCAATATCGGCCATTTTCCCGACCATCCGTGGCGGGCCTACCTTCAGCGCAGCGCGCTCACGCTCAAAGGGCTGACCTACTCCCCCACCGGCGCGCTGCTGGCGGCCAGCACCACCTCGCTGCCGGAAACCCCTCAGGGAGAACGGAACTGGGACTACCGCTACGCGTGGGTACGAGACTCGACGTTCGCGCTGTGGGGTCTTTACACATTGGGACTGGACCGCGAGGCCGATGATTTCTTCTCCTTCATCGCCGACGTCTCGGGTGCGAACAACGGTGAGCGCCAACCGTTGCAGGTGATGTACGCCGTCGGCGGCGAACGTGAGCTGGTCGAGGGCGAACTCGATCACCTCTCCGGTTACGACGGGGCCCGCCCGGTCCGGATCGGCAACGGCGCCTACAACCAGCGCCAGCACGACATCTGGGGCACCATGCTCGATTCGGTGTACCTGCACTGCAAGTCGCGGGAGAACATCTCCGACGCGCTGTGGCCGGTGCTCAAGGAACAGGTCGAGGAGGCCATCAAGCACTGGCGCGAGCCCGACCGCGGGATCTGGGAGGTGCGTGGTGAGCCGCAGCACTTCACCTCATCCAAAGTGATGTGCTGGGTGGCCCTGGACCGTGGCGCGAAACTGGCCGAGTTGCAGGGGTCGAAGAGTTACGCCCAGCAGTGGCGGGCCATCGCCGACGAGATCAAGGCCGACGTGCTGGCCAACGGTGTGGACTCCCGCGGGGTGCTGACCCAGCGCTACGGCAACAACGCCCTGGACGCATCCCTGCTGCTGGTGCCGCTGGTTCGTTTCCTGCCCGCCGACGATCCGCGGCTGCGCGCGACGGTGCTGGCGATCGCCGACGAACTCACCGAAGACGGCCTGGTGTTGCGTTACCGGGTGGATGAGACCGACGACGGCCTTTCCGGCGAGGAGGGCGCGTTCACCATCTGCTCGTTCTGGCTGGTGTCGGCGCTGGTCGAGATCGGCGAGCTCAGCCGCGCACGGCACCTGTGCGAGCGGCTGCTGTCGTTCGCCAGCCCCCTGCACCTCTACGCCGAGGAGATCGAGCCCAGCACGGGCCGGCATCTCGGGAACTTCCCCCAGGCGTTCACCCACCTGGCGCTGATCAACGCGGTGGTTCATGTGATCCGCGCCGAGGAACAGGGCGACGGCACCGGGGTGTTCCAGCCGGCGAACGCGCCGGGTTGATTCACCGGCCGCGACTGGCGTTGCCGAGCATCAGCCGGACCAGATCGGTGGCCCTGCCGGCTGCGACGCGGCGGGCCGGCTGCACGTCGGTGATGGCGACGTCGACGTCGACGATGCAGTCCGCGGCGAGGCCGATGGCATGTTCGGTGGGGAACACCGAATGCTGATCGGCCGCACCGGTCAGGATCGTCGCCGAGAGGATCCCATCGGTCTGCCGCACGTCGGTCACCGTCCACTGCAGATCGGCGGTCTCGGTGATGTGCACGCTGACCCGGGTGTCGGCACAGGAGCGCCACTGGGAGATGAAGCTGGAGAACATCCGGGCGGCCTCGATATCGGAGGCGAACCGGACCACCCCGGCGTGGACGCTGGAGACCGTCATGCCCTGGCCATACCGCGCGAAGTCCTGTAAACCCACACCGCGGACGTCGCCCTTTTCGTAGACAACTCGCATCAACGGCGATACCGCCCCCAGGCAGTCCAGCGGTGAAACATCCTTGCTGTCCCGAATTCCGTTGGGCAGCAGATTGATATCGCCGACAGAGGGCGGTGCTGCCGGATCGAGCGGATTTCCGACCGCGTAAGCAACCTGCTCAGAGGTGGGCAACATCTGCTGCAGGCCCACGCCCTGCCGGCGCGTCGGAGCGCCGGCGATTGTCGCCGAACATGACGCCAGCACAACAGAACTCAGCACAGCAGAACTCAGTACAGCGCCGAGACCCCGCACGCACCGCCCCCGAACGACTCGACAGTCGTGAGTAATGGACCCCTACTTCCGCGTCTTGTCACCTGATTTGTCGCCGGCGGAATCGGTCGACAGCGCCGCGACGAAAGCCTCCTGCGGGACCTCGACCCGCCCGATGGTCTTCATCCGCTTCTTGCCTTCCTTCTGCTTCTCCAGCAGTTTGCGCTTGCGGGTGATGTCGCCGCCGTAGCACTTGGCGAGCACGTCCTTGCGGATGGCCCGGATGTTCTCGCGCGCAATGATTTTCGAGCCGACCGCCGCCTGGATCGGAACCTCGAACTGTTGGCGCGGAATGAGCTCTTTGAGCTTGGAGGTCATCTTGTTGCCGTAGGCCTGGGCCGAGTCCTTGTGAACGATCGCGCTGAAGGCGTCGACGGCCTCGCCCTGCAGCAGGATGTCGACCTTGACCAGCGCGGCCTCCTGCTCGCCGGCCTCCTCGTAGTCCAGGCTGGCGTAGCCGCGGGTGCGCGACTTCAGCGAGTCGAAGAAGTCGAAGATGATCTCGCCCAACGGCATGGTGTAGCGCAGTTCGACCCGCTCCGGCGACAGGTAGTCCATGCCGCCGAGTTCACCGCGGCGGGACTGGCACAACTCCATGATCGTGCCGATAAAATCACTCGGCGAAATCAGCGTGCACTTGACCACCGGCTCGTACGTCTCGCGCATCTTGCCCTCGGGCCAGTCTGAGGGGTTGGTGACGATCTTTTCGGCCCCGTCTTCCCCGATCACCCGGTAGACGACGTTGGGCGAGGTGGAGATCAGGTCCAGGTCGAACTCGCGTTCCAGGCGTTCCCGGGTGATCTCCATATGTAGCAACCCCAGGAACCCGCACCGGAATCCGAACCCGAGCGCCACGGAGGTCTCAGGCTCATAGGTGAGCGCGGCGTCGTTGAGTTGCAGCTTGTCCAGGGCTTCGCGCAGATTGGGGTAGTCCGAGCCGTCCACCGGGTAGAGCCCCGAGTACACCATCGGCCGGGGTTCGCGGTAGCCGGTGAGTGCCTCGGTGGCGCCGCGGCGAGCGCTGGTGACGGTGTCGCCGACCTTGGACTGGCGCACGTCCTTCACGCCGGTGATCAGATAGCCCACCTCCCCGACCCCGAGTCCGACCGTGGGTTTGGGTTCCGGCGAGACGATGCCGACCTCGAGCAGTTCGTGGGTGGCGCCGGTGGACATCATCTTGATCTTTTCGCGCGGGGTGAGCGTGCCGTCGATCACCCGGACGTAGGTGACCACACCGCGGTAGATGTCGTAGACCGAGTCGAAGATCATCGCCCGGGCCGGGGCGTCGGCATCTCCGGTCGGCGCGGGCACCTGCCGCACCACTTCGTCGAGCAGTGCGGTGACACCCTCGCCGGTCTTGCCCGAAACGCGCAGCACGTCGCCGGGCTCGCAGCCGATGATGTGCGCCAGTTCCGCGGCATAGCGCTCCGGATCGGCGGCGGGCAGATCGATCTTGTTGAGCACCGGAACGATCGTCAGACCGCGGTCCAGCGCCAAGTACAAATTGGCCAAGGTCTGCGCCTCGATGCCCTGGGCGGCATCGACCAGTAGCACCGCACCCTCGCAGGCCTCCAGCGCGCGGGACACCTCGTAGGTGAAGTCGACGTGGCCGGGGGTGTCGATGAGATGAAGGACATAGTCGCCGGCGACCAGGCCGCCGGGGCCGCCGTCGTCGCCTTCATTGACCGTCCAGGGCAGCCGCACGTTCTGGGCCTTGATGGTGATACCGCGCTCGCGCTCGATGTCCATCCGGTCGAGGTACTGGGCTCGCATGTCCCGATCCGCGACGACACCGGTCAACTGCAGCATCCGGTCGGCGAGCGTGGACTTGCCGTGATCGATGTGAGCAATGATGCAGAAGTTACGAATCTGCGCCGGCGCAGTAAACGTCTGATCGGCGAAACTGCTGATGGGAATCTCCTGGTGAGCGCGCGGGTTCCGGCGCGACAAGCGTATCGACCCCGCCCCCGCGGGGCACAATCGCGCCGCGCACGCCTCCCCGATCCTCGCCTATGCTGTCCCAATGGCGTCGCAGTGGAGGACGTTTCAGCGCATTCTGCGAGAGACGGAGCACCTCGTGTTCACCGAGGCTCCCAAATTGATCCGTCATCTACAGAACCCCGACGCAGTCCAACGGACCATTCAGAACGGCATTCAGACGGGCCTGCGACTGGGTATCCAAGCGTTGGTCGCCACGGCGATGCCCCCGCCACGGCCGGTGGCGATCACCGCCGGCCGGCCGGTCACCCGCGACAGTGCCCCCACCGCCCACCGGGCGCGCAAGGTGGTCTACGCGCCCGATCTCGACGGCCGGGCCGATCCGGGAGAGATCGTGTGGACCTGGGTGGTCTACGAGGACGATCCGACCCGCGGCAAGGACCGTCCAGTCCTGGTGGTGGGCCGCGACCGGCGGTCACTGTTGGGTCTCATGCTGTCGAGCCAGGCCCGCCACACCCACGACCCCGGTTGGGTGCATATCGGCGCCGGTAGCTGGGATCACGAAGGCCGCCCCAGCTGGGTGCGCCTGGACCGGGTGCTCGACGTTCCGGAGGAGGGCATCCGCCGCGAGGGCGCGATCGTGGACCGGATCACCTTCGAGGTCATCGCGACCCGGCTGCGCACCGAGTACCGCTGGAGCTAGAACGCTGCACGTCGTCGAATCGGCTAGCCGCCCTGGGTGATATAGGCCTGCAACTGCTGGCGTTCGGCCTGCAGTTCCTCCATCCTGATCTTCACCACGTCGCCGATGCTGACGATGCCGGCCAGCCGGCCGCCGTCCAGAACCGGCACATGGCGAACGCGGTTGTTGGTCATCAGGGCAGCCAAACCGTCGATCAGATCGTCCGGCCGGCACGTCACCACGACCTCACTCATGATGTCGGTCACCGGCCGGCGCAGCAGGTCCGGCCCGACGGTGTGGAGTTGGCGCACGACATCGCGTTCGGACACGATGCCGATCACGCCGCCCAATCCCCGGTCGCTGCGCTCCTGCCCGCCGGCACCCAATCCCCAGTCGCTGCGCTCCTGCCCGTCGGCACCCAATCCCCAGTCGCTGCGCTCCTGCCCGTCGCTGGGCCCGATCACCACCATGGCGCCGATGTTGTGCACGGCCAGTTCGGCCAGCAGGCCGGTAACCGTGGTGGTCGCGGTGACAGTCGCCACCGCGGAGCCCTTGCCGCGCAGGATGTCCGCGATACGCATGGAGCCCCCTTGTGTGGGCTACATCACACCACGGTGGAGCGTCTAGGCGCCAGCGGGAAGTTCGGGTGAACGACGACGGCCGCCACGCTGAACGTGGCGGCCGTCGCGGCAAGAAGTCGAAAACGACTACTTCTTGATGACCTTGCCATCCTCGTCGAGGTGCTCGATCTCGGCTTCCTGCTTGCGCAGGGTCTCCTTGACGACCTCGGTGCGCTCGGTCTCCTCCGTGCGCAGCCGGATCTCCTCGGCGACGTGAGCGGTCTTCGACACCACGGCCTCTTCGCGGGTCTCGATGACCTCGATCGTCGAGTCGCTCCAGTCCCAGTCGTCAGCAACCGCTTCGTTGACGGCCTTGCGCAGCACCTCGGCGTGCACCTCGGTCAGGTTGACCTTCTCCTGGACCTCACGCGCGGTCACATAACGGCGGACCCGGGTCTTACCGGCCTCGACCGTGCGCTTGCCGACCTCGAGCTGCTCCTCGGCCAGCCGGAGGACGCCTTCCTTGACGTCACCGAGCGCCTTGTGCTCGGCGACGATGCCGGCGCCGCGGGCTTCGAGGTCGACCGAGTTGTGCTTGGCGAGGATGCCCTCGGCCTTCGCGGCCTCGGCGTCATCCTTGACCCGCACGGTGAGGATTGCGCCGCCATTGGCCAGCGCCTTCTGATATGCGGCTCCCTCGTACAGCTTGACGTCGTTGCCGAACAGCGACCGCCACAGACCGGGGCCGGCCGCGGTACGGCCAGAGCTCTTGGCGACGGCTGCTTGGTCGAGGGTGTTCACATCGGGGTCGGCGAAACCAGCGTTCTCGAGGGCCTTCTCAGCGCTACGGCTGGCAGCGACCGTGTCGAACAGGACGACGATCTCGTGGCTCTTGGTGGACATACAAACAGCTCCTTCTCGTTACTTCGGTTGTTGATTTGCCGGCCGTCGTCTACTGGACGGCCTTTCAGCGCGGGCGGCCGGTCTCGGGCCGTCGTCTGAACTCTGTGGCGCCACGCGATCGACCGTGGCTTCCTGCACCCGCACGGTGACTTCCTCGACGTGCTTCTCGACCGAGCGCACTTTGCGGACGTGCAATTCCTCTTTCAGCACCAGGCGGCGTTCGAAGAACACCACCTCTTCGACCACCGGAATGATGATCTCGTCGGCGGTCTCCCGCACCCGGGGCGCTTTCTTAATCTGCTTGCCGATGGGAACTCGGCGAATTTCGACGGTCTCGCTGGTCAGGGGGATGTTGACCTTCTGGGTGCGCTCGGTGGTGGTGCGCCGCACCCGCACCCGGCCCGTCTCAACGACCCGTTTCCCGACGTTCAGCGTCTCGACGGCCAGCCGGATGACGGCTTCGTCGTCCAGGCGGATGGCGGCTTCGTCGTCCAGCACTTCATCAGCGGTTTTCTTGGCCGCCCGCTTACTTCCCCGGCCGTTCCCGCTAGTCCCCCGGCCGTTCCCGCCGTCTGTCTGCGTCACGTCGCCACTGCCACTCTCCGAGGTCACCTGCCCGATTGGGCACATCAGCCGTTTTAGCCGACTGCGGGCGATGTTAGACGCCAATTCCGCAATTTAGCAAAGCTGTTCATGCTGTCTTCAACTTCGCGTTGATCGCCGCGCCACGGCCCGCAAAGTGCCCACCCCCGCTCTTGCGGCAGATTAGTCGATCCGCACCGCGAACGGCGCGGCGATCCCGGGATTGCGCGCACTGCGATAGAAATAACCATGATCGACATCACCCTCACCGGAACCGGCAGTCCGATGGTCGACCCGAACCGGGCCGGCCCCTCAACTCTGGTAGCCGCCGGAGGCCAGACCTTCCTGGTGGACTGCGGGCGCGGGGTGTTGATGCGGGCCGCGGCGGCCGGGGTGGGGGCGGCCAACCTGACCGCACTGCTGCTCACCCATCTGCACAGCGACCACATCACCGACCTCTCCGACGTGATCACCACCCGGTGGATCACCACGTTCGTGGCCACGCCCCTGCCGATCATCGGGCCGCCCGGCACCAGGGCGGTCGTGGAGGCCACCCTTGCCGCTCTGGCGCCGGATATCTCCTACCGCATCGGCCATCACGCCGATATCACCGAACCGCCTTCGGTGCAGGTGCACGAGTACAGCGAGGGTCAGGTCTGGGATTCCGGCGGCGTGCGGATCACCGCCGCACCGACCGACCACCGACCGGTGGAACCCACAATCGCCTTCCGCATCGAGTACGACGGCGCCTCGGTGGTGCTGGCCGGCGACACGGTGCCGTGCAGTTCCCTCGACGATTTGACCCGCGGGGCAAACGCTCTGGTGCACACGGTGATCCGCAAGGACCTGGTGGCGCAGATGCCCGCTCAGCGGATCCGAGACATCCTGGACTACCACTCGTCGGTCGAGCAGGCCGCGGCCACTGCAGCCCGGGCCGGGGTGGGCACCCTGGTGCTGACGCACTACGTGCCGCCATTGGTTCCCGGACAGGAGGACCAGTGGCGCGCACTGGCCGCGGCCGAGTTCGGCGGCCGGGTGGAACTCGGCGGCGACCTGCTGCGCGTCTCGGTGGAAAGCTAAGCGAGCCTGGTCATCTCGACCACCACGTCGAGATCACTGGACCCCTGGCCCAGATAGATGCCTTTGAGCGGGGTCACGTCGGCGTAACTGCGGCCGAACCCAACGCTGATGTATTGCTCGTTGATCTCGGTGTCGTTGGTCGGATCGTAGTTCCACCAATTCCCGGTCCAGGCCTGGATCCAGGCGTGGCTCTCACCCTCGACGGACTCACCGATGGCCGCATCGGAATTGGGGTGCAGATAACCCGATACGTAACGGGCGGGAATTCCCATGGCGCGCAGCAGGATCAGAGACAAGTGCGCGAAGTCCTGACACACGCCCTTGCCCTCCTGCAGGGCGTCCAGGCCCGAGGAGTGCACGCCAGTGGTGCCCGGGACGTACTGCAGTTCGTTGCGCACCCATTCGACGGTCGCCAGTACCGCGTGGTGCGGCTCATGGCTCTTGGCGATCTGTTTGGCGACCCGGTCGGTGCGCTTGCCGGCGGGGGTGTAGCGCGCGGTGGGCGTGAGGACCTCGTGATATCGGTCCAGTACCGCGTAGGACTGCAGATCCGTCCAGCCGACGGTCGAGATGCGCGGCTCGGGCTTGTCGGTCTCCACCACCGATGAGGACGTCACCTCGAGTTCTGCGTGGGGGGCGTGCAGGTCGAAGGCGGTCACCGCGGTACCCCAGTAGTCGACGTAGCGGTATGACCGTGTGGCAGGGGCGGTCTCGACGCGGTTGACGATGACGTTCTGCCGGGAGTCCGACCTCGGGGTCAGCCGTGCCTCGTTGTACGACGCGGTCACCGGCCCCTTGTAGGCGTACCCGGTCGCGTGGATCACCCGCATCCGCCACATCAGGCCCGGCCCTCCAGTCCCTCGGCCACCAGCACGGGACCCTTCTGCCCGGCATCGGACCATTCCACCCACGGGGCAAGGCGGAAGTACCTGAGCCCCAAGGCTTCTCCCACCTCGTGACAGGTAGTCTGCAGGCCGGCCAACCGGACTTCCAGCGAATCCAGCAGCGCCCCCGGTCGGACGAACTCGAGCTCGCTGCGGGCCCGGCCGAGCAGGCGGCGCCCCTCCGAACCCGCCGCATCGCTTGAGCCGCGCATCAACTGGTCGAGGCTGTGTTCGGCAAGCTTGAGCGAGTAGAAGGCCGACCGCGGGAACTGCCGGTCGAGCAGCATGAACTCAACCACCCGGTTGGCGTCGAGAACCCCGCGGTGGGTGCGCAGGTAGGTGTCGTGGGCGCCGGCGGCGCGCAGCACGCTCACCCAGGTCGGCGAAGAGGCGCTGTCACCGACCCGGGACAGCAGCAGCCGCATCGTCATATCGACCCGTTCCAGCGTCCGCCCGAGGAGCAGGAACCGGTAACCGTCGTCGCGGGACAACGTGGAGTCGGCCAGACCGGCGAACATCGCGGCCCGGCCCTCGACGAAGGTGAAGAACTCGTGCGGTCCGAGCCGCCGGGCGGCCCGCTCCCGTTCGGGCAGCGCGTTGTAGGTGGTGTTCAGGCACTCCCACATGTCTCCGGAGATGACCTCGCGCGCCGACCGGGCGTTCTCCCTGGCGGCGCTGATCGCGTCGACGATCGAGCAGCCCTGGGGCAGGTCGCGGCTGAACGCCACCAGGTGCGTCAGCGCCCACATGTCCAGCCTGGTCTTGGGCGGTTCGATCCCGAGGACCTCCAGCAGAATCCGGGAGGCCTGGTCGGGGTCGATGCTGGAGTCCTCCAGTAGCTGATGAACCGTCACGTCCAAGATGCGGGCGGTGTCGTCGGCCCGTTCGACGTAGCGGCCGATCCAGTACAGCGCTTCGGCGTTACGCGCCAGCATCACTGCACCCCGCTCTGTTGTTGCTGTTGTTGCTGCTGTTGGTGACCGGAAACGGATTGCTGCTGAACCGCTTTCATCTCGGCGACGGCGGCCGACCGGGGCAGCGTGCGCACCACCTGGGCGGCGGCCAGCTCACGGGTGGCCGCCGAGGCACGGGATGCCAGCACCCAGGTGTCTTTGGAACCCCCGCCCTGACTGGAGTTCACTACCAGCGAGCCCTCGGTGAGGGCGACCCGGGTCAGCCCGCCGGGCAACACCCAGACCTGTTCGCCGTCGTTGACCGCGAACGGGCGCAGGTCGACGTGGCGGGGCACCAGAGTGTCGCCCACCTTGGTCGGAACCGTCGACAGTTGAACAACCGGCTGGGCGATCCAGCCCCGGGGGTCGGCCTGGACCTTGCGCCGCACCGCCGCCAGTTCCTTCTCCGAGGCGTACGGGCCGAACACGATCCCGTAGCCGCCCGAGCCTTCGACCGGTTTGATGACCAGTTCGTCGATGCGGTCGAGCACCTCGGCGCGTTCCTCGTCGAGCCAACAGCGCAGTGTGTCGACGTTGGCCAGCAGCGGCTTCTCGCCGAGGTAGTACTCGATGATGGTGGGAACGTAGGTGTAGACCAGCTTGTCGTCCCCGACCCCGTTGCCGACTGCGCTGGAGATCACCACGTTGCCGGCCCTGGCGGCGTTGAGCACGCCCGCCACCCCGAGTACCGAGTCGGGACGGAACTGCATGGGATCGAGATACTCGTCGTCGACGCGCCGGTAGATGACGTCGACCTGGCGGTCTCCCTCGGTGGTGCGCATGCAGACGATGTTGTCGCGGCAGAACAGGTCCGGCCCCTCGACCAGCTCGACGCCCATCTGCCGGGCCAGCAGCGAGTGCTCGAAGTAGGCGGAGTTGAACGGCCCCGGGGTCAGCACGACCACCGTGGGGTCGGATTCGTTGGTGGCCGCGGCGTTGCGCAGGGCGCGCAGCAGATGTGAGGGGTAGTCGTCGACCGAGCGCACCCGGTGGGTGCCGAACAGGTTCGGGAACACCCTCGTCATGACCCGCCGGTTCTCCATGACGTAGGAGACCCCGGACGGGGAACGCAGGTTGTCCTCGAGCACGCGGAAGGTGCCCTGGGCGTCGCGGACGATGTCGATGCCGGCGACGTGGATACGCACGCCGTTAGGCGGGTCGATGCCGACGGCTTCGCGGTGAAAGTGCTCGCAGGACGTGATCAGCCGGCGCGGGATGACGCCGTCGCGCAGGATCTGCTGGTCACCGTAGATATCGTCGAGGAACCGCTCGAGTGCCATGACCCGCTGGGCGATGCCGCTTTCCAGCTTCGCCCATTCGGCGGCAGAGATGACGCGCGGAACCAGATCGAGCGGGAACGGGCGCTCTTCCTGACCGGACAGCGCGAACGTGATGCCCTGGTCGACGAACGCGCGCCCCAGTGCCTCGGCGCGGGCACTCAGTTCGTCGGGACCGGTGGGGCCGAGTTCGGCGTAGATGCCCTTGTAGGGGGCCCGCGCGCTGCCACGCCGGTCGAACATCTCATCGAACGCCGCACCATACGGGCCCAGATCGCGGTAGCCGCCGAAGATGCGATGATCGTCAGGCGGCGCGAACTGCGGCGGGGCCTGGCTTGCCTCAACCCGCGGAGTGCGAAGGGTCACGGGTCATATGTTCCATCACGCCCGGTGTTTTCGCAGGCTGAGCGGCTCGGCTTTGGGAGTCGGGCCGCAATGCTGGTAGTCTCGTAAAGCGCCGCGAGGGCTCCGGTCCCAGGCAGAGTCCCGGCGAACGACAACCCAGCTTTTGTGAAGGAACTAACGCGTGGCCAACATCAAGTCGCAGAAGAAGCGCAATCTCACCAACGAGCGCCGCAGACTGCGGAACAAGTCGGTGAAGTCGTCGCTGCATACCGCCATCCGAGCCTTCCGCGGTGCGGCGGCCGAGGGCGACAAGGACAAGGCCGGCGAGTTGCTCGCCGCGACCAGCCGCAAGCTGGACAAGGCCGCCACCAAAGGCGTGATCCACAAGAACCAGGCCGCCAACAAGAAGTCGGCGCTGGCCCAGGCCTTCAACAAGATCTGATCGCCACGATCTGATCGTCCCCGGGCCATTGCGGCGCGGTCAGCGACTGGCAGCCAGTTCCGCCACTTTGCGCACCGCGTCTTCCAGCGCGTAGTCCGGGTCGGCCGCTGCGCCTTTGACATCGGCGTTGAGCGCCGCCACCAGCCGGATTGCGGTCGCCACCTTGTCCAGTGACCACCGCCGGGCCTGCTTTTGCACCTTCTGCACCTTCCACGGCGGCATCCCGACCTCCGAGGCCATCCGGTAGTGATCTCCGGACAGCGGCCCGATGCGCGCGATGGCGTGCACCGCCTCGGCCAACGCGTCGGCCACCAGGACGTGTGGAACCCCCCGGGCCATCGCCCAGCGCAGCGCCTCGGCGCTGCCCGCGACGTCGCCCATCACAGCCTTGTCGGCGATGTCGAAGCCGGTGACCTCCTTGCCGCTGTGGTAACGCAGGACTGCAGCGACGTTGACCTGTCCGCCGGTGTCGGCGACCAGTTGGGAGCATGCCGACGCCAGTTCCCGGATGTCCGATCCGATCGCATCCATCAGTGCGGTAACCGTGTCGTTGTCGACCTTGATCTTGAGCCCGCGGAATTCGCCCCGGATGAAGTCGGCCTGCTGGGAGCTCATTTTGATCTTGGCGCACTCATGGGTCTGCGCGCCGAGATCACGGAGCTGACCGGCGAGCGCCTTGGCCCTCCCGCTGCCGGAGTGCAGCACCACGAGAATGGTGCCGTCCGGCAGATCCGCCGCGGCCGAGGCGATCAGTGCGACCGCATCCTTGCCCGCCTCGTCGGCGGACTCCAGGACCACGACCCGTTCGTCGGCGAACAACGACGGGCTGAGCAGTTCGGCCAGTTCGTTGGTCGATACCTCACCGGCCCGCAACCGGTTGACCGGCACATCGTCGTTCCCGGCGGCGGTTCGCGCCGTCCGAAGGATGTCGCTGACCGCCCGCTCGACCAGAAGGTCCTCGCCACCGAGAACAAGATGGAGTCCGGCGGTCTCGCTCACCCCCCGATGGTGTCACGCGGGACTGACGAGACCCGACACCGACCACGCGATGAGGCAGAGCGCGGCGGCACCGGCGACGAGACGGAACCACCGCCGCCGCCACAGCACCACCGCCGCCACGGTGAGAGCACCCACTGTGGCGAAGCCGGCCCAGCCCGACGGCACCGCCACCGCCGCACC
>Ga0194063_10001989_pt1 | contig 12927 bp, 11 predicted proteins | sample SepL3720m_MetaG_FD_155459 | JGI IMG/M metagenome (GOLD analysis project Ga0194063, IMG submission 155459) | Anoxic zone freshwater microbial communities from boreal shield lake in IISD Experimental Lakes Area, Ontario, Canada - Sep2016-L373-20m | ecosystem: Environmental > Aquatic > Freshwater... | reverse complement strand
GTTTAACGGTCTGTTTATTGTTAAATAGATTATTGAAAAAGTTTGCTATTTTACTAAATATTGATTCTGAAGCGATATTGTTGCTATTTAATCCATTACTTCCGTCATAAAAAGCTATGTTTGGGCTTTTATCAAGGCCCATTTCATATGCCATATTCAAAGATTGATCATCACCAGACATACCATCTTCAACGCGTTGATCAATTGTGTAAAGGTAATAATATTTCATATCTTGACTTGCACTTGACATACATTCAGATCCGTCCGAGCCTTGGAAGTCCTGACCAGTAAATCCAATTGGATCAGATCTATTAATGCAGCGTTGTAAGAATTCGTCATAACTTTTAATAGTAGTGCCCTTTGGTACTAATAATGGTGGCGTGTATTTAGGTATCACTTCCCCAGTTTCTGAGTCAATGTCACCCTTTAAGGCTAAATAATTTGCAATTTCAACAGGGTCTGTGTCTAGGTATTCGGTTGGGATTCCATATACTAGATTGCAATATGGGTCTGCTGCAAGCTCAAGGTTTATGTAATCTAAATCCTTACACATTCCATATTCTTCGGCACTAAGCGCATAGGTTTGTTGATTATTAATATGAGCGAGCGACCCTGTAGTGAGTGAGGTAATCGAACCAATTGCGGATGGTAATGATGACATGTTGTAGATATAAGGTGCAATATTTAGAGCAAATTTACCCAAAAAGGTATTTGTATTAGTTATATCCAATGGACTATATGCAATTTGATCTTCTTCAGCATATTCTTTTGCGACTTCTGTTGATAACTTCTTATACATTACGGCTTGTGGCTTGCTCATTATGGAATTTCCACCGCCTGCTGCTAATTTACCCATCATAGCAGAAGACCCAGGGGTCATGGCTTCAAGTGATAACATTCCCACTGTGCTTTTATCCACTAGTTTTCCGGCTACGATATCTTTTAGCATTGCTGGTATTAAAGTAATAGCTATAGCTACAGCGGCCCAACCGGCAGCTTGAGCAACTTGTCCTATTTTAATACTTGTTCCACCGCTAAAGTAAGCTACGATACCACTAACTACAAGTGATCCAATTTGAAATAATATATTTTGTGAAATCTTACAAATAGTATTTGGGCTTTTCCCAAGCATAAGATTTATGTAAGATGTCACCGTGGTTAGTGATCCGGCTAATCCTGCACCGACCATAAACTGAGAAGCACTGTCTGGCATTCTGCCAAGTTGACCATAGGCAGCGTATTTGTAACCAAAAGAATCTGTGGCTGAGCCGACGCTTTTAGAGCCATCACTATTTATGGTTGTTGATTCAGTTGTTAGTACTTTACCTATATATTCAACATCCCCCTGATCTGGGTTGCCACCAGCCATTATCTGATCGGCTATTTTTAAGAATATTGAAGCAAAGGCTATTAATTGAACAGCGCGAACGGTTTTTGCGGCAACACCTAGTGCTCTTGTTGAGCCATATAACATACAGGCATTGTCGATTGCGCCGGTTAATTTTAGGCTGTTAATCCCAGTCTTGGCTAACATCCCTAATGTCTCTCCCATAAAATTATCAACTGAGCTGCCTATGCCTTTTGCTATATCAGCAGCATTGTCTGCAACTTCAGTTGCAGCTTTTGTCCCAGGATCGGCAGAATCACCTAATTCATCCACTAATTCATTAGCTTGTTGTTTTGATGAATCATTCGGGTTGCCATCTTTATCTGTCCCATTTTTTGAATCTACATCAACACCTTGTCTTGATTCATCGACAGCATCTTTTGTTATGGATTGGACTTCTTTTAACTTTGCCGCATCGGTATTATCACCTAGATGGACTCCATTTTTATCAATATAAAATAGAGTTCTATCCCAAACCTTATCATAAAAAGAAGCAAACAAAGGGTTGTAGGCTTTTTTAACAGCTAATCTAAATTTAGCATCAGTATTTAATTTTTTATAAAAATCACTAGGACTTATTGGTTTACCTTCGAATTCAATATCTGTTGGCTTGACTCTATTAGCTCTGGCGGTTTCCTCATAGCTGATTTTAATTCCAGCTTCTTTAAATCTGGCAACTTGTTTTTTTGACATTAATTCATATTTACATGCAATTGGTACTAGATTACATGAGCCTTTTGTCATCTTTGCTGAGATGATCTTCTTAGTCCTAACATCCATACTGGTTAATTGGGTGTTGAATTTATTTACCATGACCTCTTTTATCTGAATAATTAATAGTCCTGGAGACATTAATCCAGTTATGCCAATCCCGCCACCGACTAAAGTTAATATAATTGCAGATAATGGACCTTTACGTTTTGCTATTCTAAGATAAGCTTTTGCGCGTGACAGTTTTTTATCTCTGTCTTTTTCCATTCCTTTTCTTTTTTCCGAGATATTTGTTATCCAGCCTGGTTTATCTACTGGATTTCCGTCTTCTTCTTGATCTGATATTGAGCCTTTGGCTGGGGCTTTGGCTGAATTTTCACTGTCTTCTAGATTTTTAGCAGTTTCACTTCTGGATTTATTTTCATCAGCAAAACGACCGATCTCCTCAATAGCAGCCGGATGAATTACGGTTGTTGTTTGACCGTTTGTTTTATCCAATCGTTCTTCGGGATCTCTTAGTTGGCTGTTAGGCATAATTACTTAATATTATAACCTATAATTTCATTAAATTTATGGTTAAAGGTTTGTTTTTTTACTGATTGATTGTCGGAGCGTTATTTGTTGACTGAATTTCAGTTTGTGGGTTAGTGTTTATTAACTGTTTTTCAGTTTCACTGGCTTCGATTTGGATATGGACATGGCTTTGGCCAGCAAAGAACAGTCCTTGGCCTACTGGGAAATTTGCTAGACGCTTTTTTTCTTCGTTAGTTAGTTTGAATACATCCGATAATACATCAATTGCGCTGGCAGATTGTTTCAATAATATTTGCATTGAACTGTTAGCTACAATTGCACGACCCATTTTATTGCTCATAAAATCTTCAACGTCTTGGGTTACAGTTGTTAGGCCTAAATAATATTTTCGAGCTCGTTTTGCTAAACTAAACATAAAGTTGGCCGAATCTTCATATTTCATTAATTGCCAAGCTTCATCAATAATTAACATGCGTTTTTTCTTTTCGGTTCGAATGATATTCCAAACATGGCTAAGAATGACATACATAGCGACTGGTCGCAGTTCTTCCTCAAGGTCGCGAGTGTTGAATACAACCATAGTGTTGTTGATATCGATGTTTGACTGTTGGCTGAAGATACCAGCAAATGTCCCAGTAGTATATTTGCGTAATCTTTGGGCTAATTGCGGACCAGTTCCGCCCATATGGAGTAACGTGTCATAAAGATCAATAATTGTTGGTGGCTGAGAGTTGTGAGTTAATGGATCGCTGGTTATGCCAGCTCGAGCATAAGTGTCGATTAGTGCTTGATCTAAATCGGCTTCTTCGGTTGGGCTAACTGATGCCATTGGGACACCAGCATTTGATGCTTGAATTCCACCTAGCATTAATTTTAATAACCCATGTAAGGTTATTAAATTAGCACGCAAGGCATTTTCAGGATCTTCACTGTCGATAACTTTTGGTAAATCAAACGGATTAATGCGTGTATCTGAGTTTAAACTAAGTCGAATATAGCTGCCACCTACTGCATTGGCTAGTTTTTCATATTCATTCTCAGGGTCGATAATTAAGACTTCACTGCCAATCATCATACTACGTAAAGCTTCTAATTTAACCGTGAAAGATTTACCTGCACCAGATTTAGCAAATACGACCATGTTGGCATTTTCTAGACTGAATCTGTCAAAAATAACTAAACCGTTATTGTGCATATTGATGCCATAAAGTACACCATTTTCTTGGGTTAGATCGGCACTTGTGAATGGAAAGCTGGTGCTGATGGCCCCAGTATTCATATTTCGTCGAATTTGTAATTGATCGGCCATTTGAGGGATTGTGCTATTTAAGCCTTGCTCTTGTTGGCTGCTAGCGACTTTAGTAAAGATCATTTGTTGACCAAATAATGTTTCGATTTTGTGTTGGATATAGCCTAACTCTTCTAGGCTGTCGGCGTATAGGCTGACATAAAGTCCGAAGCGGAAAAATCTTTCAGCGCCAACTTGGATTTGATCACGAAGTTCCTCGGCATCGCCAATGGCTGCTTCTAGGCCTGGGTCTCTGACTATACCCTTTTCGTTATTCATGGCAGTAGAAGCTTCTAATTGGGTAACTTTTTTGCGCAAATTATTTAATATAACCTGGCTGTCGACTGGATAGATAAACATACTGACATCTAAAACTTCATCGATATTAATTAACGAACTAATCCAACCGGTATAAATTTGTCTAGGATATCCATAAACATATAAGGTTCGCCCATATTTTGTGCCTAATCTAAAATATGAACCGTGAATATCTAGGCTGCTTGGGGCTATTAGATCCCTAAGGGTGGTTATGCCTTTTAAGAATGCCTGTTCAACTTCGGCTTGTTCACGAGCTCTTTGTTCATTGGCGATATTTGTTGGGTCGGTTTTTTTAGACATTATATAACTCCCCCATTGTTGATATTTGAGGCCTCACCTGGTCCTTTTTTAACAAAAGTTGAAGTAATATTTTCAAAATCAACCAATGGTTCACGGACGGCGGTGTCGGGATTGTAAAAATTGTAATACAATTCGCCCAGCTCCTTAGTTGATAACTGAATACACTGAACTCCAACTTGAAACAATCCTGCAATTACGGCATCAACGCGGTTTTTTATTTCGGTTTTAGCTTTTTCATAGGCTAAGGTATCGATTTTTGTAACAACATTTTTATTGCTATTGAATATTTTTCCAAAAAAACCTTTTCCTTGAGATACCAGATTTGAAATATCACCTTCAGGGAAGAACGGGATAGCAATGAAAAATGATTTATCCATAATATTTGCTTCTTGAGATAGAATGTCTATAAAATTAATGTAATCATCCATTAAAACGTTTAATAGCATATTGTTTTGTTGTTTTCGGATACCCAATAGCTTATCTAGGTATGGTCCGATATCGACTCGTTGTGACCTGACCAATATTTGGATTGGGAAATTTAATGAATTTAAAAAGTTTTGATAACTAAATTCAACGCCCTCACGCTCTTGGCTGCTCATTAGATCAAAGTTGATTGACTTACAGGCAATCACGGCCCGAAATGTTCCATCGGCCATAACAACTATATTGTCACGTAACTCAGACAATAACAGGCTGTTCTGGGTTGAGTTTGGGTTTTTTGGCTTTTGAGAAGCTGGTTGATTGCCTTCATTGTTGCTGCCAATCATAACTGGGGCGGCATTAGTCGCGATAGGTTGTTGAATTGTAGGTTGTTCAATTGGCGGCATCTTTATTCCCCACTCTGTTTTACTGAATTGATTTATCTTAATGAAATAAATACTTCTTTATTTTCATCAAGTTTATTATTTATTCTGTTTGCTTGACTGGCTATGGTTGCAATAGTTAAGCCATCACTGTTTGTTGCAAGGTTTATTATACCAGCAGATGGAACTTTTTCGCTAGTGGTTATAACCGGTTTTGGCGTTGGGATTATTGGTTTTTCGACTGGTTTTATTTCATTTGTGGCTGTTGCTATATTGCCGGTTTCTAACAGTTCGTTATATTCAACTAATTTTTCTTGAGGAATATCCAATGGTTTTGGTTGGATCTCTTCGACGTTTGAATTTGCAAAATAATCTATGGTTTTGATTTTATCATGCATCATATCGTTAATCTCTTGGCGCCGATGGGCATCACTTTGGTCAAGTTTTTGGTTTAATAGTTGTGCCATGTGATTATCGTTATCTAACATATCTTCTGTGTTTTTAGCGTCTAGGTAGACTTCACTGTTCATCGGGCTGTCTGGAGCTTGGTTATTGACTCCCCTAACTGCCCAACCTTTACTGTCGACAACTTGTGCTAAATAACTAAGTCTTTCCTGGGCTTCGCTTTGTGATATATTTTTTGTTCGATTTTCTTCGGTTGTTTTTGGGGCTGTTATTTCGATTAATGAATCAATACCATCTGGGTCCCATTTGCGTTGTCTAGGTTTTAAATAAAACGATACCATTGCTGCCATGAATATTTCCATAGGCTGATCTTTACGTAATGGTAATGCGATTGCTCCAAAAAATAATATTATTGGTAGCGGTATGATTGATAGTGGTAAGAATAATTGAGATAAACCCCAAGCTAGCGCAATTGCCATAGCGACAATTATTAAATAGATAAACTGACGAAAACTAAATGGGCCTAATATTTTATCATCAGCTTCAACATCTTGAGGAACTTTATATACAGACATTATGCTTATAGTATATCAGACGCAATATTATTTTTGGGCTGAATTGGTATAAAAATAATGGATTATTTTTTATGGATGAGGTCCTCGGCCTGCTAAGAATTCAATCCACTTTCTGTTATTGCCTATACCTAACTCAACTTCAACATTATCTAATGCAGTTGTTGAAGAATTTCTAAGATTATTAATTCCGGCCGCACTACCAGACGCAAGTGTTCTTTCGAAGACGTATTCAAGTTCTTGGTTTGAGGCAGCCACTGTCTTTAATGGTGAATATCTATTGCTTTCAGCCCCACGAACTGCTATTTGGCTGAGATCTAAACTTTGCCCACTATCATTTACTGCATGGCCTTCCAGTGCTGCCTGTAAATCACCAGCCCCCATGAATGTTGGCTTGCTGCTCGATCTAGATAATGTACTTGCTGTCATTCTCATGGTTTCACTACCGCCCTTAGTACTACCCTCCTCGGCAATCATTCTATTCCATGATGATTCGAAATCTGTAAACTGGCCACGCTCCAAAAGGCCTTCCATTGCCGCTGCCTTTACTGCCGGGTCGCTACCTTTAATACCTTTAACTGTTTCCCCATCAGCAATTAGTTTTAACTCAGCACCTGTAACAATAGCTTGTTCTATTTGGGCCTTGGAAGCTGTGACGTTTTCTATGTCTAGTTTATTTGCTAATTGGGCTGCTTGTTGGGCGGTCCTTGTACCCATTAGACCAGTTATAGTTGAGGCGTTTATTGCGGCATTCATCTTACTTACACCTCTTGTTACTGGGTTTTTACCTTTATAAACACCACCAGTAATTTGGGCTCGCTTGATTTGTTGATTTCTTTTGAATGCAGTTGAATAAGCCCCGGCCAATGAAGTTTCTTTTACCTGCTTACCAATATTACTGTTGGCTTTATCGCTCCACCCAGATAGTGTCTTGCCTATACTGCCAGCTGCATTTAAGGAACCTTTTAATAGACTAGGGACAGCAAATAATGGTACTACCCCGACCCCCATGGCTATCAATTGTAATTTAATATCGCTACCTGCGGCGGCGGAATTTAATATTTGTGCTGCTAATTTACCACCACCGAACAGTAAGGCGATAATAGGAAAAACTAGCAATAGACTAGTGAACATATCTTTCCATTTTTTAAACCATGATTCTGTATTTGGTAACAAATACATAACAAATGCTAATGGTGACACAACCACAAGGATAACTATCAACGCGGTTCGTACTAATAATATAAGTATCGTCATAAGAACTGCCAATAAAGCTGCAAGTATTACTGGGAAAGTGATTGAGAGTAGTAATATCGCACCTGCACCTACTGCAGCCGCTGTAATTCCAACCCAAGTGAGACCACTTACTAATGCGCTAGGGGCATTAGGGTCTGGGGCCGTCATTGGCATTGATGCTATAACGCTATCAAAGAAACCACTTAATGAATAGCCAAGAATATTAGATATATCAACCGCTATTTGGCATATAAAGAATGATATATTAACTAATATTGCAGCAATGATTAGTTTTGGAAGCATTTTCTTTATGCCATAGTTGTCTATCCCAAAACTTGTTAATTGGGAGAATATAATAATAAGGAATACTATTACGAAGGCTACGTTGGCTATGTTGCGCATTATTTTCCAGGCATCGTAGGTCCCAGTATTGCCATTGTTGATGTTGGGGTCTGCATTCAACAGTTTAGTATTAGTCCCAAGAAAACTGCCAGCCAAAAATTCAAATGCACCATCGGTAATACTACCTAAAAATTTCAATACAGGGCAAACAATCCAGCCAATGCCATCGACTGCACAAGTTAACTGTTTTTTATCTTCTAGTGCGATTGCTTTGGCCCCATCCAGTCTAATATTAACAATACTCTCTTTGTTAATTTCTTTTGTAAACTCATCAGAGCAAGCAGTATGGTCAGAAGTGAGGCATGCTTTATATTTTCCTGGTTCTATGCCATCGGCAGACCAAGAAATAACTACTTTTGTCGGATCGGAAAGGTCTTCCTTCCTGACAGAATTAGTTGAGCCAGTCTTTACGACCTTATTATCTAAAGACCCCATTATATCTATAGATATGGGACCAAATGTCATTACTGCATTTTCAGTTTCATTGTCTATATCGATAGCAAAGGAGACAAGTACTTGGACCATTTTGCCCCTCGGATTTATTATAGCTTTGCCTGTCACTGGATCGTAACTAACGCCTGAATCAATAGAAACTACTAGCCTTTTTCCAAACACTTTTGTGACTGTTGTACAGTCAGCTTGGGTTTTAATAAAGAGCTTTGCTGCCGAGAAACAAATTTGATATTCTCCAGCGCTAATATCTGTAAAAACTGTTTCTAATGTATAGTTAAAGCCACCATAAATTGAGATGTCTTCTAAATTTACGTCAGCTTTAAATATTGTTTTGGTTTGGATGATGCTAGATGGGGCGCTTTTTTTGGCGATTGTTACATCTATAGATGCTGGTATATCTTTGATTGCTTTGTCGGGGTTTATTTGGAGTGATATTTCCTTTTGATCCGCTGCTTCTACGTCATTATAATTAATGGTTATAGATTTATTATTGAATTCAGGAAATTTGGACTTTAACCCTTCCATATTGGTGCTCAATTTTGTTGAACAAAGATTTTTATAGGTGGTGGTTTGAGCTACGGGTATTTCATTAGGTTTTCGATTAGCTTCGGCAGTCGCTAGGTCTATATAATTTAAATCACTAGGCATATTTATTATACCTGTCTTTGCTCCAGCTGAGGCTAGTTTGATTTCTAGGGCTAGATAACAGGTATCGGCTGTAGAAGTAGGAGCAGGTGCGTTGGGAGCAACAGGGGCTGGTATCGGAGATTGATTTATTGTTAAGTGAGTTAGCGCTGTTGCGGAAGAGATATATGTTAATGACGATTTATCACTAGCCTTTATATTGAAAGTTGCCTTGCCAGATTCAAGTTGGCTGCTGTTTGTTACATATATTATAGTTGGGTTTGAAGTCGGGTTATTTACGTTATATTTATAATATTCACCGGCGCTATAAGCTCGGGGAACAGACGACATATTTAATAAGAAAGCCCCAAAGACAAGAGCTAAAGTCAATTTGATAAATATTTTAAATAATGACTTATACTTCATAATTATTTATCTCTTATTATGGAAAAATAACTTATCCCATATTTTCCATCTATTTTTGATACAGCTAATTCAAGTTGCTGGCCATCACTTATATCATAGATGATTTTAAATTTAGGGTTCAATAAATTAAAAAAGTCATCTCTAGTAGTGCTTTTTGGAGTATTTGAAACAGATAATTTATTATCCGTTAGATCTTTTGACCATATATACCAGCCGTATATGTTAATTTCTTCTTTATATGGTTCTGTAAATAAATTGTATCCAGTATCTGAATCTTTATTATTAATTGAGTCAACAAGACTACTGCTGACTGCTTGGGCCTCTATTTTTTGGCTGTAATCAATAAAGAAATAAATTACCGCGCTAATTAAAGAAACTATTAATAGTGAAATAATAGTAATAATCAATAAACGCTTTTTTGCAAACCCACTACTAAATTTCATCAACATTATAATAAAAATTATAGCATAACTGTTGAGTGAGTCTAGTGCTGATTAGTATTAAAAAATATGAAGGTTGTAGGCATAAACTGCCGCTGGTTCTTGTAAATAATTAATATTTGTCGTATTTTATTTATAGATATGAATATGAAAATAAAACAAACAATATTAGCTTTCTTGTTTATAATTGGGATCTCTATAAATGGGGCTGGCCTGCCAGTTATGGCAGTTGAGATGTGTGGGACTGAGAGATTAGAGCCAGGGCAGAGCTGTTGTGGCGGGGTTGTGACCAGCATAATTAAATGTGAAGATGTTTGTTCTGGCTTGGTTGATGACGCAAAAGTAGCCTGTGAAAAAGATATAACAAAGTCAGGTCTTTGGCAGTTGTTATTGACGGTGATTAATGTGTTGACTGGCGGTATTGCGATTTTGGCAGTTGCTGGGATTGTCTTTGGTTCTGTTAAGTATGCTAGTGCTGGTGGAAATGCCGATCAGGTTAAAAAAGCCAAAGAGATGATTATCAATGTGGTTATTGGATTACTTGCATGGGCCCTGCTGTATTCATTCCTAAACTATTTAATTCCGGGCGGAGTACTTAATTAATTATGAAAAAAATGAATATTTTGTTTATTTTAATTAGTTTGTTTATTGGGTTGATATTCTTTAGTGGACCAGCTGTAAACGCTGCTGGCGGTGAATGTAGTGCTTCGTTTCTAACTTTTCCTACTTGGTATAAAGGATTAACTCTTGACGACGGGTCTGCCGATAAATGCGAGCTTAGGACGATTGGTGATCCCAACCTTAACCCTAAATTCATCGAATTAAAAGCTTTTATTATTAGAGTCGTATTTAATGTTATTGAAATTTTGTTAGTAATTATTAGGTATGTCTCGGTTGTCTTTATCCTTTATGGTGGATTTCAATATTTAACCAGTGCTGGCAATGCGGAAAATATTAAAAAAGCTAAATCAACCATAACTAATGCTATTATCGGTTTAGTTGTGTCTATCTCGGCTGTCGTTATCGTGAATTTAATAACAGGGTTATGGAATTAAGATGAATTTATTTTCTGCACTAATTAGCTCAGGTGATATACCAAAAATAGATGCCATGACGGTTTTTATTAGAGCTTTGAATATTACCTATATTATCATTGGTATTATTGCGGTGGTGGCGATAATTTTAGCTGGGTTTACATTAATAACTTCCGCCGGTAATGCAGAGGCTATTAAAAAAGGTAAAAATACTATTCTATATGCAATCATTGGCCTAATATTTATTGCTTTGGCCTACACTATTACATTTTTTGTGACTAGGAATTTTGGAGCATGAGTAAAATAAAATATATTTTATTAGTTATTGGAGCTGTTTGTGGGTTTAGTCTTGCGGTTGCTAGTCCAACTCTGGCCGCTGGTGATATTAGTAGCTTTTGCGCAGGACTTAGTGCCGCCGAAAGAGCTGCTAGTGCGGTTTGTAAGGATAGTGATAAAAATATCTTCAGTGTTACTGGTAAAATAGTTAGCTTTATATTGTATGCCTGTGGGGCTGTTGCGGTTGTTATGATTATTTATTCTGGACTTTTATATGTCACTTCGGGTGGTAATGATGAGACTATCAAAAAAGCCAAAAACACCATATTGTATTCTATTATAGGCTTAATAGTTGTTTTGTTAGCCTATGCTATCGTTAAATTTGTACTTCAATTGGTTTAATTTTACAGTTATATATTGATTATGTATCGATTATAAGCTATAAATAATAATAAGAATTAACATGCCGTATGGCAAAAAGGAAAAAAATAATTATGAATATCAGAATAAAAAATATAATAGCTGCGATTTTAATGATTCCAGTTTTGTCTATGGGCATTTCTTTGGTTATGCCTGCAATTAGTCAGGTTGGCGCAATTGATCCGCCAATTTCTGGCCCTAACGACGATAGATGCTCAGATCCTGTAGCTAATAAATTAACTATGGAGGATGCTGCTAGGTGTACAGCTGCTCCTGGCGGGAATACTTGCTTGTTCGGTAAAGATTCTGCTGGCAAACCTTGTGTCTTTAACGTCGTTATCACCTTTGCTTTGTATCTAATTGGTGCAATCAGCGTTTTAATGTTGATCATTGGTGGTATTCGTTACACAATGTCTGGTGGTAATGATAAATCGGTTACAGCTGCTAAGAATACAATCCTTTACGCAATTATAGGTCTTGTTATTGCTATTCTTGCCTACGCTATTATCCAGTTCGTATTTACGACCTTAAAGTAAATAGTTAAATCATTGATTTGAATGATCTATCCGCCCACGATGTGGGCGGATATTTTTTGCCAAAAAGTTATTCCAAAAAAGATAACTCCCCTTTTTTATTGGGGAGTTATCTGGTGATTAACTTTTTTGTTTATTATTGGATTTGAATCTTTTTGGCTTGTTCTTGTTTTACTTTAGTAAAGCTAATAGTCAATACACCGTCTTTTAGGACTGCTTCAACTTCATCTTCTTTGACGCTAACTGGTAAGGCTAGTGTTCGGCTGAATTCGCCCCAATAACATTCTTGGATGTGCCAGTTGGTGGCATCAGTGTCGTCACCGCTATTTAGGGTACCGCTGATAGTTAAAATACCATCGCTAATACTGACATCTAGTTCTTCTTTGTTGACGCCTGCTGTTCGAGCTTTGATAACTAACTTGGTGTCAGTTTCATAAACATCAACTGCTAATTGACCTGGGAATTCTTCTTCAGTTTCCCAATCATTGTTTTCAGTTACGGATTCTTCTACCATTGTTGAGTTGTCGTCAAGGAAAGCTGCTGCCAGCTCATCTTCCATTAATAAATCATCTTGTTTTCGTGCCATGATATCCTCCACTTTCTCTAGGCTCTATTGACAAATAGTCTCTCACATTATAACTAACATATCCAGTATAATCAATGTTATAAGGGCCCAATAAGTAAAAAACACAATGATTAATAAATGGCTATATTTAATAGCTCCACACTACTGTTGCGGATGTTACAAAATAGGTAGATTGATAT
>Ga0194063_10001987_pt1 | contig 12954 bp, 13 predicted proteins | sample SepL3720m_MetaG_FD_155459 | JGI IMG/M metagenome (GOLD analysis project Ga0194063, IMG submission 155459) | Anoxic zone freshwater microbial communities from boreal shield lake in IISD Experimental Lakes Area, Ontario, Canada - Sep2016-L373-20m | ecosystem: Environmental > Aquatic > Freshwater... | reverse complement strand
GATTCCCACTGTTCGAGTTGCGCTTGATCCTCGGAAGTCACCGCGACAGGGAAACGGATTTTTGACATGAAATCAATCATGTCAGACGTCAGAAGATTGTAAAGCTATTTGAGCGACACTACACTAGCTTCCTCATGGTCATCGCTTCTTGTGCTGCACCTTTTCTTCTGTTAACCCCCGCATTTTATGTATTTAAACCAAAATGGTGCGAAGAATGCGCTAAATACACAGGTGCGTTCTTTGGCTGCTCATTTCTATTATGTTTTCTAGGCGAGTGGTTTTTTGAAGACAAATTCCCCGAAGTGTGGCCGCTTCGGATCTATCTATATATTTGGGTATTGGGATCACTGGGGTATTGTTGCGTTAGATCTGAAACAAGTCCCCCAGATTACTCATTCGAGAAAACACATTGGTTTTTTATCGCCATGAGTGCTGCTGTTGTGATGGCTGCTGCTGCTGGGATGTGGGTGCCTGATGCTGCTGGAATGTGGGGGCCTGATTACAGAGAACACGGGTATCAGAGTCTTCCATTAAGCGATCGTCGATATTTTAGCGATAGGTGTGAATCGGCTGTTCTGATGTTTATTAGCTCTATGATATGGTTTATTGGGCTTGAAAATGTGATGGGTATACTTTGTGATAAAGTAAGAAAATCTCAATCTCACGCAGACCAGTAAACGACCTCGTTTTTGGGGGAGAGGCGAACGAACGAGTTTTTCATGGCGCAAATCGGATGCCGTCCACCTTGCAACATACTCCATGCGATTCGTTATAAACGGCACGACCCAAAACCTTGCAGACAATTTCGCGGTGTATTCGCTGACAGAGAATCGCATCGTTTTGTGGAACTGCACCGATGCCCATTGCCTGCAATTCCTTCAAGGCTGCGGTCATGGCCTGGGCGGTAAAATATCTCAGTTGGATGCAAATGGCCCGATGCCCGCGTGACTTTGAATTTTTGATGTCCTCGATGATTCCAAACACCAAGGGAAACTTGGATTTCCACTTCCGGTAGAGCGGGATGTTTCGCGCCATTTCTGTTTTAAAATTCAGCAGGCGGTTGGCCAACTCCTTGATTTTGTCCCGATCAGTCTTGCCCTCATCGTCCTCAATCCATTTTGTGTAATAATCGCCGGAGTTGAGAAAATCAAGCAGATGGGCTTTCTCTCTCTCAAAGCGAGGAAACTTCAATTCAGGCCGATCTTGAGCAACGAACATCCTGAAAATCGAAGCATACGGGTTTTTCGACAAATAATCGAAGGATAGCAAAATACAAATTGCCCAAGCTCCATTGTGCATATCGCGATGGTAATCCATGCGCCCTTCTAAAATCCGTGGAAGCCAACAGTGATGCGCGTGGGAAATATCGTGAAAGCCTGCCGCCTCGCCAGATTGTCGCAGGTGCGGTTTCAATTCCCGTGGCAGGCTTGAGATAGCAGTATTGACCGTACCGCTGTTGTCGAATGTGCAGCGATGCTCTTTGCAGTCAATGGCCCTGACAATTCCTTCGGTTCCCTGTTTTTCCAGTTTCGCAATTATTGGCCGTGCCGAATCTGCAAAACTGAGTTGCTGTAATGAATCGAGAATCCCAGCCCGAATTGGATGCTTCTTGTTCAGCCGCCTCTCTTTTCTTCCGAATGCATCGGCATGTTTTTGGGCTTGCGCCGGTGAAAAGCTGGTTTTTTCCTCAATTTTTCGATTCGCGTAATTCTCTGCGAGTCGGTAAACGGTGGCCTGCCTCAGATGGTGCCTCCATAGAGCCTTGTGGACAATCTCCAACATTCCAATCTTCTGAAGCACTGGCAACGGGCTGCAAACGGTGCGACTGTTTTTCGGTCGCTTTATCTGACTGCAATACTCTTGCGCCAACTCACCTGAGATTTGAAAGCCGGTGGGCCGATTTTTCGATGTCAGATAGGCGACGAGACTGAGTAATCCGTTGAGGCGATGCGATGAACACCATTCAAGTTGATGGTAAGATTCCAACAGATTCTTCAAACCTTCCCTTGATATACACAATGACACGCTCTGGGAATAATATGACGGTGCTTTTTCAATTTGTCCTTGTCGGTGATTTTTAGCCTTGTCCTTGTCGGTGATTTTTGGCGTCTTTGTGTCTTTGTCGGTGCTTTTTTGAGAGACCAAGACGGATTGGCCGAAACACGGTGGTTGAGCGGTGATCACGGGGATTCCTCCGAGCAGAGGGGGCAGTCCCGCACTTCCCCCTTGATTGAGCGAATCCAGCCCCGCCCTTCGCAAGTTGAGCATCGCGGCGACCATTTGCGGACTGGCGGGGGATACCCACGGAGGGCTTCGTTTCCCTGACGAGGGCTTGAGGGTAGCGGTTGGCGGTATGACGGCTTGACGGTGCGTGGCCTGCTGAAAAACGTGGTGGCAGGTTCGGCGCACGCGAACACCTTGGCAACGGTCATTTCAATTTCGTTTGCCGGGTCCGGCCTGCGGGTCATGCGGTCGGTAAGCTCGCGGCAGGTCTGGTCAACGCTCATGTCGTTGAACCGGCATGCCCATGCTGCGGACAAAAGCCAGGAATGAACGCCCTCGCCGGATGCGGGGCACGGCGAGATTGGTTTAGATTCGCGGAGTTTCATTGCCCGCCCTCCAGGTCGGTGAAGTTTTCGTTTACGATGGCTTCCACGTCGCGGCAGGCGGTCAGGATTTCGCCAAGCGTGATAAGCATTGCACCCGGTCGCCATTGCCGGGCCTCGGGCGGTTGTGCTGCAAGAAAGTTGCCAAGCTCGCGGAGAACGCGAACGCATGAACGGGCCTGCATTTCGCTCGCGGTGCCACGAACCGGGCTTGATGATTTCGCGGTTGCGCCCTGCGGCGGTCGGTGTAGAGTTTCCATGTCAGTTTTGGATTTGCCCCGGTATCCTCTTCCAAAGGTGCCGGGGCTTTTTCGTGCCTCGGCAACGGGGCGGTGTGGAGTTAGATTGCCCCGCAGTTTTCGCGAGCGGGGATGGCGTGCCGGGCGAGGAAGGCGCTGATGTCGATGTCTCGAAAGATCACTTTCGCACCAACTTTTATGTAACCGATCGACTGATCGGCAATGTGTCCGTCCAGCTTGCGCAGGCTCATGCTACATATAGAAGCGACCTGCGGGCGGGTATATGTATTTACAGGGGCTTGCGGCGGTTGTGGTATGCTGTGCATGGGCACGACAAAACCACGTTCCACGAACTCACATAAGGTGGTAGGACTCGATCCGAGTCCTATTTTCCGCGAGCGAGCTTCCGCTGATACGAGATTGGCTCTTCCTTCTCCGGCAATCCGGCAGTCTCTCGCCAATAGCGAGGACATTTGCGCTGACTGAAAAAAAGATCGTGGAAAACAGCGCGTGCGGCTTCTATGCCTTCGTCCCAAGTAGAGTGATTCGAACTGGCCTCCTCGTGAAGTGAGAAAGGTTCATGCACTTTTCGCCCTTCTTTTTTTTGGCGCTTTATTTCCTCTATTGCCCCTTTCAATGTGTAGCGGCCACGCAGTCGCATGGCTCCAAGCCCTTTCAGCGCGTTGTTATATTTTTGCCGCGGGTGCTTTGCGCCTTGTTCGTCCTTAACCTTAAAGAATTGGCTTTCAAACTCGTTCCCCGGCAATCGCTTGGCGCATGCAAGTTCAGGCAGTTCGCCTTTTCGATTGAGAAACCATTCCATCATCGCCTTTTTTACTTTCTGCGGGCCTTGGCTCCAATCAATGCGAAAAAGTGTTTTTTCGATTCCCCCGAGCCAAAGCTGCGAACTGGCAACCCACGTCGGGTCAAATTCTGAAGGCTCTTTCGGAGGCAACCATCGCTTGTTGCAGCCATCCCACCTCGGAGCCAATTCTAGAGTTTCTTGCGAGGTCATCCGGAGCTCGTTTAAGCAGCTTCCGTAACTTAGCAGTTCTATCGCGGTTGCTGGCCGAAATGCCTTTTCCGTGGGAGAGAATGACTGAACGACACGTGCTTTCACATCGCATGGCAGTTCATTCCAGCATGTAGCATGGAAATAGGAAAGGGAATCAGGCCCAAGCGCCCTCACAAGACGACAACAAAACGGATGCAAGTCGGCCAATGCACTCCAAGGCGGCAACGTTGCTCGTCTGGTGCCACGCTGTATCTCACCGGGGCTGAAATGGCTGAGCTTTTCAGCGAGAGATAGAAAGGTCTGCGACTCCCGTGCAAACTCGTAAAAGAAACGCGCTTCAATCTCGGGAAGCGGTGTTATCTCGGGAAGCGGTGTTTTTTTGTTTGTCTCGTAAATGAACCAATCATCGCCGTAGTCTGGGAGTGAAATTGCCGGGTTCTTGCTTTCACCGTCGCCTTGGATCTCATCAGCCAATTTATTAATTGTAGGCTTCGCCTCGCGAGACTTGCCGCTTGAAATCGCCTGCCCGCCCTCAACCGGGGGTGGTGTCTTGTCTGATTTCATTTCCCGAAGCCCTTTATCCTTCTTCCTGCCGTTGTCGGCGGTGCCATCAGTTGCCGGATCGCGGAGAAGATCGTTTGGATGTCCCGGTCTTGATTCCCGACCTTGCTTTCCAGGGCCGCAATCTTCGCGGCCAATTCTTTGTTGCCAGCGATGACTTCCCGAAGACGCACGAACGCCCGCACAACGTAAACGCTCATCTCGGTCGCCCGCTTGGAATTGAGGACCGATGCCAACATGATCGCGCCATGCTCGGTGAAGGCGTGGGGGAGTGCTCGCCTTGCTCCTCCCCAACTTGAAGTCACAGATTGTGATTTCAAGATATCGGCTTCATCGGCGGACAACTGGAACATGAAATCGGCAGGGAACCGTTCCGCGTTGCGCTTGACGGATTGATTCAGTGTTCGTGTTTCCACGCCATAGACTGCGGCCAGGTCGGACGCCAGCATGACCTTTTGCCCACGGATCAGGTGAATCTGGCTTTCAATCGGAATCATTTCGGCGCTCATAAAATCAAGCGGCTTTGGTGAACTGCGGGCGCGTGATGTTCCCTGCCTCGTCCGGCAGGATGTCGAAGAACAACTTCGCTGCCTGCGGACTCGCCAAGCCGTTGTAGTGCCGTTGGACAATGCCGGGGGAGTTGCCCGCTTCGTAAGCGACTTTCGCCAGATTCTTTTCGAGTGCCACGCGGTAGGAAATGGACGAATGACGCAGCACGTTTGCAGGCCACGGCTTCAAATCCTTGCGGGCTTTCCCGGTGGCCGGGTCGGTCATGGCATCCTTGACTGCGTTGGATGTTGCGATGAAGGGGCCGTAACCGGCTTGCACCCTCGCCAGCGTCCACAAGTCACGCGCCCGCGTTTCATCCGCAGGCCACACCTTGCCATTGTCTTGCGCGTAGGGGGCCAGCCATGCCGCTGCATTGTCGGGAATGGAGACAACGCGGCGGCTGTTGGTTTTTGCCACGCCTGCGCCGATTGTGATGATTCCCTGAGCGAGCGAAACGGCTTTCCAGTCGAGACGTTCGATCTCGGCATTCCGCAGACCGCAGAACGCGGCGATGATGACGCCGGGGAGAATGTCCCGGTGACAGACCGACAACAGGGTTGCGGCTTCTTGCGGTGTGAGGATCGCGGTTTCCTGCCCCGGCACCTTGACCGACGTTGTGCGCTTGGCCGGGTTGCCGGTGATCCACTCGCGGGACTCGCAGAATTTCAGGAATACGGAAAGGTGCGTCCGGTAGTGCGAAACGGTGCGCTGCGATTGTGTCCCGGCCAGCCCGTCAAGAAGCCGCTGGCAGTCGCTCGCCTTGATGCCTGCCGTTGTCCGGTCTGCGAAGAAGTTGGCAATGTATTCGAGCCGGGGGCGGAGGGTGTTGAGGTAATCGGCGGACCTGTCGCCACGGCTTTGCAAGAACGCTTCCACGGCTTCCGTGATCGGAACGCCGGATTGCTCGCGCTTTTTCTCGGCCAGAATGAATCGCGCCGCTTCGACAAGGGTGATCCCGCTTCCTGCCAGAATCTCCGCCGCAGCCACGGCCTGCGCCCGCGTTGTCGAGCTCATGGCGTCCACGGAAAGCCCGAACTGCTTTTGCTCCGCTTTGACTTCCTTCAACCTGGACTCTGCTTTCTTGCGGTCAACGTAGTGCTCGCGCTTCCTGCCGGTGGCGGTCGGGTATGTTACCCGGTAGCGGGTAACTCCATTGATTTTGATTTCGCTGATGGTGGTATTCGCCTTTCTCATACCGTTACCAGTTACCCATAATTACCCGATAGTCAACATTTATTTGCAGCTTGAAGCAGTTGCTTGCAAAGCTGGGATTTTCAGTGAACCGCCCGCATAGCCTTTATCCATGCGGTTCTAGAGAGCGGAGGGGGTGGGATTCGAACCCACGGAGCCTTTCGGCTCTCCGGTTTTCAAGACCGGCGCAATAGACCACTCTACCACCCCTCCATAAGCTGTTTATTATTAATTATGCGAATACGCGTAAGGCTTGTGTATTTTTTGCAAGCCAACATTTTACAGATAGAGGCATGGGTAAGCTCGTCCGCAAAACATTTTCAATATTCAGGCTGGTAATCATCATTACCAGCGAAAGGCTCTACCAGATCGACAGTCAAAAGCAAGGAACCAATGGCAAACGGGAACACCGAAAATCCCGCAAGGATGCCGAAACCCAGGCACAGTCAATAGGCGCCTGAAAAATCGAGCGCATTGCTGCGGTGGAGAGCTTCTGAAGCCCCCTCAGATCCCAAAGTCTCCATCAATCCCTTTGCCAGCCGGGCTTGTTGTCAAACACCCAGCGGTAGTAATCGCGCCGTGCGAGTTTGGAGGCGGACTTTTCGTCGAGGTAGATTTTCGCCGTCTGGTGCATCTGGAGGATCGAGGCGGGGTTGCTGGCGGTGATCGGACCTTCCACGGCACCGGCCACGGCATCGGCTTTATTTTCTCCGAAGGCCAGGAGAACGACTGCGCTTGCTTCCATGATCGTCCCGATGCCCATCGTGATCACATGATGCGGGACTTCGTCCTCCGATGCGAAGAAATGAGCGTTGTCGGACCGGGTGCGCTGGGTGAGCGTCTTGATGCGGGTCCGCGAGGCGAGCGATGAGGTCGGCTCGTTGAATCCGACGTGCCCGTCACTGCCGATGCCGAGCACCTGTGCGTCGATCCCGCCCGCCTCTGCGATGCTTTTCTCGTAGGCGGCACAATGGGCCAGAATATCCGGGGTTAGCCCGTCCGGAATATGGATCCGGTCGGCAGGCAGGTTGATCGAGGAAAACAGGTTCTCCTGCATAAACCGCCGGTAGGATGCGGGATGGGCTGCGCCGAGGCCCACGTATTCGTCGAGGTTGAAGCTGGTGCAACCCGAGAAATCGAGCCCCTCCTCGCGGTGCATGCGGATCAGTTCGCGGTAGAGCGGGACCGGGGTGCTGCCGGTCGCGAGTCCGAGGACGGCACCCGGCTTTTTCCGGATGATCGCGGCGAGGAACCGCGCGGCTTCTTGTGCGGCGGCGGCGGGATCGTGTGAGATGATGATTTCCATGGTGGGATTTAACCGAGGCGTTTGGTGAGCTTGCTGCGGACGTCGGCTTCGAAGCGGCGGATGAACCCGAGCACGTATGCCACGATGTCGAGCGAAGGGTCGGCGACAAGCGGGGTGAGGTCCATGGCGAACGAGACGCTCTCGCACTCGTCCACGGCGTGGGACTCGAAGAATGTGGCGTTCGCTCGCCTTCTGCCGAGGGTGGCGAGGTCGTAGCGCTTGCCTCCCGCAATCTGGGAATCAAAGACTCCGTTCAGGGCGGCCGCCAGATTCTCGTGCGCGGCGACATGGTGGGCCACTTTTTCATTGTCCATCATCCAGTCCAGCCCGCGCCAGACCTCGCAGCCGTGGACGGCCTTCGGCCTGTCAGCGGCCGGCATTTCGCGCAGGGCCTGGATCGTGGCGGCAAAAACCCCGATATGTGTATCATGCTTGTCCGCCGGATTGTGGGTATAGACGACCTCCGGGCGCGTGGCGGAGAGGATTTGCAGAAGATCGTTTTTGAGCGAGGGATCGGCTGAACTTTTCGCCGCGCTGCTCGGGTAGCCGAGCTGGATCATGGCCCCGTAATTTCCGACGACGGCGGCCGCCTCCTGCTCCTGGATCCGAACCTGCTGCATTTTCTCGTCGGTGAATTCCGCGTAGTCCCCGGCGCGGGAGCTCCCGGCGCCGTCCGTGCAGGTGACCCCGCCAAACCATTTCTCGTTGCTGCGGAAGCAGGTGAGGATGCCGTGAAACGCCATGAACTCGAGGTCGTCCTGATGGGCGCCGATTCCTAAGTGAGTGATGCGCCCGAGGGGTTCCGATGCCTGGTCGGGCACAAAAAGGCGGGCGCTTGTGTTGTGGAATTTCATGGGTCTATTTGAGTTTGGGAAGGCTCGCGGCCGCCACTGCCTGGCCGTGCCGCTTGTCTTTTTCATCGGGTGTGCGGAGCCGGATGGCAAGCCCGGGAAATTCGTCACGGAGGACGGCGGAGGCATTCTCGAGAATGACCTCGCCTCCTTCGCCGGAGGTGACCCTGCCGAGGATGAGCAGGTTCCGGATTTCGTAGAAGTCCGAGTAGTGGGCGACCGCGTAGCCGAAACAAGTGCCGATCGTCTCGTAAATCGCGCGCGCTCTGGGATCGCCTTCGGCCATGAGCCTCTGGACCTCCACGAGCTGTTCGGCAAACGGCATTTCGGCGGGCAGCGCGATGCCGGCGAGCGGCACCAGGCGGGCGACTCCCTGCTGCGAGAAATACTGCACGCCGCAGCCCGCATCGCCGGACCATTCGTCGGCCGGGGCGTTCTCGCGGTAGTCCACCGGCGCGAACGCCAGCTCGTTGAGCCACGGGCGGATGTGACCCTCGGGATCCACGTAGCCGGCCGCCAGGCTCGTGCCGAGCGAGATCCCGAGAACGGCATTGGCGTTCATCGACATCGACCCGGCGAGCGCGGTCACCTCGCCGTCGTTCACGACCTCGAACGGGATTCCTTCCCACTCCTTTTGAAGGTCAAAAAAAATCCTTCGCACCCGCTTCTCGAAGTCGTCGGCCGAAACCCCGCGGAAAAGCGATGCGACGCGCACCTCGTTGTTCACATAAACTCCGGCCGCGCTGCCGCCGATGGCATCCACCCTCGGAAGGTGTTCCGCCGCGCGGCGCAGGGTTTCGCGGATCCCGTCGTAGTGGTATTGCGGGTCGCTCTGAAAATACGGATCCCACCGGACCTCCTCCGAAAAGACGACTTTGCCATCCAGCAGGGCCGCGCATTTCCGGTCGCTTCCCCCGAGATCAAACCCGATGCGGCAGCCGTCGAGGTTGCGCCCGAGCGCGATGGAGAGCTCCCGCGGTTCCGGCAGATCCTCCCACTCGCAAGCCTCCACCTCCATCGGACGACCATAGACTTTGCAGCCCATGAAATCGTGATCGAAGGCCCGTTGTCCGCCCGGCGAGTAGATCGCCTTGATCTCGGCCGCGATCTCCGGCTCCCCGGCAATCAGCAACCGGTATCCGCCGCGCTGCCAGAGCAGGAACTTCAGCAGGCGCTCGACATACCGGATGTTCAGTCGGCTGTTTTCCGCCGTGTGCGCAAGCACCGTTGTCCGATAGACCGACACCGTGGAATCCCCCCGCTCCAGGCTGATGGCCAACGGCTTTGAACCCGGAGTCTTTGCCGCCTTGGCAGCGTAGTTCCTGTTCCAGAGGACGGCCGGAAGAAAATCCGGATCAAGAGGCGGGCGGTGTTTCATAGGATGATTGAAGAATTCGACATGGCTTCCGATGAATCCGCCTCCTCCAGGCACATGGGCTTTCACTGCTCAATCTCCCGGACAACCGCGTTCATCGCCTCTTCCTGATCCTCGATGCTTTTCACCAGCGCCAGTTGGGTCCGGCAGCGGTCGAGGTTGTGGTTGGGGCGCTTGGTCTTGAAATAGACGTCTCCCTCCAGGTGATCGGTGAGAAACCGGATCCCGATTTCCAAGGCGATCAGTTTCCCGGAAAACGCGAGGTGAGATTTTTCCTCATCGTTGAGGAAGCTTCCGGCGGTCGAGAGATATCCTCGAACGAGGGCCTCGAACATCGGCATCTGCATGCGGACTTTGGAAAGATCGGTCTCATCCTCTGCGGCCGGGCTCGTGGCCGTCCGCACCATGTCCCCGAAGTCGTAGAGCGCCAGCCCGGGCATCACGGTATCGAGGTCGAGCACGCAAATTCCGGTCTCCGTGGCATCGTCGATCATGACGTTGTTGAGCTTCGTGTCGTTGTGGGTCACCCGCTCGGGGATGCGTCCCGCCGCCTGGAGGTCGAGCAGGACATCGACCAGGCCCTCCCGCTCACGAATGAAATTCCACTCCGGGGCCGCGGAGGCCAGCCGTCCCTGCGGGTCGGCCGCGGCCGCTTCCCTGAGCCGTTCAAACCGGACGCGCGTGTTGTGAAAATTCGGGATCGTTTCGTGAAGTCGGGGACCTTCCAGCCCTGCGACCAGCTTTTGAAACTCCCCAAAGGCCCGTGCCGCCTCATAGGCCTGGCGGGGGTTCTGGATAATGTCGTAGGTCCGGGCGCCTTCGATGAACGGATAGCACCTCCAATATCGGCCTCCCCCGTCTTTGTGGAAGGGCCTCCCGTCGGTTGCGGGAATCACGCTCAGCGAACGCCGCGAGGCATCCGGCACGCCCTCCTTGACCAACTGATGCTGGGCCTCGCTGGTCACGCGGAGGATATTATCCATCAGCGCTTCCGGACCCTTAAAAATCCGGCCGTTGATGCGCTGGAAAATATACCGCACCCGCGTTCCTGCCTGGCTGAAGGAGGCAACCAACGTATCGTTGATATGCCCGTTGCCGTAGGGAGCGCTTTCCAGGAGGGATCCGTGGATCCGGAAATTCTGAAATACGGCAGAGAGATTTGCATTCATGAGGTGCGGCTCCAGAGCGGGGTTTTATAGAGGCCCTGCTTGAGCAGCCGAGGCCAGCAATGTCAGGCTCATATCAGCCAATTACACATTGGTCAGGGGGTTGTGCAAATAAAAATATTATTGCAAATAGAATAGCTGCCTGCTAGTTGAGGCTCGCATGCCGCGCAAGCCGACCCTTCACGCCCGACACGCCCGCGCCCGACTGGTCGAAATGGTTGCCGGGTTGCCGTCCGGGGATTGCCTGCCCACGCTGGAGTTCCTCGGCAAACAGTTTCAGCTTCACCCCTCGACGGTATTCCGGATCCTGCGCGACCTCGGCACCGAAGGCGTTGTCTGGCAGAGCCCCAATGGGAGATATTACCCGGCTGCTTCGCGCTCGAAGCAGGTGAGGGGGCTCCCCGTATTCTTTATTGGCCGCGAAATGTGGCACTGGAGCCGACTCTACCATGAGATTCTGGAAGGTGTTTCCGAAGTCTGCTCCGCCAACGCAAGCCCGCTGGTATTGCTTTCCGCGCCCACCCTCGTCCACCAGGCCGATCCAACCAAGCCCCCCAGGTTTGCTTCCGCAAAAACGCAGAAGAAGGAGCTGGAGATGCTGCTGCCATCGATCCCGCGAAACTGCGGGGGCCTTCTCTTTGACCACCTTTGGAAAGATGCGGCGCTCTCACTTCCCGGGTTGCCATCCGCTCCGAAGATTCAACTATTTTACGGTTCGGGAAGGTTGATGCCTGTTGCCGCCCCTGACTATGAGGATGCTGCCGGTTGCGCGAAAGAGTTCGTGGACTCCAGAAAAATTGGCCGGTCCCTCATCGTATCTCCCTTCAAAGGCGACCCCGCCATCGATGCAAGCGTCGAGCTTCTCAAAGCCGCTCTCGTTGAACATGACCCCGAGGAAGTGGCATTTGAGGCGCTCACTGGACACTTGAAAAAGCTGGGAGCCCGATCGGGGAAACAACGGATCTGCCTCGTCTGCCCGGAGGACAATACGGCAAAAGCGCTCTTCGAGGAAATGCAGGGCACACCATCGGTCGAGCAGACTATTTCACTGTTCGCCACCCAAGGCACCGGACTGCTCACCTTGCCTGCAAACCGGCTGAGATTCGATTTTCGGCGGTTGGGAAGATCGGCGGCAGCCGCCATCCTGCAAGGACAGTCACTCAGGGTTGGGGGGCTCCCGGTTGACTCGGCGGCTTCCTGCGGGTAGAAATGCGGGCGTTGTGATACCGACACTTGAAAAACTCGAGCAAATCTACCGCCGGCCGCTTTTTGATCTGATCCACGAAAGCCGCCGCGTGCATTTGGAATTTTGGAACCGGAACGAGGTCCAGCTCTGCACCTTGCTCAGCGTGAAGACCGGCGGGTGCAGCGAGGACTGCGGGTATTGCGCGCAAAGCTCCCGATACGACACCGGCCTGGAGAGGGAGACCCTGATGACGACCGACGAGGTGCTGCCGATCGCCCAGATGGCGAAGGCGAACGGCTCGACGCGCTTCTGCATGGGGGCCGCGTGGAAAGGCGAGCGTAAGGGCGACAAAAAGTTCGAGCAGATGATCGGGACGGTCCGGGCGGTCAGCCGCCTCGGAATGGAGGTCTGCGTCACGCTCGGCCAGCTCGGAGACGAGGAGGCGATCGAGCTCAAGAAGGCCGGACTGACCGCTTACAACCACAACATCGACACCTCGCCCGAGCATTATTCCCAGATCGTGACAACCCATACGTTCGAGGACCGGCTCAACACGATCGGCTCGGTCCAGCGCGCGGGCATCAGCGTCTGCTGCGGCGGCATCATCGGCATGGGGGAGAGCGTGCAGGACCGGCTGCGGATGCTCGAGGTGCTTTGCAACTTTGATCCGACCCCGGAGAGCGTGCCGATCAACTGCCTGATGCCGGTGCCCGGAACGCCGCTGGCAGATGCCCCGGCGATTGATGTCTTCGAACTGGTGCGCCTGATCGCCGCCTCGCGCATCGTGCTTCCGAAGGCCAAGATCCGCCTCTCAGCCGGCCGCTCGCGGCTTTCGCGCGAGGCTCAGGCGATGTGTTTCTTTGCGGGCGCGAATTCGATTTTTTACGGCGAGAAGCTTTTGACCGCCGG
>Ga0194063_10001986_pt1 | contig 12958 bp, 7 predicted proteins | sample SepL3720m_MetaG_FD_155459 | JGI IMG/M metagenome (GOLD analysis project Ga0194063, IMG submission 155459) | Anoxic zone freshwater microbial communities from boreal shield lake in IISD Experimental Lakes Area, Ontario, Canada - Sep2016-L373-20m | ecosystem: Environmental > Aquatic > Freshwater >... | reverse complement strand
CATTTCTCCCCCAAAATTTTTATATTTTTATTACTTTTTTCGCACTATACTTCCCGCCTGCCTTGCATTTTATCGTAATCGTCGTTCCTTTTTTCAGGGCACTCACTTTCACAGAAAATGCACCTTTCGAAGTTACTTTTGCCGTGTAGGTTTTCGTCTTTATGGTCACATAGACGACACCGCCCTTTGTTGCGGTTCCTTTGATTACAGTCGCGCCGACCTTAGGCTTGTAAACCACTGGAGTCGCAGGAATGACATAAATGACTTTCGAAGCACTGGAAAGTAGTCCAACTTTCACTTTCGCACTGACTTTCGTGCCTGCTTTTAAAGCGCTCTTAATTGTGACCTTCCACGTGCCATAAGTCGCTTTTACTTGGACTGTCTTTGAGCCCATCGTCAAGTAGATTGTTCCACCTTTCGTGGCTGCACCAGAAATCACCTTTGTTTTGTCCGTAATACTGTTGATGGTTGGTGCTTTCGGAGTTGGTGCAGGGGTTGGTGTCAACGTCGGTGTTGGTGTCGGCGTTGGCGTTACGGTTGGCGTCGGGGTAACTGTGACAACTGGCGTAGCCGTTGGCGTCGGGGTAACTGTGACAACTGGCGTAGCCGTTGGCATCGGGGTAGCGATTGGGGTAGGCGTTGGTGTTGGGGTTGGAGACGGCGTTGCCGTTGGAGTCGCAGTTGGTGTTGGCGATGGCGTCGTAGCGCCATACAAACCAGAATACGGATAATTGACACAGGTATCCCATGCCATCTGTTGTAAAGCTTCTGCTTGAACTTGGGTCAGAGACGCTGGTTTCGTTGTGACAATCCCAACAGGAGATTTTTTATACATGACTGCAAAGGTAGTCAAGCAAACCAAATAAGCGCCTCGTTCACTCAAATGAATGAGATCCGTTGGGCTTGCCGCAGCAAAATCAACAAAATCAGTCACTCCACCTGGGAATTGCCCTGCTTGTATGGTCGTTTTCAATCTCTTTAATGCCAAATTTGTCGGGACGATATCAATGATTGGATCATCCGGATAGAATGCATCCATTGCCGCTTTAATTCCTTCGTTCCAAGTTTGATACGTAGCAAGCCAATTTTCAAACCCACTGGAAGCATCATTTGACAAAGAACTCCAAGAACCATACAACATATATCTGATATTCGGATTGTACATCCGCGCGCGATCGTAGTATTTTTTGCCATAGGTAATGCCGTTGTTGAGTGAATCTCCGTTGTTAAACGGTTGCACCGTCAACACATCCACCGGTGCTGATCTTTGTACCGCGTAGGTACATGTGGCGGGGTTAAACCAAACGCCATTCGAAAAACGTTCCGTATACGGAGCAACGTTCTCCGTACTCGTTTCGCACGTCGCGGGATCCACCCAAGTGTCTCCGAACCCGCTCGTCTGGCTTGTATCCAGAGTCGGCATCGACGCACCAGGAATCGTCCATCGCATAAAGTTATGTGTATATCCTGCACTTTGTGCAACTTGCGCTAAACCAACCGGGCTATTTAGCGTATCGGTCAAACTGTTGCCCATGGAATAGGTACGAAGTCCTTGCGGCACTGGCGCGGCCACGCCTACGCCATATCCAGCTGCCATCATTGGGCTTTCAGTCAGTCCCGTTTTAAATGCAATTGCCTTTAATAGCAAATTCGCACCCTGGTTCACATGAATTGGGACTGTGTATTTTGTGCCCGTCGCGATGGTCGGCATGGTGCCGTTCGTCGTGTAATAAATCTCAGCATCTTGCGTCGCACATGTAAGAGAAATATCAATCGGTGTCTCATATCGACCAGTCGCTAGACTTGGGACAGGCTGTGCCACAGCGGTTTCACCGCCAACGTCAAGTCCGACATACTGATCATCAGCAAGTACGCCTTCGTAATAGGTACTCGGATTGCTGTCGAACGCTTTATCGGCTTCGTGCCCTGCGGTAGAGACCGTCGCAAACGGCGTCCCGGAAAGTTTCCGCGTGCCAGCAAAGAATTCGATGTCTGCCACTTTACCATGACTTCCAGCCGCACCGTAATATTTGATATATCGATATCCATTGATGTTTGCAGGAATGTCTAAAGTCACTACACTGCCAGATGCATTACCAGGCACGGTTGCAAGTGTCGTGAATCCGTTCGTCGCATTGACATTCGAACCGAGTACTGTGCCGCCAATAAGCGTAGCTGCATCTCCGTTTGCAGGATAAAGTTTCACTTGCGTCACTGGGATATTCAACGCTTTCAAAGGAGCAACCGCTTCAAAGGTGTTTCCGACACGGAACGCATCCATCGCACCCGAAGAGCCGCCTGAACCAGGATAGAACGTCATCGATTTAAAGGCTACACTGGTTGCCGCTGTATCTAATATTGCATCTGGCGCAGGCAATGGTTTTGTAATATCAGGGTTGACATACATGTTGACCACTGCACCAAGATTTGCGTTAAAAGTATATTTGAGAACGATAAAGACAGGAACGCCAGCTTTGATATCAACATTGGAATATGCCTCATTTGCGCCGTTCAAGATGCCCCATTTTGTAGTTGCACCCACTTTGCCAATTTTGATCGCATTCGTCGCATTCGCAGCCCACCCTATTCCAGAATTTGATAATGAAACAAACGTGCCTGCATTAATGACATCCGTGCGTAACATCAGACTGACGAAAAGTTCTTTCCCAACTACTCCATAATTCCCACCAGAGATGTATTGTGATGCGCCCGCAACCGCATTGCTGCCTGTCGCCATCACGCGACCAGTGCTACAGTAGGAGTCTCCGCCGACCATATTGACCGGAGAAACGAGAAGATTCGGGAACGTCATTGGCAGGACCTTTTCTACTTTGTATCCAACCAAAGGTTTGGCATCATTCGCATTTTGAATTTCCCACGGCGTATTCCATCCAATCCCGCCGTTAAAGGTCTTTGTCGGTGTGCGCGTGGCACTATAACAAGTACCTGGCTCATAAGTAAAATCTTCTTCTACAAAAAGTTTGTTTGCCGACTCAAGAGGTGTTGGCGAAGGGGTTGGGGTCGGTGTCGGAGTTGGAGAAGGGGTTGGTGTCGGCGAAGGCGTCGGTGATGGTGTTGGCGTTGGACTCGGCGTCGGGGTTGGTGTGATTTCAGGTGTTGGTGATGGCGTAGGTGTTGGCGACGGCGTCGGAATATTCATGGTACTGATTGTAAATAAATCAGGTCTGATAAAAACCGTAGCACTCCCCGTACCATTGGTAAATATATTGGTGGTTGCATAGACCATTTTACTGACAGCCGTTCCACCTGCAGACTTATAAAAATAACTAAACGTATTCGTATCGACAAACCCAATTTTTTTAAAAACAATCTTCAACATTGTGATCTCAGAGGCCCCGTCAATCGACAGCGTCACCCCAGTGCTTTTGGCATAGCCAACTAAAAAATAATTCCCCGTGACGGCTGCAGTCGTATTCTCTAATTTGAAAGAAGAAATTGGCCAACCAGTCAAATGAGCAGAACCCAACACATCAAAATACGGTGCAATCGCTGCCGCTGTCGAAAGCTGTGCGTTTGGTGCTTCCGCTTGATCTGCAATTGCGACAGGCACAACTTTTGATTTATCATATCTGATTGACCAGGAAAAAGAGTTGATATTCATCAGACCCTTTAAAGCGAGCGTCACGGAAACAAATCCATCCCCAGTATCCTCAACCACCGTCTTTAATCCAGCTGGCGCAACATCACACACTACAGTGGAATCCACTGCAATGACCTGCGTCCCTTCTGCATTGACGTTGACCAATGGCACAGAAAACAAACTCGTCAATAACATTGTTAATACTAATAAAACAGATAATCCTTTTTTCAACATTTTAGTATCCTCCAAAATTTATTCATGCAAACTATTTTGCACAGATTACAAATTAATTGTATCATTTTGAAGGGTAATATTCAACGAAATTCCACGACACCATTGTCGATAGGTGTCGGAAATCTTGTACTCTCTCTCGTTTCTATGTTATAATACGTGCACGGAGGACGTTAGAATGTATCGCTATGAAATACCCTCAGGAATTGGCTACTATAATCTTGAAATTCTGTTGAATTTCAATGATTTCGATGTTGAAATATTCTATTTCTTATTCGAACCACACTGTCATTCTTTCAGGGGAAACTTGGACGACTTCCATCACTTGATTTATTATAATGACGGGAAAATTAATCTGACCTACGAGGGAAAGAATCATTACATATCACCAAACTCCTTTCTCTATTTTCCACCACGTCATAAACATAATGAGGCAACCTTAGAGGAGAATTTAACAAAGTATCATATTCAATTTAGTATTTTACAGAAAAAGAGAAAAAGAAAAATGGTAGAAAAACGACTTCCTATGTCTCAGTTCGAATCTGATGAAATTTTCAAATCCATTACCCAAAATAAAATGCATGTGGTACAAGACCCCCATCATTTTTCAAGAAATCTTCTTGAAAAAATATTCGAGGAATTAGAATCAAAAAAGTTCGGATACCTTTACAAAATTAACCTGCTATTTTCGGAGTTGTTTGTGAATTACGTAAGGGAACTCAATATGGACTCCTACGAATATACGCCGCAGATATCTTCTCCCACTTCGAATAGTATCTCTTTCATTATTTCAGGGTATATCTCTGAATCTTATAAAAACATTTCCCTAAACCAAATCGCAAGAACTTACAATATGAGCGAACGCACCGTACAAAGACATATCAAATCTCTGCACAATACCACATTTAAGAAAAGACTCAATTGGGTGCGAATTGAAGCTGCGAAAGATCTTTTGCTTGATTCTACGCTTTCTATTATAGAAATATCAAAAGAAGTTGGATATAAATCCAACTCCTATTTTGATGAAATATTTAAAGAACTCGAACATATTACCCCAAAGGAATTCCGTAAGTTGCATCAATCAACCTAAAAAGTGTTTAAGCATCCTTTTTATTGACTCATCCCAGAATCCCCATTCATGTGTCCCTTCCCATTCCAAATAGGAATATTGAAATGGTTGCGTTTCCATGAACTCTTTAAATTTAATGTTTTCCTCATGCAAAAAATCTTCGCTGCCACACGTGACAAAAAACTCTGGCTTTTCAATCTCTTGGCTAAGCGCCAACGCATTTGCAAGCGCATAAATGTCATCTTGCGGCTTCACGGTTTGTCCAAATACACCCGTCAATTCCTTTTTCCAAGCGTCGTCTTGTCCTTTGAATCTTTGATTCATATCGATTGCGGAAGAAAAAGCGCCACACTTTGAAAACAGATCCGGTCTACTGAACGCGCATTTGAGGGCGCCATATCCTCCCATGGAAAGCCCGGCTACCATCGTGTCCTCTCGTTTGTCTGACAATCGAAATAGGTTTCTACAGATTTTTGGCAATTCATCAGAAACGTAAGAAAAGTATTTTAACCCATACTCCATGTCTGTATAAAAGCTTCTTTGCACTTCTGGTATGATTACCGCCAAATTATATTGCCTTGCATAATACTCAATCCTGGTATTTCTAAACCAAGCAGAAGCATTGTCCGAGTGTCCATGCAACAAAAACAATACCTTGCATGCATTTGCATTCGCCTCCGCATAATCGTTTGGTAGAATCACATTAATCGCCGTATCCATGCCCAATTCACTTGATTTTATATCGCCTCTAAAGAACGCCATTTGAATTCTCCTTTACAAAAGAGCCGCCAATGTTCGGCGGCTCTTTTTGTGTGTTTTTGAATTAGACTTAAATGTAATAGTTTACACTTTCTCCATAGTAACCAACGTCTAATCCCAGATTTGCCATCAGCAATTCGGAGTCTGTACCGTCTAGGATACCATCAAGATTTATGTCGAATGATACGATGTAATTTGGGTCACCATAACCGTAACCAATTGCACTAAACATTGACTCTGAGTCTGAGCCATCAATAATTTCGTCTGGGAAAATGTCGCCAGCAATCATTGATTTGTCTCCAAGTGACACATTTCCACCTGCAACGGTAACCGCGATGTCACGAATCATATAGCCACTGCGCGTAACTGATACCACATAATCGCCATTTGGCATAGATGCGAACGATGCTGTCTTCGTAACTGGATCAACGGAAGTAGTCTTTAAAATCGTCGTTGACAAGTAAGTTGATCTGATTGAAACGTTTGTAACACCAGCTGCGTTCATGTATGCATCGTATACTGTATCACCTGTGTTCAATAAGTCTGCAGCTGATAAGCAACCCAACGAAACTGTGTAGCCTGCTGGCGTTGGTTCTGGCGTAGCTGTTGGAACTGGTGTAGGTGTTGCAGTCACTGTTGCGCCTAATGCAACCATAGAGATATCATCAATATAGAATGACTGATCGCCTCTCCATCCGTCTCCAATGTCATAAACAACGACTGGTCTTACTAAATGTGTATTATCTGTTCCAGTACTAAAAGTTGTTTCATATAATACCCAGTCAGTTGAGAAAGTTTGAGTATTTGCAGAATAAACATAAGACCAACCTGCGCCCCTACCTTCAATTGCAAGTCTCGCTCCTGTTGCTGAATTCGCTTTCCAATAAAATGAAACCTTATAATCTGTGTTTGGTAATAAGTCAATTTCTGGTGAACCACTGCCCCCCCAGCCTTGTACAAATGCTTTGTATCCGCCTAGTCCTAAGCACTTTAATGAATTTGATCCTGAATGTGATACATCAGTAGAAAGTACATAATCTTCAGGGTTATCAAGACTCCATCCAGTCGTTCCATTTTCAAACCCACCATTTACTATGCGGTTAGGATCTGGCGTTGGTGTAGGTGTAGGTGTAGGAGTAGGTGTAGGTGTAGGTGGTGGTGTTGTTCCTGGCTCACCAAGGATTACTGCCACCGTAAGATCATCAATTACAACATCAGCAACGGATGCAACCCAAAATCCAAATGTTTTGGTCGTTTCTGCTGCCTCTATTGGCAAATCAAATGAAAGCGTCGTCCACCTGTCTGCGCTAACATATTGGGATTGAATAGCAAACCAAGGCTGATTATTTTGGTAAACCTGCTGGCCATCTAATTTATTTACCATCATCTTCACTTTATATGAAACTCTCAGAGTCTGGCCTACGTATGCACTTAAATTAAGACCATGTTGCGGATTATAACTGTCTACATCCGTAATACGTAAAGCATTTGTTCCATTAAAACCAATTCCTCTTCCGTCATGGCTCGTAGCCCAGTATTGTGGAATACCGTTGCCATCAACGGTTTCAAAGCCTGGATTGTCCATTAGATTAGGTCCAAGATTTTCTTGTAAATCCGCTGGAACGTTTGGAGAATCCGCTACCTTATAAACTGATACATTATCTATATCGATGTATCCAGATCCACCCGTATTCAATACTGCAAAATACGTACTCGTATAGTTGCCTGTTGTGATATACGCTGTGTTTTTAACCCAATTAACTGTAGGTTTTATATTAACTAATGCTGAATCAGCCCAGTTTCTATCAAAACCGCCAGCAAAGGCAGTTCCTGTACCTTTTGTGTAGAAAGTCGCATAATACTTTGTGTTTGCTTGAACCGTAATGGATTTTCTGAAGAAATTCCATGCTGCAGGTGTAAGACGTGCAGAACTCGTATCTGTAAGTCCAAATGAATTTAATGCTCCCATTGTTGATCCATTGTCCCAACCAGTTAGGCCATCAGCAAATGAACCGTTCGTCACCAAACTAACTGGATTTGGATCCGGTGTTGGTGTTGGTGTAGGTCCTGGTGTCGGTGTTGCATCTAAATTAGTGACTTTACGAAGTGAAATATTATCTAGGAAAACGGTTTGAGTGTTTGATGTAAAAAATCTTAAATAGGAATAGTTTGTCCCTGGATCCAAGACTTTAAAGTTATAAATCGCTTTCGTCCAAGTAGCACTGTTTAGTGTAGAATTTTCTACGCCTGCTGGGCAAGGCCCATAATCGTTAGCTCCAAGCCAAATGGTCCCGTTGCCCTTGTAATCAAATGTAAGTTCGTAGTCCATACCAAGCTGAAGTCCTGAGGCCTTAAGAATCTTCTGGTTGTCTCCGCCGCCCCATCCTTGTGCTCCTGTCTCTACAAGATAATTTCCACTTTCTGGAGTGACTGGATCAAGATTGGAAAGTGTGCCCGGTCCAGCATCCCAACCTGCTTTGTCAGTCGTAAATTGACCATTCACGACAAGATTTGGTCCGTATGAAAGGTTCGGAGTTGGTGTTGGTATTGCTGTAGGTACTGGTGTTGCGGTAGGTTCTGCGGTAGGTCCTGGTGTTGGCGTTGCAGTGGGTACTGGTGTTGGTGTAGGCTCTGGTGTAGGTGTAGGTGTAGGAGTTGGTTCTGGCGTAGGAGTTGGTACTGGTGTTGGTGTTGGTGTCATTCCTTCTGGTGTAGGAGTTGGTGCTGGTGTTGGTGTAGCAGCTGCTGGAGCAACCGCTGCATAATCTGTTCCTAAACGGATTTCATCCCAAGAAAGTTCATTTTCCCCAGTTCCTGGTCTAAATCCGACAGATCTTATTCCATTAGCAACTGCAGCCGAATTCGTTGCATTAGCAGTAGTAGGTTCAACTCCAATCGTTGGATTTACAAACATGCTTGCATTTACTCCACCTTCAACTGTAAAGTCAAGTTTTAATACTAGGAAATAAGTTGAACCAAGTGTCATAGGAACAGTCGAATTAACAATGTTTGTTCCCACTCTGAGACTAAATACCTGATTCCCTCCAAACATACCTGCTGAAACTGTGCCAGCTTTATTATTGTCTGAATACCAACCAATATTGGAATCGTGTAGGATTACAAATTTGTCTCCACCAGTCTTGTCAATTCTAAATAACTGACTATACCAAAGTGTAGTTCCTGCTTTTCCATACTGGTCCGCTGGATTAAAGTATGGCTTTAACTCTGCTGGTGAATCCCATGCGGTATTCATAAATCTTCCAACACCCTGCCAGTCTCCTCCACCTTTTCCGTATGGTGCAGTGCTGTCAAGATTTGAATAAGTCATCGGTGCAGCGGTTGAAATTATCATCTTAGTTGTGCCTTGAGTTTCCCAAGGTTGTTTCCAGTTTAATCCCCCACTAATACCGTTGATAGGGCCTGGAATATTGGCAATACCATCATAAACCAACAATCTTGATTCTGCTGCTTGTACTGCCGTTCCGAACGTCATGTTGCTAAATAGCGTCACAAAAATAAATACGACAACCAATAGCCTTGATACTCCCTTTTTCATCTTCATAAATATCCCCCTTTTTGATATTTCTAATATTCTGTGACTGGCAAACAAAAAGGGATAGTTTCTGGCAAACAATTTTCCCTACTTTTCAAGAGCAATATTAGCTCCTCGTGTATAATTTAATTAAAAAACACGCGAGGAAGTATGCAGATGAAAGGGATAATTATGTTTGGGAAAATCAAAGATTTAAAGGAAATGGGCTATAAAAAGTTACAGGCGGCAAAACGGTTAAATATTGATGTTAAGACCGTGAGAAAATACTGGGATCTCGATCAAGACGAATATCTGCGCTGCCTTAATGAATCAAAAGAACGTTACCGCATCATGAATCCGTTCAGAAGTTATATTCTTCAGTTGTTGATGGATTATCCAGACCTAACAAGCGGATGTATTTACGATAAATTGCGCGAGAAATATGAAGACTTTAAGCCTTCATCAAGGTCGGTGCGACTTTTCATTAAGGAACTTCGAATCAGCGAGGGTATTGCAAATCCGAAAAAAGTTCGGCAATATGAAGAAGTATCCGAGACTCCAATAGGATATCAGGCGCAAGTTGATATGGGTCAATACACATTGCGAGATTCATACGGGACTCGTGTGAAAGTTTACATTTTTGCAATGTCGATGAGTTTTTCAAGAAACAAATTTGTTTTATTTCAGTTAATGCCATTTGTCGCGCAAACGTTTGTTGATGCGCACGATAAAGCTTTCCGCTTTTTTGGCGGTCGTCCCCATCAAATAGTTTACGACCAAGATCGGGTAATGGTTGTTAGTGAAAATCAGGGAGATATTATTTTCACGGATGTTTTTAATGTGTACAGGAACTTTGCTGGATTTTCTGTTCATCTTTGTAGAGGGTATGACCCCGAAAGCAAAGGGAAAATCGAGGCGGTGGTGAAATATGTCAAGGGTAATTTTTTGCCAGGAAGAGTTTTCTGTGGAATCGCTTCTTTAAATAGTGAGGGGCTTGCTTGGCTTGACAGAACTGGAAATGGGCTTGTTCATGAAACAACGAAGTTAATTCCGAAAATAGTCTTCGAAGAAGAACAGAAACACTTAATCCCAGTCCCTGAATTGGCAAAAATCGAAAGCGCAATGCAGCCTGCTCTGGTTAGAAAAACAAACGTTGTAATCTACAAACAGAATCGATACAGCCTGCCAAAAGGTACCTACGAACCAAATAAAATCGTAAACCTGATTGCCGATGGTGGTACACTGAAAATATTTGGATTGGATTCTGACAATTTGATTGCAACGCACCCAATTGAAGGCGGTAAGGGGAAGCTTGTTCGGATAAAACACCCCGAAAGAGAACTCAATTTGAAATCCAAAGACCTATACATTAAAGCGCTCTCAGTATTAGGCGATGGCGAAGTAGCAGCAAAATTTCTTGATGAAATAGCAATGCTAAAGCCAAGATATATTAGAGATCAATTTGGATTAATACTGAAATTATCCGCTGAATATGGTAAAATAGCGATTGAAGAGGCTCTGAATTATTGTGTTGAGCGTGGGATATGGAGTGCTACCGATTTTAAAGACACCTTAATCTTTAACTCAAAAGCTGAAGAGGCGCCCAAAACAGAGTCGAATTATTTACCTTCAAAGTATCAATTTGTTGTTGCTAATGTTAGAAACATAAAAGCATATCAAACTTTGATTGGAGGTGATAACAATGAATCTTCAAATGCAAATTAAAGCATTGGCAAAGCAACTCGGGCTTTCAAATCTTGCGACTACTACAACAGTTTTCACTCTAGAAAAGGGATCTTTTGAAGATTATCTGATAAAATGCTTAACAGAGGAAGTGATGTACCGAGAGAAGAAATCTCACGAGCGAAGACTAAAGCAAGCACAATTGCCGTCGTTGAAAACGTTAGAGGACTTTGATACCACAACAGGCGCAGGGATTACCGACTGGCAGATAAATCAACTTTCAACGCTTAGCTGGATAGATGGGATTTACAACATAATTTTTTTAGGTCCTCCCGGCACGGGAAAAACCCATCTTGCGTTAGCATTAGGGAATAAGGCAGTCCAAGCAGGGTATAAAGTCTTTTACACTTCGGTTGACAACTTGATTCACATTCTCAAGACGCAGGAAATCTCAATAAAGAGCAGTGCAAGACTAAAATGGATAAGGGACTGCGATCTAGTAATAATCGACGATTTAGGCTATTTACCGCTCTCAAGGGTTGAAACGAACATGTTCTTTAGGTTAGTATCAGGGTTGTACGAAAACACATCAATAATCATTACATCAAACAAGGACTTCGAGGGCTGGGCAGAAATGCTCGGGGACAGCGCACTAGTAACGGCACTACTGGATAGAATAACGCATCAGTGTCAGGTAATAGGATTAAGCGGCGACGGCTATCGTCGCGCGAACCACAAAGACATCTTTGTCAGTCAGTAATTCAGTGAAAAAGTAGGGAATTTAGTTTGCCAGTAAGTAGGGAAAAGAGTTTGCCGGTAACACAATTTGATCACGATTTTTCAATAGTAGAAGCATCAAAAGTAATTGCTTTTGATGCTTCAAAATCCGTTAGGGCCGGTCGGAATTCGAATCAATTTGGGAAAAATGTTTTTGAGAAAGTTGTCCGAGATAGCTTAAGTAGCTACGGATGGAAGGTTCTGCCTTTTTCGGTGAAAATTAAGTACAACAGGAAAACGGCAACTGACCTTGACTTAATTGCGTTTAATCAAGGTATTGTATTAATTGGACAATTAAAAGTAGCAAATTGTGGGCGAAGTAGATACGAAATTTGGAAATCGAAGCAAACAATCAATAAAGCAATCAAGCAAATGTGCTTATGCATGTCTCGAATAAACGAAGAAAGAAACCTCATATATTCTGCATTAAAAAAACAAGCAGTTATCTCAAAGAAAGAGGAAATTAAAAGAATCATTCCAGTGATTATTACAAGCAGCAGTCTCTTCACAGAATTTGAAAAATCAAGTAATATTTCTGTCATAAGTTATGATATGCTTTGTGAGTCAATGTCTCACGCTAATGAAGAAGAGTCAATTCAGATTGTGGAACAAGCACTTTCAGACCCGTACTCTTTATATAACTTTTCAATCAGTGAGGAAAGCGTAATAAGTCAGATTATACAGGATGAATTCAGAATCTTCTATGAAGAATATGAGGGCTAGAGTCCTACTTATTATGCTGTGAAAGATTTTTATAGATTTATGACCGAATTCGGTGGATGTTCTCAAAATTGCGTTGACTTCTTTCCTCGAGCGGATGAATTCAAAAACGCCTACGCGACATCAATCTGATGCCATCGTTCTAAAGGCTTCACGGAGAATAGCCACTCTAAATTCTACTGTCAAACGATTACCCCTTAATGTCAAACGATTACCCTCTATTGTCAAACGATTTGCCCCCTATTGCCAAACGATTACCTCAATTGTCAAACGATTTGCCCCAAAAATGCACACACCCCTCTATTGTCAAACGATTATTTTGACCAAACTCGCCTGCATTTGGCAAAAAGCATAATCTCGCTCAAAAACTCATATCAAATTTCTGCATCTCCCGCAACCCTAAAACCCCGATAATCGCCTGTATCAAGCCTTTCCCAGGTAAAACAAAACCATCAAGTGACAAATTTTGGTTTATCATTTGATGGTAATGGATTTGGCGGAGAAGCAGGGATTCGAACCCTGGCGCCGCGTTAGCGACCTAACGATTTAGCAAACCGTCCTCTTGAGCCTCTTGAGTACTTCTCCA
>Ga0194063_10001985_pt1 | contig 12960 bp, 14 predicted proteins | sample SepL3720m_MetaG_FD_155459 | JGI IMG/M metagenome (GOLD analysis project Ga0194063, IMG submission 155459) | Anoxic zone freshwater microbial communities from boreal shield lake in IISD Experimental Lakes Area, Ontario, Canada - Sep2016-L373-20m | ecosystem: Environmental > Aquatic > Freshwater... | reverse complement strand
CTACAGGACTTATTGCTCAAACCTGAATAGGGCATATAACCGCAGGTCAGCTACCAAATTGGGCTGATTTAGTCCGCAATAAGTCCGCAATTTTCCAGACGTCTTCGAGCGCGTCACGGATTCTGTCGTCGTCACCGGGCCACAACGACGCGTATGTCCCGCAGCGTCACAGTTGCGTTCTCATGGCCCATTGCATCCGCTACAGCCTTCACAGACACCCCTGCTGAGATCAGCGACGAGGCGAACGCATGACGCAACCAGTGGAACCTCAGCGATACGCCAGACATTGACAGCAATGGTGACCGCTGGGTGGGTAGTCGTCGAGCAGAAAGGCAAGGGGTTGGGCCACTTCCACAGCCTGACGCCCGAGGGCATCAAGTACTTCTCACCCTGACCCTCGTCCACCTCGTCCTCGTCCAACCTCAAGGAGTAACTCATGTCCTACAAGTCCAACTGCCCTGACTGCCTCGCCACCGCACTCGAAGCCCTCGTCAAGGCCGCAGAATCAATCGATGGGCAACTCAGCACCGTTGATTTCACGATCCGCAACGAAGGCATGGACAACCGATATCAGCTCACCAGGATCGAGACGGCGATCGCACTCATCGACAACCTGAAAGTGCAGTATTTGATACGGATTCCATCAACTAGTGTGACGATTTCTGCGATTCAGTTTTCATCGCCAAATACATAGGAGCAACCATGACGTACATGCTCAGCCACTTCTGGCCAGGCGCCACCGAGGAGAACTATCGCGCAGAGGTCGCCGCCTGCCACCCGTCGCTCACCACGCTTCCCGCAGGGCAGATCCACCACTTCGCCGGGCACACCGGCGACGGGATCCTGATCACGGCCATCTGGGACTCAAAGGAGTCCTGCGACCGGTTCGTTCAGGAGATCCTCATCCCCGCGCAGCCGGTGGAAGGTGGCTTCCCGAACCCCGTCGAGGAGAACGCAGCCGAGATCTCCAACGATATTTCCGCCTGAATCGAACTCCTCCGCGTCATCAACCTCCGGACCGATCAACGGCCACAGGTTGATGACGCGGTAATGGCTACCTCCGCTTGGCCGAGGACCATCCGATTTCGCCGGTTCGCTCAGATAACCCCGGTCGGTTCCATTTGATCGTCGATCACGGCCGGGTCGGCATTCCTGACGGACGTCCGCAAGAAGGGCAGTGTGACGATCGCGGCGATCAGCGAAATCACAGCGCCGACGATCTAGATCCACGCCGCGGGCGTCGGCGTCGGGCTGAGTGAGTTTGATGATCAAGCGAGCCATCTTGACCGCCAACTGACGGCCTCCTTCCGGCGTCGCTGTGGCCAACGAGTTCCCCGGCACCAGTTCTATTGCAGTCATCTGATCGTCCCTTTAATGGTGTCTCTAATTCGCGGCACTCTCATTGAGCCGTGCTTGACCTGCAAGAGGTTGCTCACGGACAGCGACGTAGCTCAGAAGCCGCAGCCTCGGCGATGACATGCCTAGGGGTACATGTACACCGCCCTGTGGTCAATTAGTGGTCCGCAATTGGTCCGCAATCGTTCCAGAAACGCTACGAAACAACGAGTAGCACGAAGTAACCAAACGCCTGCTCAGCACTCGTTTCAGGACATCGCCGCAGGTCACAGAATCGGCCTCTGGATTATTGCTCAAACCTTGACGCTATTGGGACACCGGTTTGCTCTAGAGTGCGGCACAACAAATTTTATGAAAGGCATCTCACCATGAAGTCCGTACCACTCGTGGCGTTCGGCATTGCGTCATTGCTGAGTCTTACCGCCTGCGGCAGTTCGTCACCGAAGGCTGCGCCTGTCGATACGGGAAGCACGTCTGAGTCCACGATCACCGATGTCGGCAACCAGGCCACCGTGCCAGGCGCCAACAACACCACCGCTCCGGCCGCAACCACCACCACTGGTCCGCCAAAGCCGCTGACCCCCGACTGCATCGACTTTATTGCCGCACAAACAGCAGCCTTCCCCGACAAGCAGCGCACCGAGATGGGCGACCTGCCAGCTCAATACGCCAATCTGGCGAGCAAGTACGACGCACTTGCGGTTGCGGCTCCCGACACCCTGCAGGCCGACTTCACTCAGGTGAGCAAGACCTACCAAACCTTGTCGACACTGGCCACCCAGGCCGGCGGCGACATCGCCAAGTTCGGCAGCAACCCGGCCGCGCTCAAGGCCATCCAGGACAAGACGTTCACAGCAGCGATCGAGACGGTTACCGCCTACACCGACAAAACCTGTCCGAAGCCAAAGAAGTAACCAACACCGCGGCGGACGGTATCGCTACCATCCGCCGCGGTGAATGATTTCATCTGCAGATCGCCGTGCGCGTGGTGCACTGAGTCCGTCGCCGCGCGGTGAGCGTGGCTGATCCGGCCAGCCCAAGGCGAGAGCTCCAAGCAGTTGCAGTTCGTCGGGAATGTGAAGCGCCGCACGCAGTTCGGCTTCTCCCGAGAACACCGCGAAGAACAACGCACCAAGGCCCACATCTTCGGCAGCCAGCAACAGTGTGTTCAGCGCCATCGCTGAGTCGACGGTCCAGTACGGGGTGGACCACGCATCGACACCTTCGCCAAGGCCGCTACGACGCTTGTCGGGTTCGGCGTAGCGCTGCACATATGCCTGCGGGTCGGCAAGTGCCAGCGCAATCACCGGCGCTCGCAGCAATCCCTGCCAACGAAACGTTGCTCGCCGCTCGGCAGGCAATGTGACATCCCAAAACCGCGATGTCTCGTGGCCTTCAAGCACCACAAGATGCCAGCCCTGCGTCTTTCCCGCACTGGGTGCTCGGGAAGCGAGCGAGACAATGTCGTGCAACACCTCGGCCGCAACAGGGCGACTATCGAACGATCGAGTCATCCGCCGCGAGCGGACAACCGAAGCAAATGACTGGCTCAGCGCGCCCCGAGCTTCACAAGGTTCTCGGCCATGGTCCAACCATGAACCACGAGCACGCCGCCCTTTTTCACGTTGACGGTGGCGAACTGCGCAGCAACTTCGGGCGAGATCTTCTCGGGCTTGAGTGTCTCGTGATCGAGGAAACCACTCTGGCCGTTGGCCTTGGCAACAAAGGTCTGCTCGTCGTAGGTGGAGTCGACGCCGAAGCGCTTGGCCAAACGACGACCCCATGCACGCTCTTCGCCAACGGCGCGATGCGCTGGCCGCGGGATGAGCTCGGTGACTGACTTAAACGCCTCGAGTCCGTCGGGGCGAACAAAGCGAGTGCCGACCACAACATCTTCGTCGGGGAACGCCATGAGGGCCCGGTGAAAGGCCTGCGCCATGAGACTCTTGAGTACTTGATCGCGCTTTGATGAACGCTTCACGCTGAGCATGCCCAGCAACACGCATGGCGTGCCACCGATGCGCTCGAGTGTTGAGAACATGAAGCCGTGCAGCACGCCATCGACGCGGGCGGCGGTGCTGAGCACCCAATCTTCTTTTGCTTTGGAGACGCTGCCGATATCGAAAGCGCCACCCATGGACGCCATCTCATCAAGGTCGGCGTCACTAAGAGCCGCGCAGTCCCTGGTGTCAACCTGGATTGCCATTGCGCTATTTGCTCCCCGTCGTCGTGCGCCGCAAGAGTGCGGAGCGATTCAAAACAGGCCCCTATTCTGCCACCAAAAGTCACCCTTTTTGACAACACTGCGAAATCGGGCTGATAACGACCTATGTGTCAGGGCATTCACAGGATCACCGCATCGTGTCCGAAGGCCACCCGCAGCTCGCCAACCGCTCTGTCGAGGTCGACACAGAAGTCGTCGGCGAGGCGCAATGTCTTGCCGGCGCCAAGCTGCACATAGACCTGCGAATCGCCCTGATGATCGCGAAGAATGCGCTTGAGCAGGTCGATCTTGTCTTTGGTGAGGCTGGTGGCCGGCAACCGCAAGCGCAGTGGCGCCGCGTTACCTGTATCGAGACCCTCGAGAATCGAGATGTCTTGGGCCATAAAGCCCACGCGAGTTTCGTCTTTGCGGTCGAGTCGGCCCTTGACGGTGACGATGGCATCGTCGATCAGCTTGTGACCCTGCTCGGCCAGCGAACGAGGGAACACCGTGACCTCAATGGCCGAATCGAGATCTTCAAGCGTGAACACCGCCATCTGATCACCCTTTTTGGTGAACTTACGCGACAGCCCGGTGATGACTCCACCAATGGTGAGGATGGATCCATCTTCGCGCTCGGCCACCTCGGCAATGCCGCAATCGACCTTGCGCCGCAGTGCCGCCTCGATGCCCAACAACGGATGATCGCTGATGTAGAGACCGAGCATTTCTTTTTCGAACTTGAGGCGATCGGCCTTATCGAACTCGGTGTCAGGGATCGCGACTCGTTCGTTGAACCCATTTGGTTCGTCGGAACCGATATCGCCAAACAGACTCATCACGCCCTGGTCGCGTTCGCGGCGGCGCACCACCGCGCCATCGATGATCTGTTCGAAGACCGCAAGGAGCCCGCGACGTGGATGGCCTAAGCAATCGAACGCACCGGCTTTGATGAGCGACTCGATGGTGCGCTTGTTGAGCACCATTTCGGGCACGCGCTCGACGAAGTCGTAGAACGACTCGTAGGAGCCGTTCTGCGCTCGCTCGCCCACCAGTTGCTCAACGAGGCCCTCGCCCACGTTACGCACCGCTGAGAGGCCGAATGCGATGGCCCCAGGGCTACCCGCAGGAAGTTCGACGCCGGGCGGCACCTCGCTGGGCGACAACGCTGCGAAGTCGGACATTGAGCGGTTGACATCGGGGGTGAGCACCTTGATGCCCATCGTGCGCGAGTCAGACAGGTACACCGCAGCTTTGTCGAGGTTGCCCTTGACGCTGGTGAGCAAGCACGCCACGTATTCCACCGGATAGTGCGCCTTGAGATACCCCGTCTGATACGTGACCAGGCCGTAGCCAAAGGTGTGGCTCTTGTTGAATGCGTAGTCGGCGAACTTCTCGACGATGTCAAACAGTTGCTTGCCCAGCGTTGTTCCGTAGCCGCTGCGCTCGCAGCCCGACTCGAAGTTGGCTCGCTCTTTGGCCATGATCGCTCGGTCTTTTTTGCCGCAGGCCTTGCGGAGGTTGTCGGCCTCGGCCAACGAGTAGCCAGCAAAGCGTTGCGCAACACGCATGACGCTTTCTTGGTAGATCATCAGACCAAAGGTGTCGGCCAAGACCTCTTCGGCGTCGGCATGGAAATACTCAACCGGCTTACGCCCGTTCTTTCGATCGGCATAGTCGTAGTGCATGTTCACGCTCATCGGACCAGGCCGATAGAGCGCCAATACGGCCGACACGTCTTCGAACGAGTTCGGTGCCAACGACTTGAGCAACGCGCGCATCGGCAGCGACTCGAGTTGGAACACGCCAATGGTGTCGCCGCGACTGAGCAGATCGAATGTGGCTTGATCGTCGAGCACTACTTCGTCGATATCGAACGTGGGATCAACTCGCGAACGAACCATCGCCACGGTGTCGGTGATGACGTCGAGGTTGCGCAGACCCAAGAAGTCCATCTTGAGTAGTCCGAGTGCCTCGACCCCGTGCATTTCGTATTGGGTAACCACAGGTGACCGAGTGGGGTCACCGTTGGGGTCGGGCTTGCGCTGCACCGGCAGATACGTGGTGAGTGGATCTTTGGTAATCACCACCGCGGCGGCGTGGATGCCGTCGCTTCGCTTGAGACCTTCGAGGCCCTTGGCTACGTCGACAACCCGTTTGATGTCGGGGTCGGTTTCGTACATTGCGCGCAGTTCGGTGGCGGCTTTGAATCCGTCGGCGTATTTTGGGCTCTGCTCGAAGCAGTACTTGAGTGGCGTGTCGCGACCCATGACCAACGGCGGCATTGCCTTGGCGATCTTGTCGCCCATGCCGTAGGGGAAGCCAAGCACGCGGGCGGCGTCGCGCACCGCATTGCGCGCCTTGATGGTGCCGAACGTAATGATCTGAGCCACGTGATCGCGCCCGTATTTCTCGGTGGCATAACGGATCATCTCGTCGCGATAACGCGAGTCGAAGTCCATGTCGATGTCGGGCATGCTGACGCGGCTTGGGTTCAAGAAGCGCTCGAACAGCAGGTCGTACCGAATGGGATCGAGTTCGGTGATACGCAGGCAATACGCCACTGCGCAACCGGCCGCCGAACCTCGGCCCGGACCCACCCGAATGCCTTTGTCCTTTGCGTACTTGATGAGGTCCCACACGATGAGGAAGTAGCTGCTGAAGCCCATGTCGGCAATGACCTTGAGCTCAAAGGCAATGCGCTCGGCGGCAGCCGCAGGAATCTGCCCGGTGGAGTCTCGACCCCAACGCTTGGCCGCACCTTCCCACGCGAGATGGTTGAGGTACTCGGTGTCGTTAGCGAAGCCTTCGGGCAGCGGGAAGTTGGGCAGTTGCGGCTTGCCGAACTCGATAGTGACGTCGGCGCGCTCGGCTACCCAAAGCGTGTTGTCGCACGCCTCGGGATAATGACGGAACAGGTAACGCATCTCGTCGGCCGACTTGAGATAGTGCTCGTTGCCTTCGAACTTGAAGCGCTTGGGGTCGCTGAGCATCGCCCCGGTCTGCACGCACAGCAACGCATCGTGCGACTCGTGGTCTTCGCGGTGCGTGTAGTGACTGTCGTTAGTGGCAATGATCGGCGCGCCGATTTTCTTGGCGATCTCGATCAGTTGCGGATTGGTTTCGAGTTGCGCTGGCAGGCCGTGATCTTGCAGTTCGACGAACAGGTTCTGCTTGCCGAAAATGTCTTGCAGCCTCGCGGCTTTTTCGAGCGCGCCCTTTTCGTCGTTATTGAGCAACGACTGCAACACATGGCCGCCAAGGCAACCAGTGGTAGCGATGAGCCCTTTGCCGTAGCGCTCGAGCAACTCCCAGTCCATGCGGGGCTTGTAGTAGTAGCCCTCGAGAAACGCGAGGCTGCTGAGCTGGATGAGGTTGCGGTACCCCTGGTTGGTCTCGGCCAACAACGTGAGGTGGTAGTACTGCTTCTTGCCGCCTTCGGCCTCGCCGCCCGAGTCATCGACTCGACCACGGCGAGCGGGTCGCTCGGTGCGGGTCTCGTAAGCCATGTAGGCCTCGGTACCGATAACCGGTTTCACGCCTTGCTCTTGGCACTCACGATAAAAGTCGAGCACGCCGTACATGTTGCCGTGATCGGTCATACCCAGCGCGGGCTGGCCATCGGCGGCGGCCTTGGCGACGAGTTCGTCGAGACGAGCGGCACCGTCGAGCATCGAGAACTCGGTATGCACATGAAGATGCGTAAATGAATCAGCCATGACATTCCCTTTCTTCTCGAATCAACGGCGCCCATCGCTGCGCGGGCAAATTACAGAGCTGTGATTCGGGCGACTCTAGCAGCTGGGTGGCTCTGCGCCAGAGGGCAAAGTAAGGGTCAACGCTGCTACAAGTAGGTGCCAGGTCGATCGGGAAGCGCAGCTTGGCCACCATCTGAAGCGCTGGGGCCACCAGCGAATCGGGGGTCCATCATGCCGGGGTCTCCCCCGCCCTGAGGCAGTCCACGCATCTGCTCGAGCTGCTGGCGCGAGGCCATCTGCTGGGCAAACAACGTTGCCTGAATGCCGTGAAAGAGCCCTTCGAGCCAACCCACGAGCTGTGCCTCAGCGATGCGAATCTCGCCGGTGGATGGCACAGTGTCGGCCTTGAACGGCAAGGCGAGCATGCGTAGCTCGTCTTGTAAGTCGGGCGACAGCGCCTCGCACAGTTCGACGATAGAACGTTCGTAAATCTCGGCAAGGCGTTCGCGACTCGCTTCATCGAAGTCGACCGCCTTCACTTCTTCGAGTAGTTGACGAATCATCGAGCCAATGCGCATCACCTTTGCCGGCGATGTCACCGTCTCGCGCGGCTCCTCGCCATCAGTTGGCTGCTCCATACCAAGCACGATGCCGTGCTCAATGCCATCGTCGCCTGCATCAGCTACTTCCACCTGGGGCTGGCTTACATCGTTATTCATCATGATCCCTTATCTAGCTTGCGCTGGCTCCGACAAGCAATGGTACGTACATCTCGGCGCTCGTGAGGCTGCCATGTCGGCAGACCAACTCAAATGGTCCTGAGTCGGCGCTGTCGAAAAAGGTGATGTCGTCTCGCGCCACGAGCGCAACGTCGCCAAGCCGTGAGGCCACCGGCGATGACACTGCCGGACCAAACCAGCCTTCGTCGATGGTCTGCGCTCGGCTCACCACCCACGCGTGATGGGCGTGATCTTGTTGGGCTGCGCTGAGCAGATCGGCGTGGCAGCCGGGTCGGGCGTGAAGCCAACGAAAGCGACCTTCGCCAGATTGGGCGCGCACCATCGACAGCAACGCGGCCGATGGATGAACGATGTTCTTGCCGACATGCACCTGACCATGATCTGCGGTGACCACAAGCGCTGCCCCAGCGGGAAGAACCGACAGCACATTACCAACGAGAGCATCGACCGTGGCGAGCTCGGCATCGTAGAACTCGCCGAAGCCACGTTCGTGCGCGATCTTGTCGATGCCGTCGTAATAGGCGTAGACGAACCGCTCACCGGCGTTGAGTTGGCGACCGATCTCGACAGCGATACTCGACGCCGCGCGCCACCCTGCTGGACGCGAGCCGCGAAGGTGAGCTTCGGTGAACGACGAACTCTCGAGTTCGGCGCGACTGATGACCGGAGGTGACTCGCCAAGGAACGGCGCATACGGTTGCACATCGCGAGGCGGATGCGAACGACGCACATCGCCGCGCTCGCCGTGCCAGCGCAACATGTTGACGATGTCGCCACCGAGTTCGATGCGATACCCCAACACGCCATGTTCGCCTGGCGTGAGGCCCGTGGTAATCGATGTGAGCGCAGTGGCTGTGGTGGACGGCGCCACGGTAGTAATCGCCGAACCCTGCATCGCTGCCAGCGTTGGAGCGAGATGGATTCGGCTCTGCAACTGCTCCCACCCAAGGCCATCGATCACGAGCACCACAACCTGATTGGCTCGCGAGATGGCCGCCGGCATCCACGCTGGCTTCGATGCGCCTCGAGGCGCCAACAGCGCCGGGATGATGCCTCGAACGTTGGCGCCTGAGTAGGCAGGAAGAATGGGTGCGATATTCACGACCGCCCTAGTGGACCACCAACTCGACCAAATTGCTACTCGCAGGCGCATCGACAACGGCGTGGGTCTCCGATCGATCCAAAGTCTTGGGTTGTTCGCGCCTACTATGCACACGTGCGCGTTTCCACCAAAGGTGACTATGCCTGTCGGGCCCTCCTGTCACTGGCCTTACATATCGAAGAACCGGGTCCCACCTCGGTCAGCGACATCGCCCGCCGCACCGGTTTGCCCCAGCCGTACTTGGAGCAAATTCTGTTGGCCCTCAAAGGCGCAGGCCTCGTGCGTTCAAAGCGCGGTGTGGGCGGCGGCTACGTGCTCGCACGGCCAACCGTAGACATCAAGCTGTCCGAGATTCTGTCGGCCGTCGATGGCCCTATCTCGCTCGGCGACTTCGGCGAACCGCACGAAGACGGCTCGTGCAATCACGAAGGCCAGTGCGTGCTCTTGGCCATCTGGAAAGAAGCCGGCGAGATCATGCGTTTGCACATGGAGGGCTTCACGTTGGCAGATATTGCCGAAGCAGCCCAGGGCTCTACACCATGGCCCGACATGCTCGCTGCCAAGCGCTGACCACAAGGCGCTCAGCGCGCTGGCGAGTTATTCGTGCAGTTCGAGCAGAACGTCGAGCAGATCGCGCGGCAACGGCGAGGTGAAGGTCATTGTTTCGCCAGTGCCTGGATGCACGAAAGCAAGTTCGGCGGCATGCAGAAACGGTCGTGGCGAGACAACACCAGAGCGAATGCCGCCATACGCGCCGTCGCCCACAACCGGGTGACCAGTAGCGGCAAGGTGCACGCGAATCTGATGGGTGCGACCAGACTCGAGACGACACTCGAGCTCGGAAACATCGGATGGCTCGCGATAGTTCGCAATCGTTCGGTACCGAGTGCGCGCCGGCTTGCCATCGATGACCACTGCCATGCGCAACGGATCGCGATGATCGCGACCGATCGGTGCGTCGATGACACCGTTGGGCGATTTGAGATGTCCCCACACCAATGTGAGATACGAACGAGTAACAGTTCGCGCTGCAAGCGCTGAGACCAAGCTGTCGTATGCGCGCTGACTGCGAGCAACGACCATCAGACCGCTGGTACCGACGTCGAGTCGATGCACAATGCCGGGGCGCATTGGGTCGCCGACATCGGCCACATCCGGGTAGCGGGCCAAGATGGCGTTTACCACGGTGCCATCAGGATGACCATGCCCGGGGTGAACCACAAGACCGGCAGGCTTGTCGATGACGATGACGTCGTCGTCGGCATACACGATGGGCAGTTCGATCGAGACATCTGCTTGAGGAAGCTGAGGCTGCGGCAACTGCGTTGGGTCGATCTCGACCACTTGGTTGATCGTGACCCGAACCTTGCCCGACATGGCCACGACGCCGTCGAGGCGAGCACCACCCGCAGCAACGAGAGATGCAGCGTCTGATCGACTGGCGTCTGTGAGCAACGCAACGATTCGGTCGAGTCGTTCGCCAGCCAATGCTGCGGGGATTTCTTCTCTGATCATGACGCCCTTACCTTCGATGAGAACAACGCTGCCAACACAATCAGCGCACCGCCGACGTTGATGGCCATATCGGCGACGTTGAAGATGGGGAACCACTGAAAATCGATGAAGTCGATCACTCGACCTCTAAAAAATCCTTGCTCACGGAAAAGCCTGTCGGCGACATTGCCCACTGCGCCACCAACCACCAGACCCACCGCAATGGTGTTCAGGCGACCGCCCGACTGACGCAACGACAGCAACATCACCACAACGACCACCAAGGCAAGCACCCCAATGAAGGGACCAATGCCTTGACCGGTAGAAAAGGCCATGCCGCTATTGAACGACAGGTTCCATTGCAAGGTCCAGATCACGTGCCGAGCCGCACCATCGCCAAGTGCGGTGACTGCCCAGTGCTTGGTGAGTTGATCGACGAGTACGACGCTTGCGGCAATCGCAATGCTGTTGCGCAGCGAAGGTCGCCGCGACACAGCAACCTCGGTCATCGCCGGCCGATCCCGCCGACCTTTTCTTCAACGAGTTCGGTCGACCACGGAATAGCGTCGAGACGCTCGCGAGGAATTGGCTTCATCGACAAGCGCGAGTAGCCGTAGCTGCCCTGGCGGATGCGCTCAAGAGCGCTGTCGATCTCGGCGATGTCGTGACGAGCGATACCCGACAACATGTTGTCGCGCTCACGCTCGACAACCATTGTGTCGCCTTCGCCTGACTCGTCGTCGAACTGCACATCGCCCATCTCTTCGTCGATCAACGAGAACGCTTCGTCCTCGAGTCGCACGGCCTGACGGGTGAGCGACTCGCGTGCCTCAATCAACAACTTGCGCTGCGTTGTAAGGAACTTGACGTCGAAGTCCTTGGTGTACTTGATGCCGTCTTTTGTCTCACCTTTCACGGGAGGCAACGTAGGGGCGGGAGCGGGAGGCGCAGCCTTTTTGGCGGGCGCTGCTTTCTTCACTTGCATTGGGGTAACGGCCTTCGTGTCTGCGGGGGCAGACGGTATTGGTGGTGCAACGGGGGTTTTCTTTGCGACGGGAGCAGCCTTGGGGGCCGCAGCCTTCGCTGCGATCTTTGGAGCAGCCTTGGCAGCCACAGGTGCCGCCTTCTTGGCTACCGGAGCAGCCTTCTTGGCTACCGGAGCAGCCTTCTTCGCGACAGGCGCCGCTTTCTTCGCTACTGGAGCGACTTTCTTCGCGACAGGCGCCGCTTTCTTTGGCGCAGGCGCCGCTTGCTTCTTCACGGGAACAACTTTCTTGGCCACTGGGGCGGCCTTCTTCGCGACAGGTGCCGCTTTCTTGGCCACTGGGGTGACCTTCTTCGCGACAGGTGCCGCCTTCTTCGCGACAGGTGCCGCTTTCTTGGCCACGGGGGTGGCCTTCTTCGCTACGGGAGCGGCTTTTTTTGGCGCAGGCGCCGCTTGCTTTGCAGCACCCGCTGACTTCTTCACTGGAGCGACAACCTTCTTGGCCATTTGACCTCCCGATCGACTACAACTGCCGGAGCGTAGGCCGTATACGACCCATCGCCAACGGCCTTTGTCACTTTGGTGGAAAGTATGCTTGCAGAACTTCGAGCACTTCTGATGCATACATGCCAGATATCAGCACCCGCTTGCGCCGCGACACCCCGCCCGAAAGCAACTGCACTCGACGTGGCGGCACGTTGAACAGCGTGGCAACAAGCTGAATTACCGCCTCATTCGCCTCACCATCACGCGCCACGGCGGCCACGCTCAGCTTGAGGGCGTCACCATGAAAGCCAACAGCAGCCGTGCGTTTCGCACCCGGCTGCACGTGCACCATCAGGGCAGCGCCACCCTCGACATCGCTGACCATATCGATATGGGCTACGCCTTTGTCACACGAACCAGAGCTGGCTCGCCATCGAGTTCGCCAGCAAGTTCTTGCGACGCCGCATCGGCGCCCCAGGTGAGCGACACCGCAAGTGTCTCGGCGCACATGAACGCAACGTGCGGCTCAAGGGCTTCGATGATTCGCGGTGACGTCCACACGCTGAGCTCGATGCGATCGCTCACTTCGAGACCGGCGTCGCGGCGCGCTTGCTGCACGAGGCGCACAAGGTCGCGCGCTGTGCCCTCGGCGACAAGCTCGGGCGTGAGCTCGCAGTCGAGCACCACCACTCCCCTGCCACCCGCGAGCACAGTGCTCGCGCCGCCTTCGGTAGCGACAAGCTTGAGCGAGAATTCGCCCGGCTCGAGGACGAAACCAGCGGCCACGATGTTGTCGCCGTCGTGATGCCAATCACCGGTCTTCACCGCCTTGATCACCTGCTGAGTCTGACCGCCAAGCCGCGGGCCAAGCGCCGCCGGGACAACCTGCAACACGC
>Ga0194063_10001984_pt1 | contig 12969 bp, 5 predicted proteins | sample SepL3720m_MetaG_FD_155459 | JGI IMG/M metagenome (GOLD analysis project Ga0194063, IMG submission 155459) | Anoxic zone freshwater microbial communities from boreal shield lake in IISD Experimental Lakes Area, Ontario, Canada - Sep2016-L373-20m | ecosystem: Environmental > Aquatic > Freshwater >... | reverse complement strand
CTCCCTCAAGGATCTGCTCCCGCTCCTCGAGAAGATCGCCAAGAGCGGCAAGCCGTTCCTGATCATCGCCGAGGACGTGGAGGGCGAAGCCCTCGCGACGCTCGTCGTGAACAAGCTCCGCGGCACGCTCCAGGTCGCGGCCGTCAAGGCCCCCGGCTTCGGTGACCGCCGCAAGGCCATGCTCGAAGACATCGCTGTCCTCACCGGCGGCAAGCTGCTCAGCGAAGACCTCGGCATCAAGCTCGAGAACGTCGGTCTCGATGACCTCGGCCGCGCCAAGCGCGTCACCGTGGACAAAGAGAACACCACGATCATCGAAGGCGAAGGCAAGAGCTCGGACATACAGGGCCGGGTCGGCCAGATCCGCCGCCAGATCGAGGAGACCACCAGCGATTACGACCGCGAGAAGCTCCAGGAGCGCCTCGCCAAGCTCGCGGGCGGTGTCGCCGTCATCAACGTCGGTGCAGCCACCGAGACCGAGATGAAGGAAAAGAAAGCCCGCGTCGAAGACGCACTTCACGCGACCCGTGCGGCCGTTGAAGAAGGCATCGTTCCCGGAGGCGGAGTCGCCCTCATCCGTGCTCAGAAGGTTCTTGATTCCCTCACCCTCACCGGTGACGAGGAAATCGGGCTCCAAATCGTGCGCCGCGCAATCGAGCAGCCGCTCCGCACCCTGGCCGACAACGCCGGGCAGGAAGGCGCGCTTATCGTGCAAGAAGTCAAGAAGCGCAAAGGCGCCGAAGGCTACAACGTTGCGACCGGCGAATACTGTGACCTCATCAAGGCCGGTGTCGTCGATCCCGCCAAGGTGACCCGCAGCGCGCTCCAAAACGCTGCTTCCATCAGCGGACTCCTCCTCACCACGGAATGCATCATCACTGAGCTTCCGGAGAAGGACAAAGCTCCCGCTATGCCTCAGGGCGGCGGCATGGGTGGAATGGGCGGAATGGACTACTAAGTCCAGGTACCAAACCAAAACTCAAAATCGGGAAAGCCGGGGTCGCAAGACCCCGGCTTTTCTGCGTCGCACTCACAAATCGGCCAGTCGTTCCGAGACGTGAGCTAATGGTGGCAGGCTGTTTTCGGGCTTATCAAGATAGAAATAGGCGCAGCTCGACCAGTCGTCCTGACGCTCGAACAGAGTTCCGCCTCCCAGCGGGACGCCGTCGATCGCATTCTTCAGCTTTTCCGCAAAGTCAATCTGCTGGTTGCCATGCCAGAGTTGCCGTCCCTCCTTAAGCATATCAATGTTGGCGGCCCCACCCATGCACCCGAGCTGTTGCATAGCCACACGGATGTCGTGTTGGAACCACACAGGGTCGGGGATATGGAGGCGGTAGAAGCTGTAGCGATAGGCCTCAGAATCTGCGAGCGGGCAACCTTGGTAGAGGTGTGCATACTGCCCCTGTCCCCAGCCAGTGCCGATATAGTCCTCCGTCCCGGTGCCGCACAACGTGGGGTTGTCGGTGTCGCCGTCGAGAAAGATCTTCACCTCGCCTTCGCCCCACCACAGCCTCGAATACGTGGTCGTGTCGGGAATAACGCCGACATTCACTCCCAGGAAGCGGCCACGTCCGGTGATGCGTGGCAGGAACTCGTAATCCCGGCGCAGGGTGGTCGGCCGCTCGCGGCGCCAGTGGGCATGGAAATAGGAGGTGTCGGCATCGTGCTGATCCCCGATGGTGTAGTCCACTTCGAAATAGCACATTCCTTTCACCCCGTCCGGTTTTGATTCGCGATCCGGGGGAAGCTCGTTGGTGATGACGATCTTCATCCCGGTTCGAAATGGCATGGGAATCACGCAGACGAAGCTCCGTCCTTCCGGGCTCGAGAAGAGGGCGTTCTCGAAGGTCGCCATGCGGCCCAGCCCATGGCCGAAGAAGTCGCCGAGCGGAGCGCTTACCGCCGGCGCTTCTGCGCCGTCCCAGTAGATGTCGATGCGTATGCCGCGAAGAGCTTGCGGGGAGCGGTCCATGGTCGTGAGCCAAATGCGCCGGACCATGCCGCTGCTCTCTTGCACCTCAGCCAGGGTGCGGCTCACGCCGGGCAGAAGGTAGAAGAAAGGGCTGCGCTTGCGGCCGTCCTTGACGTCACAGTCGCCCCGATAGCCCCGCGAATAATGGGCTGTCAACTCGGGTTCGGGATCGCCAAGACAGGCTCCGCCTTTTTCGCCGCGCCAGTTTTCGGCACTCGCCCAACGGGTTTGAATATTGGGGATGCGATACAGATTATTGCTTTCGTTCATATGTGGATTTCTATTTTTGCGTAGGTTGACTCGTTGAATTTTGTCATAAATGTCTTGCCAAACAGGTGCAGTGTCCGCCGCATGCCAGTCGAGCGTGAGATTGACTGCAACGCCCGTATCCTCGGACACGAGCCGCGTCTCGATTTAGTGTCCTGAACGGGCAGCATCCCGGATATCACGGATTCCGAGCAACCGCTTCAAGGCTCCGGCCGGATTGGTGACGCTTGCCACGTAGTTTTTCACTTTGGTGTGATGCCGGTTGATCGACTCATACACCCCGTTCTGACGAAAGTCGTCAATCATGTCGGTGGCCATACGGGCAGCAAGGGCCGGATCTTTTTGCGCCAACGCCGTGAACATCCATCCTGAAGCCGTTCCCCAATACCCGCCCTGCTGGTATTCGTCTTTAGGAACCTCATACGGGGTGTCTGGCCAGTACAAGGGGGTTGGCAGATGGCGGACCTGGCCGCGAGACACACAACGCTCGTAGTTCTTTACCAACCAATCGCCGATCCGATCATTCAGCTCGCCAGCAGGAAACCCGATGTGTAGGAGGTAGGCGTTCCCCCAGACATCCGGAAATTCCAACATCCGGTCGGTGACAGCAAGCGCGCCGACCGATTCGTTCCAAAATGTGTGAATCTGCTTTTCGATCCTCCCGGCGCGACGTCGAAATTCCTCTTCATCATCGGGACGGTCGAGCGCCCGGGCAAAATCCGCCAGGATCTGAGAGGCCTCCCAATAAAGCAGGGTACAGAACAGCTCGGCTCCCCGCTTATGCCAGCAATCGGTGAACCCATAGCCGGTGTAGGGCATGTCGGGATCAATCCAGACGAGGCCGCGCCGGTCCCTTGGAACATAATCCATCGCCCGCACCATGGACGGCCATCGTGCGGCAACGGCATCCAAGTCTCCTGTCACATCGACATACGCCTTGACCTGTTTGATAAGGAACATGCTGTTGTCCGTGTCGGTGAAAGCCTTGTTGCCGACCGTTAAATACGGTGTTTCATTCGACATGCTCAACATGCAGGGAACGCCGCCATCAGCGCGTTGTCCGGCCCAGAGCCGGGTGAAGATTCGCTTGGAGTTTGCCGGATCAAGAAGCTCCGGCACGTTCTCGGCGATATAGCAGAAATCTCGTGTCCAGACCCCCTTGTAATTCCCTGAGTCCGGACAATAAAAAAAGATGTCCTCGCGGGGCGTTGGCAGTCGCGACTGGCTGACGACATGAATCGTTTCTCCAAAAAACCAGGCAAGCTTTTCAGTAGCAATTTCGATCGGCGGATGGGATTTTATCATAAAAGAATTTTCAAAATTATCGGGTGATCTGGAAAATGCGAAAATCCGCAGGCGCGAGAGGAACCCGCCTCATCTGGCCGCTCTGAACGGGCTCGGGGTCGCCGTTCGTCCACAGCTCCCGCATCTGGCCGCCGTGGGGGCATTCAAACTTGGCGGCTGACGGGCTTTCATAATCGAGGTTGGCTATCATGATCAGATGTCCCCCCTCGCACGCGCCCTGACGCACGAGCACAAAGCCATCGGGCGTATACTCCGGCTCCAGCCCCATTGCCGGGGCGCACATTTCGATGAAGCGCGGCAGATCCCCGGCCTTGTCGACATACTCAGTACCAAAGAACGAGCTAAAATAAAGTGCCCAACCCTTGCCTCGCAAACGGGCGGTAATGGCCGGGCCGTGTTCGGAATGCGCGAGAATCTCCACGTCGGAGCCCGGGACCAATACGTCATGGATCTGACGTCCGGTCAGCTCAAATCGGCTCGTCGCGACGCGTCCGCGCATGCCGCGAAGGGAAAATGATTTGGCGCAGATGCGGTCCTTGATCCGAACTCCGAACAGGTCCCGGTACGCACCTGGGGGCAATTGCTTGGAGGCATAGCAGTCGTCATCATACACCCCAAGAAATGGGCCCGCCCACAGGATGCCTCCATTTTGCACCCAAGTGTCCAGCAGTTCAGCAAGCCCATGGTGCGCCACCCAGCCGTTGCCGGGCATGATCAGCATCCGGAGCGTGCTGGGAACTCCATTTTCGATCAGGTCTTCGACATCGATGACGGTCGGCGCGTAGCCGGCGCAGGCAACGGCTTTCATCCAGCCCTGGATTTCGTCATTCTTTCGGATGTAATCTGCTCCCCATGTCTTGGTGCTCAGCGAAGATAAGACATTGTCGTTCGCGTCGACGACGACCGCGACCTGTGCGGGTGCTGGCCGGAAGGAATCCATCGCCTGGTTATGCTGCTTTAGGAAATCCGCGAAGCGGGAGACCTCACGCAGACGGTCGTTGGGAATGCCGTCCGCCTCCACTAATCCAAAGTTAGGAGCTTCCTGGCCGAATCGTTCCGGCCGGTACTGCCAGAGCATGAACAGGCTGGCATTCATCATCTTGGCCACGGCCATGCGGTTCAGCAGGTGGGCCGGGGGGTGGGAGTAGTAGCCTTTGTCGAAGGCCATGCGCCCGCTCAGGTGCTCGAAGACCCCCCAAGGCTTCTTGCCTGCCACATAGGAATGGTCCGCACAGAAGGTGAGGTAGGCGTGGTTCGAGTCGGACTCCAGGTAAACGCTCATCCCCGTCATGTCGGCTACTCCGATATTTGCGCGGGCGTTCGAGTGGTTCCAGAGCAGCGACGCGAAATTCCCGTAGTGGAAGGTCACCGGATGGCGGCTGTCCACGGCCTTGACCGCGCGGATCCTGTGATCGAGCTCTCGTGTCATCCGCCAGGCTGCAAAACGGTGGATTTCCAAGGCCTCGTGCTGAAGCTGTTGATCCCGGGGCCGGAGCCGTATTTCTGAGAAATCCTCGTAGCGCGTAAAGTATTTCTGGTTGTAGGCAGCGATGGTTTTGTAGGTCAGGCGTAGATACTCTTGGTAGGTTCGCTGGTTGGCCGGATCGAAATGGGTAACCCCACCATTTTGAAGCTCGTTCCAAACATCCCAGCCGTACAGGGCCTCGGAGCCGGCATATCGCTCGGCCATGGCCCGGGTGTAGGCATCGAAATACGCACGCGTTTCCGGATAATCGAAATTCAGCCCTGGCCATCCGCCGACTTGAACCGTCGTGGCATGGAATGGATGGATTGGACCGTGCTCATTGTGGTAAAGCTTGTCCGGATGTGCTCGGATCGCCCATTCGGGGGCGGCTTCCGGTATGAGCTGGACCAACACCTTGAGCCCATGCTGCTCCGCTAGACGGAACAGGCGGTCGTAGTCATCGAAGACCCACGTTCCCTGCTCCGGCTCCACGCAGCGCCACGGAACCCAGAACCGTATTACCTCGAGCCCGGCCTCCTTCATATTGGGGTAATCGATTTCCCAGTCCACGCGATCGGGATTGGGCGGACGGTAGTATTGAATGCCAAGTTTCATATTAGTTTGGTTGTATTAATTCAGTTTTCTCGGTCGAAAGAAGGGCTTCAGGGGGGGGTATGAGTATGTCTATAGACTAAACTTACGGAACCTGTCAAAGTGATTTTTTACTTTTAGAACCGGCGCCTCTAAAATATCAGCCTGAATCCGGCGGCTAACTTAGCTGCAAAAAGCGCAATAAGAATATTAGGACGAAACCAGCAGATATTTATAAATGTCCTGTCCCTTTTCGTGCCCCTTCAAGCGAGGCGTAATAAACTGAATGCGTCGGTTTGCCCAGCCAGACACATATCCCATCCTCGAAGGTTATTGAGCGCGCTTGAGCGGGTTCGCCCGTGCGCGGATGCAACAGGCTGGCAAAATTGAGGTTTGCTTTTTGTTGGGCTAAGATGACTTCCTCACCTTTCGCCAATTTCAAGAGCAAAAATTTGTCTGCAGTTTCGGTGACGATCGCTTTTGATCGGCTTGATTGGATCAGCACGGCCTTACCCGGCCACGGGCTCTTCAGCTTCCATGAAACGGGCACGAGGGCCTTAAGCCGGATGAATTTCACCTTTCCGTTTTTACGGGAAGCCGAGACCAACGTCGGACCTTCCGCGCGGAGATCATGGAACTCGGCATCTTGATCATCCGGCAGTCCGGCGAAGAGACGCAGTATCCCGTTATGGCTTTGGAGCAACATTTCGCCTAACAAATGCAGATAATCCGCCGGCCCTTCCAATGCCGGAACCATGGTATCTCGGCAATCGAGGTTCTCGGTCGTGCTTTCTCCCCTCCGTCCATTCAGCAGTTCCGCGGCTTTCAGCGGCTCGGTGCCATAGGAATGATAAAGACTGACATCCGGGATGCGCTCGATGTTTTTTTCAGTTCGCTCGCTATTGGCCAGGATGCTCCCATTGTGCGAGATCAGCCCGTTCGGTTTCACGTTGGTCTTGAGCAGATTCGTCAGGTACTGCCAAGCCATTGCTTTCATGCCCAGCCAGCAGGCCGGCATTCCGATGTAATGAACGGCGCCAGTCCAGTTGACCATTTTCCCTTGGTGACACGCGTAAGTGGCGCCATACCAGAAGTCGTCTTTCTTGACTTCTGCCACGCAGATCTTCTCCCATTCCGGGGCGATCTCCGGGTCAAGCTCCGCGCACTGGTACAGCCCACGCAAGGTATAGAGGTTATCGTGGTCAGGGCGGACGCCCGGATGGCAAAGCAGCTGATCGCCTTGGCGTGGGTAGTCCGGGAAATGGTCCAGCACATGCCGGCATTTTTCCGCCAGCGGCCCATCGCATTTGAGCGTCCTCGCCGCTTGGATTGTGGCATCAAGCGCATACTTCACCACAGCCAGAGTGTCAGACGGGTCCGGGTAACTAATGTACATCAGCTCCGGTTGTTGGCTGATTTCGAGATGGTACCGCCCTTCCTCCGGGTGCCATTGCATATAATGGCTGAAGAATTCGGAAACCCCGCGCAGGATCGGGTAAGCGACCTCACGCAGATACCCCACATCGCGGGTGTAGAGATAATGCCACCAGAGAAGCAAGCACCACCAGGGACCGCTGTTCTGGCATAGCCGATAGGGTCCATCGGTGACATCCGCGCCGGTCGGATCGGTGGAGAGCGGATAGTAGGCGCCAGGCATGTCATAGAGCTTGCGCGCATTGCGTTTAGCCTCGGGCAGCTGCATCAACAAGGTCCGGAACGTGCCGTCCGCGAGCTCCGGGTGGTTGACGCGCCAAACGGGCATAACCGGCAGCTGCATGTTGTAATCGTTTGTGTAGTATCCCAACCAAGGTAAAATCTGCGAGGGCGAGTTCAGCGAGCCATACCAAAGCCCGAACAATCCCCCCACCGGCGTCCCACGTAAAACTGTTGCCAGATTATAGATATTTAAGGTTGCAACTGATACCGCCCCCATTTCGAGGGCATGGTTCCATTGGCTGCATCTCCATGGAGGGCCATGATCACCTTGCGCGGGGCTTCCTCGCTGTCGCGGTCATCAACCATCACCTCAAAGGCAAACTGCGTTCCGGCCTTGATCCGAAATGAAGTTCCCGGCTCCGGCGTCAGCTTTCCTTCGACCCAGTACCCGGTTGGAGTTGATCCTCCGACAAACTCAGCGTGGGTGGTCGGGGCTTTATTAGCATACCAGAAATCACACGGGGCCGCCGACTTTGACGCGTTGGGAATCACCAGCAACTGCTCGACTCCCTTTTCGACGATGTCACTCCGTTGGCCCAGCCCGCGCTCGTCGAGGAAAAGCTCGATGCAATCGTATTGGAAACACATTTCGCGCTTCTCCTTCGGCGCCGGCATGACGACGTCATCGGTGACCTCGATGCGCAGGAGGATCGATCCATCTTCCTGCCAGGCCATGCGGGTTGTGTAGGAGAGATCCTTGGCGCCGAGCCAGTGGGGTGCCGAAAGCAAACCGATGATCGGCTTTCCCTGCACGACATGGTCCTCCTCGTTGCAAACGATCGGCTCGACGGCTTTCCACCAAGTGCCGTCAGCGAGCGCGGCCTTGGCTGGCACCTCTGGAACTTTATTAATGCTGCCTTCCGAGGCAAATGCATGGCTGAGTTTTCCCAGCCGCGAGCTGCCGTCAAACAAATCGAACGCCAGCTCGTAGGTGCGCCGACCGAGCTTCTGCCCGTCGAGACGGAAAGGAACGGTCTTGCTCTCGCCGGCTTTCAGCTCGATATTTCCTGCGACTTCGACCATGGCACCCTCCGGAGCCGTTGCCTTCAAGGTTGCGGAGAGCGGCTTGTCCAGCGGGTTGAGCAATGTAAGCTCGCCTTCCAGAATCCCGTTCTCCGGCAGGGCCGAAGGGGCCTTCACCTTAAGGAATTGGAGCTGCGCAAAATCTTTCGGCACATCGAAGAGATAGACCGGCTCCCGCCCGAGTTTGACGTTGAGGATATTCCCTGCGGAGACCGTCCACGAGAGCGGATTGCCGAGGAGGTCCATTCCTTCAAATTTGCCGGGGCGGTTCACCCGGAATGAGAGCGTCGGATTTTCATCAGAGAAGAGCGCCGCAATCCTGCGTCCGCCCTCCTGCGTGATGATCGCGCCGGCGTCGGAGCTGGAGGAAAGCGGCAGCTTTTCAACCGATCGGCTTGGGATCAGCACGGAGTTCAAAGCGGCGATGGCTGGTCCGACCTCATTCGGCTGCCCGTCGCAATCGTTGAAATCCGGGTCATAGTGCGAGGAGCCGTTGAGCATGAAGTATTTTTCGCAGCCGGCGGCCAGGTCGAGAAGAATCGCCTGGACCTGCCAGCAGGCGGCATCATGTTCCAGCAGGACCGGCACGTAAGAATCCAGGAGCGGAGGCTGGCCGGGAACCAGTGTGATTTTTTCGCCGAACCGACGCAGAAAAACATCCTCCGCCATCGGCCGCCCATCAACGCGTGCCACCGTGGCGAAGCCGCTTTCGGAGTTCCAGATCGGCACGCTTTCTCCGCGGTATTTCACAAGCTGTTCGATGGCCTTTTCTATCGGCCTTGATTGGACATGAGTTCGGATCGGGCTCCCAAGATAGTTATGGAGGGAGAGGACATCGAAATCTTTCGCGCCTCCGGCCTTGAATACGGCCTCATTCCAACTCAGGAAATTGATTCCGCAAAGTCCCACTACCACCGCTTTCGGGTCCTCTTCCTTGATCGCTTTGTAGGCGACCTTGAGCATTGCAGCGTATTCTTCAGCCGTCATCCTGTTGCCGGCATTGGGTTCATTTTCAATCTCCCACGCCATCACCCTATCCTTATAGAGGCGAACCATCTGCTTGCAGTAATCGGCCCAGATGTTCATGTCTTTGAGAACGAACTTCTTTCCCGGGGCACGCTCTGCCCAGGCTGGCATGCAAAAAACCAGGCACATCATGATCTTGCGTCCGGATTTCCTTTCGAATTCCATCGGCTTTTCGTAAAACTTCGGATCCAATTCGCCGAACTTTTTGTAGTGCTCCGGCCATAAGTTCCAGCGGTCCACGCCGAATCCTAGGGAGAGGTTCTCGTAGTATCTCCCGCTGATCCAGAAGGCGGCCAGCGGGGAGGAAAGCGGGATCTTGTCCGGCGGCGGGAGAGGAACCGTGATGGCAATGCCATATTCCTCTGGGAGCTTCTTGACAGTCTTTCCTGCACTGTCAGTCAGCCACATATCCAGGAAGTAGATCCCGCAGAGTGCGGGGGCCAGATCGAATGTTGCCGATGCCTCGTTGTCCGGTGAGGCGGTGATTTCCTGCGTCTTATCGACGACGACGCTATTACGAAGATCGCGAAGAAGGAAATGAGCGGTGAATTTCCCATTCAGCCCGGCGGAGGCGGGAATCGAGATCTTGGCTGGAATTTTTGCCCCACGCTCGAAGTAGCCAAACGTCTCTTTCGGGATGTCCATGGCAATCGAGTTCAAAGCCGTTTCGGCCTTCAGCGACTTTGCGAGCGAGGCCTTCTGCTCCTCGGCGGGAACCGAGAGTTTTCCGGCATCAAAGTGTGTTTGCAGCTCCTCCGCAGAAAGCACGCGGTCGAAGATCGCCAGTTCGTCCACATCGAAACGTCCGCTGCCGCTTCCGATATTCAGGCCCCCGATCTCTTTCTCCGGGGCAGGCGAATCTTCACCCTGCCGCCCCGTCATCGAAACCGGGATATAGGGGCCGGCGCATACCTTTTCGGCTTTCTGAACCCCATCGATGAAGATTTTGAGCATCTTGCCGTCCCATTGACAGGCCAGTTGATGCCAGATTCCCGGCTCAAACGGGGACGCAGTGACAATCTCCGCCACATTGGGAGCGGGAGTTCCAAATCGGAATTCGATCTGGCCATCGGGCATCGAGGCGTCCATCTGGTAGGAAATTCCCCATCCTCCTTTTCCCGAGGAGTCTGCGATACTGAAAAGCCCGCAGGACGCATCATGGACTCGCACCCAGGCTTCCAAGGTGAATGTTCCGCTTTTTGTGCCGTTGAACAGCGAGCGCACCACGTGGGTGGCGACCACTCCTTTCCTCAGTGCCCCCTTCCCGGGCCAACGCCCCTGCGTCCACTCCGGGAAAGTTTGGACAGGATGGGGTTTCCATATCTCCTGCCAGCTGCTCTCGCGGGATGTGCCATACGGGGAATCGGCAAGGAGCGTCAGATTGCCTTTCTTGTCCCCGGCGATATTCGCGCTGTTCGCTGCAGACAAGCCTTTCCCCTCATCGAAAAGGTAAAGCCGGACCAGCGAGGGATCCTGCCTCATCTTCTCCACATCCGCTTTCCATTTCATGAACGACTCGGAGGCAGGGTTTAACGCTGCCGGATCGGCGGCAAACAATGGGACGCTGAGAATGACTTGCGTGACGAGCGGAGCAACGAGCACGAAGAGATGACGTGATAAGGAGGTCATAAATGAGGGGAGCGAGCTGATGCTGGATAGGCTTCGGTGCACGTGGATATCACTTGATCAACGTACCTGTCAATGAATAATGAGAATGTTTTCAATGTAATAGTTGAAACGCTCCACCGGCCACAAAAAAGTCATCCGTCGAGGTCATTCCGAGCAGTACTTCAGCTTATTGATATTTGCCGGTCTGATCCGGAATCTGCGAAAATCCTGTCAATCTGCGGTAAAAAAGTTCCTCGGTTTCTCTTTCTTCGAATACAAGCAAGTTTGCCATCGGAGCACCGATCTCATTAAAGAAATCTCCAAAAGACATTTGACAGACCGTTAATAAACCGAATACTTTGCGTGCAAATGAATGTGCAGATACAATCCATCTATGAATAAAAAACTTCAGAACACACTGATTGCCAGTGCATTCAGTATGCTGGCGCATACGGGGGCCGGCGCGCCGGAGGCAGCTCATTCTCCGACGACGCAAATCAATCGTCTCGACGGGGAGGGATGGCTGATCGCGACGGATGACAAGAACCAAGGTCGCGAGGAGAAATGGTTTGCGGCACCCCGACCTGAAGCCAAGCCGACCTCCGTGCCGGGCGCGCTGCAGGAGGTATTTCCGAGCTATCACGGGTTGGTTTGGTATTGGAAAACCTTCGACGCCCCTCGCAATCCCGACCCGCATGGTCGGTATCTGCTGCGCTTCGAGTCGGTGGATTACAAGGCCGATGTCTGGGTGAATGGCAAGGAGGTCGGCAGCCATGAAGACGCAGAGGAGCCGTTCGTGTTGGATGTGACCGATGCCGTCCGCTCGGGAACCGGCAACCTTCTCGCTGTCCGGGTTCTCAATCCGAACGACAAGCCCATCGACGGCATTGTCCTCAACCAGACAGCGAAGGGGGCCAAGATTCTCGCTCCGGATCCAGGGATGGATTGGAACTTTGGCGGGATACTTGGGTCTGTCGAACTGCTGGCCGCGCCCGCGGTTCGGATCGACGATCTGCATGTGGTCCCGAATTGGCAGACGGGCGAGATCGCGGTCAGCGCGACCGTCCGCAATGCCGGCAAGCAGCCAAGCAAGGTCCGACTCGGGCTGACAGTCGCTCCGGCAACCCGTGGAGAAAATGCGGACGAGACGGCGTTGGAAATGACGGCCCCGGTCGGCGAAAGCGTTCTCAAAGGAAAGATGCGAGTTCCCCAGCACCGGCTTTGGACTCTGGATGATCCATTTTTGTATCGCGTTTCGGCGCGGCTCCTGGCCGAGGAGAGCGCGGTGGCGGATGAACAATCAGTCCGCTGCGGGTTCCGCGACTTTGATTTTACCAACGGGTATTTTCGGCTCAACGGCAACCGGATCTTACTCAAAAGCGGTCTTCGTGGCTGGGGCACGCCGATCAAGCTCCATTGCAGCCAGGATTTGCAGATGGTTCGGAGTGACATCATTTTCGCCAAGACGATGGGGTTTAATACGATACGCTACATCTCCTCCGCCGCATCCCGTGCCGAGCTGGATCTTTGCGACGAGTTGGGAATGTTGGTCATGCAGGACGCTGCTTGTGGGTGGCTCTTGGGGGACTCTCCAAAAATGTCCGAACGGTTCGACCGCTCGCTGCTGGGCGTCGTGCGACGCGACCGGAACCATCCGTGTATCGCGATCTGGTATTTTCTGAACGAGACGAAGGACGCTCCGGTTTTCCGTCAGGCAGTCAACGCTCTTCCCAAAGTGCGCGAGCTGGACTCCACGCGGGTCTGCCTCTTGAACAGCGGGCGGTATGACAACAGAACCGAAGAGATCGGCGGCTTGAGCCGTCCCGGATCCAAGACGTGGGATGTCCTGGGCCTCGAGGATATCCACCAATATTTGAATGTGCCGCACCGTGAGCCGGAGATCGATTGGCTGCGGACGGAGGGATCGAAGGACAAAAAGAAAGCGGTTTTCTTGTCGGAGTACGGCGTTGGCAGCGCCTTGGATCTCCCCACG
>Ga0194063_10001983_pt1 | contig 12970 bp, 13 predicted proteins | sample SepL3720m_MetaG_FD_155459 | JGI IMG/M metagenome (GOLD analysis project Ga0194063, IMG submission 155459) | Anoxic zone freshwater microbial communities from boreal shield lake in IISD Experimental Lakes Area, Ontario, Canada - Sep2016-L373-20m | ecosystem: Environmental > Aquatic > Freshwater... | reverse complement strand
CTGGAACAAGCGCATCCCATCGAAGCTCTTCAACGCCACTGCCCGCAAGGCATCCGGGCTTGAGCTGCACGACCTCAACTGCGGGTTCAAGGCCTATCGCGCCGACGTGGTGCGAGCGCTGGCGATTCCCGGCGAGATGTACCGCTTTATCCCCGCCATTGCGGCGTCGGAGGGCTTTACGGTCGTGGAGATCCCCGTCAATCACCGGGCACGGCAGCACGGCAAGAGCAAGTACGGATTTGAGCGGTACCTGCGCGGGATGCTCGATCTGGTGACCATCTCGATCGTCGGCCGATTCCGTCACCGACCCATGCATCTGTTCGGTGGCGCCGGTCTGCTGCTGTTCTTCATCGGCGTGCTGATCGGCATCTACCTCACGGTCCTCAAGTTCTTCGGGGAGGCCATCGGCGGGCGCCCGCTGCTCATCCTCGCGGTGCTGCTCATCGTGGTGGGCGTCCAGTTGTTCACTCTCGGCCTGGTGAGCGAGCTGATCCAGCGCGGTCGCCTGCGGTCGGAGGAGGACGAGGCGGCGTCACGCATCGAGCGCATCATCGAGGGGTGATCCGCCCGCTGCGAGTCGAGTGGGTGGGCACGTACGAGCGCGACTATCCGCGTACCCGCGTGCTGGTGGCGGGTCTGCGCTCGCTCGGGGTCGTTGTTGACGAGCGGCACAGGCCCGTGTGGGAGCGCACCACCCACAAGGCCGGGGGCTTCCTGTCGCCGGGGAGTCTCGTGAAGGCGGGCGGCGGTTACGCGGCAGCCTGGGCCGGTCTGGCCGTGGAGCGGCGTCCGGGCGGATCGCCGCACGTGGTGGTGGCGGGATACCCGGCGCAGCCCGACGCGGTGCCGGCATGGGTGGTGGCCCGTCGCCATCGGGCGTTGCTGGTGGTGGACATGATGATCTCGCTCACCGACACGCTGGCCGGCGACCGTGCGCGGGTGGGTCGCATGGGCGGTGCCGTGCTCGCCGGAATCGACCGCACCACGCTGCGCCTGGCCGACCTCGTGCTGTGCGACACCCACGCCAACGCCAACTTCATGGCCATGCGCTTTGGCGTGCCACGGGACCGCCTGGTGGTGGCGCCAGTGGGTGCCGAACCCGATGCCTTTCCACCCACCCCGCAACCTTCCGGACCTCTGCACGTGCTCTGGTACGGCAAGCTCGCGCCAATGCATGGCCTCGAAGTCATCGTGAGCGCGGCGCGCGGTGAGGGAGTGCCGCCCGTCCGCCTCATTGGCAGCGGCCAGCTCGATAGCTGGCTGGCGCATGAGATACGTCGCGACCCCCCAAAGGGGCTCCAGCACGTGCCGTGGGTTCCCTACGAGGCGCTCGCGGGCGAGATTGCATCAAGTGGGGTGGTGCTGGGCGTGTTCGGCCAGAGCGACAAGGCCTCGCGGGTCATCCCCAACAAGGTGTTCCAGGCCATGGCGGCTGCTCGCCCGGTGGTGACCGCCGACACGCCCGGTATCCGCGAGGCCCTGGTGCACGGGGAGAACGCCCTGCTGGTGCCCGCCGGCGATCCCGATGCGCTGGCCGAAGCGCTGCGGACACTGGCCGGCGACCCGGCCCTGCGCGAGCGCCTGGGCACCGCGGCGCGCCGACGGTACGAGGAAATGGGTACCCCCCAAGCGGTGGCAGCGCCCCTGCTGGACGCCATTCGGCGCAGCCGCCCATGAGCGATCGCCGCAACCTCATGCGCGTGCTCGGCACCGTGGCCGGGCTGCTCATCATCGCCGCCCTTGGGTGGACGGTGTACAACGCGTGGGACGTCGTTACCGCATTCGATTGGCAGCCATCAGCGGGCTGGCTGGTACTGGGTGGCGGCCTGGTGCTGGTGTCGCTGACGCTCTCGGCCTTCGCCTACGAGGCGATTCTGGGCGGCCTGCACCACCCTGCTCCGCCGGTCGCCGCCACGGTCGCTGCATGGGCCAAGTCGTTGCTGGGGCGGTACGTGCCGGGCAACGTCCTGATGCTCGTGGGCCGTGCGGTGATGGCCCAGGCCCATGGGGTTCCAAAGATGGTCACCCTCGCGGCAACCACCTACGAGCAGGTGATCGCGCTCGCAGCAGCGGCGATGCTGGCCGTGGTTGCGCTGCTCGACATCGGCAGCGGAAGTGCTGTCGGACCGCTGGCCTGGCTGGTGCTGGGGGTGCCGCTCGCGTCGCTCTTGCTGCACCCCCGCATTTTCGGCCCCGCATCCACGTGGCTGCTGGCCCGGGCGAAGCGCGCCCCGCTGGGTGCGCTCATGCCCTTCCGCCGGGTTCTCCTGATGATGGTCTGGTACCTCGTCATCTCGGCGCTGCTGGCACTCGGCGTGTGGGCGCTGGTGCGCGGCATGGGCGGCCCGGCCATCGGTAACCCGGTGGGTGTTGCCAGCGGGTTCCTGCTCGCATTCGTGATCTCGATGCTGGTGTTCGTGGTGCCATCCGGGCTCGGCATCCGCGACGCCCTGTTTGCGCTGGTGCTCTCGCGCCAGGTACCGGGCGGCGTGGCCATCGCGCTGTCGGTGGGGTCGCGCCTTGCGCTTATCGTGGTGGAGCTGGTGTTCGTCGCCCTGGCTGCGGCCTGGGGCCGGCGGGTGTCACCCCGATGAGCACAGCCCCGCTCGCTGGCCGGCTGAACCCCCACGCCATCACCCGCGATCTCCCACGGCTTCTGGTGTGGCTCATGGTGGCGGGGTGGGCATCGCTCTTCTCCTGGCTGGCGGTGGAGCGCCACGAGGCATGGTGGACCGGGCGCTTTGATCTGGGCAACATGGTGCAGGCGATCTGGAGTACCGCTCAGGGGCATCCGCTCCAGGCAACCGACGCGGCCGGCGCGCAGATCAGCCGGCTGGGATCGCATGTCGATCCGCTGCTCATGGTGTTCGCTCCGCTGCAGTGGGTCACCACGTCGCCTGTGCCCCTACTGGTGGCGCAGGCGCTGATCGTGGCGCTGGGGGCACTGCCGGCATTCTGGCTGGGCCGCCTGTGGCTGCGCGACGACCGCCTGGCGGTAGCCGCCGCCGCCGTCTACCTGCTGTATGTGCCGCTGCAGTGGGCAGTACTCACCGACTTCCACGCAGTGACCCTTGCCGCGCCGCTCATCATGTATGCCATCTGGGCAGCCGAGACCCACCGTGATGTGGTGCTCGGTGTCACGGCCGGGCTCGCCCTGCTGTCGAAGGAGCAGGTGGGCCTCTCCATCGCCATGCTCGGGCTGTGGATTGCGATACGCCATCGCCGCCGTATCGCAGGCGCCGTGCTTGCCGTCTGCGCCCTGGCATGGACGGCCATGGCGGTACTGGTCATCATCCCCGCGGCCGGAAGTGGGCTGCCCGCCCCGTTTGCCGAGCGCTACGGCAAGTTCGGTGCCACCCCCGCAAAGGCTCTCGTGGGCGCGGTGACGCATCCGGTGGACCTCGTCACCACCCTTGGCGGCTGGTCGCGTCTGTCGTACCTGCTCATCCTCCTCGTGCCGCTGCTTCTGCTGCCGCTGGCCGCACCACTACTGGCGGCGTGCGCGCTCCCTGATCTGCTCATGAACATGCTCGCCGAGTGGTGGCCCAACTACTCGGTGGAGTTCCACTACGCGGCCGTACCGAGTCCGTACCTCATCGCCGCTGCCCTGCTCGGGCTCTCAAAGCTGCGCGAGCGCGGGCGGCCGCCCTGGCTCGGCCGCGCGGCGCGGGCCAGCGGGGGAATGGCGCTGGCGCTTGTGGTTGCGGGAGTGCTGGCCACCATGATCAAGGGCCCACTGCCGTGGTTTCAGGGCGTGTCGGTGGCATCGCCGTCGCGACTGGCGCAGTACGACCGCACCCCCGCGTCGGTGGCGCTCGACCAGGCCGCCGCGCTCATCCCGGATGGCGCCATCGTGTCGGCGGGAAATAATCCCGGGGGGCATCTGTCGGCCCGCACCCGGATCCTGGTGTTCCCGGCCATCGGCGACGCCGAATGGGTGATCGTGGACCGGACGCGTCCCGATATGTACGACCGCCTTGACCCCCGGGGGTTCCAGGTGGCGCTTGACAACTTGGCCGCGCGCCCCGACTTCCGCCTTGTGTGGAACACGGGCGGCGTCGTGGTGTTCCACAGAGTGCGCCCCCGGGCACGCGCATGAGCATGCGCGTGCCCGTGCTCGGCCTCGCCACGGCGGGATGTGGGCTTCTGCTCGCCGTCCTTCCCGGGCTCCCGTGGTACTCGGCCGACCTCCCCACGGGCCCCGCCCAGCTGTCGGGGTACGCCGCCACCGGTGGCACGTGGATCCTCCCTGTCGCCGGTGTGGTGCTGGCGGTAGCGGGGCTCCTCACCGCCTGGTGGAGGCCACGCACAGGCACCCGCCTGGCACGCATTGCCGGCGCATTCATCGTGATGGCAGCGGTGGTGGCCGTCGGGTGGGCCGCACGCGCCGCGCTTGTGCCCGCCGTTGGGGTGGTGGCCGAGCGCCCCGGCATGCCCATATCGCCACTTGGGGGCGACTGGATCATCACCGTGCTGCCCGCGGCATGGATCACCATCGCGGCGGCGGCCCTCGCGGGAATGGCCGGCATCCTGCTGCTCACCGCCCGCCCGGAGGACATGATCGGGCCGGAGGACGTCTCCTAGGGAGTCGGCGGAGGGGCGGCGGGCGCCGTGGGTGCCGGCGCCGCCGCTGGGTCAGGCGCAGGCGCCGGGGCCGGAGCAGGCACCGGTGCAGGGGCTGGTGCGGGAATTGGCACCACCACGGTGTCCGGTGGTTGAACCTTGGTGTTGGTGCCGCCCGTTGAGGTTGTCTTCGGTGTGCTGGTGGTGCGGCCGGTGCTGGTGCTGTTGGCCGAGCTCACGGCGTACTGGGATGCGCTGTCGGTGAAGTCGGATGAGAACGCCGACCACTGAACGGGATCCTTGGGCATCGCCCAGTCGAGTGAGCCGTCCTTCGCGGTGGCAACGCGCATGAAGTCGGCCCAGATCTGCGCCGGGAACGTGCCGCCGGCAACGGTGATGCCGTGCACGCTGGTCATCGAGCGGCGCACGCCATCGGCATTGGGGTAGCCCACCCACACGGCGCACACGTATCGCGGCGTATAGCCCACAAACCAGGCGTCGGTGTAGTCGTCGGTCGTGCCGGTCTTGCCCGCCTGGGCAATGCCGATGTCGGCGGCCCCGCCGGTACCGCCATGCACGTTGTCGCGCAGAATGCGGGTGACCTCGTAGGCCACGCCGTCCGAGAACACGCGAGTGCGCTTCGGGGTGGCCAGGTCGCTGGCCGGTGCGTTCTTGCCCAGATCGGTGATGGAGATGGGCTTCACGCGAAAGCCTCCGTTGGCCAGCGGGGCATACGCCGTGGCCATGTCGAGCGGTGTGACCTCGCCCGACCCCAGACCGATGGAGGGGACCACCGGCAGGTCCTCCTTGATTCCCATGCGCTTCGCCATGTTCACGACGCGGTCCGGGCCCTCGTCAAGGGTCATCTGGATGTACACCGAGTTATCGGAGTGCAGCGTGGCGTCGTGGATGGAGATGGGCCCGGCATAGGTGTTGGAGTACGTGGCCACATTGACCGGACCCCACTTGGGGTCATTGATGTTGATGGGCCGGCTGGCATAGATGGTGGTGTAGGGGTTGGTGCCATCGGCGATCGCGCGCGTCAGTACAAAGGTCTTGAACGTTGATCCGGCCTGGCGCTTGGCCTGGGTCGCGTAGTTGAACTGGCTATCACTGCCGTACGTCTGGCTGGTGGCCATGGCGCGTATGTATCCGGTTCGGGCATCCATCATCACGATGGCGGCGGCGGGGTCGTCGGGCTGACCAAGATTGCGGGCGATCGCCTGCTCGGCAGCCCGCTGCAACTTGGGGTCGATGGTCGTGCGTACGGCCATTCCGCCTTGCTGCACGCGCTGCTCACCGAACTGGTCGAGCAGTTGCTGCCGCACATAATCGAAGAAGTAGCCCTCCTTCTTGCGCTCGTAAAACGTGCCGTGGTGGAGGTCCAGGCCGCTGGCCATCGCGGCGTCAGCATCCGCCCGGCTCACGTAGCCCTGGTTCGCCATCTCGTCCAGCACCGTGTTGCGCCGCGCGGTGGCGTCCTTCGGGTTGAGGAAGGGGTCATACGCCGACGGTGCCTGCGGCAGTCCGGCGAGCAGCGCCGCCTGCGCCAGCGAGATGGCCCACACCGGCTTGTTGAAGTAGGTGAGCGACGCCGCCTGCACCCCGATGGAGTTCTCGCCGTAGAAGACACCGTTGAGATACTTCGCGAGGATCTGGTCCTTGGTGTACTTCTGCTCGATCTCCTTGGCCAGATAGGCCTCCTTGATCTTCTGCGAGAAGCCCCGCGGCGCATTGGGGTCGTACAGGTTCTTTGCCAGTTGCATCGTGATTGTGCTGCCGCCCTGCTTCACCCCGCCTGCGGTGAGGTCGCGCACCGCGGCCCCTACCAGGCGCACATAGTCCACCCCGTCGTGCTGGTAGAAGCGCTTGTCCTCGATGGCCACGGTGGCATCGCGCAGGGCCTTCGGGATTCGGGCGTAGGGCAGCTCGGTGCGGTTGGTCACGCCTGTGATGTACCCGAGCACCTTGCCGTTGCGATCGAGGATGCGCGAGTTCTGGCCGAGGGCCACCGGCTTGATTTCGTCGAGTCCGGGCAGCCCGGCTGTCACCGACTGGTACGCGGTCGCGCCCGCCACCCCGAGGATGGTCACGATCACCACGAGGGCGAACGCGATGACGCGCCCGGCACCCAGCCGCCCGTGCTTTGCCCGGGCCTTGCGGCGCCGGCGCATGCGGTTGACCGGGATCATCGGCCCACTCCGGCTGCTGCCAGCGGACGGATATCCCAGCCCACCCGGCCGGTGCGGTAGTCAAGAATGCCGATCACCTGATCTGGCCCGCCATTCACGCGGCCCTGCACCACCCACTGCAGCGGATCGGCCGGGACCACCACGTCGTGTCCGGCACGGGGGTGGGCGCCGCCACCCGGAACGGGAACAGTCCACGGGGAGGGAAGAGACTTGAGCGACACGTCGTCGGCCACGGCCGGGCTCCCGGCCCACAGCTGCGCGGCCTCCTGCATGGCGACCTCGGGCGTGCCCAGACGGGGATTTCGCGACGCCGTCACCGAATCCCACAGAAATGTCCAGCCGCTGGCGGGGTTGGCCAGCACCTCGCCCGCTGGCTGCACTGAGTAGGCGGTCGCGATGAACGAGGGGATCCAGGCGATGACCACCGCAGCACCCGCAATAAGCGCCACGCGAGTACGGCCACGGGCGCCGTGGGGATGGTGGGCGCTGGCACCTGATGGCAGCGTGGAGGTGAGTCCGGACACGGCCGCCGAGTATAGGACCGGGGCGGCATCCGCCCGCGCGTCATGGTCGGGACGTACCCTGTCGCCTGTGGCGTCCCCCGCTCCCATTTCACGATGCGTGTCATCCATTGGTCCAGTGGGGCTTCGGTGACGGTGCGCGCGGTCCTGCTCGACGCGTTCGGCACGCTGCTTCGTATGGAGCCACCGGCCCCCGTGCTCACCGCCCTGCTGGCCGATGCCGGTTTCCCGCTGGACGAGCAACGGGTGTCCGATGCCCTCGCCCTCGAGATACGCCATTACCGGTTGCGCATGCAGCTGGGGCGCGATCCCGAGGGGTTGGCGGCGCTGCGTGCGGAGTGCGCCGGAGTGCTGGTGGATGCACTCGGCCCTGGTGCGCCGCCCATCCCACTGGCCACCGACCTCTTGGTGGAATCCCTGCGATTTCACCTGTTTGACGACGTGCTGCCGACCCTTGATCTCCTGGACGACATGGGTCTCGTGCTCGGCGTGGTGAGCAACTGGGACTGCGCGCTGCCCCAGCATCTGGCCCGTCTGGGGGTGGCCGACCGCTTTGGGGTCATCGTTGCGAGTGCGGCGGTTGGCTACCGCAAGCCCGATCCCGGCATCTTCACCACGGCCCTCTCCGCACTCGGCACGGCACCGGCTGACGCACTGCACGTGGGCGACCGTCGTGCGGAGGATCTGGACGGTGCCCGTGCCGCCGGGCTCCAGGCGCTGCTTCTGGACCGCGCTTTGCAGGTCGAGGCCGCGGATGACGTCATCACGACGCTTGCGCAGATTCCCGGAAGAATTGCCACATGAGCAGCGTTCCCGGCGCCACGGCACACCTCGAAGCATCCGAGACGGCCATGGTGCGCGACCTCCGCGAGGGCTATCGCCGGTACCGGCCGTCGCTCGTCACGCTCATCCTCGGCACCCTGCTGCTTGTCGCGCTCGTATACCTGTACGTGGATGGCTTCTTGATGCGGGCGCACGGTGTGGACCTCGCCTTCGTTTCGCTCATCGGCGCGCTCGGCCTGCTCGGCTTCCTGCTCAGCCTGATCACGTCGCGACCCTCGCGGCGCCCGCGGGCCGTCGATGTCACCCTCGGACTCTTCGGCGCGCTGTTCGCCCAGGTCCTGACGCGCGAGTTGGGGGTTCCCGTGCTCGTGGCAGTGGGCGTGACGGGGTGCACCCTCGGTGTTCTGGCCCTTCCAGATGGGCCGCTCGACTTCATGGCATCGGCGTCCGGGTATGCGGGCATGTTCACGGGGCTGCTCCAGCCCGGTCCGGTGCTGGCCTGGGGGTGGGTGCTGATTGCAGGCCTGCTCGCGGGGGTGCTCATGTCCGTCGTTGGCCCCGCGGTGCTGCCCGGGGTGGGAGCCCGAATTGGCGCCGTCGCTTTTCTCGCGGGGTCGATCGTGTACCTGCTCGCCCAGTGGACCGGCACCGACTCCCCACCCCTCTTGCCAGCTGAGAGCACTGGTCTTGCAAGCTGGGCAATTCTTCCCATCGGGATGGCCGGTGCGCTGGTCACCTGGGTGCTCATCCGGCGTACATCGACGCCGTTCGTGCTGGCATCGGCACTGCCGTCACTTCTGGTGTGCGGGGTGATGGCCATCGCCCTCCCTGCCAGCTTGCCGGTGCTCGGATCGGCCTGGCTGGGTGGCACGCTCATTGCCAGTGCCGGCCCCGAGCGCCTTCCGACGGCCTTCTGGATCGGCATCGCCGGAGTCGTCTATGGCGCGCTGATGCTGCACTTCGGAGGCCCGCTCACCGGCCACGTCGGGGTTCTGGGCGCAACGGCCACCATCGCGTGCATGGCCACTGCCGCAGCCGAATGGCTCATGCATGGTCGCCGCCTCGGATCTCTCGTGGCGCGTATCGCGCCGGCACCGGCCACGCCATCACGATGACGCCACCCCGCCTCTCGCCCCTCTTCCAGCCGGAGGACCGGTCCACTGCCAGCATCCTCCACGAGGAGCCGTGGCAGGGCCGTTCGGGGCTGCCGTCACCGGCCGTGCTGCTGCTCTCGATGGTCATGGCCGGGGCCCTGGGGCTGCTCTACGCCGCGTCATTTCTGCTGGACGCCGAGCCTCTCCCCTTCGCCGCTGCCCTTGTTGTCGGGGTCCTTCTGGTGGGTGGCATGGCCATCACCACGCTCACCTCCAAGCCGGTCGGTCGGGTCCGGGTCATCGATGTCGGCATGTCTGTGGCATCGGCCGCGATGACCCTCTTTCTGGCTCGCGACATGGGCATCCCCGTCATCGTGGCGGCGTCGCTCGTGGCCGTCGTCCTTGGGGCCATGGCGCTGCCTGGGCAGCGGATTGATGCCAGCGCCGCTGGTGCGGGCTACACCGGCGCCTTCGTCGGCATGTTGTCGCCCACCGTGACGCTGGGCACCGGGTGGGTGCTCTCTGCCGCCCTGCTGGCCGGGGTGCTCTGGTCGCTCATCGGCCCATCGGTGTGGGATGGCGTGGGTGGACGCATGGGCGCGCTGGCCTACATCGCGGGGTCCGGCCTCTACTTCATGGCGGATATCGTAGGTGCCGAGCGTGCCCACCCGCTGCTGCCCGGCATGGATGGCATGGCGCATGCCGCAGTCGTGCCCATCGGTTGCGTGGCGGCACTCGTCACCTGGGTGCTCATCCAGCGGTTGGGCGTGCCCTTCGTGCTGGCATCGGGAGCCACATCCCTTGCCGTGTGCGGGGTTATTGCGCTCACCATGCCAACGGGCGCCGCACTTGCCGGTGCTTGGTTTGGCGGCACATTTGTCGGCGCCGCGGGGGCGAGCCGTCTGCCCAATGCGTTCTGGGTGGGTCTCGCCGGGCTGGTGTTCGGCACGCTCATGCTGCACTTCAGCGGGCCGCTGACAGGGCACGTAGGCGTGCTGGGCGCCACGGCCGTCATTGCGAGCCTCGTGGTGGGGGCGGTGGAGTGGGTGGTGGTGGCCCCGCCGGTACAGCATCGGGCCGCGGCGATCGTGGCGCGTGTGCGCCCCGGGCGGTCGGCTTAGCGCCCGATGCGCGCGTGGCGCATGAGCGTCGCCACGCTTCGCTCGAGCTCGTCGGCGCAGATCTCCCCATCCGCCTGCGTACAGCCGCGAAGCCGCTCGCCGATCAGGTGCAGCCCCACCTGATCGAGTGCCGCGGTGACGGCCGCCAGTTGCACCAGCACGTCATCGCATGCCGACCCCTCGTCGAGCATGCGCTGTACGCCGCGCAGCTGACCCTCCGCGCGCCGCAGCCGCACCATGATCTGCTCACGGGTGGGAGGTGCTGATGCGCCGGTGGCCACGGTACGACCTAGTGGTTGTGGCCGCAGCCGCAGCCACCGCCGTGTGCGTGGCCGCCCCCGCCAGGTGACGCACCGGCGCCACCACCACGGGAGGGCTTGGCCGACACGAACCCGGCGGTGATCAACTGTTCCGCCCGCGCCCCGCACTGGGGGCACGAACGGTCCTCATCACGCAGGAACCCCTGGCGGAACACCTCAAAGTCGTGCGCACACGACTGGCATCGCAGGTCGTACGAGGACATGGCTTACGAGAGCCCGAGTGCTTGCTCGATACCCGCGCGCGGCATGGCACCCACGGCGTTCTTGGTGAGCTGGCCACCCTCGAACAGGCCGATGAAGGGAATGCCCTGAATCCCGTAGCGCTGTGCGATATCCGGGGCATCGTCCACGTTCACCTTGCCCACCACGACGTCGTCGCGGTCGCGGGCGATCTCGTCGATAACCGGGCCGATCATGCGGCAGGGGCCGCACCACGGAGCCCAGAAGTCCACCACCACTGGCTTCTCGCTTTCGAGCACAAGGCCCTGGAAGGTGTCGCTGGTGATCTCGATGACCTCAGACATGTCTGCTCCTCGTTCGCGTTCTGGTGTTGTCAGCTGGCAACAGCGGCCGGGTGCTCTGTGGCCTCAAGCCACCGCTCGGCGTCGATTGCCGCCATGCATCCGCTGCCCGCTGCCGTAATGGCCTGCCGGTACACGGTGTCCTGCACGTCGCCGCATGCGAACACGCCCTCGACGTTGGTGCGGGTGCCGTCGGTAATGAGGTAGCCCTCGCCATCGGCCTCGAGGGTTCCCCCGAACAGATCGGTGTTGGGCTGGTGGCCGATGGCCACGAACATGGCCGCGGCCGGGATGACGTGCTCGTCACCGGTACCGACATCGGCCACGCGTACGCCCTCCACAACGTTGGCGCCCTCCACGTCAACCACCCGGGAGTTCCACACCACGGTGATCTTGGGGTTCTCAAGTACCCGCTGGGCCATGATGGCCGACGCCCGGAACTCATCGCGCCGGTGCACGATGGTCACGCTCTCGCACATGCGGGTAAGGAAGAGCGCCTCCTCCATTGCGGTGTCGCCACCCCCGACGACCACCACTGGCTTGTCGCGGAAGAAGAAGCCGTCACAGGTGGCACACGCCGACACGCCCTTGCCGCGCAGGCGCGTCTCGCCCTCGATGTCCAACCAGCGCGCCGACGCGCCGGTGGACACGATGATGGAGCGGGCCACGTGCTCAGCAGCATCAACCCACACCCGGAACGGCCGCTCCGAGAAGTCGACCCGCGATACATCGGCCGTGATGAACCGCGTGCCAAAACGCTCGGCCTGCTCGCGGAACAGGGCCATCATGTCCGGGCCCTGAACGCCATCCGGAAATCCCGGGTAGTTCTCCACGTCGGTCGTGATCATCAATTGGCCACCCGCGCCGTAGCCCTCAATGACCAACGGCTCCAGCCCGGCACGGGCCGCGTAGATGGCGGCGGTGAGCCCGGCGGGCCCGCTGCCGATGATGATCACCTCGTTGACGCCATCTACTGACACACGGCCCTCCTGGGCACTTGACACGGAGCGGGAGCATACCCCCTCCCGGTATAGAGGGGATACCCTAGCAACATGCCAGATGCCTGCAGCGAGTGTGGTGGCCGCGTGGAATACACGGTCGTGTCGGGGATTGTTTCCCTGAAGCGCCGTCGATCGGGAATGGCCTCGGGGCGCGTGAGCGCCCTGCGGGCTGAGACCTGCATCGAGTGCGGTCTCACCAAGATGTACGCGGAGCGGCCCGAGCGCCTGTTCCGCGACCTGCACCGGAACACGCCGACCAGCTGAGCCCTACTTCGCGCGGGTGGTGAACACCAGCCGGTTACCGGCGCCAGTGGGGCGCTGCCCCGCTGCCCAGTAGGCCCGCCCCTGTTCCTCCTCGGCCATGGCGATCTTCTCGCCGTCGGCAATGGTCACCACGCCCCAGGCCATGAGCACGCCGATCACCACGCCCTCGGCGGTGCCCCCACGGCCGAGCACGGCCACCAGAAACAGCAGCATGAAGGCCGACGCGATGAACATGACGATGGATGAGATGGTGGTCCATCGCCGCCAGTCGCGTGGCCCGGCCTCGAGCAGGCGTGACCCGTCAGCCCGCTGCGCATCGGGCAGGCGGATAGATGCCAGCCCGCTGCGCTTGAGCCACACGCTGAGCAGCGGGAAGAAGATGAGGCCCGTGATCCCACCCACGCCCACGGTGACCCCCAGCCACATCCACGACCAGCCATCCTCAGACGTGGCCTCGAGGATGATCGACAACCCGAGCAGCGCGAATGACACGCCGATGAGCACCACGCCGTACAGGCGCGACAGCCGCGCGTAGCCCCACAGGAGGTCCCGGTCACCGAGGTTGACCGGGTCGATAACGCGTCGGCGCT
>Ga0194063_10001982_pt1 | contig 12972 bp, 5 predicted proteins | sample SepL3720m_MetaG_FD_155459 | JGI IMG/M metagenome (GOLD analysis project Ga0194063, IMG submission 155459) | Anoxic zone freshwater microbial communities from boreal shield lake in IISD Experimental Lakes Area, Ontario, Canada - Sep2016-L373-20m | ecosystem: Environmental > Aquatic > Freshwater >... | reverse complement strand
CAACTCCCCCCCACCCAGGTGATCTTCTCAGCGGAATAAATTCCTATGCAACAGCTGCAATAAAATGACACTGAAATCCCCCCATCACAATCAGTTCACCGTAGGAACGCTTAGGTATGATAAGCGCGGGCTGTGGCTGGTCTTCTTCTGGCTCATGTGGAACGACTTTTCCATCATGTTGCTCGAGCAGGTGACCGGCCTGACTGGAATTCTCATGCGGGATCGCGGGGCCTCCTATACCCTGATGGCGACATTTGGAACGATTGGCGGGATCCTTGGGATGTGGATCAACCCGTTTTTCAGCACTTGGTCGGACCGCCTCCGTACGAGATTTGGGCGAAGGCGCCCCATCCTGCTCATCGCGGCGCCGCTCTTTGCTGCCAGTCTCTGCGCCATCGCATTCATGCCGGACCTGTATCACTTTTTGATGAGGTTTAATTTGGCTGCAGCGACCCTGAACCGCATTCCCGTCAATGGTGAGGTGCTATTTATCGCCATGGCCAGCATCGTGAACGGGCTATTCAATGGGGTCGTGCTGGCAATCTTCAGCTACTACTATTGGGATGTCGTTCCCGAGCTCGTGCTCGGCCGGTTCAATTCGCTGGCAAAAATTGTGACAGTAGCCGCCAGCATGGTCTGGAGCTTTTTTATCGTTGGCTATGCCGAACACCATGTCAAAGCGGTTTACATCGGCGTTTCGGTATTCTGTCTCTCGGTCTATCTGCTATCGGTATGGCGGGTGAAAGAGGGAGACTACCCTCCGCCTGAGCCGAGGAGGACAACGAATCCCTTGGAGCCGATTTTTGACTACTGCAGGGATTGTTATACCAAGCCGTTCTACCTCTGGATCTTTTTTGGAACGCTCTGCTTTCAATTAGGCAACGTGGGGAATAACTTTCAGTTCTTTTACCTCCGCTACGACTTGGGGATGGATTTAACCACAACCGGGTGGATCAACGGAGTCAGTCAGGCGGCGACAACCGCATTTGGAGTATTATTGGGCTACTCGGCCGGCTCGATCATTGATCGGGTTAAGCCGATCCGGGTGATCCCCTTGACCTTCTTTATCTCCTCGATGTTGGGGCTTATTTCATTCTTCGTTGTCCACGATAAGCTTTCCGCCGCTGTAATGGGATGTCTGATCAGTGTCAACGGGTTCGTTTTTGGAGTGGCGTTGGGGGCGGTGACCGTCGAGCTCTTTCCTCGAGAAAAGATCGGCCAGTTCTGCTCGGCACAGGCGTTCTTCTACCAGACAACGATCATGGTTTTAAACCCGCTTCTGATCTCCCCGTTTTTTGATTGGCTGAAGTTCAACCGCGCCGGATACCTCTGGTCAGCCTCCTTTTATTTCCTGGCAGGTCTTGTCACCGTAAAAGTCTATCATAACTGGAAGCGAAAACACGCCCTGGAGGAAAATCCGACCGCTGCGGGAGGATCCACTCCGACAGTCGGCTAAAACGCACATCGCCCTCTCACCATATCAGCATTCTGACTTATTTATGACATCACTCAACTTTGACGCCATTACGCCCATCGCTTCACAGGCATTAGGGGGCTTGCCGCAGAATCATTTTTCCAACGGACGCCTCTTTGCCACCGTGGCAGCTCACGGAGGGCTCACCGACCTTTCTTATTGGGGGAGTCAGCATTTGGGCGCGGCGCACTTTTTCCGGGGAGCCCCGATCACGGCATGGAACAAGCTGTTTCGTGTCGCCATTGTTCGGGGAGAAAAGCGCCATTATCCTGTCCTGCACGAGACGCAGCTGTTTCCCTTCGGGTTGCGTGGAAAAGGCGAGGTGGAGGGGATTCCGTTTCAGTATGATCTCCTTCTGTTGCCGGATGCCTTGGTCCAGCGAGTCGAGCTTTTGGGCGATCACGGGAACCAGGCCATCGGCCTGGAGATAATACATCAGGAAGCGGTTACGGCGGTGCAAATTGGCGGGCGCACTTGGAGCGATTTGGCCTTCGACCCGGAATCCAATGCGCTCGTGGCTTCCTGCACCGACAACAAAGCTCCTGAGAACTGCGAGGCGGGAGTGGCGCAGGAGGGATTCGATACATCCACGCTCGACTTGCAACCAGCCACCACCTGGGTGGGGGCAGGCTGTGAGGCAACGCTCTCCGTCCGGCGCGGATACCAGGCACGCAGTAAATATTACCTGAAGACCGCGCTCTCAGAAAGAAAGCGTCTCGCGTGCTACGTGGTCTTTGCAGGCAAGAAAGAGGTGTTGGATCAGCGCTTGGGCAGGCTGGCTTCCCACGTTCATTCAGAATGCGACGATTTGCTTCGCGGATACGAAACCCGGCTCGCGGAACGGCCTCGCATCTCCACCGGCTCTCCGGTTCTAGACTCGGCATTCGGTCAATATCCAGCGGTCATCGATTGCCTGAAGGTCGCAGACCGACCCGGTGCGGTACGGGCAACCGCTTCCGGCTATTGGGTGTGGGGATGGGACGGGATGATGCCGCTTTTTTCCAGCACGCTGGCCAATGATCCAGCACATACAGCCGATATTCTGCGATTTTTTCATCAAACACGTGATTCCAAAATCGGGATATCGCATACTTTCACAACCACATTTTCTGCTCATGGAAAGGGACCGTTCCCGGCACAAGCGCAATACATTTGCGGACTTTATCTCTACGTCGCGATGACTGGCGACGTCGCGCTGGCGCGGGAGGTCTGGCCCACCTGCCGGTTCATCCTCGATCGATGCCGGGAAAATGAAGTGCGCGGAACCGGGCTTGTCTCAGGAAATGCGCTCTGGCCGGACCTACCCGAAGCCATGGAGGAAACCGGCGAAGACATCAGCTCGATGAACAACTCGCTTCTCTACCAAGGGCTGCGCGGCATGGAATACCTTGCGGCAGCCCTTGGCGAGAACTCACTAGCTGAGGAATGTCGGGATTGGGCGGTCCGGCTGAGGAAAAGTTTTGTCAAATATCTCTACGATGAAGAAAAGGGGTATTTCATTTCATCCTGCTCGTCACGTGACTTCAGCCCTCGCAAACATTACTGCGCCCAAGCGGTTTTTTGGCTCACACCATTTGCCTCGGAACTGGTATCGCACGCGCCAAGCCGCATTGCAGGATTTATGGACGAGCATCTCCGCTCGGCCAAATGCCTGCTCACGCTGCCGCATTGGGATACCGCCTGGATGGCAGATGGCAACCAGGTTGGATCCAGCTTCCCCGCAGCCGATGCGTTCTACCTTGGCGTGCATAAACTCGTGGGCGCAGACGCCGGATTGAATGCGTGGCTGGGAGACGTCGAATGGTTCTGGCAGCACCTCACCTCGCCGGAAGCCTTCACCCCGGAAGCGGAAAATGAGCATGAGCTCGGTCCAGATAATACCGGAACAAAACAGCTCCAAGCCCTGACGACCTGGTATGCCGGAGCGTATTATGGATTGGCCGGTTTGGATTTTGACCACGAAGGGATCACCGTGACACCTTGTGGTGACAGGCCGCTCAGCATTAGCGGGCTTCGTCTTCGTGGCGTCTCAGTGGATTTGGCCATCTCCGGCGCCGGAAACCATGTTGAGTCCCAGAAGCTTGATGCCGTTGCTTTGCCTGCCGGTTCGCATAAAATCCAGTGGTCGCAGCTCAATGGGACGTCCGCGCGGATCGAACTTGTCCGTTCGCAAAAGCCTCCCGGCTGTCCTGTCGTCGTCCGTGCCGATGGGCTTCGCGTCGAGGTCCTCGAATGCACGAAGGGAATGCTTCGTGCCCGAATTTCTGGTACGATCTCTGGAGAAATCATCGTGCAGGCATCCGCCTCGGCGACGTTCTCGCTGGATGGCAAGGCCACCCTGTTCCCGTACGATTCATCCGCCGGTACATTCACGGTCCCATTCCTGAAAGGCGAAGCGCTCGAAATGTTATGCCGCGAGGGATTATCCTCAGCGAGAGCTTGATGCGTTATTATAAACCATCCCACCAAAGAGAATTACAAATATGATCAATCATAATAAGCGGACACCCGCCGGAAGCCCCCCACTCACCCACGCGCACATGGGATTTGTGGTGCATTTGAACAACTCGCTGCCCGAGCAGCGGTTCGAGGAACTTTTGGTATTGTTGGCGAAGAACCGGGGGATCGCCGACGAGCTAGCTTTTTTAACGCATAGCATTCATCCGGCAGTGCCGCTCGAGTATCTGATTCCGAAGCTGGCGATTCTGGAGAAACGAATGGAGCGGGCCCGGCAGTGTGGTTTCCGTGCGGGACTGAATTTCCTGTCCACTCTCGGGCATGTCGATGAATCGATCGATCTGGCGCTCAAGGGGGATTTCACTCCCATGACCGGGCTCGACGGATCGGTTGCACAGGGCTCGTTCTGCCCTAATGATGAGAGATACCGTGAGTATATCCGCCAAGCCTATACGCTCGCAGCCAATGCCACCCCGGATTTCATCTGGACCAGCGACGACGTCTGCATGGGCGGCCACCGCCCGGCCAAGCTCCCCTGCTTCTGCCCCAACTGTCTGCGCATCTTCAACACGTCTACGGGAAGTGAGTTCACAAGGGAATCCATCCGGGTCGCATTCGATGCCGGAACACGGGCACAGAAGTTGCAGCTGAGAAAACAATGGATCGACCACAGCGGGAGGCAGCTTCATCGGGTGCTCGCCCTGGTTGAGGAAACCGTTCATGCCATCAAACCCGGAGTGCCTCTCGGTCGGATGCCCACCGAGCAATTCTATGAAGGCTGGCTCGTCGAGGGCGACCTCGATGCCTTGAGCGGCCCGGGGCTCGCGCCCGTAAAGTGGCGGCCCGGAGGCCATGCCCACGAGCCTGCAAAATTGCTGGAGGGCGCCTACCATCTTGGACGGATGGTTGGTTTTATCCCCGAATCCGAGACGGACATCCAGTCGGAGATTGAGAATTTCCCCTACCAGTCCATGCAGAAGCCTGTCCGCGCCACGGTGCTGCAGGTCGCTGCGCACATTGCCGGCGGCTCCACTGGCTCGCTCGTCAGCTCCCTGACCATGTTCGACGAGTCCTTGCAGGAATATGAGCCCCTGATCCGAGCGCTTGCCCTGGCCCGGCCATTCTACGACGTCATGGCACAGACGCTAGGACGGCACCGTCCGAAAGGGTTCTTCGGCGGCTGGAACTGCCACTCGATGGCGGACGACAATTTGGTGGAAGGGCGCTGGGGCGAAGAGGGATTCAGCCGCTTCTTCCACAATGGAGCACAACAGCTCCTCGAAATCGGCTTGCCTCCGGCCTTCACCCCGGCCGATGCGACCGTCACCCTGCTCTCAGGGAATCGCGTGCTCTCCTTTGACAAGTCTGAGTTGGAGCGGATCTTCTCTGGCGGCGTTTACATGGACGCCAGCGCCTTGATCCGGTTGAACGAGCTGGGCTATATCTCCCTCACCGGGTTCACCGTGGATTCCTGGGCTGAGAAGGACTGCGCCGAGATGCTGACCGACGACCCGCTGAATGGATCGGATGCCGGCAGACGGCGTGACATCATCCAGTCGTTCTGGCCTAACCCTTGTGCGGTGCTTTCTCCGCTTTCGGCGTCGGCGCGCATCCTGGGACGCAAAATCGATCGCATGGGATCGGTGCCGTCGTTCGCTTGCATGGGGGCCTATGAGAACACGCTGGGCGGCCGCATCGTCGTCGCGGGCTATGCGCCATGGGACAATCTGCTCAGCCAATCCAAAGCGACTCAGATCAAGCGCGTCTTTCGCTGGCTGTCACGGGATGGACTTCCTGGCTATGTCGAATCGTGCCATAAGATCGGGCTGTGGATCCGCGAGACAGGCGAAAGCCATCTGGCCACTGTGCTGCTCAATAACTCGGATGACGTGGTCGAAGGGGTGTCGCTGCTGCTGCGGACCGAGGCCAAGGAGCTCACGCTGGTTGACATGGAGATGACTGAAACCAAAATCCCGTCAACGGGTTCAGACGGTCCCTACTCGCGGTTTGTCATCCCCTCCCTGCAACCGTGGCACTTCGCGCTATTGCGGTAACCAACATCTTCAGATTTCTAGAAAAGCCTTCACCGAATCAGGAAAACTTCGAACAAACAAAACTTGTAACTATTCAGGTAAATTAACCTGAATAGTTACGGTAGAAAACTCAAAAACATTACAAGAATATGATGAAAAACTTTACTGGAACAGATAACTGCACAACGGCGGCTCGGACAAGCCTTGCCCTCCATTATAACGTCCGTTTCGGGCATGGCGGGTCGCTCTTGTTACGACCGGTTTTTGAGGTTTGCAAGCACCTGAGAAAAGTTCACCTTTTCGTATTAGCATTCCTTCTCGCGGCGAGCGGCCCTATCTTCGCGGCAGACAAGCCAATAGACGTGCTGATCATTGGGTTAGCGGTGCCGAGTGAAGGGCCGTCGTGGCAAAAATACAAAGCCGCCTGCGCCAAGGAAGGAGTCCGGGTCTCGATCTACGACAAGAGCCAGACTCTGGACTACAGCCTGGTCACGGACGACTACCTGCGCCAGTTCCATGTCGTATTGTTCGCGAACCTTCCCGGCGAGGCATCGGGGATGAAGGACGAAGTCGCAGCAGCCTTCCGCGAGCGTCTGGATGCCTACCATAAGGCGGGTGGCGGCGTGTTGTGGGTGCCGGCGTCAACGCAACATGAATGCATTTTCTGGAATAAGCTGGTCGGCGAACGTTACGACGTTCAGTGCCTCGAGGAAGAACTCTACGATCCGGGCAAGACGATCGATGTCAATGCCGCTCTCGGCCTAAGAAATATGTTCAAGTATATCTGGACCACGAACATCGCCGAACATCCCGTCACAAAAAATGTCAAAGGCCTTTTTCTCCCGTCTTATGGCGAATACAATTGGCCGGCAACCGTGCCAATGAAGTTCGGGAAAAGCTGGACTGTGCTCATCAAGGGCATGGAGTCCACCCGCACCATGGGCAACGCCGAGTCTGCCAGTTCCGCCCAGAAAGATTTCAAGCCCGAGGTGAAGGGGACTTATGACTCTGCTCCGGAAATCGTCGGCGTCCGCGATGGCGAAGGGGCGTCCGGTCGTATGATGGTCTTCCCGTTCTATGGGGCCCATACTTACCTGAACTTCGGCCATGAAGCGTTCAACGATGCCATGATGTTGAATGGCTTCGGCGGCCAGACGAGCGAGGCTCATCGGCTTCTTATCAACAGCTACAAGTGGCTGGCCGAGCCGGCGATGAAGGCGGGCTTGGGTGGTTATAAACCGTTGCCGCCAGTGACCGCTGCGATTCCCGCGCCTCTCGACTGGAGCAAAGCCGAATTTCCCCCTAACTCATGGGGCGGCTTGCGGACATTCTGGAATGGCAAGACCCAGAGCGATGCTCAGATGACCGACCTGCTCACGCCGAACGGCAAGGACTTCAAGGGGATTTTCGGCGCGCGCACCGTTGCTAGCGATGGTCAGGGATCAGTAGCCGACTATGTCAAGGCAGCCAAAGAACAGGGCCTCTCGTTTATCGTTTTTCTAGAAACGCTCGAAAAACTCGACGAAACGAAATTCGCAAAGCTCGTTGCCGACTGCGCCGCAGTGTCCAATGAGTCCTTCGCGGCTATCCCCGGTTACATCTTTCGCGATGAGACGGGAATCCTTTACTATTTCTTCGGCGTTGACAAATTGCCGGTCGCAGAGAATCTGACCGCCGACCGCCGTGTCAAAGGTCCCTACACCCTCGTTGACCAGTTCAAATGGACAGGGAACCTTGGGGTGGCCGAGCTGGGCAAGCTGAAAATTAATCCCAATTACCTGTTCCTGCTCACCTGCGCCGCACCCTACGTTTACGATGGAACAAAACTCGTTGATGACGGGCTTGCGGCCTATCTGTCAGCCGAAGGACACGGCCACCAATACGCGCCAAACGCGATCGTTCAAGTCACCTCGCCTGAAGATATGGCAAAAGCGGTGAATGGCGGGGCAAAGTTGACCGTGCTACATGCTGAGACGCTCGCCACAGGATTGAAGACATTCAGCCGCGCGTCGTCAAAGCAGCCAACTCCCGCCTACATCACCAGCGGTCCCGCAATTGTCCGCTGGGGCGCATTGAATCCTATCGGCCATCCGTTTTTCGCCGGCAAGCAGCGAGTGCGCTTCGTGCTCGAGGCGACCAGCGATGCCGGGATTGCCGAGATCAAGATCATCAATGCCAACACCGGCGTCTTTTTCCGCCACTTCAAGCCGAACGGCGGAAAATCCTTCTCATGCACCATTGACGAGACACACCAGAGACAGTGGAGCCTGGTTCCAATCGTAACCGACGTCAACGGACGTACCGCCCTGGCCGGAACACTGCAGACCTACCAGGACGGCAACCGGCTCTGGATGATGGGCGACCGCCTCATGGGCATGCACCACGCGCTCAGTTGGGATCCCTCGAGAAAACGGCTGGTGATGGAAACCGGTTGGGTAACCAACATCCCGTGGACCAAAGGCTGGTCAAACTATGCTGCTGGCCCACCAACCGTCCTATCTCAGCCGCGCGGTGCCGACAGCTCCAGACAAGAAGCGAAGATCACCGGCAAGGTCGAAGGCATCGACGGCGGTAACGCGTCTTCAGAGGGATCAACCAACTTCAATTTCGAACCTGCCGTCATCACCGACTTTGGCAAGGAGCCCAAGGCGCAGGCGTATCGATTTAACGACCGTCTGGCTTCATTCGATGTCGCCGTCATGGACCACGACGGCAGCGAACAGTTTGCCATGGACAAGCGCAAAGACGCCAACGGAAAATGGCTGAATAGGCCCGCGGGATTTTGGCCGCCGAACCCCGACCCGCAGATCCCCATGGAGACGGCGGACATCCAAGAGCGCACGATCGCCGTCCACCCAAGCGCGGAATCCACCATTTCGGCTAATATTCACGAGATCGTCTTCAACTTTAAGAAGGATATCGTTTTGAAAAAGATTCCTCTCTTTAGTTCAACTTGGGAAATCCAGCACGACAACCTGATGAATCTGCTTTTGCGCGACGGTGAAGGCGACCAGTCGTGGATGCTCGATTCCAAGTCCCGTTTCTTGCGGGACGGCGCGCTTGCCCCGGGCGGGTATCTCTATCCCTGCAATGTTTTCGGTGGCCAATTGGGAGTGATCAACCTCGGGCCACAGCCGCTCGATTACGCGTTCTCCTACCCTCGCTTCCAGATCTTCATCAGCGGAGCCGACCGCAAGATGAAGGCGGGGGAGAAGATTGTCGCCCGATTCATCAACTTCGTTGGTCCCAAAGGGGATGCCAGTGCCAGCAGCCAGTGGCTGAAGAAGTTCGTATCCGACTTCGGTGTCGGCGCAGACAAGCCGGGGTACCCGTTTACTGTACGCCAGGGCAAGCTACGCTCAAGCAACTACATCATGGAGCTTCAGCCAGAGAACGGGGGCGCCACGGTCGACTTCGGGAAATACGCGCTGCCGCACAACCTGCTCGTCGCATTGGACGGTTTTGCGGCGAACGCTGTGGCTGGACGTTACGACTTGGACAAGAAGCAGCTCTTGATCCTGCCCGTGTTCGAGTATAAGGCGACCACGAGCGTCAATACCACGCGCGGGGAGAATAAGCTCTATATCGGCGAGCTCTTTCATTGCGACAATCAGGATGTCCGGCTTTCGTGTGTCCAAGATGGCACGGATAAGTTGCTGCTAGAGCTGCACAACCCGACCGATAAGGCGCTGACTGCAAAATTGACTGCCGTTCCGGGATTCGCACCACTGGCAGGTCTTAACAAGGCAATTGATGTTCCAGTATTCTCCAGCGTGAAGCTGGAACTGCCCGTCGCAGCGGGATCGCTCGTAGACAAACCGTACGAAGGGGATTGAATATGAACAAAAATACGATCCCCCAAGCTAAGCCTTGCTGGGTAAATATGCTAAATCAATCAGCAATCATTATGACAACATTCAATACTGAGTTAATCGCGGAAATCTAAAATAAGGACGAAAAATTATGTTGGAAGCATTAAGTACGCTACGCAGGGCGAAAACGTCACGTTGTTCATCCTGGGATCGCAGTGGTAGAAATGACGACAGTTGGTGCATTGCCGCCGGATCAACTTGCGTACTGGCCGATATCAAGGGGCCTGGATGCATCACCCACATTTGGATGACGCAAAACAAGAACTACCGCGAATGCCTGGTCAAGATTACGTTCGACAACGCATCGGCCCCCTCGGTCCTGGTTCCGCTCGGGGACTTTTTTGGGCTCGGCAATGGCTTCGTCAACAGCTACCAGTCCCTTCTCTTCAGCGCGTCGACCAACAAGCACAGCGTCCTCAACGGCGGTTGCGCCTTGGACTGCTACGCGCCGATGCCATTCCGGGAACGGGCACTCGTCGAGCTGGTTAATGAATCCGACGTAAACCATATTCAGTATTTCTATATCGACTACGAGACCTATGAGTCGGTGCAAGACGATAACATGGGTTACTTTCATGCCGAATTTCGCAGGGCGAATCCCTTTGGCGGCTGGGGCCATGAAATTGCCGTTAATACTCCTGAATGCAATATTGCAAACAAGGAGCGCCTAGCTTGGGATAACAACTATGTGATCCTGGAAACCAAGGGGCGCGGGCACTATATTGGCTGCAACATCAGCGTCACTAACCTGCAAGGCAACTGGTGGGGCGAAGGCGACGACATGATTTGGGTTGACGGCTATAAGTGGCCGCCGGACCTCCATGGAACCGGAAGCGAAGATTATCTGAGTCAGGCCTGGGGCATGCAGCCGAACGCATTTTTGCGCAATGGCTCGTCGATCTTTGAACAGAACACAATGAAAGGTTCATCGCTTATCCCCGGCGAAAACGGCGGCTATCAAACAAGCTATGTGCATCACCTGGAAAATCCGGTTCATTTCACAAAGGAAATCAAAGTCACCATCGAGCACGGACACGGCAACCACCTCAGAAACGAGATGTCCAGCGTCGCCTACTGGTATGCGGACAGACCCTGCGCGGCATGTCCTGTCCCGCCACTTATCAAGCGTCTGCCCATCCTGCGCGACGAGGACGGCGGCTGGACGATCGACGCCAATCGGCAGACCGATTCCCGCGAAATAGTCCTGAACGACGAAATGAAGTTGCTCAAGGCGCAATGGGCGTCCAATGAATGCAACCCGCGTAAATTGGAGGAGGAGTTTGAACCTGTTTCGCTTTCCGGTTGGGAATGGGCCGGCCCCTTCAGTGTCAATGCAAGCCCGGATCTTGCGCCAGACCTCGTAAGCGCTTTCAAACCCGAGGACGGTCTTGCGGAAAACGAACGATCCGCTTCTGAACCTGGACTTTGGAAACCTTGCGGTGAAATAAAGAAGGGCCTCATCGATTTTGCCCGATGGATTGACTGCACCTCCAAACAGTGCATCTGCTATGCCCGTCTGAAGGTGGAGAGCAAGGGTAATGCCGCCGTGCCTATGGCCTTGCGATTGGACTACTTCGCACGTCTCTGGATCAACGGACAGGAGATTAACCTGAATCGCGTCGACATGGCCCCCCCATCAGCGCCGATTCATTTCACCGCCACTTTGAAAGAGGGCGAGAATGAGGTGCTTATTAAAGTCCACCCGGGGAGCCTTGGCCACGCCTTCATTTTGAACGTTGGAAAGACACGCTGAATGTCAAAATGAAAAAGATCCACTCAACGCTCTTATTGCCCGTATTATGGCTATGCTTTGCAGGCGCTCCGCACGCGGGCGCGGAGCAAGCTTCGGTGCCGAATTATCATTTACGCGGGTACGGAGCGTTTTCGCACCTTGAGGAGGCGGTACGCAAGCCGCCGACAACAGTTGCGCTACACCAGTTCACATTTGCCGACCCGCAACACGCGGCAATATTTTCTTCAAAGATCTTTAGCGATTTCGAATTGAGCGTGGGCAACCGGATCGTTCCTCTCGAAACACGATACGGGTCGGTGGATGCTGTGGCTTGCGGCGAGGACGGCTGGATCGTCCCTCTGCTGCCGGAAGGAAGCCGCAAGGTTTGTGTCCTGATTGGCAAGGATCGCTCATCCTTGGTCTCTGCGGCTGAGAAGAAGTTGAAGGCTGCCCCCTTGCGTCGGGATGCGATGTCCCACCCGCTCTTCCTGGACAAATGGGATCGTTACCCGCTGGGTATGTGGCAGGCGATCGGGGATTACGAAAAGGACGACCAGCGCAAGACGCCGGAGTCATTTTATGAGTGGATGGGCCGGATCGGGCTTAACCCCCAAATCTCCATGTTTCCCTCGATGGACCTCGTTTCCAACGACAACACACTCATCTGGCTGCGGCATTATTTTTCCAAATATGGAGTGAAGTACCAGCGAGCTCATTGGCTGGAGCACAATGCGGACCTTTACAACCGCAATCCCTTTCTCACGCAGGCTATCAACCCTCACGTCATGACTCGCTGGGATAACTATGGCGAGATCAGAGATGCGCCGGGCCTGATACGAGATGTTCAAAATGCCTCATTTCTAGAAACGCTCAAGCGAACCGACAGCGATCCAAACCAAATGGCGATTCTCGACCCGAATGGGGAAATCGGGCCGTTCAAACACATCTTCTTGGGGGCCAGCGGTCCGGTCCACCAGCGCAACTTCGTCCGTTACCTTCAGAAGGTCCGAAAGTTTTCCCTCGACGATGTGTCGATGCGTTACTTGGGAAAAAAGGGAGCGTTTAAGCAGTGGGCTGACGTGCCCCTGGCGGACTGGCGGACGTTCTATGGCTGGACGAATGGCGCAATCGATTTGTGTGGCGAATGGCGCATGCTCTGCGATGAGAAGACCGAGGGGTATTCTGCAAGATGGTCCGCCCCGGACTATCCTGACTCCGATTGGATGAGGTTCTATTATCCCGGAGACACGGCCAGCTATGCGCTTGCCGCGCGGGGGTATCCGATTTGGATGCGCCACTCCGTCCTCGTCGAGCCATCAACGTTTTCCGACCGTATTTACCTCTCGGTCGCTCCGTTGTGCAATAGCACCGTCCAGGTCTTTCTGAACGGCAAGCTGGTGGGGC
>Ga0194063_10001981_pt1 | contig 12974 bp, 11 predicted proteins | sample SepL3720m_MetaG_FD_155459 | JGI IMG/M metagenome (GOLD analysis project Ga0194063, IMG submission 155459) | Anoxic zone freshwater microbial communities from boreal shield lake in IISD Experimental Lakes Area, Ontario, Canada - Sep2016-L373-20m | ecosystem: Environmental > Aquatic > Freshwater... | reverse complement strand
GGGGGGATGTCAAACTGATGGGGGCGGCCGGCGCCTTGATGGGCGCCAAATTGATTCAACCCGCCCTGTTTTACACCGCGCTGGCGGGGGTGTGCCTGGCGCTGATGATGGTGATCTGGCGAAAAGACCTCTGGCTTCGGCTGGGGGGCGGGTTTCGGCGCCTGGTGATCCGCAAGCAGGGCGGGGATATCCCGATGGAAAGGGCCGAACCGATCTTAGTGCCTTACGGTCTGGCCATCGCCATAGGGTGCGAAATGGCGTTGTTCCTGTGTGGCGCAAAATAAAAAGGGTCTTGTCATAACGTGAACCTGAGAAAAAATGGTCCCGGCATCGTGAAGGATGATCGCGCTCAGTCGCTGACCGAGTTCGCCATTGTGATCCCGATCGTGCTGCTGATGTTTTTTGCCATGCTGCAATACGTGGCCGTTGTGCAGGCGCATCAGGTGGGGAACTACGCGGCGTATGTGGCCGCCCGTTCCTACGCGGTTTATCATGATGAGGACAAGGCCCTGTCGGCCGCCGCGATGGCCTTTGCCCCGATCGCCCGGCTTATGCCCGGCGAACTCACCGCCCTTGGATACGATCTGGGGGCGTTCGAACTGACGGGATCGGGTCTTGAGAAACTGGTGAAAGGGTATGTGGTGGCGAAGAACCTGCGTTTGAATTCGAGTATTCTCGGGGGCAAGCTTTCCATTTCCACCAGTGGCGATCCCAAACAGGTTGATGTTGAAATCATCTACCCGCAACCGATCTATGTTCCCGGACTCGTTGAATTGTGGAACCTGGTGGCGGGCGAGAAGGTCTTTACGAGTTTGAAATCCCTGCGCGAGGGACTGGGCGGCGTCCCGAAGTACTATGGCGAGTATCAGATGCTGAGAGAACAGCAGAAGTCCGTGGCGGGATTCGATATTCCCGACGCCGATCCGTATCTGTCCCTTTGTCCGCATGTCGCGGTGCGCAGCAAGTGCTCGATGGGATACGAGGAGTGGGGGGAGATTGAATCCTTCCGGCCGAGGTTGCCCAACACGGTGGATGCCGAGGAAGTGACGGATCCCGCGCTGGAGGCGAAGGCCAAGGAGATGGATCAGGCGCGGAAAGATCTTGAGGACGCCCAGAAGGAGTGTAATTCCGAGTGTCAGGCGTATGATGACGCCCGTAAGGCGACGAACAAGGCCAAACAGCACGTCGCCGAGACGGCGCCGGGCACGGAGGAGCGCGCGGCGGCTGAACTGGAGTTGTCCCATGCCCAGGAGTGGGAGGCGAAGAAATATAACTCCTGCGAACAAGCGAAGAAAAATGTGGCTGAAAAGAGGGATCATCTCGGGGATCTGACGAAAACATGAAACTACTTGAACGAATCCTGGCTCTTCGAAAAGACACCTCCGGCAGCGCCTTGCTGTTGTCCGGAACCATGATGTTTCTGGTGGTCATGACGGTGGTGCTGAATGGCGACATGAACAAGGCCGTTTACGAACGCATCGTGGCGCAGAATGCCGTGGATTCCGCCGCCGAGGCGGCGGCGCTGTGGGAGGCGCGCGGGTGCAACGTGATCCAGCATCTGAACAACATCCATTATGAGGGCAATAAGATTCTCTTTATCGCGGAATCCGCCTCTTTGGTCAGTTGCGCCGCCTCGGTCTTTTCCGTGGTGGCCGTGAATGTGGCCAAGCCCTTTGCCTGGACATCCGCCTATGCGGCGGCTGTGGTGGCCACGTTTGTCACCTGCACGCTTTGCGTTCCGGCCCCGAAGATCGATAAGGCCCAGGAGAACTTTGCGAAGGCGATCAATAAGTTTCAGGAGATCGCGAGTACGGTGTTCCCGATTCTGGCAGTGGGATACGCAAACCAACTCGCGATAAAAAGCGGGGGAGATAATCTCATTGAAGTCGTTCCCCAGTATCTGGCGAGCATCCTGGACGCTGGCGGGGTCTCCTGGGGCGGCGCGGAGGACGTGCTTTCAAACCTGGGTTCGCTGCCGGCTCCGCTCAATTCCATCACGTTGGCCGCGTTCCCCTGGACGATTATCGGGGATGACACGTTTTTCAAGCTCGGTGTCAAACCCAAGGAGGGTGAGGGACTCCCCTGGAAGACGCCGGAGTGGTGGAATACAATGGCGAATACGGCCTATGAGGCGGGGAAAGCGGCCTGCTCCGATGGCTGGGAGGGAGCGGGAGTCTATCAGGCGGCGATGGGAGACGGGGCGGATCCGTGGGGCTGGACGGACAAGTACTACCAGGGAAATCCGGGATACATGACCTGGATGGCGGGCAAGGTCTCCCAGGATGAAGTGGCCGGTCTTGGTGCCCTGCGCTGGCTGAGGGCCAAGGAAGGGGCCACGTTTACGGACACCAACGCCATGTATTCCGGCGAGATCCTGAATCCGGATATTTTGAAGGTGCCGGCATTCATTGCCCTGGCCAGCAGTCAGGTCGAGGGAACTCCCGTGATTTCCTACACCGAGTCCGTTGACTCGAAGGGAAAGATCATTCCGGTGTATCTGCCTTTTAACTACAAAAAACCGACCCGGGGCGACGAGTTCAGTCCCCTCGGAATCTATCACTAGGACAGGGTTTGGAAGCATGACAGCGTTGACCCAGAGATGCCGCTTTCCGGAGACTCGCTCCGGGCAGGCCCTGGTCGAGGCCACGATCGGCCTGGCCATCATGGCCCTGACCTGGGTTCTGATAACCCATGTGTGTTACATGCGAACCAATCATGTTCGAACCGTCATGGCCGCCCGGCACGCCGCGTGGTTGATGGGGCATAAGGCGGATTACGGGGCCGCGACGGGTAGCTTTTTTTTCGACAATGGTGTGTCATTGGCCGGGATTTCGGAGCAGACCCTGCCGCTCAGCGCGGTGGGCAAGAGTTGGGGGGGCTCCGGAGGCGCCAAACTCGCCACCGTCTCGTTCGGTATGTCGCCGGACGACCTGGAGACCACGGATATATTCCCGTTTGCTTTGCTGAGAACCGAAATTCCCTTTATGCCATCCATGGTCTTAACCAATTACCTGTCTGTTCAATCCTTCAGCGCCTGGCCGGATGATGTGGACAACACCTGGACTGACCGGGGAGAGGCGCTGGTGGGAGTGATCTCCGAGATTGTGAAGTCGATCGGGGGAGCGCTCGAGTGGCTCGGGAGTCTTTTCTGATGATACAGGACAAGCCCCACGATGGATTCGCGGTGTGGAAAGTCATCGACGCCGCCGGTCGCGTCATCCTCTCGTGTCTCGTCATCTGGCTGGTGGCCGTCTGTCTGACGATATTCTGGGGAAGTTCTTTTCATTCGGAACTCAGTGCACCGGATAAAGTCGTAAAAAAAGCGGGCCGATCCGAAAGGATGTCCGCTGTATCCCGGTCCGCCACCTCGTTGTGGCCGCATTTTCCGTCTTCCTCGCCCGTGCGGATGCACGAACTCGAGATCAACGGAATTACGTATAACACGGAGAGTTGGGAAACGTGTTCGCCCCCTTCGGCGGTGTTGGACTACTATCGAGGGCAGATGGCGGCGCGCGGGTGGACGGATGTCACCGAGGAGAGTTACAACCTGAGGCCTGAAGTTCACCGTGATCGATCAGGTGATGGCGGTGTTCAGACTCAGGCCTTTCTTGATCTGTACCGGAAGGTGATGGGCTCCAGTCTGGCGCTGAAACGCGGCTCCTGGTCGCTGCATGTCGGAACCGAGGACATTCCGGGCAAGGCGGGATGGAGCCGGGTGACGATTTGTGCGGCGGCAACACCGTCCATCAAGGAGTTTGCGGATCCCTGGGTTGTCACGCACGAGAGTGCCGGCAGGATCCAACCGAAGGAACTGGATGTGGTGGAACGGTCCGGCGACCAGCGTTTCCAGACCCGAATCTCACATCAGGATCAGGCGCCCGAAAGGGCTTTTGAGAGTGTTGTGGAGACGCTTCAAAAGAATCGCTGGCGTCCGATGGTGACCCTTCCGGCGCCGGGCGACCAATCAGGCCGCGCCGCGTTGCTGGTTCGCGGCGAACAGTATGGCGCCCTGGCCGTGACGCGTGCGCCTGATGGGAATGGATCCTCCGTCGCCTGGACGGAAGTCAGTCCGGAAAAATGAATTAGGGTGCGATTGAAAAATATTGCACTCGCGCCGAATTCAGAAGTTAGAATTCAGGATTCAGGAGTTGAAGGCCAACGAGTTATGCAGGATATCAGGAAGGTCCGTCGAGTTCATTATTTAGGATCGCAAGTTGGGAATCAAGTGATTGCGCACATTGTTGGATGCCCATTCTGACTCCTGACTTCTGACTCCTGACTTCTAGGAGCGATGCAACAAAGTGAAATCGCACCCAATGGGTTTTCCCATGATAATAGTTCTTGCCCGGGACGCTTTCGAAGGCATAATAGCCCAACTTTTTATACCCCTTGTTGCGGGCCCGTAGCTCAGTTGGTCAGAGCGGAGGACTCATAATCCTTTGGTCGCAGGTTCGAGCCCTGCCGGGCCCACATCTTAACCCGTCTTTCGCTGTTCGCGGGCTAAAACGTTTTTTTTGGGCTAACGTTGTTTTCATATTCCCAGCTAACCAGTAATACAGTTTTCCGACAAGTAGTTAGTGGCATGGGGGGGTCTGGAGAAGACTGAATGAAACCACAATGGAGATGGCTGGGGTGAGGGTGGTGGGGAGTCGAGGCGACAAACGGTGACAAACAACCTGACCCCGTTCGACCTTAGGGCGGGAGGTTGCTGGCTTGTTCTCATGGACCCACTCCTGTAGTATCCCCTTCACGCGCATCGGCGAAGCGGGACGGTAAGCGGATGGTTCTTACTGCAACAATGAACTCGTTCTCAATTCAGGACCTATCGGTTTCACAGGACATCCAGGCGTCTGAATTGAACATTCATATTGTCGGCCCTGACACACGCTCATGGCGGGTGTTCTTTCGCGTCGACGGCCATACGGTTACGGTGCGGAAGGAGGCCTTCGTCCTCACGAGCTTGATTTCGGCCATGGCGTGCCGTTGTCGTCTGGTGGTCGAGGGACCTTTGGATGCCATGTTTCTCCGAGGGGTCGGGCACGTGCAGGAGATTCTGCATGATTGGGTGCCGGAGTTGAGCCCCGCCCTCATTGAGGTGTCGGGGCAGGGTCATTCCGCGGATCAGCCTGTCGGCAGGGAGGCGGGCCGGTTGCCGCCGTCGTCAACCATGACCTTCTTTTCAGGGGGAGTGGACTCCTTCTATACTGTGTATGAAAATCTGGAGCATCTCGCCGCGCTGGTCTTCGTGGCCGGATTCTCGCCGGAGTTGGCGGACACGGAGCGGTGTCGCCGGGCCGAGGCTTCAGCCCGTGAAGCCGCAGCGGCGTTGGGGAAGAAATTGATTGTGGTCACCACCAACCTGCGCAACTTCATGGAGGACACAATACCCCGGCTACCGGCACTGTCGCCCTGGGAAATCGCGCATGGGACGGCGCTTGCCACGGTGGCGCATCTCGTTGCGGACGAGGGGGGGGCCGTGCTGGTTCCGTCTACGTCCTGCCATCAGGAGGGTGTGGAGCCCTGGGGTTCCCATCCGCTTTTGGATCCCTTGTGGAGTTCCCGTCGCGTGGCGCTGCAATCCGAGGGATATTGGGCAAACCGCCAACGGAAGATCGAGGCGATTGCCGGGCATCAACTGGCGCTGGACCATCTGGTTGTGTGTTACCGTCGCCGCGCATCCGGATCCCTTAATTGTGGGAGCTGCGAGAAATGTCTGCGAACCATGATCGGCTTATTGGCGTGCGGGGCATTGGAGCGGTGTCCGGCTTTCGAGCAGGCCCTGACGGCGGAGGCCGTGACGGCATTGAAGATTAACCATCCGGAACTCATCTTCCACCATGAGTGCAACCTGCGAATTTTGGAGGCACGCGGCATTCGTCCCGACATCCAGCGGGCGCTCCGGCAGGTTATCCGGCAGACGCGAAATGGCGGGAAAGACTGGCGGCGGTGGTTCCGGCATCTTGGGAGCCGGGTTGCGGGGAGTCCGACTTGACGGCCACTGCCTTTCTGGTTGCGGATGTCGCAGGGCTCTCGCATTACCATGTGGGTGATGAGGCCATACTTACCGCACGACTGGCCTGGTTAAGGCGGACGGTTCCGGAACTGAAGCCGGTTGTTCTGAGCGAGGATCCGGACTTTACCGAGCGCGAGCACGGGGTGGCGTCCCTGGCGGAACCGAAAGTGCCGCGTTGGCTCGACCCATTCTGGTTTAAGCAGTGGAAACACCCTTTGCTTCGCGCCCGTGTAGTGGAGGTTTTGTGCAAGGCGTATTCCCCCGCGCTCGGGAAGGTGCTGGACGAGGTGAGGCGGGCTTCAGTCCTGACCATCTGCGGCGGCGGGACCCTCACCAGTCGTTATGGCGCCTTACTGAGACTCCGTTCTTTATTGGCCGGGTATGCCTTGGCCCGCGATGTTCCCGTTGTCGTTACGGGGCAGCAAATCGGCCCTTTATTGAGCGAGCAAGATGAAGCGATTCTGGGCCATTGGTTGCCGAGCGCAAAGAGGGTCGGAGTGCGTGATCCGGATATCTCGGTGCAACTGGGGTTTCGCGTTGGTGTGCCTGCCGACCGGCTTGTGGTGACGGGAGACGATGCATTGGATCTGGTTCCAATGTCCCCGGCGTTTCTTCCGCAGCGATGTTTTGGGGTGCGCCCCTGCGTAGGGCTGTCACTCCACCTTCCGGGCAACCGGGCGGAGCGGTCGCAGCGTCTGGTGGAAATGGTCCAGTCCCTGGCGCCTTGGTTGCGGTCGCTGGACGCGGATATCCTGTGGTTGCCGCACCTTCGTTCGAGTGTGCCGCACCGGTGCGACGTTCACTTGGCGCGGGACTTTGCCGAGGCTACGGGATTGGTTGGCCGGCTGGTTGTGGCGGATTCTCCTGACTACCGGGATCGGCACATCAAGTACCTGACGGGCCTATGTGATTTCGTGGTGTCAACCCGTTACCACGGGGTGGTCTTTGCCCTCACGTCCGGAGTGCCGGTAGTGGGGGTGAGTCAGGATGATGATACCGAGGCCAAGATCAAGGGGTTGTATGCCTACTTCGGGTTGGACTGGGCTGTGCCTCAAATACGCGATCCCGGCATGACATCCCTCATTTCCGAGGCGTGGAATAACCGGGGAATCAGGGCGGCGCGAGCGAGTGCCGCCTGGGGCTTGAAATCGCGCGAGTATCAGGCTATTCGGGAAACCCTGGCGCAGACCTGCCGGGAGATTTGTGCTCGTCGCCTGTCTGGAGAGGTGGAAATGGATGGGGACACCAGGCTGTCTGTAGGGCGGAGAAGACCCACGCCTTAACCTTCCAGTCGCGGGAGAGGTCAGGCGCGGCGACGAAATAGGACGCTTGCTTCTCGTTTCGTTCTTGGAGACGGTCTCAACCATGTCTCCGAGACACAAGGGATAACCGACCGGGGAGATAGATAGTCTGGTCTTATGAGACGCCAAGGAGATCGTCCAGAAGAATTTTTCACCACCCGCCTGCAACGCTGTAAGAATCCATTAATCTGACATTGACGCTGAAGGGTATTTGGATATATATGGATAACAATATGGATACACCCACATTCAAGATCAGCCCTGAAGTCCTGCGAATTATCGCCAGCATCGACGAATTCAAGGGGGCGTGGCGAGCGTTCCGGAACATTGCACCGGATAGGCTGAACCTTCTTCGGAAGGTAGCGACGGTTGAGTCCGTCGGATCGTCCACCCGCATTGAAGGGGTAAAGTTGACGGATACTGAAATCGAACGCCTGCTGTCTGGCGTTGGGCTAAAGCACTTCCAGTCGAGGGATGAACAGGAGGTGGCGGGATATGCGGACGCCATGAATCTGATTTTCGAGTCCTATGACGATATTCCGGTTACTGAATACCACATCAAGCAACTACACCAGATTTTGTTGAAGCACTCGACCAAGGATGTACGGCATCGGGGCGAATACAAGAAACTATCAAACAACGTGGAGGCATTTGACAGTGAAGGGAAGAGTGCAGGAATCATCTTCCAGACCGCCACACCCTTTGACACTCCTCGGAAAATGAGGGAACTCGTTGAGTGGTTTAACAGGGAGACCCTCTCCAACCACAACCTGATCCTCACGGCCATCTTCATCGTGAATTTCCTCGCCATCCATCCCTTTCAGGACGGCAATGGGCGGCTCTCCCGAGTCCTGACGACGCTGTTCCTGCTGAAGGCAGGCTATCTTTATGTCCCTTACAGTTCACTGGAGCGGATAATCGAGGAGAATAAAGACCGCTATTACCTCGCCCTGCGGCGGGCTCAGGCAAATCTCTACACCGACAATGCCCATCTGGGTGACTGGATCATGTTCTTCCTGCAATCGCTGAAGAAACAGGCGGACGTTCTGGCAAAGAAACTTGAGAGGGAGAAGGATCTTCTGGCAACGCCAAAACTTACTCACGATATACTCGTCGCCGCCCGTGAGCAGGGACGCGTGACCGTGCGTGAGCTTCAAAAGATAACAGGAGCAAGTCGCAACACCATCAAGTCCCACCTGAAAAACCTTGTCGAAAAGCGACTGCTGACACAAGAGGGCAAAGGGAAAGGCACATGGTATCACCCATGAAGTGCATAAAATTGTTCATATAAGTTCGTGTTCATGGAGCAAAGTATCGGCGACGAAGGTAATGGGCTGATGAGAATCAAGTTTGATTATGATTAACGGAGTGGTGGGGGTAATCAGTAAGACGTGCAGGAACACCCAGCCGGGGCTAGGGTTCCGCCATTCAGTCTGAAAATAGATGTTGCGGCCATATCGGCCGGGTGTTTCACTTAGCCTATGCCGATCAAAATCGCACTTCTTGTTGATGATGGGGCGCCGGTCAATCCGATGTTTTTCCATGATCCTCCGTACGCCCATTCGCTACTGATGCCGAACTCCTTGCTCCGTGATTTTGCAGATCTCTGTGGGGAGTACGGGGTGAGGGGGAAATTCAGCGTATTGCCCATGCCGTGCTGCCTGGGCGGCATTGATGGCAAGTTGAGCCATGTTTCCGCAAGCCACCTGTCAGGCTTTCTGAAACTGGTACGTGGCCGGATTGCGCATCGCTTTGACATTACTCCAGAGATTCTGACCCATCTCGCCGCCTACCGGATGGAGGGTGGATTCGCCCATGTGTATGAAGATGAGTGGGTTGCCAGGGCTACAGTGTCGGAGATGACCGACTACATAGCGTTAGGGCTGGAGATTCTGGAGCATGTGGGCCTGCCAGCCACCGGGGTGACCAGCCCGTGGAACACCGGCGAATCCAACGAAACCCAATACGCCCAAGCCATCGGGAATGCTCAGTGGCGAGTTCATCGCCGTCCCATTACCTGGTACTTCCTTCATACGCTTGGTGATGGTCAGCCACGGGGGCCGTCTGTGAGTTACCGTAACCCCGATACCGGGCAGGTGGTGGTGTCGATCCCGGCGACGACCAATGATCCCTTCTGGGATACCCAACGCCCGATGTCAGTTTCGCGCCATATGGCACGTTCTGCCGCCAATGCCGGTGTCGATGGACTGCTCTCCCGGGACGGCAAGTGGGGGCGGATCACGGAGGTCATCCGACATGACTGCCCGGTTACGATTCTTACGCACTGGCAGTCCCTGTACTCGGACGGTTCGAGTGCCGGGCTCCGGGGCTTGGCTGATTTGTTTAAACGCTTGCGAATACGTTATGGAGATGACCTTCAGTGGAGTACGTGTAGCGAACTGGCGGAACAGGTGGCAAAAGGATAGGAATAGGGAAGTTCCCATGAATGTGAAGCAAAAAGCGGTGGCAGAGTTGAATCCAAGGAGTCACGCACTCGTTATGATGCCTCCAGGGATACCATCCGTTAGGTTTTGCGTGTGGTCATCCGGCGGCCTCGCTCGAAGAAGTACTGAAGTGTCTCGAACTTCACCTCGGGCGGGATCGAATGATCGGAGTGGATCACGTAACTGCACCCCATGTCCATGAGGGGGGTGATGGTGCGATCCATTTCGGCGTCCAGAATCGCGCGGTCATTGCTGATGATGGCCCGGGCATCGACGCCGCCAAAGAAGGCTATCTGCTTGCCGTACTGTTTCGCCAGCCGGGGCATGTTCATTCCCGCCTTGACCTCCATGGCCTGAAGGCAATTCATGCCGGCCCGGATCAGGCCGGGCACCAGGGGTTCGACAAAACCGCAGGAATGCACGATGACTTTCAGTCCGTTCCCGTGGAAAAAGTCAAACAGGCGTTTGTGACCGGGTTCCACGATCTCTTCGTACATTTCCGGCGACATGAAGGGACGCTCCTTGAAACCCATGTCCTCGTAAACAAAGGCGCCATCCGGGAGTCCCTCTTCGGCAAAGAGTATTTCGAGGTGACGGATGGTCATGTCAACATAGGTCATGACCATGTCCCTGACCCAGTCCGGATCCAGCGCCATGCCGACGAGCATGTGTTCGTGTCCGCACAGCGGGTGTATCTGTTCAAACGGGGCAACCCCGGCCCAGCAGAAAAACTCCTGGTTCTTGTCCGCCTTGGCCCGCTCATTTCGATAGTTCTCGAAAGGGATACGGCGCCGGTCGGTCAGGATGAGTTTGGGTTTGGCTTTTTCCTCCCAGGTGCCGCGCTCGGTGACTGTGAAGTCGACATGTTCGGGAGTGGTCGAGTGTTTCTTATGGCGGCGGAGTTTGGCGCCGTTGCCGTCGAGGATGAGTTGAGTGTCCTCATTCTCCTCAATCACAACCGGGGTGAAGTCGAGATCTGCGGTACTGTTGAGCCAGCCGCCTGTTCGGAGGTCGAGTTTGAATTGTTCGATAAAATCGCCTGTGAGAAGTTGGGTGTCCTGCCACAGTTTCCGGGTTTCCCCCCATAGATCCTCATGGCAGGGACTGTGGTCAACGGGTTTCAGCGAGAGGACATTGGCAAAGCGCTCTTTTCCGGTCATGGGTTGCATTGTTAATCTTTCCGTTTCTTTTTTTGTCAGGCTATCAATATGAGGACCCTTTGTGAAATTCATTTTTTGCGCCCGTGACAGTGGCTTGAAAGGTCAGGGTTAGGACGATGAGGGTTGCGCCCAGGACGTAGAGGGAGCCGAATCCGAACCGGTCTGCCACCGGGCCGCCCAGGATCGCGCCCAGCAGGCTGGCGATGCCCACGACGGTTTCATTGATGGCCACATATCGCGCGCTGCGGCCCGGGTGAATCAGGGCATGGAACACCAGGTAGAAGAAGAACCCTCCCGCGTAGAGACCGAACAGAACGGCGCCGATCCCCAGCATCAGGGGCATACGCGCAAATCCCAGCGCCACGGCCCCCAGAACCCCGGCCAACCCGAAGGCGAGTACGCCGCCCTTCCCGAACATCCACGTCCGGCTCCGGCATAGAAATAATCCTGTGAGCGCCTGAACCAGACTCAGGAGAAAGAAGAGCAACCCCTGGAGACTTTGGGAGAGATGAAGACTGGCCTCCGCCCGCGAGGGGAAGACACCGCGAATGAAGGAAAGCACCAGAATCCCCGTCCCGCCCGCAACCCAACCCACCCAGGCGAGATCGGGTTTGTCTGAATAGTCGATGCCGGGGGCGGAGGCGGCTCCAGATCCGTTACACTCCTCGGAGGCGGGTATCGGCGCCCTGACAGCCAACTGCTTTAACAAATAAACCCCGACACCCGTTACGGCGGAGGCGCCAGCCGCAAACCAGCAAGCGTACATCCAGCCGGGCCGCGTTGCCGATCCCAGTTCCATCAGGAACCCGGACACAAACGGTCCGCAGGCGAAACCGAAACTCCAGGCAAATGTGTAAAGTCCGGTCGAATAGGCGACCGTCTTCCGGTTGCCGGCATCCACGGCCTTCATGAACACCTGAAAGGGAACAAAGAAAAGAGCCGTGGCGGCGCCGGCACACCCCATCAGGCAATAGATGCCCACCGCGCCCGGTATGATCGTGAAGAGCAGACTGATCACGGTCAATCCCCCCAGCCCGATCATCATCAGTCGGGCGGCATTGGTTTGGGTTACACGGCGTCCAAGCAGGGGGCAGGTCATCAGATAGGTAATGCCCCAGATGGTGATCGTGTTCGCCACCACCGTTGCGCTGGCCCCAAGACGCGCCATGCGGACGGCATTGATGAAGAAAAATTGCGCCACCACCATGTCGGCGATGGCGGGGAGAAGATAAATCAGAATCGGCAGGGCGCGGGGGGACGGGATGGGCTTCATGGCAGGGTGATGGTGATGGAATGGATCCGTGCCCCGAGGTCAGACTCATAACCACGGATGCCAACCAGATTCGGGTTGTAGGGTTTCTTTGAAAATATCCGATAGATGCCCGTCCTCGCGGAGTCGGGTTGCGGGACGTCGGGTCGAGTGAGCGCGCCGGCGACACGGGTGAGGTCGTTACTCACCGGAAGTGATAGCGAAGACCCGTCCCAGGGCGGTTGTATTCGTAGAGTCTGTCCCCACTCGCCGTCATCGCGCGAAGCGGCCGCGGTGAGGGCGATGGTGATGGATTGGCCGGGGCGGGGGAGTGGCCCAATGATCCCGGATCCTTCACGGCTCCACCGGGCCGGAAGAAGGGCTTCGCCCGCCTGAATCGGACTGCCTCGTCCCCAGGGCCCCCTCAGGGCCAGAAGTCCGTCATCGAGAATCTTGTGAAGCGCGAAAGCGGGATCGCCGGTGGCGGGCCTCGCCTCCATGAGGGTCATGTCGAATGTCCGCAGTCGGCTTTCTGCCGGGAGTGACGTCTTGCTGACCACGCGTCGTGTCGTCATGACTTCGTGGGATAGTTCGGTCAGAACCATGCCGTCTTCCACCCCGGGATTGCTGTAGGCGGTCACAATGTGAACGGGTTCGTGTGAGGAACGTGTGGCAAGCCAGGACATCAAGCCCGGCAAGGCCGGGGCGCCATAGGCGCTCAGGCCGATCACCCGCGACGGGTTCATGAGCGAAAACGGAACGGCATAGGGATGGTAATCGAAAACGGTGAGGGGAGTGCCGATTTTC
>Ga0194063_10001980_pt1 | contig 12975 bp, 5 predicted proteins | sample SepL3720m_MetaG_FD_155459 | JGI IMG/M metagenome (GOLD analysis project Ga0194063, IMG submission 155459) | Anoxic zone freshwater microbial communities from boreal shield lake in IISD Experimental Lakes Area, Ontario, Canada - Sep2016-L373-20m | ecosystem: Environmental > Aquatic > Freshwater >... | reverse complement strand
GAGTTTGAAATGGAAGTCATGCGCGACTGCGCCGATAATTGCGTGGTAATCTGCTCGATCGAAAACCTCGATCCCATGGGCGTACACACCGGCGACTCGATCACTGTTGCTCCGATCCAAACACTAACTGATCGAGAATATCAAATTATGCGCGACGCATCCTTCGCGGTGATCCGCGAGATCGGCGTGGAAACCGGCGGATCTAACATCCAATTCGCGACCTGCCCGAAAACCGGCCGCATGATCGTCATCGAGATGAACCCACGCGTGTCACGCTCGTCGGCACTGGCATCGAAAGCCACTGGCTTTCCCATCGCCAAGATCGCCGCCAAGCTCGCCGTCGGATACACGCTTGATGAGTTGCCTAACGACATCACCCGCGTCACGCCCGCTTCATTCGAACCGACAATCGACTACGTGGTCACCAAGATTCCACGCTTCACTTTTGAAAAATTTCCCACCGCGAATCCGGTTCTAACCACCTCGATGAAATCCGTCGGCGAGGCGATGTCGATCGGCCGCACGTTCAAGGAGTCGATGCAGAAATGCCTGCGCTCCCTCGAGACCGGCCGCTGGGGATTCGGTTTCGACAGCAAGGAACCGAAAAATCCGACCAAGGAGGAAATCACCCGCAAGCTCCAGATCCCGAACGCCGAGCGCATTTTCTGGCTGCAAACCGCCTTTGTGAATGGCTGGACCATCGAGGAAGTCCACGACGCCACCCAGATCGACAACTGGTTCCTCGGTCACCTCAAACAGATCGCCGACGAAGGCATGGAACTCGCCACGCTCGATCTCAAACGCGCCAAGAAACTTGGTTTCTCCGACCGCCAGATCGCCAAGGCCAATGGCACTCACGAGGACACCGTCCGCGCCGAGCGCAAAGCCAAGGGTATCATCCCCACTTACCGACTCGTCGATACCTGCGCCGCGGAGTTCGAAGCCTACACGCCTTATTTCTACTCGACTTACGGCGACGAAAACGAAGCCCGCGAGACGGACAAAAAGAAAATCATCATCCTCGGCGGTGGCCCTAACCGAATTGGCCAGGGCATCGAGTTCGACTACTGCTGCGTCCACGCCGCCTTCGCCGTGAAGGAACTCGGTTACGAGGCGATCATGGTGAATTCGAACCCGGAAACCGTCTCCACTGACTACGACACCTCCGACAAGCTGTTCTTCGAACCGCTCACGCTCGAAGACGTGCTCAACATCTGCGATCAGGAAAAACCGCACGGTGTGATCGTCCAGTTCGGCGGACAAACGCCGCTGAACCTGGCCGCCGATCTCGAACGCCACGGCGTCCCCATCATCGGCACTTCGCCGAAGTCGATCGAACTGGCCGAAGACCGCAAGTTCTTCTCCGCGTTGCTCGACAAACTCAATCTGAAACAAGCCGAAGCCGGCACCGCCACCAATGAAGCCGAAGCCCTCGCCGTCGCGAACCGGATCGGCTACCCGGTTCTTGTCAGGCCGTCATTCGTCCTCGGTGGTCGAGCGATGATGATCGTTTACTGCGATACCGAGCTCTCCCGCTACATGAACGAGGCCGTCACCGCATCGCCCGAACGCCCGGTGCTCGTGGACCGCTTTCTCGACAACGCCACCGAAGTGGACGTCGATTGCATCAGCGACGGCGAAACCTCCGTGGTCGGCGCGATCATGGAGCACATCGAACAGGCCGGCATCCACTCAGGAGACTCCGCCTGCGTTATTCCTTCATTCTCTCTCTCGGAAAACATCAAGGCTGAAATCGTTAGAGCTGCCAAGGACCTCGCCCGCGAACTCAAGGTGAAGGGCCTGATGAACATCCAGTTCGCCGTGAAGGACGAGTTGCTCTACGTCATCGAGGTCAATCCGCGCGCCTCACGCACCGTGCCGTTTGTGAGCAAGGCCACCGGAGTTTCCCTCGCCAAGCTCGCCGCCAAGGTGATGCTCGGCCACAAACTCGTCGATCTCGGCTACACCGAAACCATCATTCCGCCGCATTTCTCGGTGAAGGAAGCGGTCTTCCCATGGAACCGTTTCCCCGGCATCGACATCGTGCTTGGCCCGGAAATGAAATCCACCGGCGAAGTCATGGGCATCGATCCCGATTGGGGCATGGCCTATGCGAAGAGCCAGATCAGCGCCTTCAACCCGCTGCCCACCACCGGCAATGTCTTCCTCTCCGTGGCGGATCTCGACAAGAACCGCGCTGTCGCCGTCGCCCGTGATCTGGTGGACCTCGGTTTCGCAATCTTCTCCACCGGAGGCACCCACGCCCGTCTCACTGCGGAAGGCATTCCGAGCACCCGCCTCTTCAAGCTCGCCGAGCAGGCCCGCCCGAACGTCATCGACATGATGAAAAACCGCGACATCCACTTCGTCATCAACACCCCCTCCGGTCACGAAGCCCGCGAAGACGAAGTCCGCATCCGCTCGACCGCCATCGCCCAGAAAATCTCCCACGCCACCAACCTCTCCGCCGCCGAAGCCTCGGTCAAAGCGATCCGCTCGCTCAAGGAACTGGAGCTGGAAGTGAAGAGTATCCAAGAGTATCACGCGTGAGTGTCCAGCGATTAGAGCATTTTGAGAAAAGCCGTGGCCGCTGGTGCCGAGTGATCAGAATGGAGCGGAGCGACTGCCCGCAGGGACCTGCCGGAGGGCAGGATAATGGAGTGGCGAGCCTGTCGGGGCGGACGGAGTGGCGTCAAAGGGTATCTTAGGTAGCGCCCTCTCGCCGAGAGGGCATCTTTCGGCCAGGGAAGCGCCCATGAAGATGCGCCCTCGGCGAGGGCGCGCTACCTGAATCCTTCTCATCTTGGCGGCTACACCTTTAGGCAAAAGGCTCTAGCGGCGGGTCTTGCGGTCGTTTTTCTTCCGGATCCGGATTCCGCATGAGAGAAAATGCGCAGTGATGCCGGAAAATGGACATTAGTTCGTCATCGGAAGTTGATCCGGCTTGCCCAAAGTCTCCGGGCAATGCATGGAGGGCGCGTGACGCGTGACCTTTCAGCCAATCCGGCATGGCAGGAGCAGGATCTGGGAATGCCTCTCCCGGATTCCCCTCACGCGTGCTCGGTTTGCCTGCCCACATGGGATTCGGTGGTCGGTTATGAAGAAGGTCGGGACAAGGTGATCAAGCGTCTGCGCGTTGGTTATCCACGGTTTTTCAAGCACCCGACGGTCGAGCGACTGTTCGATAACGCGAAGGCTGAAGTGGCCGGAGAGAGCGAGGAAGTGATCGTCCTGCCGACGCGGGCTTCCGTCCAGCGCGCCCAGCGATGGGTGGAGCGACGGGCCGAAGTGGCCGTGCGGATCACGAGTTATCACGGCTTGCAGGCATTGATCGTGCCGGCGAAGGCAAAGCAGGAGGCGGATCATTACTGGCGTTTTTCCGGCGAGGTAGTGAGCAGTCGCCAAGCCCAGGACTTTGTGGATGGCAACCTGCGCGAGGGTTCGAAGTCGCATTTGATTGTCAGAGCGCTCTCTAAATTCACGAGTGCCCCGGCGGAGAATTCGTTCATTTTTGCCAGCGGCATGGCTGCGACCACCTCGGTGTTACGCGCGCTACCCGGATTGCTTGGCGGCAAAAAAACCCTGCAACTGGAATTTCCGTATGTCGATTGTCTGAAAGTGCAGGAACATTTCGGCCATGGCGTCGTCTATCTGAACGAAGCCAGCGGAGAATCATTCGATGAAGCGCTGAAACGCATCCGTCAGGGGGAATTCGCCGGGGTTTTCACCGAGGTTCCGAGTAACCCGCTGTTGCGCACAGTGGATCTTGAGCGTGTCGCGAAAGCCTGCGCCGAAAGCTCGACTCCCTTGGTTCTGGATGACTCCGCCAGCGGCCCGTTCAATGTTGATGCGCTGCGTTTCGCCGATGTGGTGACCGGCAGTCTGACCAAGTGGATTTCCGGCGAGGGCGATATCATGGCTGGGATGGCGACGGTGCGTGAGGATTCGCCGGTCGCGGCGGCACTCAAGGAATCGCTCGCCCGCGACGCCACGGAGACCGCTCCGCTTTACATCGCAGATGCCGAGGTTCTACTCTCCAATCTCAAGGGCTACACCAAACGCATGAAAACCGTGAATGCCAACGGTTTGGATCTCGCCACGTGGTTGAACGATCACCCGGCCATCGCGCAAGTTTGGCATCCCTCCTTGGTCAATCGAGACCATTACGACTCCATCCGGCGCAAGAACGGCGGCTACGGCGGCCTGCTTTCTTTTGTGCTGAAGAATCCAAAAAAGACCCCCAAGGTCTATGATTCCCTAAAGCTCAGCAAAGGACCCAGCTTTGGGACCCCATTCACCTTGGTCTGCCCCTACACCATGCTGGCGCATTATCTGGAGTTGGAATGGGCGGAGGGATGCGGCGTGCCGGCGAACCTACTGCGTGTTTCCTGCGGCTTGGAGCCCATCGAGACGCTCATCGCCGCCTTTGATGAGGCGCTGTCCCACGCCTGACACACCTAGGGAAATCCGCGTATTCCAGCAATGCGCTTGCCAAACGGGTGTTCTCCAGACTAGTCCCTCAATCAGCATCCGCGCCACGGAACACTTTTATTATGGGAAAAACACTCATCATCGCCGAAAAACCCAGTGTCATGACCGATCTCAGCAAGGCCTTGGCAAAACCGCTCGGCAAGTTTGAGAAACAGGGCTCTGGTCGCGATATTTTCTTTGAAAACGACAAGGCGGTCATCACCTCGGCCGTCGGCCACCTCGTCGAACTCCGCATGCCGATGGGGCCGAATGGCAAGAAGCTCCCATGGAATTTCGCCGTCCTGCCCGCCATCCCGGAAAAATTCGACCTCGATCCGATTCCGGATTCCGAGGCCCGCCTGAAACAAGTCCTCAAGCTGGCCAAACGCAAGGACATCGATCGCATCGTCAATGCCTGCGACGCCGGCCGTGAGGGTGAGCTCATTTTCCATTACATCATGGAAATCGGCAACATCCGCAAGCCCGTGCAGCGGCTTTGGATGCAGTCGATGACCAACAATGCGATCCTCGAGGCCTGGAGCGAACTCCGCAGCGAGGAGCAGATGAAAGCCCTGACCGATGCCGCGATGTGCCGATCCGAATCCGATTGGTTGGTCGGCCTGAATGCCACCCGCGCGCTCACATGTTTCAATTCCCGTCATGGCGGCTTCAATATCACCGCCGCCGGGCGCGTCCAGACTCCCACGCTGGCCATCCTTGCCGCGCGCGAGGCAGAAATCCAAGCGTTCAAGTCCGCTCCGTATTTCGAAGTCCACGCCAATTTCGCCGTGAAGGCCGGTGAATACCCCGGCAAGTGGATCGATGAATCTTGGAAAAAGGACGAATCCAACCCACATTCAAGACCCGAGCGAATCTGGGATCAGTCCGTGGCAGAAGCCATCCAGGCACGCTGCTCAGGAAAATCCGGCACCGTGACCGAGGAGAAAAAGGCCCAGTCCCAAATCGCGCCGCAGCTTTACGACCTGACCACCCTTCAGCGTGAGGCTCCGTTTTCGGCAAAAGGCACCCTGCAGATCGCCCAAGCGCTCTATGAAAAACACAAGGTGATCACCTATCCGCGGACGGATTCGCGCTACCTGCCGGAGGACTACCTCGGACACGTCCGGGAAACCCTCGGTGAAATTTCCAAGAGCGATCTTCCGGTGGCCAAATACGCTTCCGCCGTGCTCAAGGGCGACAAGGACAACGGCCCCCGCCTCACCAAATCCCGCCGCGTTTTCGACAACAAGAAGGTTTCCGATCACTTTGCCATCATCCCCACCGGTAAGGTCGCCAAACTCAGCGATACCGAGCAGAAAGTCTTCGACATGATCGTCAAGCGCTTCATTGCGGTGTTTTACCCCTCCGCCGAGTTCGAGCAGACCACCCGTCTCACCCGCATCACCCATCCTTCTCTAACCGATACCTTCCGCACCGATGGCAAGGTGCTCGTCAAACCCGGTTGGCTGGAAGTCTATGGCCGTCGCCCCGGCGTCGCATCCGGCAAGGACGAACTCATCCCCGCCACCGCCGGAGAAACCGCCAAGATCACATCCATCGAGGTGCTCCACGAGGAAACCAAGCCACCCGCCCGCTTCACCGAGGCCACTCTGCTCTCCGCGATGGAAGGCGCTGGTAAACTCATCGACGATGAAGCGCTCGCCGAAGCCATGGCCGAACGCGGCCTGGGCACGCCGGCCACCCGCGCGGCCACCATCGAGGGGCTCATCGCCCAGAAATACATGGCTCGCGACGGTCGTGAACTCCATGTTTCCGGTAGCGGCATGAGGCTCATCCAGCTCGTTCGAGAAATGGATATCGAGGGTCTTTACTCGCCCATGCTCACCGGTGATTGGGAATACAAACTCCGCCAGATGGAACACGGCCATCTCAAGCGCGACGTGTTCATGAAGGCGATCACCGACTACACCACGGAGATCGTCGTCAAGGCCCGCAAGCTCGCTGAGGACGCCAAAAACCAGTCGTTTCCCGACCTCAAGGTGCCGTGCCCGGTTTGCGGTGCGCCAGGTCTCCGCCAGACCGATGCCACCTACGAGTGCCGTCAGCCGGATTGCAAATTCAAGGCAAAAAAACACATCGCAGGCCGACTCCTTTCTGAAGAGGAGGCCACCGAGCTATTCACTAAAAAATTCGTCGGCCCGCTCACCGGATTCAAATCGAAATTCAACAAGTTGTTCGACGCAGGACTCGAACTCGACGCCAAATTCAAGGTCAACTTCGTCTTTGAAAATGACGATAGGGATGCCGCTCCAGAACTCACCGAGGAGCAACTCATCGGCGAGGTGGATCTGACCGACGGTCGTCGCTTCAAGATCTATCAAAGCGACAAGGCCTACCATATCCCGGAACTCGTCACTAAAAAGGAACCCAACGGCATCCGCATCGGCAAATCGATCCTCTCCCACGAAATTTCAACCACTCAGGCGCTCAAACTCATCTCCACCGGCAAGACCGATGTGATCAAGGGCTTTATCTCCAACCGCACCAAACGCAAGTTCGACGCCTATCTCACATTCGACCCCAAAGACGGGAAAATCGGCTTCGACTTCCCTCCTCGCCCGGCCAAAAAGGTCGCCGCCAAGAAATCCCCAGAATCTGCTTGAATAATCCGGATTTTCATTCGTTATTACGGATGTGAAGACTCAATCCATTATTTTCAGGGTGTTCCGTGGGAGCGCCGTCATCGTGTTGATTTCTGCCATCGGCGCCAGCGTGAGCTGCATGACCACCTACGACGCTTACGGGCGTCCCGTGCAATCCGTCGATCCCGGAGTCGCCACCGCCGGTGTGCTCGCCGCAGGTCTTGCCGGCTACGCGATGGCCGACAATAATAACAACCACCACAAACATCACTACCGTGAAGGCTATTATTATCGCAACGGTCATTATTATCGCAATGACCATTACTACCACAATGGCCACCATCGCCCATACTACCGCTAATCGCGGGCGGGCTTTAAATTAACTGCGGTTTGCGGTGCTTCCGTGTTGACTTCTCAAAACCGTGTGACATTTGTTCGTAGATCGTCACTTGGTTTCTCATGATCTCTCGGTTTATATCGCACGGTTTCCAGATTGCCCCGCTCCTCTTGCTCGGCTTCGTGACTGTGGTTCCGAGCCGAGGCCAAATCCTCTACGATTTCGGCGATCCCACGGCGGAAGAACAACTGTATTTGGAATACATCAATCGTGCTCGGGCAAATCCTCTCGCAGAGAGCATACTGCTTGCAAACACCAAGGATTTGGCGGTTGTGCAGGCCTATAATTACACGCCGACGCCTCCAAATACGGGCTGGATCGTCGATTTGAAGATGATGCAAGACGAGTTCAACCCGAACAACCCGAACAATCCGAACTTGATCACTGCGGCTCCTCCACTGGCCCCAAATGCGAAATTGATGGGAACTTCGCGAGGTCATTCGGCTTGGATGTTGGCCAACGCCACCCAAACACATAACGAAGGTGCCGTTACATACAACAAACGGTTTGAATCTGCTGGATATTCATCCGCATTTGCCGGTGAGAATATTTCCGCATACTCCTATAGCGTTTGGTTCGGCCATGCGGGTTTCGAGGTGGATTGGGGGCCAGACGGTAATGGTCAAATGCATGGCGGCATGCAAGGCCCGCCACGTGGGCATCGTATGAATATCCACAATGCCAATTACCGTGAAATCGGAGTCGGGTGCGTCACTGGCCGCAAAACCGGCAGCTACGGCACAGTCGGGCCTCAACTTGTCACCCAGGATTTCGGAACCCAGCTTTCATCACCCTCGTTCGGCACCGGCGTGGCTTATTATGATTTGAACGCAAACAATTTTTATGACGTTGGGGAGGAAATTTCCGGTCTCACGGTCAATGTCAATGGCGCAAGCTACTATTGCACCACCGCATCCGGTGGAGGATGGGTGATTCCTGTCCCAACTGACGCGGCGACGCGCACCGTAAATTTCACCGGACTCAATATGAACCAGAGCGTGGATATCACGTTTCCCGCATCCACCAATGCGAAGGCGGACCTGAAGCTCACCTATTCGCCACCCGTCATCACCAGTCCCGCCCTTGCGTCGATTGACACACTTCACACCATCGACTTTAATGCGATCGGTGGAGCCACATCCTACAATTGGAACCGTTGGAGTGCCGTCGCCGCTGCTGCGGAAAACTGTGATAGTACCGCCAACATCACACCATCCACCACTGGCGGCTATTCGGTATTGGACACCGACGTCAAACAACAAGGTGCTGCGGCGTTCCATCTGGCCATTCCGGATTACACAAGTCAGTCGTTCGAGCTGAATTCGCTATATTACGGAAATGCCTTAGCCACGATTTCCTTCCAAAGTCGGATTCGTTACGCGATTACAACGGAACATTTCAAGGTACAGGTGAAAGAAGAGGGCGGAACATGGATCGACGTCGATGATCAGACTGGCTTGACCGGCCATGAAGAAACCGGTTTCACCGAACGCACTACTAGGACTCTAACCGAAATGGTTGGCAAGGCGTTCCGCATCCGCTTCCTCCAACAATACAATGGAGGATCGATTTACGGCACGGCTTACAATATGGGATGGTTTATCGATGCTATCAATTTCAAAAATATTTCCACGCTGACCAACAACGCGCTCACCACGCTAACAACCAACACCGGATCATTTACTCCTGCCGCTACAGGAAACTTCCTGATGTCGGTCACGCCGGTGATTTCAAACCGGGACTACCCGGCCTCCTATCAAATACTTAGTGTTTCTTCTCCTCCGGTTATCACAAGTGATCCCGCTTCCATCTCCATCAACAGCGGTAGTTCCACCACGCTGAGCGTCACCGCATCCGGCACGGCTCCGTTCACCTATCAATGGTATCAGGGTGCCAGTGGTGACACGACCACTCCGGTTGGGACCAATTCCTCGAGGTTCACCACTCCTGCCTTGATTGCTGAAACCAGTTACTGGGTGAAAGTCGCCAATGCCGCCAATTTGACGGGGGTCAATTCCTCGGCGGCAACAGTGACGATCAACCAGCCTGCGGCGATTGTCACCCATCCCGCTTCGGAGATCATCAACAGCGGTAGCACCACCACGTTGAGCGTCACAGCATCCGGCACAGCTCCGTTCACTTATCAATGGTATCAGGGTGCCAGCGGCACAACGACCATTCCAGTGGGTTCCAATTCCGCGAGTTTTACCACGTCCGTATTGACGACTACGACGAGTTACTGGGTGAAAGTCACCAACGTCGCCAATCCAACGGGTGCCATGTCCACCACCGCCACCGTGACGGTCAATCAACCTGCGGCGATCACCACATCACCCGCCTCGGTGTCCATCAACACTGGTACCACCACCACACTCAGCGTCACTGCATCCGGGACAGCTCCGTTCACCTATCAATGGTATGAGGGGACCAGTGGCACCACGACCACCCCGGTGGGCACGGACTCCGCGAGCTTCACCACACCGGCTTTAACAGTCGCTACAAGCTACTGGGTGAAAGTCACCAATGAATTCAATCCAACAGGTGCCAATTCCGCCACCGCCACCGTGACAGTTAACCAACCTGCGGAGATTGTCTCGCAACCCGCCTCGGTGACCATCGATAACGGCAGAACCACCACGCTCAGCGTCACTGCATCTGGAACGGCACCTTTCACCTATCAATGGTATAAGGGAACATCCGGAACCACTACTACCCCGGTTGGCACCAACTCGCCATCCTTCACCACTCCGGTCCTAACTGCCACCTCCAGTTATTGGGTAAGAATCACCAATCCTTTGGACCCGGTAGGAGTCGATTCCAACACTGCCACAGTCACGGTAAATCCGATCACGGTGAGTGTCACGGTTGCGTCATCCGGCGTTTTGGAAAACGGCACGTCCAACCTGATTTACACCTTCACCCGGACAGGCCTAGTCACAAGCTCGCTCACCGCCAGCTTTTCGGTGGGAGGAAGTGCCACCCTTAGAACCGACTACACTCAAATCGGCGCATCAAGCTACACGGCATCCGCTGGCACTGTAATCTTCGCAGCAGGCAGCTCCACCAGAACCATTACCATCGACCCAGTCGCGGAAACTGTGGTCGAGTCGGATGAAACCGTGGTTCTGACAGTTCTCGCCGGCACCAGTTATGAGCCAGGTTCTTCTTCGATCGCCACCGGCACCATCATCAACGACGACGCCAGCGTGAGCGTGGCGGTTTCTCCGGCCAGCGTCAGCGAAGACGGGAACGATAACCTCGTTTACACCTTCACCCGGACCGGGGCCTCGTCAGGAGCTCTTACGGCGAAGTTCTACATCCGGGGCACCGCTACTAACATCACCGATTACACACAGTCCGGAGCGACAAGCTTTTCGACTACGGGAACCGTGATCTTCGCCCCGGGAGCTACCACGGCCACTGTCACGCTGGACCCCGTAAGTGATACCAAGGTGGAAGCCAATGAAACCGCGATATTAGCTGTCATGGTCGGAACCGGGTATTTGGTAGGTTCTCCAAGCTCCGCCACAGGCACCATTACCAATGATGACGCTACCGTCAGTGTCGCGGTTTCACCCGCCAGCGTTACTGAAGACGGCGCAGGAAATCTGGTTTATACATTCACCCGATCGGGGGCCACCGCAGGGCCACTTGATGTATCGTTCTCCGTGGCTGGAACCGCTGCATTCGATACAGATTACACACAATCCGGAGCCTCTTCTTTTTCGTCTACATCCGGAACCGTCACCTTTGCCCCCGGTGCCACCAAGGCCATGGTGACGCTTGATCCCACCGCCGACACTGCTGCGGAAGCCAACGAAACCGCCATTCTAACCATTGTTCCAGGTGCGGGATACGCCTCGATCTCGTCTATCTCCGCCAAGGCCACCGGCACCATTAACAATGACGATACCAATATCAGCGTCGCGATTTCAACCGCCAGCGTGATGGAAGATGGCATAAACAACCTCGTTTACACCTTTACCCGGACCGGCAACTCGACCGCCTCCATCACGGTTAATTTCTCGGTAGGCGGCACCGCCACTTTCTCCTCCGATTATACTCAAACCGGCGCAGCAAGCTACACGGCCACAACAGGAACCATAACGTTACCTGCAAGAGTTACCCAAAAAACGGTAACACTGAATCCAATTACCGATATCATCGCGGAAACGGATGAAACCGCAGTTCTAACCGTCGTCTCCGGCACCGGATACACCGCGGTGTCGCCCGAAGTCGCTATCGGGACGATTGCCAATGACGATGCTCCGCCACCGTGAGCATTGTCAGGATCTGAAGCGCAGACATTTCAAGGCAGGGCCTTCTCAAAGCGGACGAGCATAGGTGCCGCAGCGGTTGTGCCAGCCTTCCTCCCAACGTTTTTCGCCACGGGCGGGCGGGGAGTTGGTGATGCGGCGTGAGAGCACGCGTTTGGCGGCGGCAGCGAATTCGCTGGCAGCGGCGGCTCCGGACGGGGCATCGCGCATTTCTCCGAGCACTTGCAGCAAGCCCCAACCGCGGCCGTTGTAGCGTTCGGTGGTTAGGATTCCCTCGCCTTTGAAGTTTACATAATCGATGAGCGCATAGGTCCCCTGCGGCGTGGTGGCGACTTTATGATAGTTGCTTTCAACGCGGGCTTTTTCGCTGGCAGGAGCGGCGGCAAGTATTTTTGGCAATGCCGCACGGGAGCGGGCGATGATGAAATCCGTCTGCACGGTGATGTTTCCTGATAAAAACTTCCGCAAAGATGTGAGCCGCGCGCCATCGAAGTCTTTTTGGAATTCCGCCTTGGTATTCCATGGGCTATTTTTTTCGTATGCGACTGCGGGCATGGTGACGTCCTGTTTTTTGGCGAAGGCGACAAACTGTGGCCATGTTTCATTGAAGCGACCTTTGAAACCGGCAGGATACCAGATGAAATGCCCGATGCCCAGCGATGGAAATTCTTCCCCAGCATTCCATGTGGTAAGTCCTGGGACGGTGCCCGCGCATTCGTTCTGCCAGATTTTCCGGCCAATCGCGGATTTCTGCGCGACGCTTAGTTCGGTGGCAGTCGCCGCCGGAGTGATGGCCACACAGGTAGTGAATAGCAGGATTCCGATGCCGGCGAGACGAGTGGCTTGCATGAGCGGAAACTAATGTCATGATCCGTCTGCTGCAAGCACATCCCCTTCGATCCGATCATGTCACTCATCCCTTGGGACAAAATCCTTTCATTTTCCGCACTGGATCTCATCAAACTGCTAATCAGTGCCGCCCTCATTGTGGTGGTGACCAAGGTCCAGCTTTTCAACGACCGCCTCTCCGCCTTGCTCATCGCCCTGCCGCTGACATCGCTAGTGGCGATGGTCTGGATGCAGTGGGATGGTCAATCATCGCAACGATTGGCAAACCATGCCGAGGGCACCTTTTGGTTCGTGCTGCCGACGTTGCCGATGTTTCTCATCCTGCCATGGATGCTTCGCCACGGCTGGGGGTTCTGGGCGGCACTCGCAGTCAACTGCC
>Ga0194063_10001978_pt1 | contig 12989 bp, 9 predicted proteins | sample SepL3720m_MetaG_FD_155459 | JGI IMG/M metagenome (GOLD analysis project Ga0194063, IMG submission 155459) | Anoxic zone freshwater microbial communities from boreal shield lake in IISD Experimental Lakes Area, Ontario, Canada - Sep2016-L373-20m | ecosystem: Environmental > Aquatic > Freshwater >... | reverse complement strand
CTTGTCATGGGAGTACCGCTGTTCTTCGTGATCTCCGGGTTCTTGCTCTACCGGCCATTTGTTGCTGCCGACATGAGTGGTCGCAGCCCGGCTCCACTTCCAACTTTCATGCGCCGGCGCCTATTGAGGATCGTCCCCGCCTACTGGGTTGCGCTTACGCTCATGTCCCTGTTTCCCTACAACGCATTGATGTTTGAACACTGGGAGCGCTACTACCTATTCCTGCAGATCTACTACCCGCCAGAGCAAGCGGGTCTTCCGCAGGCTTGGAGCATCTGCGTTGAAATGGTCTTCTACATTTCCTTGCCGTTCTATGCGTGGTTGATGCGCCGCGTGCAGGTTTCATTTGGAGCAACACGGCGTGTTCAGTCTGAAATAGTCCTGCTCGGAGGCCTCAGCGTTGTTTCAGCCTTCTTCTTCTACCAGTGGGCGAAGCCGTTCGGTGCAACGCCATTTAATTCGGGCCTGCCGCGATTCATGTTCTGGTTTGCGCTTGGCATGGGTGTCGCGCTAATCAGCTCGTGGGTCACCCATCAGCGGCGCAGCCCGATTCGCCTAACGACATTTATCGCTCGTCGGCCTGGTGCCTTCTGGGCGTCTGCGCTCGGAGTGTTCATTTTGGCCGGACTGTTTGTCACAGTTGATCAGCACGGAATGATCTTTGAGCGGCGCTCGCAGATGATCTATTGGGCGCTTTCTGGGCTGACGGTTTTCCTGCTGATCCTGCCGGCCGCTTTCTCAGAGCCTGGGCGTAGCGTTCCTTCTCGGGTGCTGATGAACCGGGCGCTTGTCTGGCTGGGAGTGATCTCCTACGGGATGTACCTCTGGCAGTTTCGCCCGCTCGAGTGGGCTGCGGAAAGGGGTGTCTGGCTGGACCACACCGTCAACGAAAATGTCTTCCTCTACCTCGCTGTTGGCGTTGGTTTCACGATCCCTATGGCTGCGCTGAGCTATTACATAGTTGAGAAGCCATTCCTCAAACTCAAGTTCTCGCGTCGCCGATCAGGATGACTCAAACCCTGGCAGGGTGGTGACCGTGGCGGTCGACAAGCATGCTGCTGCCAGCATTGGAGAAGGACATGTTCCCGACGTGGTTGCCCCACCACCGGGTAACCCACGTTTTCCTATGTTTGATGGGCTTCGCGCCATCGCGGCCTTAAGCGTCCTTGTACATCACGCGGCTTATTTTTCGGGCTACGAATCCGTCGGGAAACTCGGGCCATGGCTCGCCCTGTTGTCAGCGGGCGTGATCCTGTTTTTTGTCATATCGGGTTTCCTGCTTTACAGGCCATTCGTTGCAGCTGATCTCACCGGTCGCAAGCCGACCGCGGTGTCGACCTTCTATCGCCGGAGACTTTTGCGGATTATCCCCGCGTATTGGCTCGCATTGACGGTTATCGCGCTGCTTCCCTACAACGCTGCAATGTTCGATCATTGGCCTCGCTATTACTTCCTTTTCCAGATCTATCTCCCAGGTTCGCAAGCGGGCATTCCCCAGGCATGGAGTCTCTCTGTGGAGTTGGCCTTCTATCTGCTGATTCCCATTTATGCGATGGCAATGAGGAGTCTCCAACGGCAGGTTGGGATCAGGTCGAGAATCAAAATTGAAGCTGTATTGCTCGTTTTACTGAGTGCGATCTCGGCCGTCGTGGCGTGGCGGATTGATCACGGAGACAGCGAGTTGTGGGCGCTACCGGTGTCGTGCATCTGGTGGTTTGTGATTGGCATGGGCCTGGCATTGGTCTCTGCCCAAATTCAGGCCGGCACTATGAAGACGCCTCGGGTCGTCACGCTGATTCGTTCACGGTCAGGGGCAAGCTGGCTGCTTGCTCTAGTTGTCTTGGTGGCTTCAGGATGCTTGGTGAGCTTGATTCCCCCAACCGGTTGGCTCGATCCCGACTCCAAGTTCATCTGGTGGATTGCCGGCGGCTTGATCGCGTTTCTCTTGGCGGCTCCAGCGATATTCACCGAGCCCGGTAGCGGGGGGATTCCGGGGAGGTTCCTCTCAGTCCGATTTGTTGCCTGGCTTGGGATTGTTTCCTATGGGGTCTACCTCTGGCAAATAGCGCCGATGGATTGGCTTTCGGACGGACACCTCGGGTTGGATCTCGCTGGTTGGACTGTCCGCGACAGGTTCATTGTTCTCCTGGCCGTATCTCTCGCATTCACGATTCCGGTTGCGGCGCTGAGCTACTACCTGATTGAAAAGCCATTCCTCCGGCTGAAGTTCTCGAAGAAGAGCCAGACCAACTAGGTCACGCCGATCGCCGCTGCTGGGGTTAGTGCCCTGGGCAGGATTCGAACCTGCGGCCCTGGCTGCTCCGTAGGAGTGGCCATTTGTTCTTTGTGGAGTAGGCCGCTGCTGGGGTTAGTGCCCTGGGCAGGATTCGAACCTGCGGCCTACTCCTTAGGAGGGAGTCGCTCTATCCAGCTGAGCTACCAGGGCCGGGTTACGCAAGCCTAGTCAGCGGCGGGAATCGGTGGTTGGCTCGCAGTGTGCTGCCCGGGGGAATAGTCTGCGGGGGATGAGCACAGGAAGCTTGCTCGAGGAAGCATTTGATGCCAACGCAAGCGGCTATCCGGAGGTCGTTGCAGCGCGGACTCCGACTCAGTTGTTGTGGCGACGACTGCGCCGCGATCGGCTGGCGATGGTCAGCCTCGCCTTCATCATTTTTCTAGTCTTTATAGCTGTTTTTGCGCCGTTGATCGTCAGCTTGATTGGCGCGCCGGAGCCGAATGTGATGAACAGCTCTCTGCTTAATTCGTTTGGCAATCCGAGCGGCCCATCCAGCGCGCATTGGCTTGGCGTCGATGGTCTTGGTCGCGATGTGCTCAGTCGCACGATCTATGGCACGAGGGTTGCGCTTGAGGTCGCGTTGATCTCGAGCGCGATCGCAATGTTGCTTGGTGTTGTTGCTGGGCTGCTGTCCGGATACTTTCGTGGGCCAGTAGATACTGGGATTTCAAGGCTCGTGGATGTTCTGCTTGCCTTTCCGGTGTTGCTTCTGGCGATTGGTCTCGCCTCCGCCTGCTCGCTTGGCAACGGGTGTTTGGGCGGGGCAATTCAGCCGGGTCTCGGGACTGTGATCGCGGTGATTGCAATTGTCTCGTGGACTTACCCGGCCCGCCTCATTCGTGGCCAGGTTCTTTCGCTGCGTGAGAAGGAATTTGTCGAGGCAGCAAGGTCATTGGGCGCCTCGAATGCGCGGATCATCTTCCGTGAGATCCTGCCGAACCTTGTTGGCCCGATGATTGTCTACGCGACGCTGATCATTCCGACGGCAATCCTTTTTGAGGCCGCGCTTTCGTTCCTCGGAATCGGAGTTAGCCCTTCAACTCCGAGTTGGGGAGCGATGATCTCTGACGCGACGACCACTTTTGACACCGCTTGGTGGTACATGGTCGCTCCCGGCGTCGCCTTGCTTCTGACCGTACTGGCGTTCAATCTTCTTGGTGACGGACTCTCTGATGCACTCAACCCCCGCTCGGAAGATTGATTATCGATGAAAGGAAGCGAAATATGTCAAGGATCATGAGGCTGTCAATTGGATTGATGGCCACCGGATTGGCTATTGCGGTAAGCGCATGTGGTGGTGGTGGCTCTGGCGGAAGCGCGAGCCTTGGTGTTCCAAACAAGCAGGACACCAGCGGTAAGCAGGGTGGCACTTTGACGGTTCTTGCTTCCGGGGACGTTGACTACATTGACCCCGGCGCCGCCTATTACCAGTTCTCCTACATGATCGATTATGCGACGCAGCGGCCGCTCTATTCCTGGGCGCCGGATGAGACGCAGACGCCAACTCCAGATCTAGCGGTTGCTCAGCCCAAGGTCAGCAATTCGGGTAAGACGATCACAGTTGAGATCAGGCCGAACATTCTTTACAGCCCGCCGCTGCAGAAGCAGGCTGTTACCAGTGCTGATGTTAAGTACGGGATTGAGCGTGGCTTCATGCCGTCTGTCGCCAATGGCTACGCAACTGCCTATTTGGGCAACATCGTTGGCGCGGCCGAATTCAGCGAAGGCAAGGCTACGGAGATCAGCGGAATTACCACGCCGACTCCAACGACGATTGTTTTCAATCTGACAAAGCCAACGACTGCTGCCGTGATTGGCGCGCTTGCGTTGCCGTTGTCGGCGCCTGTGCCGGAGAGCTACGCGGCGAAGTACGACGCTGGCAAGACTTCGACCTACGGCACGCATCAGGTTTCGACCGGCCCTTACATGATTCGCAATAACGCAGCAGGCGAGACGGTTGGCTATCAGGTCGGAAAGAGCATTGATCTTGTTCGTAATCCGAATTGGGATGCCAAGACCGACTATCGCAAGGCCTACCTCAACGAGATCAAGGTAACTGAAGGCAACGCCGACTCAGCTGTCGCGTCGCGTCAAATCCTGCAGGGGCAATCGCAGATCAACGGTGACTTTGGCCCACCACCAGCCCAGTTGCAGCAGCTGTTCCAGAAGAAGTCATCGCAGTTGGTTCTTGCTCCCTCTGGAGGGATTCGTTATGTGGCTCTCAACACGACAGTTGCGCCACTCGACAATCTCAATGTCCGTAAGGCGATCGTCGCGGTCTCCGACCGAGAGGCGATGCGTAAAGCGCGTGGTGGGGAGGCGTTGGGGCCGATTGCTACGCACTTCATTCCGCCGGAAATGCCTGGTTTTGATCAGGCCGGTGGCGAGAAGGGCCCTGACTATGACTTTCTTGCCAACCCTACTGGCAACCTTGCGCTCGCCCAGTCCTACATGAAGAAGGCTGGCTATCCGAGCGGCTCGTATACCGGTTCGCAGGTGCTCCAGATCGTTGGAACTTCGGGTGGTCAGGCTCAAAAGTTGGCAGAGATTACGCAGGCGCAGCTGGCAAAGCTGGGCTTCAAGACGAAGCTTCAGCTTGTAACTCAGGACGCGATGTACACACAGTTCTGCAACGTTCCAAAGAAGGCTGTCGCCGTCTGTCCAAACGTCGGTTGGCTGAAGGACTTCAACGATGCACAGACGATTCTCGTGCCAACCTTTAATGGCGAGAACATCGTTCAAGTCAACAACTCAAATTGGCCGCAGCTGAACGTCCCGTCAATTAATGAGGCGATGAACAGTGCGCAGCTGATTACCGATCCAAACAAGGCGGCTGATGCTTGGGCGGCAATTGACAAGCAGGTCACCGCTCAGGCGCCGGCAATTCCATGGATCTGGGATCAGCAGCCAAATATTGCTTCACAAAATGTGCAAGGCGTGATCAGCAAGTTCAACGCCCAGTGGGACCTGTCGTTCACATCGATCAAGTAGCTGTTGCAGGAGCCGTTCGCACCCGCCCGGTGATCGCCGGGCGGGTCGGCGGCACCCTCCGACGCCAAGCTTTCTATTCGGTCGAGGGCCGCTAGAAGATGCTGCGCTACATCGCTCGAAGGTTGCTTTGGATGATCGTGCTGTTGTTCTTGGTCTGTTTCGTGACCTTTCTAGTCTTCTATGTGTTCCCAAGCGCCGACCCGGCACAGTTACGGGCGGGACGCCACGCCTCGCCAGCTCAGGTTGAGCAGATTCGTCAGAGGATGGGGTTAGATAAACCGCTGCTTGTTCAGTTTTGGGATTACCTGAAGGGAATCGTTACCCGCGCTGACTTTGGCTACAGCTACGTCAGCGAGCAGCCGGTTTCCAAGCTGGTACTTGACCGGTTACCGGCAACGATTTCCCTTGCAGTCGGTGGAGCTCTGCTCTGGCTGATCAGTGGTGTAGCGATTGGCATCGTCAGCGCGGTTCGCCGCCACTCGAAGCTTGACCGCTTCCTAATGGGTCTGGCACTGATCGGTATTAGCGCGCCGGTCTACTGGCTTGGGCTTGTAGCGCTCTACCTGTTTGCGAGTGACATCGGAATGCTTCCGATTGCCAGCGGATCCAATACCTACCAGCCGATTACAAGTAGTCCATCCTCATGGTTCAACTCCTTGCTTCTGCCGTGGATAGTCCTTGCGATCAGCTTCGCTGCCTTCTACTCGCGGCTGTTGCGAAGCAATCTGATTGAGGTAATGGGCGAGGACTACATTCGTACTGCCCGTGCGAAGGGTCTAAGTGAGCGACGTGTAGTTCTCCACCACGGAGTCCGATCGGCGATCACGCCAATTGTGACGGTGTTTGGGCTCGACCTTGGCGTATTGCTCGGTGGCGCCCTTTTGACGGAGATCGTCTTCAACATTCCGGGGGTTGGACGGTTGGCCTACGACTCAATCCTGCGCGCGGATCTACCGATGATTCAGGCGACGGTGCTGCTCGGGGCCCTTTTCATCATCGTCGCCAACCTTGTTGTTGATGTCGCCTACGCATTCCTCGATCCGAGGGTTAGATTCGAATGAGCACGAGTCCACTTCTCGATGTTCGTGACCTCAAAGTCAGCTTCCGAACTGATGATGGTCTCGTTGAGGCTGTCGACGGCATTTCGTACAGCCTTGAGCAGGGTCGAACGCTTGGCATAGTCGGCGAATCTGGGTCCGGCAAGACCGTTAGCGGATTGACGCTGCTTGGGTTGACCGGTTCGCGTCGCACGGAGATCAGCGGCGAGGCCCTCTTTGATGGAACCGACCTGTTGGCACTTGACGAACAGCAGCTTCGGAAGGTCCGTGGCCAGGGGATCGCGATGATCTTCCAAGATCCACTGTCCTCACTGCATCCGTTCTACCGAGTCGGAGCGCAGATCATTGAAGCGATCCGTGCCCACCAGAAGGTTTCCAAATCAGCTGCAAGAGCCCGCGCGATTGAACTGCTGGGGATGGTCGGAATTCCTGATCCGGCTGGGCGGGTTGATGCGTTCCCACATGAGTTCTCCGGAGGGATGCGTCAGCGGGCGATGATTGCAATGGCGTTGTCAAACGAGCCTCGGCTGCTGATCGCTGATGAACCGACAACCGCGCTTGATGTGACGGTTCAGGCGCAGATTCTCGAATTGCTTGATCGTCTCCAGCAGCAGCTTGGCATGGCGATGATCATCATCACTCACGACCTTGGAGTTGTCGCCGAGACAGCTGATCAGGTGGCCGTAATGTACGGCGGGAGGATTATTGAACAGGCTGAATCGAGGGAACTGTTCGACAACCCACAGCATCCCTATACATGGGGACTTCTCCGATCAGTACCCCGGATTGATGGTGGCTCTGGCGAGCGCCTCAGGCCGATCCCTGGAAGGCCACCAAGCCTGATTGGCCTTCCCGAAGGCTGCGCTTTCGCGCCACGCTGCGTGCTTGCAAATGATGCCTGCCTGCATGGCAGGCCACGCCTCGAAAGCGCTGGACCGGATTCGCATACTGCTGCCTGTGTAGTTGGTCTTGATCAGCGAGCAAAGGCTTGGCAGGCGACACAGCAGGACCTTGATGACAGCGCGATTAAAACCGCTGCAGGAGTTAGCAAATGACCGCTCCGCTGCTTGAGGTCCGCGACCTCGTTAAGCACTTCCCAATTACGCGTGGAGTCGTCTTTAAGCGCGGAATCGGAGCGGTTCAAGCCGTCGATGGAGTTAGCTTCTCGGTCGCCCCCGGCGAAACGCTCGGACTTGTCGGTGAGACCGGCTGCGGAAAGAGCACGACAGCGCGCCTGATCGCAAGGTTGCTCGAGCCGACCTCCGGAGAGATTCTGTTCGATGGCGCCGACCTAGCAGCGATGCGCGGCAGTCAGCTGAAGAATGCGCGTCGCGATGTCCAGATGATTTTCCAAGATCCGTATTCGTCACTTAACCCACGCAAGACTGTCGGGTCAATTATTGAGCAGCCCTTCCAGATTCATGGCTTGCTGGGGGAGACGGGCGCCCGGCGCCGTCGAGTTCAGGAGCTAATGGAGCAGGTTGGCCTCAATCCCGAGCACTACAACCGTTACCCGCATGAGTTTTCGGGCGGCCAGCGACAGCGCATTGGAGTAGCCCGCGCACTTGCTTTGAATCCTCGGCTGATAATTGCCGACGAGCCTGTTTCGGCGCTCGATGTGTCGATCCAGGCACAGATTCTAAATCTACTTAGCGACCTTCAACGCGACCTCGGACTGACGATCATTTTCATTGCGCACGATCTTTCCGTTGTGCGACACATGTGTGATCGCGTGGCGGTCATGTACTTAGGACGGATTGTCGAGCTGGCGCCAGCTGAGCAGCTATACGCAAACCCACAGCATCCATATACGGCAGCTTTATTGGCGGCAGTCCCCGTACCCGACCCAGAGAGGCGCGGAGCGCCACGCGCGTTGTTGGGGGGCGATGTTCCCTCAGCGGCTAGTCCACCGTCGGCCTGCCGCTTCCACCCGCGTTGTCCTCGCGCAACCGCAAAGTGTTCCGAAGTCACGCCGCAGTTGGAGGCTAGTGATGACGGATCGCTCGTCGCCTGCCATTACCCGCTTGTTCGTGGCGAGGCTCTTGCAGAGCGCCAGCGGGATGCCTAACTGTCGCGAAGTTCGCTAGCGGCCCGTTCCGGGGCGACGGGATTGACGCCAAGACCAAGCCCTAGCTCGATGCCAGCTGGCTGTGCAAGTCGCGGCAGGATGTCAATTCGCCATGTCCAGAAGTCTGCGCCGCTTGGCTGAGTCCGAATCCAAAGGTTGAGCGGCGGCGCTGCCCCAAAGCGCTCTTTAAGCATATGGAGCGCTCGGCCAAGCATCGGTGAGCAGCCGGGACCGTCAGCTTCGAAGCGTTCGCGACCATCACGCGGGACGATCATCATCTGGTAGGCGACCGCCGAAGCCCACGGTGCCAGAAGCACGCAATCGTCGTCAATCGCGATCACTCGTTCGCGACGGCGAACCTCCTCGAGCAGAATTGCCTCGAGCAGCTTGCCTCCATTTGTGCGTTCTGCGTATGACGAGAACGCCTCGCGCTCGGCGGCCACCCAGCGCGGAACGAAGTCGGTTGCCACGAGTTGCGCATGGCTATGCGGGAGCGACGCGCCAGCCGCCTGGCCTTCATTTACGAACAGGTGTCGGCACGCCGATTCGCTATGTGCCGCGAGCCGCTGGCGCCAGGCTCCAATCAGAACTGCGAGCTCTTCGGCTGAGAGGTCTGTAAGTGAGCCGATCGATCGCGGCGAGCTGATTATTACTTCGTGACGACCATTCGCCGGCCGGGAGTTGAACAGCTCCGGGTTTGGATCTACTTCGCTTTCTGGCAAGTCGCTGGCAAAAGCCGGATAGAGGTTTGGTACTGCACGCACCTGCCAGCCGGGACCGTTGGCAGGGCCACCGTCTGGCCGTAACGCCCACAGCTCTGGGGGCGTATTAGCCTCGCTGCCTTCGGCAAAAGGGTCCTTTGAAGGGTCGATCGCTGCTTGCGGTGCAATCGCGGCGAAGGCGCCTGGTCGATCACCACGATCGTCGGCGATCACGACGCGGCGGCCTCCGATTGGATCGACTCTTACCTCAGCCAAGGCGTTTATCCATCGCGATGTGCTCAATGCCCGCGTCGAAGAAAGGTCTTCCGCGAGTCCTGTATCCGTTGTTCTCGTAGAGGCTGAGTGCGTAAGTCTGCGCGTGAAGCGCAATCCGGCGCGATCGGTTCATTCGGGCAGCGCTCTCAGCCTGCTCGAGTAGCAGCGTTGCGATCCCCTGTCGGCGTGCTGTCGAGTCGACGGCGAGTCGGCTGAACTGTGCCGTAGAGCCTGCGAAGGTCAGTCGGCAGGCACCAACGACGAGACCATTGTCGAGCGCGATTAGGTGCGTACCTTCAGGATCGCGACCGTCAACCTCGTCGCTGAGCGGCACGCCTTGCTCGTCGCAGAAAACTCTGCGCCGCAGATCCATCGCTAGCTGGAGTTCCTCACGGTCAGCGATCTCGCGGATCTCGAAGCGGGCGGTACCGCCTCGGTTATCCATTGCCTCAACACTCATTTGAGGCCACCGTATCTGGCAAGGTCGGCTTCGAGCGCAGCGACCGAGCGGTAAGGGCCCTGATGGATATAGGAGCGGCGCCCGTTCCGGTCATAAATCGTTGTGACGGGAAGTCCTGCACCAACGCCAGCACTTGCGGCAAGTCCACCATCGGCGTCTGACCAACTGGGGTAGCCAACAGGATGTCCGGTGAGGAACTGACGCGCGTCGCTGGCCGGATCGCGCGTTGCGATTCCTAGGAAGCCAACCCGCTTGCCTAGCTTCAACGAGGCCTGACCAAAGATTGGGAACTCGTAGCGGCACGGCCCGCACCATGACGCCCATGTATTCACCACAATCGGATAGCCGCGAAGGCTCTTGAGTGTTTTGGTAAATGAGGGCTCTGGCGATGTAATCACTTTGCCCATTAGTAGGTGAGTCGCCGCAAGTGCTGGCGGTGATCCGACTAGCGACTCCCGAAGTTGTGGATAGGTGGTCGGTGTCACCCCGGATTCGGTTGATCCGCAGCCAGTGACTAAAACCAAAGCGAGAATCGCGGTCACGAGTCCCGCCACCGACCGCTGTCTCTGCGCATAAAGCATTCCCCCAGATTCGCAGATGGAGGCGGTCATGCGGCATGTTGTTTGACAGCAACCGCTATTGTTCTAAAACAGAGTAGGTTGTTTCGGCGCTGAGAGACCGAAACAGCCGTCCGCCTCCCGGCGGGCTCTGGGACTCGTCCCGCTTCCGGGCAGCCCGGTTTACCTATTAATTGATCCAAAGCCAAAGATGGCTGATACCAATACCGCGGTCGAGCCGGCCGCTTCCAAACTGAAAGCCGCGGACTTGAAGCGGGCATCACTCTTTGCCCGCGAGGACTTCGTGCGCGACGGCGAGGATCAGTCCGTTGTACTCGCGCCAGGCACGCCGCGTCGGATTGCCTTCGATGCAGCGCTTGTGGAAGTCGATGCAGGTGCAAAGACCCCGTCGCAGAGCTGGCGTCGACGCTGGTCGCTTCTACTCGGGCTGGAGAGAATCCTTGCCGAGGAGGAACCGCACCTGATTGATGGAGCGGTTCTCGGCGTGCACCAGGTCGATGCACTCTCAGGGACCCTGACCGCGTTGCTTACCGAAGCGCAGGACAGCGGTTCGATTCCGGCGCCACCGATGCCCGAAGAGGTTGCCGAGGCAATCGCTGCTGAGGATGATTCGAGTCGGGACGTCGTTGACGAGGAACTAGACGACCTTGGGCTTGACGCTGAACTCGCCGATTCAGATGATCAGGTCGAAGCTCCTGACAAGGCCGAGTCTCCAGATTGGTCTGAGCAATCTCCTGGCGACGAGGTGGAACTGCCTTCAGCTGAGGTGCTTGACGATCCGAATCAAGCCCGACGGTTCTGGTTCGAGCATGCGACTGGCGCTGGTAAGAGCGTCGCGGCAGTCGGTTTCGTTGATGCGTCCCGAACCGGTGGCGTTCTGATCCTGACCCATCGCCGCAACCTTGTTGAACAGTTCGAAGGCGAGCTTCGCGATCGTGGTTATGGAGAGCGGCTGGCGCCACCAATGCTCGGCGATGAAGACCGCGATGGTGGACCGGTAACGGTCGAGACCTACCAGTGGTTCGTGCGAAACGCCGGACGGATTTCCGGCGCCTATTCGATGGTCATCTGCGATGAGGCACACACGGCGCTCGGCGAGAAGACGAGTGCCGCAATCCGCGCATGGTCAGGGCCGGTCTTCATTGGGATGACGGCAACCGGTGCGCTGATCGCTCGCCATGTAACAGATCTATTCCCGACGCAGACCTCACGCTTCGATCTCGCTCAAGCGGCTCGACGTGGGGTTATCTCACCGCTTCGCTGTGTGCGGATTCCACCGGGGCCGGGAGTAAGAACAATCGCCAAGGTTCCGCTTCGTCGCGGTGAGGTGGACACTGAGTTTGATCAGGAGATGCTCGCCGAGTTGCTGGACCAAGCTCCGTTCAACCTGGCCGTCGCTGACCTTTACAAGGCTCGCTTCGGCTCACTGCCAGGCGTCGTCTACACGGCTGGCGTGAGGCATGCCTACAACGTTGCGGCAGCGTTCCGGGATGTTGGTCTCAAAGCAAAGGCAGTAAGTGGCGAGACGCCAAAGCTTGAACTCGCACAGATACTCGCCGACTATGAGCGTGGCGAGGTAGACGTGCTCGTAAACGCACAGCTGCTTGCTGAAGGTTGGAACTCACCGAGAGCAACTGTCTGCATGCACCTGGCACCGACCGCCTCCAAGCGGGTCTACCAACAGCGTGTAGGTCGCGTTACCCGCCGCCAGCCAGGTAAGGAGGCGGGAATCGTCATTGACTTTGTTCATCCGGCAACTCGCCATGATGACCCGGTTGTCACGCTCCACTCGCTGCTCGATCGCGATGTCTACCGCGGTGGTGCAATTGTTGTTGGGCCGGTTCGCCGCGCGCGTGGCCGCCGAGTAAAGGTTGATAAGCGAGTTCTGCCCGTTAATCCTGATCCGCAGCGCCGTGCCGATGTATTTGAGCGTGATGTTTGGCGGATTGCTGTTGAGCACCTTGACTATGGAGAGCAACGGGTTTGGGCTCAGTTCGCCGGCGCCCGCGTTCAGCCGGCCAACTGGCGACGGGCTCGACAGATGCTCCAGTTCGACAGCGGCGGTGAACTTAAGCGGGAGTTCCTGCTCAGCGCCCTTAAGCGCAATAAGTCAGGTCAGGTCCGGCTGCGCGCCGTTCACGACATCGCTTCTTCCGGTGATGCTGAAGCCTTTGATGATGCTGTTGACCAGGCGATTGGATGGAGTCGCGAAGAGCGCCGCGAAAGTGCACGCCAGCTTCTTCAGGCAATTGCCGAGCAGAAGATTGGCAACCGTGATCAGGTAAGCGCGTGGACCCGGCGGCTTGCTGAAGCGACGCGAGAGCTTCATGAGGAATATGCCGCCCAACGCTGGCCGGAGACAAAGCGTCTACTTGGACTACTCGTAAACAGCTCAGGCCAGGCTCACACTCGTAATGCTCGCAAGATTGCCAACATCAGTCGCGATCAAGACTTGCGGCTTGGATCGGCATTGCTCGCCGCGGCGACCGCCCACTCGCCTGAAGCGGAGACGGTGTTGCGAGAGGCGTGGAACCGGCTGGCCCGCAAGCCCAGCCAACTCG
>Ga0194063_10001975_pt1 | contig 12996 bp, 13 predicted proteins | sample SepL3720m_MetaG_FD_155459 | JGI IMG/M metagenome (GOLD analysis project Ga0194063, IMG submission 155459) | Anoxic zone freshwater microbial communities from boreal shield lake in IISD Experimental Lakes Area, Ontario, Canada - Sep2016-L373-20m | ecosystem: Environmental > Aquatic > Freshwater... | reverse complement strand
GTAATAGGTTATGCTATAACTACTGAAACTGCGCCTGGCGTCTGGGTTGACGAAGTAGAGGAACGTAATTATACGGGAGATGTAATTAGAAATTCTCGTAATTGGCGAACTTCAGATAACGTCAACCCAGACGTTACTATATCGGATACGATTAGTATTATCGCGGATGGGTTTCTACTGGAAAACATGCAGTCCATGAAATACGTCAGATGGCGTGGTGTGTGTTGGGCAATTGTTAACATTACAGTTGAACGCCCACGCGTAATATTGGAGATCGGGGGGTTGTTTAGTGGACCCACTAACGGAGACACCGAAACGGTATGATCTTCAAGACATATTTGAGGCACTTCTTAATAGTGAGTATGTCTATTTTCAACCCCCAGAATCTGTTAAACTATCTTATCCATGCATCATATATAAAAGGGATAAGTTAGAAGCAACACATGCAAACAATATGACCTACACACACTTAACGCGATATCAGGTCACAGTAATCGATAAAGATCCAGATAGTGAACTTCCAAAATCGGTTTTAGAATTACCATTGTGCAATCATGTACAAAATTTTATAACCGATGGTTTAAATCATGATGTTTTCGAACTCTACTACTAGGAGGAGAGTATATGACAACGAAGGCGCTTTCGTGGGATGTCACGGAAACCCGTCTCTTTGAGACTGGCGTTTCTAAGGGCGTTCTTTATCCGGTTGGGGATAATGGAGCGTATGGGGAAGGTGTTGCTTGGAATGGTTTGACCGCCATTACCGAGTCACCTTCTGGAGCAGAAGCAAACGCGGTCTATGCTGACAACATCAAGTATTTGTCACTAGTCTCTGCTGAGGAGTTTGGCGCAACGATCGAAGCATTTACCTATCCGGATGAGTTCGCGATTTGTGATGGTAGTGCTGAGTTGTCTGATGGTGTAATGGTTGCCCAGCAGACTCGTAAGACGTTTGGTCTTTCGTATCAGACGTTGCTTGGTAATGATGTTGACGGTAATGATTACGGGTATAAGATTCACATTATCTATGGTGCGCTTGCTGCTCCGTCAGAGCGTGCGTATGCGACTGTTAACGATAGTCCTGAGGCTATTACTTTCTCGTGGGAAGTTACCACGACTCCGGTTGCGGTTACTGGATTCAAGCCCACAGCAGTTCTTACCATTGATAGCACTAAGATTCATTGGTCAGATCTCCATGCAATTGAGGCGCTTCTTTACGGAACAGAGTTGGTTGCTCCGTCGCTGCCTCTGCCCGATGCAATTCTTGCACTTATCAGTTCGACGCCGAATGCTACTGGTGAGCATGTAGGTTAGTTTTAATTCAATCCGAACCCCCGAAGTCTTATACTTAGTGTACGACTTCGGGGGTACCTCTTTTCTCAAGGAGAAAGACTAAATGCTTAAAAAGACGATCACCTACGAAGACTTCAATGGCGTAGAGCAGACAGAAGATTTCTATTTCAATCTATCAAAGACTGAACTTACAGAGTTAGAACTTTCAGTTGATGGCGGCATGGCAACGTGGTTGAAGACAATTGTAGCCACCGAAAATGCTAGCGAAATGCTTAACGTCATGAAGAAGATGATTCTTAGTAGTGTTGGCGTCAAGTCTACTGATGGTAGGCACTTTGTTAAGAATGAAGAGGTTCGTCAGAATTTTGTATCGAGTCCTGCGTTTGACATTCTTTTCATGGAAGTCGCAACAGATGCAGATAAAGCTGCACAGTTTGTAAAGGGAATCATTCCGGGAGAGTTCTCGCAGAGCATCGATGCGGAAATCAAGGCTGCAGAAGTATCGAATAAGACGATTGCCCTTGCTGAAGAGTATGCACCTAGTACTCCTGAATAGTACTTCCAGTTTAGAAAGGGGACGCACCAACGATGCTCAAACTTGAGATACCGGCCATAGAGACTTTCGACGATAGTGATGGAACATTCTCATACATTAAAGGGATCACCTTATCGCTCGAACATTCACTAGTGTCAGTATCAAAATGGGAGTCGAAATGGTGCGTTCCCTTTCTATCTAAATCTGAAAAAACTGAGCTAGAAGTAATAGACTATATTAAGTGTATGACCCTTACACAAAATGTTGATGAAAGAGTATATACTAGTTTAACACAGTCTAACTTTGATGCCATTACAAAATACATTGATGCTCCGATGACAGCTACAACGATTACGCAATCAACAAGAAAAACCAATAGAGAAATTGTAACCTCCGAACTTATTTACTATTGGATGGTTGCGCTTAACGTTCCATTTGAATGCCAGAAGTGGCATCTTAATCGGTTGTTAATGTTAATAAACATATGTAGTATAAAGCAAGAAAAGCCTAAGAAACTTAGCAGAAAAGCACTTAGTCAAAGAAATTCTGCGATTAATGCAAAACGTCGTGCCGAGTTGGGAAGTTCAGGTTAGGAAGGCACGTATGATTACTGTTAAACAACAAGGAAAATTTAGTAAGACTAATTCTTTTCTTAAATTAGCATCTTCTAAATCGTATAAAAATAGTTTAAATTTATATGGAGCACGTGGTGTTAGTGCTCTTGCAAAGGCAACACCAAAACTATCGGGCGATGCTTCAGGTGGTTGGTATTTTGTTATCACAGAGTCAACTCAAGCTTTAACAATTACTTGGTTAAACAATGTGGCTGCTGGTACTGCGCCATTAGTAATTCTTTTACAGTATGGGCATGGTACACGACAGGGTGCATATGTTAAAGGTGTAGATTTTATTAACCCAGCAATGAAACGAATTTTCGACACAATAGCTAATGAAGCATGGAAGACTTTATCACAATAAAAGAGAGGTGGCGTTTTGGATACACTGGATAAAATGAACTTTCGCGCATTAGACAGTTTCTTTAACGCCACTGCAATTATTGATGATTATGATTCAATAATTTGGACCGAGAAATATAATGAGGTTGGTGATTTTGAGATTCGTGGTCCTGCGAATACTCAATTACTCGCACTTATAAATGAATCTACTTACTTGTTTAATACTTTAACATCTAATTTAATGGTTATTGAGCAACCAGAAATAGAATTTGATATTGTAAACGGAGACGTTTTAACTATTAAAGGCCGTTCAATATCTAGCATTTTGGATCGAAGAATTATGCTCGTATCTAATACTATAACATACTCAGATGTAAATGCTGATCGTAGAATTTCAAAGATTATATGTGATTTAGTAACAGAAGCTTTTGGATCTACCATTCCCAACAGACAATGGAGTGGATTAGAAGTAGTCAATGCGACAACGGCTAATGTAACTGCAGCAGAGTCTACCAAATTAGCAGTTGGCGTTGGTTTGCAATTTACACTAGGTGATAATCTTTTAAAGATTGTAACTGATCTTTGTACCGCACATAATTTAGGTTTTAAATGTGTCTTCGTACCATCTACTAAAAAAGTACAGTTTATTGTATATGAAGGAGTTAATCGTTCAGTTCAAGGTCAGGGTATGATTATGTTCTCTGATCTATACGATAATTTAATCACAGCTAAAGAATCAATATCAGTTGCAAACGTTAAGAATGCAGCATTAATCGTTGGAAGAGCAAGTGATCCAGTTACAGGAGTACCAAGACTTCCTCAATTTTTAGTTAATGAAGCCTTTACTGGTTTGAATAGGCGTGAAACGTATATCACAGTTGATCAAGACGACGTTGCATATGCGCCAAATGGAACAGAGTGTACAATGGCATCTGCGGACTATGTTTTAGCCATTGAAAAAGCAGGAACAATGGCTTTAAATCAGTCTATATATAAAGTTGATGCTGCATATGATGGTGGAATTGTAGAGGGGCTTGGGACAGAGTATACTGTTGACTTTAATCTTGGAGATATTGTAGCTTTCCGTTTACCGCATCATCCATTAACTAATGCGGCACAGATAACGAGTATGATCTTTGCAGATGATGCGCAAACAGGAAAGACATTAGCTCCATCGTTCATGTACATAGAACCAACGCCAACAGTTACCACTTTAACTAGGTATCCGCTATTCCCACCCGCGCCAGAACCAACTGTATTAGCTCCAACAACTGGCGCTAATAAGACAATCACATTAACAACTTTTGGTCATGATTATGGAGTACCAGCTGGTCAGAAGTATGTGCGAGATGTTCGGAATGTCACCGGTAAAGATAGTTGGACGCACCACAATACCGGCTATGAAGCAGCAGTTTCGTCTTATGTTCTGGGACAGTCTAAGGCACGAGATCACCTCGCAGTAATGACAAACACATGGATACCCAATCTGGTTGATGGCGATAAGATTGCTATTGGCTGTTCAAAGGGTCATCATAGATCGGTGTCCATTGCAGTTGGTACATCGCCGGCTGGTGTAAGCCTTAAGTACGTCTTAGAGGCTCGTGGCTTCACTGTAAACGTAGTTAATCGTGACATGAAGATCCTCTATTAACTAAGTATCAAAATGGGAGTACTTTTGCACTAGTGGAAAGGAGGCGTCTGTGGCCAATACGATTGATAATAGAATTGTCTCAATGCAGTTCGATAATAAGCAGTTTGAAAAAGCAGTTAGTGAAACATTAATAAGCATGAATAAATTGACTGCCGCATTACAACTTACCTCGGCATCAAAAGGTTTTGCTGGTGTCACTGCGGCCGCACAAAAAGTTGATGTTTCCGCTATTAGTGCAGGTATTTCTAGTGTGAACTGGTCAGTTGTGGCACTTTCATCGGTTGTGTCGACCGTGTTTAGAAACATAACTAATTCAGCAATTTCAACTGGAATGAAAATTTCAAAAGCGTTATCCGTTGATGGTGCTGCTGCTGGTTTTGCTGGATACGAAAATAAGATGAACGCCACTAAAACCATGATGGCGGCTACAGGCAAAGACATTGGAACTATCAATAAAGTTTTAGCAGAACTCAATGATTATGCAGATAAAACGATTTACTCTTTCTCCGATATGACAACCAATGTCAGTAAATTTGTAAATACTGGCATTGCGTTAGAAGATTCTGTAAAAATAGTTCGTGGTTTATCTAATGCTGCGGCTGTTGCTGGCATAAGTAATGAAGCATTGGCTAGAGCAATGTTTCAAGTCACACAAGCAATGAGCGCTGGGTTTATGCGTCTCGAAGACTGGAATCCCATCGCTGAGTCTGGTATGGCCACTAAAGAATTTAAAACCCAGTTGCTAGAAGCTGGCGTTGCAATGGGAACGTTGAAGAAGACTGGCAAAGATACATATAAAGTACTTACTAAAAATTCAGTGGGCGCAAAGCTTAAAGAAGAAATAGGCCCAATGAAGATGTTTACAGACAGTCTTCAATATAAGTGGCTCGATCAATCCACGTTGGTTAAAGGTATGCAAGTTTATGGCGATACAACTACAGAAGTAGGAGCAAGAGCGGAAAAAGCTGCAGCTGATGTAGATACATTTACTAAAATGATGGAGACGGTCAAAGACTCTATCAAGACGGGTTGGTCTAAAACTTGGGAAGCTGTAATTGGTGATAAAGCGGAATCACTAAAGTTTTGGACAGACATAAGCAGTGCTATAACGGGATTCACTGGTGCTATTTCTAAGTCAAGAATTGAAACGCTTAACTTTTGGAATGAAAACGGTGGAAGACAAGCCGTTATAAATGGGTTAGTCAACATATTTACCTCACTAGGTGATGTGTTAAAAATTGTTGGCCGAGCATTTAGCGAAGTATTTCCTAAGAAAAGCAATCCAGGAGAAGCGCTTGTAACATTATCAAAGGCTTTTGAAGCCTTTACAAAAAAACTTCAACCATCATCAAAGGTACTTGAAGGTATTCGTTTACTATTCAAGGGATTATTTTCAGTCTTAAAGTTAGTTCAACTAGGTTTTGGTATTGCGTTTGATGCAATTAAAGCATTTCTATCTGGGTTGTTTGGCGTTTCAGGAAACTTAAGTGGCTTTTCTGAAACCATATTTGATTCGGTTAAAGCTTTTGCAGCATGGGTACAAGGTCTTGTTGAATCCGCAAAAACAAGTGAGAAATTTGCAAAAACAGTAACGGACATTAAAGACACAATGTCTAAAGTTGGCAAATCTCTTAGCACGTTCTTCTCTAAAATGGCAGGATATGTCCGTGGAGCAAGTGAGACAATATCCAAGTTTATTGGAGAAATGCGAGTCAATGGAAAATCATTAGTTTCATATCTCCAGTCAATTCCAAGCGCAATAAAAGCAGCATTTTCTTCATCCGGAGATTCCGTCGGAGGTTTTTCTGACAAAATAGCAGCTGCGTTTAAAAACGTTGATTGGAATAGAGTTATCGTTATAATGTTTGGCGCATTAACTGCTGTTGGAATAGGCGTATTTGTTAAGTTCGTAAAAGATATTTCAGATATTGTAAAGGGACTGGGCAACACATTAGTCACCATTAAAGACAAAGTTGTAGATGTAATGGGGCAAGTACAAAAGAATCTTCAGGCTAAGGCTCTTCGTGATATTGCTACAGCCATTTTGCTACTTGCTGTTGCGTTGTTTATTATTAGTAAGATTCCAGCAGATAAGTTAAAGACATCAATGGCTGCGATTTCCGTACTTGTTTTGGAACTCGTTGCTTCTATGAAATATTTAGAAGAACTAAAGATAAAGGATCCAAAATCATTATTGGCCGCAGCAGGAGCAATGGCAATACTTGCTGGTGCTATTCTATTAATGACGGCATCCGTAGCAATACTTGGCAACATGGATACGAAAAAACTATTCCAAGGTATGGTTGCTGTAGGATTCATATTAGCAGGAATGATGGAATTTGTGCAGGAAGTTGATGGTGCAAAACTTGCAACTATAGCCACAGGATTACTTGGTATGGCTGGGGCAATGCTTTTACTAACAGCTTCTGTAGCAGTCCTAGGATATATGGATCTGGGTGCATTAATTCAGGGAATGGTTGCTATAGGTTTTCTGTTGGCCGGGATTATTGAATTTGTACAAGAAGTAGATGGCGCAAAACTTGCTGGTGTAGCTGTTGCATTACTTGGTATGGCTGGTTCGCTACTTTTACTAACAGCATCCGTTTATGTACTTGGTAGCATGGACCAGAATGCATTAATCCAGGGAATGCTCGCTGTAGCACTTCTATTAGGTGGAATTCTAAGATTTACACAAATGATAGATTCTGCAAAACTTGCTGGTGTAGCAGCGGGGCTTCTTGGTATTAGTGGAGCAGTGTTAATCATAGCTATCGCATTAAAAATACTTGGCAGTATGGATATGCAGAGTCTCATTAATGCGACAATAACACTCGCTGCAGTACTAACATTAATTCTTGTATTCATAAAATACATGAGCGATCCAATGTCCATGGCGGCAGCAGGTGCAATGATTGTTCTTGCTGTAGCTATAATGGTCTTTGCACTTGCATTGGCTGTACTTGGTGCGCTTTCCTGGGGTCAAATCATAAAGGGTATTGCTGCATTAGCGTTATTGTTCATAGTGCTTGGGCTTGCTGGTGCAGTTATGGGGACTGTTGTTGGTGCAGGCGTTATGGCACTCGCTGTAGCTTTACTGTTGATAGCTACTGCTGTACTAATCGCAGGTGCAGGAGTGTTGTTATTCTCGATGGGAATCATGACACTTGCAGCGGCATTGACCACTGGCGGTGAAGTAATTCTTGACTTCATCAAAAAGGTTATTGCTGCATTACCACAAATGGCAATAGGACTTGCTCTTGCGATTGGTGCATTCTTTATCGGGATGACTGCCGTTCTTCCTCAGATATTCACGTTTGTAAATGCATTATTCATTGGCTTAATGGCAATGATGGTTATGCAGATTCCAGCCTTTATCGAGGTAATGTTTACAATGTTAATGGCGATGTTAACCGCAATCGATACGTTTATGCCGCAGATAATCCCAAAGGTAATGTCAATAACCGTTGCGTTATTGGAAGGTCTTACCAATGCAATGCCTCAATTATCGCAGGCTGGTGGAGATCTAATTATCGCCATGGTTAAGGGTATTGGCGAGCAATCTGCAAGAATTAGTGATGCGGCATTAGAGACAATTGTTAAGTTTCTAAATTCGTTATCTGAATCCATCGATAAGAATGCACCTAAGATAATCGAAGCTGGAAATAAAGTAATACTTTCATTATATAACGCTTTAGTATTAGCTGTTACGCAGTACCCATTATTCAAAGTTGGAACACAGATGATACAAGGGCTTATTGATGGAATTAACAAATTAAAAGATCAAGTAAAAACTGCTGTACTAGGTATTGTATCTGGTGGTATCGCAGCGGTTAAAACTTTACTTGGTATTAAGTCTCCGTCTAGAGTATTCATGGATATTGGTCGTTTGACAATTCAAGGACTCATTATTGGATTAGAGAACACTCAAGGCAAACTAGTATCCGCAGCAGAGACCGTTGTTACTTCAGCGTATAACGCTATGGCTGCTGCAGCTAATGCAGCTAACAACGTGCTACTTGATGTTACGGATCCAGTTATTAGACCAGTTATAGATCTAGACAACGTCTATAATGGTGCTAAGGCCATATCCTCACTCATGAGTGATGCATCTGCAATTGGCGTTTCTGGAGCAGTAAGTGCGAGATTGAATCAAGACGTGTCAGGCTCAGCAACTCTTACTCCAGATGGAAGTACAAGTGGCGCCTCCGTATCCCTGACCCAAAATAACTACTCACCTAAAGCCCTATCGCATTTGGAACTCTATAGGCAGACTCAGAATCAATTACGGCAGTTGAAAGGCTTGGGTGTCGTATGATAAGCCAGATTCTAGTAACCAATCTAAGTACTGATTCCGCGATGCCTCTGATTCTGATGAACCCTGAGAGATCGGGGTTCATCGTTCAGAGCATCGACGGACTTGGTCCAGTTAATAGTACAATCAATATGCGAGAGAATTCGATTAAAGATGGAAGTACTTTCACGTCTTCCAGAACTCCCGCAAGGAATATCGTATTTACTCTAAGCTTTATCGATGTTCCATCGCAAGGTATAACAATTGAAAACGTTAGACATCTATCATATGAGTATTTCCCGCTAAAGGCTAGAGTACGGATTGATGTATTAACGGACAAATCTTCTAAGCTAATTCTTCCAGAAGATCCGACTGTAACATATGGTGCCTTCTCGATAGAGGGGTATATCGAGTCGAATACCCCATCTATATTCTCACAAAATGAAGGTTGTGTTATATCAATCCTATGCCCAGATCCACATTTCAAAACGGATAGCAGTATGGTTTCAGGAAATATCGAGCAAACAGCGCAGTTGTTTAGTTTTCCATTCTCATACGAGTATGAGAATGATAATCCAGAACTGGTAAACGAGTTCATTAATAACGAGGCTTCGCCACGTATCTGGACCGCTATGGGTGAGCGTTTTAATCAATCTATCTTGTTCCCGATTCATTTTGATGGATCGATTAATGTCGAACCGACATTCTATCTGACAGCCGATGGTGGAGTAGTCACTAATCCTCGCATATTCTTCTTTAGTGAAACTGATTTAGGCGTAGTTCAGAGTTTGAAGTTCGTGTTCACAACCTCATTACCAGCACTTCAAGATCAGGATTATCTTAAGATCGTCTGCGAAAAGGGAAACAAGTCAGTTCAGAGATTCGTAGCAGCTACAGGTACATTCATGAACTATATTGGAGCGGTGACTGTCGATTCAACTTGGCCAGTCCTCCATCCAGGAGACAATCTATTTTCATATGAAGCCGACAGTGGCGGAGCGTATATTCGATTTAGTTACGAGTATACACGTAAGTATGTTGGTGTGTAGTCGAGTAGGAGGATAGTTAATATGGCATTGACCAGTGGCTTCTTTAATAGTTCTGGTGGAGATCGACTTTACGATGCGGAAGACTTCAATAACTACCTTTCCGGTTTAGTTGAGGATGGGTGTTATCCGCAGAGCACGGGGTTTAAGGTTCTACCTAGAGGCCAGGCTATAATGGGCGATCCCGGTCCATCTGTAAAGATTTCTGCAGGTAAAGCGTACTGTAATGGTTTGTGGGTTACTAACGATACAGAGTATGTGTATCAGATGGCCTCAACTCTTACTCCTGCATCGTATCATTTGCTGTATTTCAAGTTCGATACAAATGATTCTGTAAGAGCGGTATCTATCGAAGAGAGTATCAGCATTAACATAAATGCTGCGGTTCCAACAAATGCGAGTGGTGTATACTATATGCCATTAGCCCGAGTTGCAGACAACTTAACAGCACAACCGCAAGCCGCAGATATTACCGATAAGAGAACATATGCCGGAGTAACGGCTATAGTTTCAGACCTAGGTATAACGGAAGCAAAACTTGCAAATAATGCGGTTGGACTTTCTAAACTTGCAAAAGTTGGTTTATTTCTTGGTTCGTTTGATGCCGGTAAAGACAGTGCGTTTACATTTGCGGTTGATACTTGGCAAACCTTTGCTTTTGGCGGTACGATTCTTAGTAACTACACTCCAGCCGTTGATGTAATCCTTCTTATATTAGGCGGAATGAACGTTATACATGCACCCAACTCGAGCACAGACCATCGCCTATATTTCGGAGTAAACAAAACTACACCTAATGCTTGGGAAATTATGGGTACAGGCGTTGGTTTAGCATGTACTAGCGGCGATTCTATAGCAATTCCAGTTGCATATGCTCTGCATCTCAATGCTGGGACCTCATATACTATAAATATTGGTATGAGTAGCAACGTTGCACAAAACTATAGTTGGCTTAGAGCAATGGGTTCGATGTTCGTTCTACCTCACGATAGAGGTTAAGGGGGTGCCGAATGGAGTTCTGCAATTCACGAATAACTTTCAAACGCGGGGATGATGATACCATGATGGTAGCCCTTGCTAACGGGGTTACCTTCTCCACGGGTGATAAAGTCTTCTTCTCTCTTAAACTCAACGCTTCTGGATTAACGGATATTTTCCAAATCGAGGCTACAGAGTTTGTTAAGTATGATGATGTGGAAGATGCAGCAGTCTTAATCACTATCCCACATGAGAACACCATCGACCTTGCACTCGGCAAGTATTTATATGATATCCTAATAGAATGGGCAGATGGTACTTATGTAACAGTGATTCCACCTACACGCTTTAAATTAGTGGCTGGGGGTAGTCATGACGATTCCGGCTGATATTATCCCCGTAGTTGAGGTAACTGTCGATGTTGAACCGGTTTCTGTTATTATAGCTAACATCGCTTATATTGGGCCCGAGGGACCCGCTGGCGCTGCTAGTACAGTACCCGGTCCACAAGGGGAGATTGGACCACAAGGTGGCACAGGACCGCAAGGAATACAAGGAATACAAGGTTCGCAAGGGCCAAAAGGAGACCTTGGACCAACAGGACCAATCGGTCCACAAGGTGCACAAGGTCCGAAAGGCAATGATGGATCGGCTGGAGCGGATGGACCTAAGGGAGATACTGGACTTAGAGGATTAACTGGCGACACTGGACCAGCAGGTCCTCAGGGAATCCAAGGTATACCTGGAGGAGACGGTGCCACTGGTCCTCAGGGACTTCAAGGTATACCTGGTGTAGACGGTGCCGCAGGTCCTCAGGGAATCCAAGGTATACCTGGTGAAGACGGTGCAATAGGTCCAACTGGCCCGCAAGGGGACTCACACGTGATTCTTGAAACTGAAAATATGAAGGTCTTCGCTGGGCCGACAGCACCTACTTTAGGAGTCTCTAATGGTGATATTTGGATTCCGAGCGCTATATAAGGAGGTGATATAGTGGCTACCATCACAGTAGTCATCGGAGCAACCAACGATGATCAATCATGCGCTTTCCTAGGCTCTGACTATGATCCTGGTGGTGGATACCTGAACGTTGGTTTATATCGTTCTGGGGTCACGAGCAAAAAAACAATCGCCTTGCGTTTTATTAATATTACAATTCCCGCAGGATCAACTATCACAGCCGCAAAGGTGCAGATGACTGGGCAGAGTTCCAGTGGAACGCAATCCATCGGAACGGTTAAGGCGTATATTAGAGCAGAGAACGTCGATAGTGCGGCTGCTTTACCGACTGTCGAGGCTACGTTTAAGTCTCGGTTCACCGATGGGCCATTAACGACTGCGGTAGTCGACTGGAATCCACTCCCGACAGTGGTGGCAGACACTTGGTACGACACACCCGATTTTTCGGCAGTCATCCAAGAGATCGTCAGTAGGGGAGGATGGGCAAGCGGTAATAATATACTCGTTTGGATTGACGACTACGATAACCGCTCAACCACCAATGTTGGTTCAGAAAGAATATTCAACTCCTACGCCATGGCGAGCACCCGCCGTCCGAAAATCGTCATCTCCTATACCGAGGGTAGCCCGGGAAAGCCGCTATCCCTGTTCAAGACCCTCTACCTTCCTGAAGGAGCGATTCGCTGATGGATAGATTCTGTATCGACAACAATCTGTTCTACACATTTAATGAGGATGGATGCGGCGCCTTCCGTATCTATAATTATACCGCTATCGGTCTTATCGCTCCTGGTCGTATTACAGGACAGGGCTCAACTCTGGAAGAGGCTGTCAAAGAGTATATGACTATCGCTCTTGGTGAGCGAGCGGGGCAAAAGGAGTACCTTACAGCCTACGTTGCCGAGCCTAACGCCGATGTGAAAATTGCAGAGGCATTCGGAAAAGACGAGTGTATGGCTGTCGAGGCGCCTATCGACGTTGAGCTTACCGAGGTACCGCTTGGGGAGAAGGTGGGCTAGATGGCTAGCCAGTATCCGCCGAAGAAAAACACGGCGTTCACACTGTACTTTACGCTTTACAAGAATGATGGAACTGTCATTGCCGATCCCGGCACCATCACCAAGAAGGTGAGTATTGATGGCGGGAACGTGGCGGATATCGCAGCCAACGTAACCGAGGAAGACACTACCTATGGCCAGTGTTCGCTCGTCATAGCAGCGGGTGAAATGAATGGCGATGCTATCTGGATCTATATTAAAGACAATACCACGGGATGTGTTCCATTT